>VFQQ010000308.1_pt1 | contig 109985 bp, 201 predicted proteins | sample 3512341 | NCBI WGS metagenome assembly VFQQ01 (sample SAMN10412373, study PRJNA504923) | tailings metagenome | isolation source: Relicate 2 Philex TSF1 revegetated site | place: Philippines: Tuba, Benguet | collected 2017-08-29 | reverse complement strand
TGGTGTACGCGCTCAAGCGCCAGGGCCGCACCCTGTACGGCTTCGGCGCGTAAGCGGGCACTGCACACAAGAAGTGCTGCTCACAAGCTTCAAACAACAACAACTGGTGTTATTCAACACCACCCCTTGGCACACGGAACGCTGCAACTTGCACTGGGGGTGGGAGATGTGGCTTGCACTGGGGGTGGGAGATGTGGAGACCGCCCGCCGCCAAAGCCACGCAATGCATGCTGCAGCAACCAATGCTGCCCAAAAGCCATTGCTGCCTGCCCCAGCCAGCCACCACCAAGCGCCTTGATCAGGCTCTGCTGCCACACGGCAGCCAGCCACATGCACGTCCCAGCTGTGGTGTCCCCACCCCTCCTGATGCATGGAAAGAGGTGGTTGATTAGCACTTGCAGTCGTGGTTGCCCTGGCCGCGGCTTGCCTGCCACTGCTGCTGCTGCTGCTGCTGCTGCTGAGTGGTAGGTATCGGGAAGGGCAGGGTCATGTGAAGTTATTGGCCCCTGCCTCTCCCCACCCACTCACAACTGGTGTTCTTAGAACGGGCGGCTTTACACAGCCGGCCGAACCACAACTCAGGGCATGCGCACACTGGCCCTGGCCGGCTGCACAGTAATGATGCAGCGAGGGCATCCAAAAGCTTGCGAGTGAGAAACGGGATAGGGGCAGAACAGATAGGCAACAAGGGAGTGGCGGACGGCACGCAGCAGGACCTCAGCCCTGAGCGCTCGCCACCGCGCACTCAAATCAGCGGCAGACAGGAAAAACATGTTGGTGTGGCTGGCAGGAGGGCTGCACTCGGATGCACCACGCTGCTGGCGGCTGCAGGCAGCATGCAAGCACTGATGCCGTGCAGGCCGCTGCTGCCAAGGGCAGTGCCGCCGGCTCCAGCAGGCTTCCAGCTGGCAGCATGGGGTACTGTGCGGGCAGAGGGCACACCGGGTGCAGCAGCAGGCTGCCAGCCAGCAGCGTGTGCTACTGGGCGGGCAGGGGCGGCGCCGGCTGCAGCAGGCTGATCTCCTTGATGATCACAGCCTTCTCCTCCTTGAACTGCTCGTCGTCTGCAAAACAGGCGGGAGTGCGAGACAGCGTGGTTTGAATGCGCGGTCGGCGTGCGTAAAGTGGGACTGGGTGCCGTCGTTCAGGCACGGCAGCACTCGCTCCTTGCAATGCACAACATGGTGTGCACCACTCCACAACTAGCACCCCGCTGCTCTTGACAAGAACGCACCCCTGTCGTTCTTGGAGTCGTCCAGGTACTGGGTCAGTTCTCTTGCAATGCACAAACACGGCTTCAGCTGGGACCAAACAGGCTATGCACAGCTCCCCAGTGCGCGCGCACCCCTGTCGTTGTGGAAGTCGTCCAGGTACTTGAGCAGCTTGTCCTTGTTGTTGTACAGGATGTCCACCACCGGCCGCGTCTTGTTGGGGTTGGCCACAAACACCTGACATTGGTAGAACGATACCGGAGAGATCAGTCGATGCAATGATGCTAAGGGCGCGTCTTGTTTGTGTGGCTGCCGGTTATTGACACAGCGAAATGGTCGTCGCTGCGCCGGGCCCAGCCCCCCGGGATCGACCCAGCTTCCTCTGTCCCACTCAGAAGCCAGCCTCCCCGCCCCCACCTTGAAGACGTGGAAGGCCTCAAACTGGATGGAGCGGCTGGGGTCCTTGAGCAGGTTCATCATCAGGCACAGGTTGTCCACATCAGCCACGTACTGCGCAGCAGGGGGTGGGGGTTAAGTAGGACGGTTGGCCAGTGTAGGGCAGTCGGCAGGAGGATAAGTCGATCGGCAGAAAGTTGGTTGCCAGTTGCAGCAAAACAGGCGGGCAGGGCAGGGCGCCCGGCCAGCGGCCACACAAACACCACCGCATGGCTACCCCGCCCAGCGCGAAGCCGCCCCACAGCGCGCGCCTGCATCATGATTTTTACGTTGCTGCGGTCCAGCAGCAGCTCGCCCAGCAGCTTGAGGCTCTGCCGCCGCGTCACGTAGTTGTCGCTCTTCAGCAGCTCGGTGTACAGCTTGAAGAACTGGAGGGGGCACAGAGGGATGGGGCAAGGCATAGCATGCATCAAGTCACGAAGTCGTCGCTCTTCAGCAGCTCGGTGTACAGCTTGAAGAACTGGAGGGGGCAGCAGCGGATGCAGCAATACCGCGTCAGGAGCAGAGAGCGCGCTGTGCTCAAAACGCACTGCAGGTAGCAACAACGGCACAACTGCCATTGCACACAGTAGCACAGCCAGCTTCACACCTTTCTGTGTAGTTTTCTGCCAGGAAGTGCACCCACGAGTTTTATGTGCACTGAATGCAGCAACCCCTGCCATCGAGTAAGCAACCACAGGCAGCGTCACACCTCTGAGTAGTTGTCCGCCAAGAAGTGCGCCACCAGGGGCTTGTGCCGCGTCAGCAGGTCCTTGAACGTGGTGAACACGTCTGGTGGAGGAAGGGAGGGAGTTGATGCCACACGCTGTCAAAGGCAGGAATTGTGTAGGCTGGGCTGCTCCAGTTGCCATCCACACACAGCCCCCTTCCTGCCCAGCTTGCAATGCAGCTCCAACCTGCCAGGCTATCGCACAACCCTGCTCCGCAGCTTGCAGGCCCAACACTACCTCCTGCTGGGCTCATCCGAGGAGGGCCTCAAAGTTGGACACCTCCAGCTTGACAATCAAGCTTGAGCCCCTCTCATACTCTAATCTCGCTCCAACCCTACAAGCCCAGCACACAGCCCAACAGCAAGCGCTCACCGGAGGCCACCTCAAAGTTGGACAGCTCCAGCTTGCCAAACATGGCGGGGAAGATGTGTGAGTCGAGCACCAGGCGCGCCACCGCCTCGTGCCGTATGCAGTCGCGCAACATCTGGCCGCACTGTAGCGCAATCTCGGGGTCGTCGTAGCTGCAGGGGAAGTAAGGTCAGAAATAAGTGCGATTAGAGCTGCAGCACGATCTCGGGGTCATCGTAGCTGCAGGCTCGAGGGGGCAGGAGACGCGGTAAGCAGTTGTGTTGACTAGGCAGTGCGGCTGAGATCATGCACCAGATGCCACACAAAGCAGCAGCCACTTGACAGATCATCATGCACCAACAGCAACAGCAACTGCCGGGCCACACTGTTTGCTTCGCCACTGCATCCCCCCATATAGCACAAGCACACATCATCGCCTCACCCGTCGAACAGCGTGACCAGCAGCGCGTCCGTGTGGGTGTCCAGTTCTTATGACAAAATTATGAACTGTTTCACACACATGAGACACACACTCTCACCCGTCGAACAGCGTGACCAGCAGCGCGTCGTTCTCCAGCACGTACCGCAGCCCCGGGTGGTCGCCGTTGTGCTCGATGCGCACCTGGGGTGGATTGATTGGCAAACACAGGGTGAGGAGCTGCAGCATGGCTGTGATGCACTGGGCAGGCAGCATGGCCGCAGCGGGGTCTTCTGCACTTCACAGCGGTGCACGCACGATGCGACCACACGCAGCCGGCACGTTGTGCACTTCTAGGAATGTAAATTGTACAAGGCGCACCAGGGCGCCGAAAATGGCCACCAGGTCTTTTCGCGACTCAAACTCAAGCATGCCTGCACACAGAATCAGAATCAACATATGAATTGACAAAGCGGCAATGACGCAAGTGCATGTCGATGCGTACAGGAGCTCATGCAGCCGCCGTGGAGGGCAGCAGAGCAGCAGCAGCAGCAGCAGCAGCAGCAGCAGCAGCAGCAGCAGCAGCAGCAGCAGCGGTTGGCAAGGGAGGGCACCAGCTCTGCCAACCGGCCTTCAGCCTCTCTAGCCCACCACAGCCCACGAACAGCGCTGGGGAACTTGCATATAGCAGATTCTCAGCCAGCACCCAGATCCTCGCCCAGGCTGCACGCTTCTTGCAACACAATGACATGCACCAGCGCACCTAGGTATGACACCATCTCCGACAGCAGGCCGCAGCTGACTGCCTCGTAGGCAATCATGACGGCCGCCTCCTTGTTGGAGTGCGGCTGCCCCGCCTCCTCCTCCCCAAACATGGCCTCCTGCGGGGGCGGCCAAGGGCACAGCATGGCAGCGACTGAGAGAGTCGCGTGTGCTGCGGCTCGCATGAAAAAGCAAGAGTGCGGCTGCCCCGCCTCTTCCTCAACCACCGCGGCGCCTCCTGCAGTTGCAGAAGCAGAGCAGCAGACACAAGGGGGCAGAGCCGCACAGTGGTTAGCATGGCCAGCCGCAAGCAACTGAGTGAGAGGTGCTGTGCCCGCCCAGCTCGGCAGTCTCTTGCAAGTCCAAAAACGTCAGCAGCCAAGTGCTTGTGGCATTTGCAGCAGCGCAGATCGGCACAGCCGCAACGGCAAGGGTGCCAATCCATGCACGCCACGGCGACCCGGTCCTGCCTGCTGTCACCCGCAGCAGTGTACATCAATGTGCTTCACTTGCAAACTGCAACGAACTGCCGGGCCCCAGCACCCACCCACCTTCATCTGGTGCAGCAGCCGGCTGACCTCCTCGCCCACCCGCTCCGGATTGGCCTCAAAGGGCATCTTCAAAAAGGCCTGGTGGCACTGCTGCACCAGCTGCGCGGGGTCCTTGGACCGCAGCCGGCCCAGCAGGCGGCCCGCCATGGCTGCCGGCGGCGCAGGCGCCTGGGCACCTGCAGAGCGAAGGCGGGCGGCAGGGTGAGCGAGGCGGTGGCGGCGGCGGCAGCAGCGGCGGCAGGCAGTCGCAAGGGCTAGCGGCTGTGTGCACCGCAGCGATGTCTGGCGCAGTAACCCTGCGCGGCGGCCAAGCGCCGCGCCTGCCCTCTTCGGCGTTGCGCTGCCTCGCAAGCCCTGCAAGGCAAGCAGGCAGGGGTCTTCCCAGCCAAGCCCGCTTGTCGATCGCTTGCCTGAGGTGCAAGCTGCTGGGCGAGGCGCGCCGGGCAAAGCTGTGGGGCTTGGCGGCTGGGTGCGTTTGGGGAGGTCCGGCGCCTCAGCTCGCCGTCAAGGGATTGGATCGATGCGGTGTGCAAGGGCAAGAGGCGGCCAGGGGCCCAGCCAAGCCAACTGCCCCAACGCCAGCGGTGCGGGCGGCGAGCCTGCCGCCGCCGAGCTGATCATGCGATTGTGTGCCTGCTGTGGCTGACCTTGCCCTGCGCGTCACCCACTTCTTCTCGTCTCCTGTTGAACTGCTTTACAATCTGCTGATCTGTATGTCTGGTGCGTAAGGGGTGCGACGGCGGCATCGGCAGCGCTAGGCAGTCCTCGGATGCTGATCGACAGAGAGGAATTAATCCTGATGCAACGAGATACAGATGGGTGGCTCTTATGAACACGTATGATACATGGCTCGCATGAGCATCAAAGCTGGTGCTGTGCATGGTACAAAGGCGCTGGTGTGTTGAGCAGAGATCAGGCGATCGGATCCACTTTGTCCAGCTCCCTGCACACAAGGAAGCGCGTTGCTTGGATCTCAGACTCCCACAGGCCATGATGCAGCGCTGCACGGAACCACAAGGCTGTATTGAGCAGACAAAGCAAGCAGCGAACTAGCCGCAGACAGAAACTACACGATGAATGCGTGCCTGTTGATGATGAGGCGCATGATTTCGTTGGTGCCCTCCAGGATGGAGTGCTGCGGGGAGCAGTGAGGTGCAACATAACAAACATGCTCATGAAAAGTTACAACTCTGCTTTTGAAATGAGCTGGGCGCTGGCCTGATCAAGGGCGGCAGGCCTTCATGCGTTTCTGCGGTAAAGGCTGCCCAACGCATGCCCCTTTCATTCCAGCAGCCCCCACCTCCAACCGGCCCACGGTGCCACTCCCACTTGCTGCACCGCACCACTCTCAGGTCACGCATGTATCGCTCGATGCCGTACTCCCGCAAATAACCGTAGCCGCCCAGCAGCTGCAGCGCGCTGTTGGCCACGTCGAAGCAGGCGTCGGTGGCGTAGCGCTGCAGATGGAGGTAGCAGACAAGTGCGCCAGTCGGCAGGTTGCAGCGTACGCCGCCGGGTGTGCCAGGCTGAATGCCTGCTGGGCTGACAGCCTCCGCAGTAAAGGCCTTGCCGCCGTAGCAACACACTATGCAAAGCAAGATGAGCAACGTTGTCACCACTCTGGTGTAAGCACACCTTGGCCATCGCGCACTCGAGCGTTTTGCCGCGCGAGTCGCTGTCCAGGGCTGCGGCCGCGTGGCGCACCATGAGACGCGAGGCCTGCAGGCCAAAACAGGAAGGAACTCAGCCATTGAATGGGGTTAAGGCTAGGTTATGTTGCTGCAGGCCATAGCGCCAGATAGCTTGACACGTGCTCCCCAACACTCACCACATTGAGCCAGGATCCCCACCCCCACCCCCATCCCTTGCCAAACCTCCACTCGGCCCCTTGCCCACACCTGCAGCTGCGTGGCCATGTCTGCAAACTTGAACTGCGTTGCCTGGAAGTTGGCGATGGGGCTGCCAAACTGCTGCCGCTGCTGCGCGTACTGCCGCGCCGTGTCCAGGCAAAACTGGGCGCCACCGATGCTGCAAGCACAGACGGGATGGTGAGGGCAATGCAAAGTGCTGGCTTGATGGGGGGTTGCGGACGAAGTGCACTGGACGCAATGTAAGCTCGGTTGGGCAGGCCATCAGATGCCTTAAACTTGATGCCAGAGCCGGCCGGCACAGCACCGCGCACAATGCGCAGCTTGCCGGGCCCGCACCTGCATGCTCCGATGTTCACTCGGCCGCCATCCAGCGCCCACATGGCGATCTTGAAGCCATCACCCTCCTGCAAATAAACCGGCTGCCTCATTATACAGAGTGAAATTCCGAACGGGCGGCGGAAACCCCCCAGGCGGCATTTGGGCTGCACATCAGGTGCAAGTGGGCCAGCTGCCTGCACAGCCCACTGCCCTGCTGCTCGTAATAGCTCAGCACAGAGCCATCCCTAGCGCCCACCTGCCCCACGCGGCTGTCGGCAGGGACCCGAACATTGTCCATCATCTGCAGCAAGGGCAGCCGAAGGTGCTCCCCGAGTGAGAGCCGCAAATCATGAGGTTGTCGGCCAGGCTGGCTGTGGCTGTGATCAATGCCGAAGTGGCACAGCCTTGCCCGGCCTGCCCCTCCTGCCCAATCCGTTGCAGCCAGTTCTGCAGCAGTCTGCCCCAGCAAGACTGTGTGCTCGCTCACCACAGTGGTTGTGGGCTGCGCATTCCAGCCCAGCTTGCGCTCTGGCTTGCCAAATGACAGGCCCTCTGTGTCCTGCTTGACAAATACGCCACACAGAGAGCTAGGGCAGCAGGTCAGGCAAGGGGACAGGGACAGGAGCAGCCACAGCAGTGTGGTGCAAGCAGAGAGTGACATTGCTCCGGCAAGCAACATCCACGCACCGCCTGTCAAGCAGTGCTGTCCCGTTCAGTTATCCTGCCCTACATTAATCAGTCGCACCTTCTCAATCAGGAAGGCAGAGATGCCCTTGGGCCCGGGCTCCCCGGTTCGAGCCATCATTAGGTACAAGTGGCTTGACCCGCCGCCGCTGCATGGCCACAGTGCAGGGGTGCAGCACGGTGAGGGGGCGTTGCCGCTGATGCAAGGCAAACTTGAGCCGTGTGCAACAAGGCAGCACGCTGTCATTGGAGATGGCTCAAGTGCAAGATCATGTGGCCGCTCAGATGCAAAAAGCCATGCAAGCACCATGCTTCGAGAACAGAACTGAGCCCCAGCTCACCTAATGAACACCTTCTGACCATTCAGCACGTAATGGTCACCCTCCCGCCGCGCCGTCGTCTTAAGCGAGGCTGCATCCGATCCGCTGCAAACCAGGAACAGCAGCCGCAAGCGTGGGTGAACTAGAGAAAACCAGCGCCCCAGCTGGGATGCGCGGCCTGCTTGATTGGACAGCGTCTAATTGAGGCGGTGCTGCAAACTGAGCACTTGTCTTGAAAGCGGCTACAGACAACGGCACCAGTGCCGCGCTCTCAGCAGCAGCAACAGCATCCTTGCTTGCCAAACCATCTACTCGGCAGAGCCCCTCTGAACCACCACGCGAACTCGCCTGCCGGGCTCGGTGAGACAGTAAGAAGCGCGAGCCTCCATGGCCGTCAGCGCTGGCAGGTACTCGCCTCGCAGGTGCGGCGAGCCCCACTTGTCAATCACGCTGGCCACCTGCGGGGCAGAGGCATCATGTGGCAGGCAGCGGTCTGAATAGATTTGAGCTGGGTCAAAAGCAGGCAGCAATTCCAGGCCTAGTGGAGTGCTAGGCTGCAGGTGGAGAAACCGAGGGCAGACGAAACGCCAGCTGGAACCAAGCATCTAGAGTTCATGTCCAGCCAGCTCCCAGTGCAGCATAAACCAAGCAGCACTCCCAAACAAAGCAGCAGTTCCCCTCTCCCAGCCGCAGCGCTTGCCATGTTGTGGATATTGCCATGTTGTGGATGGATAGCAGAGCAGACGAGCAGCCCCCGAGCCGGCCAGCATGTCTACTCAGCCGGCAGCAGGGTTGCAACATCGAGCAGTCCCAGGGCAAAAAATGAACAGCTACCCCAGCCACAGCGCTTGCCATGTTGTGGATGGACAGGTACGCGGCTGTGGGCACGCAGCCCCAGGACAGCGCCTCGAAAATGATGGCGGCGTCCACGCGGCTCAGCCCCGCGCCGCCCACGTCCTCCGAAACATACAGGCCCGCAAAGCCTGCAGTGAGGTGAGTAGCACAGCGTGTGAGTAGAAAGTCGGGAAGAATGCCGCCAACGTCCTCCGACACATACAGGCCCGCAAAGCCTGGGGGTGGGGAGAGGACAGATTGGCGTGTTGAGGATGTGGTGAACAGGGCAGGCCTGATCGCAGCCTGATGGGCTGCAGCGTCACATGGTGCAGTGCAGAGCCGGCAGGAGAGCAACTGCAATGTCAGCGCCAGCGACACACTGTGGGCGCCCGAGCAAGCAAGCCCAGGCTGAACAGAAAAGCAAATCATTCTGAACCGCCATGACGCAGCTCTGCATTCCCGTCAATGTGCAGCACAACTCGCACCCAGCTCTGCCGCCTTCTTCAGGGTGTCAATCGGGAAGATGTGCTTCTCGTCCCACTCCGCACTGCACATTTGGGCAGCACGGATGCATTGGCATGCACGTAATGTACGAGTGGCGGCAATGCCGGCCAACCCTGCTGCGTTTTCGTCTAAACGAGCTGCATCCCGCAGTCAGCTCCCCGTGCACCCCACCTGAAGGGCGCCAGCTCTTCTCGTGCAAACGTGTCTGCCACGTGCTGGAATTCCAGCTGGTCGTCTGTCAGGTCAAATCCCGCCCAGCGAGCCGAGGCGGCAGCTGATGTGTGCAGCGCCGCGCCCGCGGCCCGCAGGGTGGCAGCGGCGGCGGCGGCGGCTGGCGCGCCGTTGCGGAGCTGGGCGCACAGCGACCTCAGCATGTCGACGAGATGGTCGCTGCCTTGCTTTGACTGCCTGCAGCACGCCGGCAGAGGCTCTCTGTCACTGTCGGCAGGAAGGGCTTCAAGTTGAGGGGCCCCGAAAGCGGGCCTGGGGAGCCCTGATCACTTCAGCAACGTGTCGGAAGCACACAGGGATCGGGCAAACGGCTGTAGGGCACACCCGGGCGGCCGCATTGTTGAGATGCAGGGCAAACCAGCGTCTTTCCAGCTTGCAAGCGCTTTCTGGGCATCTCGGAAATCTCGCAAAAGAGCTGCACCAGCCAAGATGCCTGCTCTGGGTTGCTCGCGAGCCCTTACCCACCCAGCAACGAGCACAGGGCCGCTCGGCGGCAGCAGGCAGCCGCTGCTACACCAGCAGGCAGCAACCCAGCGGCCCCAAAGGCCGCTCCGGCCGACAGCGGCAGCAGGGCTGGGCGGCGGCAGCGAGCGGCACGAGCGACCGCGCGACACGCTGCTGAATGCCCTGGGCAGCTCAGAGCGTGCAGGCAGCGAGTATGGAGAGGTGAGGCAGCCGTAGCTGTGAAGCAGTTATTGATGGATGGACGCAAGGCACGTTATTGCTGTGGCTTCTCAACCGCAGTGCCGTGTTGCTCCCAACCCCGGCCGCATTCACTCCAACGCCAGCCTGTGCCGTGACCGCAAGCCTCTGCATGCACTTTTCCTGTTCCTAATCTGTGACCTGCAGGGCTTTGTCCAGTTCCGGCTGTCGGGGGAGCGCATCCATTTGGATGTGGACTCGCTGAATGAGCAGCTGAAAGTGCAGGGCCCAGACCGGCTCAGGTGCGGGCTGCGAGCGACGGCGATGCGAGCGCTTGATGCAGTGACAAACTTGGGCAGATGCCATGTAGCAGTTGTGCAGATGCAGTCCACATCGCGATGGTGTTGTGCGGGGCAGCCCAAGCAGCGCTACATGCAGTATTCAAGAAGGGAGGCAGCCATGTTCGTGCAGCTCCGGAGCCAGGGGGAGTTGATGTTCCCCTAGCGGCGCATTGCGGCGCTTGTGCATTGCCCTCCTGGTGGCACTCTGCAAACTGCCATGCTGTGTGAACTTCCCGGCTGTGTGCAGGCACAGCATGCGGCCGGACGAGGCTTTTGGCCTCATATTCCAGTTCGACAATGTGGTGAGCAGCCAGTGATACGCCAGTGGACGCTGCCGCTCCTGCTGCTGTTTGTTGCCCTGCGGCTGCGGCAGCATACAGACTTGCAGCTGCTTCGTTGGGCGTCAGCAGGACGCTGTGTTTCCACATTCATGCCGGCCGCTGCTTATGTGCACCATGCTGCGCCGCATGGCCACCAAGTGGGTGCACTTTCGGCTCGCCCGGCTGCTCAGTGTGTGCCCCTTGCTTTCCGCCCTGCCTGCCTTGCAGGTTGCCAACACAAGGGAGCTGCAGCGTGCGGCCTGGAAGGCGGTGGCGGACGCAGAAGGGCTGCCCTTCCCAGCCATGGAGCGGCCGCAGCTGTACGACATGCGGCCGGAGCGGGCGGCCATGGATGTGAGTGGGTGTGGTGCATATGACATATGTGCTCTAGCCGAGAAACTCCTGGTTGGGCTGCGCTTGCATGACATGCGGCCGGAGCGGGCGGCCATGGATGTGAGTGGGTGTGGCCCCTGTGGCGCTACTCTGCGTGCGCGTTGATCCTAGCTCGAGTGCCCGCAACCCGCAACAATCTAGCAAGAATGTATGCAAAAACACTGCACTCCAACGCATCATTGACCAAACCGCAGGTGCTGATGTGGACGCGGGACATGAAGCGGGCGCAGGAGCTGGCCTGGCTGGTGGCCACAGAGTACGCCAAGCTGCTGATGGACTTGGGGGAGCCGATGGAGGGCGTGGCGGAGTGGCTGCAGGTAAACTTTGAAAGTTTTTTTGGCTCAGCGTTTTTACGCGTTTGCCTGCCAAGCTGCTGATTTGGGAAGCCGCCGGAGGGCGCCGCACAATGGAGGATGGGATGATCAATGTTTTTGTAGCTCGGTGTTTGTGGGTTTGCCTGCTAAGCTGCTGCTGGACCTGAAGCGCAACAACCTCGACTCACTCACCCGCTCAACTCGCTAGTAATTTTGATATCACCCCCTGCCTTTGCCAGCTCATGTCCAAGAACCGGGTGCCCTCCGCACTTGTGACAACCATGGACCGCCACACCACCGACGCGCTGCTGGAGCGGCTGGGGCTGCGGCACTACTTCACCTGCACAGTCACAGGCACGTGGCATGGGCGGGGGTTGGGGCCATGGCCACACAGCTGTGGGGGGTGGAGCGTTGGCAATCGCAGCGGCTTGCTAGGCGGCGTGCAGCAGTGGTGCAGAGCTGCCCATCAGAATGCTGGCAGCGTGCATGGCTGCAGGCTGGGTGCGCAGCCGCATTGCGCTGCTGTGCGTGCACTTGCAGCTGTCCTGCAGCCGCATGCGCTCGCCACTGACACACGCACTGCACATGCACATGCTGCATGCGTTCTGGCCCCCCTTGCGCTGAAATGCCATGTCCTTTTTGGCGCTCCCACATCGCCATGCAGCCGATGACGACATGGAGACGATTGCGCAGCGCTTCCTTTCAGCGGCCATCAAGCTGGGGCGGCCGCCCGACCACTGCGTTGTGTTTGCGGCCTGCCCAACCGCCGTCACGGGTGCGTGGGGACCAGGCAGGCTGGCCAGGGCTGGAGACGGCCTGCTGGGCGACGGCAGCAGTGTGGCACGACCGCCAGTGGTGTCACAACACATTGCTTGCTGGCACACAGATTGAACAGGAAGGGTTCCTGAATGTACGCTGCGTTGACATGCCTGCCGCCTGCCCTTGCAGCGGCGCACAACTGCACGATGAAGGCAGTGGCGGTCATGGGTGCGTGGCCCATTCGGGCTGCGTAATGTCTCTGTTTGGCTCCACGGGGCTGCTCGCAGCATGCGCCATTGTTGAGCTGCGTTTGGTGCGGTGCTCACGTATGTCCTCTGAACACCGATACCAACAGTTGCTCATGCTCTTCATGCTGTGCAGGCACGCACCCGGCCTTCTCCCTCAAGAACGCCGACCTCACCTGCGCCTCGCTGCAAGCACTCACTGTGTACAACATCAGGTGCGTGCTGCAGTGGGATGCATTACACGCCAACTTGCCGGTGCAGGTGGTGTCGCTCATAGCCAGTGAGCGCTGTGTAACTGCCCAGCGGGCTGTCTTTGGCTGGCCTGCACTGCAGATGGCGCCTGCAGGCGCCTCATGCACCTGCCCCTCAGCCAGGCCCCGCCCCACTCCCCCGCGCCCCGCAGGCGCCTGTTTGCCAACCGCGGCAGCGAGCACATGGACTTACGGAAAAAGACCACGGGGGCGCCCCCTTCCAAGCGGCGGCTGCGCAATGCCACGCATGACGACCTCTAGCTGCTTCAAGGCACAGGCGGATGCAAGCCGTGGCATCGCTGCTGTATCGGCACCCCTTTGAGTGTGTGAAAACCAACCCAACCGCGCCCCAAAGCTGGCGCAATGAGCGACCTGCAGCCTGTCTGTGTGCCCGCTCGCTCTGTAGCTTGCAAAGCTTTTGTTGTTGCACACTGCGCCCGCCTGCCTGCATTTTGATCAGTTGTACGCTGCCCATTGGCGGCTGCCCATGTACCATAGCGTTTGCGCACTCATGCCCCCTCTCTGGTCTGCTCTGCTGCGCCTGCCTCCCCTCCCCCGTCTGCTGAGTTGGATTCAATTCACGCATTGCGACAAAGAATGGGCACCAAAAAGTCGGCCAGGGTAGATAGGAAACGAGGAACGAGGACGGCAGCCTACTTGGCTGCGCAGGCGCACGAGTGCGCAAACAGGTTTATTTCAAGGTTGGGAAGGAGAGTATGAGGCAATGAAAGTACCGTGGTCGTACAGCACGCGCCGCTCAGCTGGCCAGGCAGATGCCGCTGCCCTTGCCATTGGCCGTGCACACATCCGGCGGCGAATCCAGCCCCTTGCAGCAGCTGAGCTCGTCAAACGTGTCGCAGCCGTTGTAGTTGGTGGGAACGCACTGCAAAATGAGAGCACGTGGGCAGATCAGAGTGAGGAAGTTTGGCCAATCAGCTCAGTTGCCAAAACAGGCAGGGAGGCGGGCAGGGAGCTACAAGGCAGGCGACGCGATCAGCTGCCAAAGCAGGCCTTGCGGAGGCCGGTCAACCTCGCAGCATCTCGCACGGCACTGCACAGCCAAAGTGGCAACAACCCTCTGCGCAGTCCCTTCCTTGCACACTAGCGCACGCACCTGCTCGCACGTCCCGGGGCCTGTCGCCGTCTTGCGTGCACACATGAGGAATGGCTCTGCTGCGTCTGGGTTGCCTGGGCAGCAGTCCGCCTCTGTGGTGCAGGGCAGGTTTTCGATGCTGCACGCGGCCTGGATCCTGCGGCGTGCACGCATCGGGGCCAGAGCGCATGCGTTTGGTTTTAGAAGCAGCGGGCGCAGCATGCCAAGCGCAGCGCATGGGCACGGTGGGAGCGCTGCTAGGAAGCCCCAGGCAGCCAGGCATTGGGCGCTGGTGGTGGCGACATGGGGGGCTGCCTTGCAAGCAGACATGACGGCGTGGAGCAAGCAGTGCAGCCACCCCACACAGGTGCCGCACGCCAGCTCAAAGAGGGTGTAGCCAAAACGTGCAAGGTGCAGCACAAGCAGGGCTCGTCCCGCTCACGTTTTGCGGCAGAGGTAGAGGCCTCCTCCCAGGCCCAGGGAGCAGGCAAAGTTGCCGGTGGTGTCGCAGCAGCTGTCGGTGACCTGGTCGTTGCAGCCGTACTTGGCGTTTGCGATGCACTGCAAGGCAGCGTTGCGAACATGCTGGGACGTCAGAAGAGTGTGGAATGACCTGAATTACGCCTGGGGGCTGGCCACCGCAGCGCATGCAAAAATACATGCCAAACTCACCGGCTGGCAGGTGCCCAGGGGCGACAGGTAGTTGTCCTTCTGGCAGTACAGTGGTACCGGGCCGTCCTGGCAGCACGAGTACTCGGATGCGCACTTCTCGCCCTGCTTCGCGCAGCTGCGACATATGAGAGTGGGATGGAGACAAGAAAGGGGTTGCAGACCTAGACAGACATACAAAAGAGGCAAGCAGCAGTTGCGGTGTAGGAATGAAAGAGGTGCCACGCCAAGCAAAGGCAGTGGCGTGATCATGCATGGGTGAGGGTGGCAGGGCAGCAGGCGTGCAAGCCTGCTGCCCTGCTTGCCGGTACACGCCGTGCTCATGCATGTGTTACCCACCCGCAGCGGCCGTCATTGCAGGTGAGGAAGGGATTGCAGCAGTCCTCCGTTTGTGTGCAGCCATACAGGTCATCGCCGATGCACTGCAGGCAGGGGAGGCAGCAGGAGGGGGGTGGCATAAAGGAGGGCGCCTGATGGTGGGTGCAATGGCAGCCAGTGGTGGTGGTGGGCACGAAGCACATACCCGCCTTCGGGACTGCGCTGTTTTATACACCCAGCCATGGCAACAGTGGGGTTGCCCAAAAAGCGTTGCGGACGAGATGCACGAGAGCAGGGAGAGGCGCACCGTGCTGCAGCCGCCCAGCGTGCTCGTCTGGTCGTCCGGCTTCTGGCAGAAGTTGGACTTGTCGCAGCAGTCGATGGCACTGCCGCAGCCGTTGGAGCCCTGCTCGATGCACTGCAGAGGCGGGGTGCCGCATACGAGCAACAGGTTGGTCCAGACAAATTAATTGGTGTATAGATTAAAAACAAACGTTTGACTTGTAAGAAAACAATACCCCAAAGACAAGGGGACTGCCGAGTGCTGCTCACTGCCGCTCCCTCCATCTGCTTGCAGCACAGCTGGTGCACGAACACGGCATGCAGGCTGCCGTGCACGTGGCAGGTGCACAGCAGGCACAGCGGGCACGGCGGGCGCACCGTCTTGCAGTTGCCGGTTTCGTCAAACTGCGAGTCGCGCTGGCACACGTGCTTGCTGTTGCAGCAGGAGGCCTTGGTTCGGCAGGCGGCATCAGCGGCCGAGCAGCTGCAGAACAGGGGGTGGAGATAGATGGTGGCAGTGTTGTGCCAGGTAGCTAGTTGCGCATTGACGCAGGAGCGCGTGCGGTTTGGTACAGAACCAAGCGGGCCGGCCGAGCGAATGACGTGCACGGCGGGCATGGGGTGTTGTGTACTGGCATGCAGTACATGCGGCAGGCCTCACAGGCAGGCTTTGTCAAAGGTGTCTGTGGTCTGGCACAGGTAGTCGCTGCAGCAGGTGTACGTGTACGGTGCATCCTCGCAGCCATACTTGTTGTTTTGCACGCACTGCGCAGGAGGGAAGGGCAGCAGGGCGCAGCAGTCGCAGCAGGGCAGGTGCACGGCGTTTGCAGCTGGGGGTTAGCAAAAAAATACACCCAAGAGCACTGCTGCCCTCTGCCCCACAGCCCAGTTGCTACGCGTCCGCAGCGCGCTGCGATGTAACCCAAGGCACAATGCGCTTGCGGCGCGGTCACAGCAACAAACAGGCAGCAGGGCGCACCGACACACAGGTGCCCAGGGGGTCGTTGGGCTTGTTCCTCTGGCAGATGAGCGGGCTGGTCTGGCCCGGAAGCAGGCAGCAGTCATCATTGGTGTCACAGCCGTACATATTGGCGGAGATGCACTGCAAAGAGACGGGGAGAGTGGAAAGTATAGAGAGTAAGCGTTAGTGCATTGCCCGCAAACATGACAGGTCAATTGAAAAGCAGGAAAGCAGGCATGCTGGGATAGCTGCATTAATCAACGCGCCCCCCTACCGGCCCGCAGCTGCTCTGTATCCACTCCCCAACACGAGCAATCAGGTGGCTCACCCCGCGGCAGCTGCCCGTGGTGTCGTTTGAGTAGCGCCTCTGGCACTTGTCGCTGCCGGAGCAGCAGCTGTTGAGGTCGTAGCAGCCAAACGTGTCGGTTTGGATGCACTGCACAAAGGGACACAGGTTGGCAGGGTGCACGGGTTCTTGGGCTGATGCTTGATGCACGTGGAATGCGGCAGAGTGCCCTTGCTGCAGTTTACAGCACTGAGGCATTCCCATTGGGCAGGCCAGCACGGTTGAGCAGCCGCCACACCATCCATATGCCTGGCCACAGGGGCTGAGGTGCCCAGTGGCGCAGCATGGGCCCTGCGGCTTGCTGAGCCCTGCCAAGAATTGTGTAAGTCCTTTAATGCAACTCCTTTAACGCTCACCGTCTCGCACGTGCCGCCTTTAGCGTCCTCTACCGTCTTCTGGCACAGAATGTCAGTGCTGCAGCAACTGTTCTTGGTGATGCAGCCGTGCTTGGAGTCAGGGATGCACTGCAAGTAGAAGCATAGCATGCGGGCGGGCGAGGGTGAGCAGGGGCAGCCTGTGCCATGCGACAAGCAAGCTGTGGCACTGGCCGTCTGGCTAATTTCAAAAGCAGGCCGCTAACCTCCCATCCTTTGAACCCTTCTCCGTTTATCATTATCATCCTGACATGCACTTAACAGCCGCTCATCCCGCTGCCATCAACACACCATCCTGCCACGGCACCGCTCACCGGGCTGCAGCTTCCAAAGTTGCCAAATGGCACTGGGAGGGGCGGGGGCGTGGCGCGGAGGCACACCAGATTGTTGCAGCAGCTGGCGCCCGAAATGCAGGGCTGGTTCTCGGGTGCGCAGCTGCAGGCAGGCGGGTGGCACAGCGGAAGCATGGTGAGGTTTGCTTGCAGTTGCACGAGGTGATAGGTGGCTGACCCGGCTCAGCGCCCACGCAGCAGCTGCGCAGCTGTTGCGCAGCTGCAAGCAGACACAGGGCAGCTTGCACACAGGCACCAACGGATCCTGGGCATGTGCAGCCAAGCCAAGTGGCCGGGCGTGTGGGCTCACTTGCAGGCCAGGGCGTTCTGGTTTGCTCGGCACATGAAGTCTGTGCAGCAGTCGTCCTCCGCCTGGCTGCACCCAAACTTGTCGTTGGAGATGCACTGCATGGGGTGGTTGGGCAGGCACAAGAAAGGAAGGAGGTGGGTATATGTATGGAGGACAGCTAAACTACGTTTGAGCATTGTTGGACAGCATGACGCGGCATTCGCGGCTTCAGCCAGTGTGCTCTGCACCCCACGCAGGCCCCCCTCACCGGTTGGCAGTAGCCCAGCGGGTCTGTTGGCTTGCTGCGCTGGCACTTGCTGCTGCCGCAGCAGTCAGCATTGGTGGCGCAACCGTAGGAGGCGTCCTTGATGCACTGCGGCAAGAATGGCCGGGGAGGAGAGCGAGGTTGAGGCTCCACCTACACATTCTTTGCTGCTTTGTGGGCAGTCGGAGAGCAAGAGCTGCTGCACTGCTGCCGCGGCTGACCCTGTAGCTGCGCCCAATCTGTGCAGGGGCTGGCCTGCTGGCAATCCGAGCGCACCTGCTTGCACTGGCCAATCTTCGACGACTCTGCCTCGAATTCGCACTTCTTGGCGTCGCAGCAGTCGGCCGTGGCCTCGCAACCAAACTTGTTGAATGCCACACACTGCAGCACAGCGGAAAGAGGGAAGTGCGTGGTTGGCGTTAGGCTTGCGGGGTGCTGGGCGAGATCAATGCAATCCGCACTGTGTCACTCGGATGAGTGTTAAGCGGCGGACAGAGTCAGACAAGGCCCAAACGCACGAGTGCTGGGCTGCGCAGCGGCGAAGCAGGCAGAGCGTCGCACCGTCTCGCATGTGCCCACAGCCGAGTCCAGATTGTCTTTCTGGCACGTGCGCGTTCCGCAGCACTGGTTGGCGTAGGCGCAGCCATGCTTTTGGAAGGCGATGCACTGCGGGAGTTGGCACGGACGGTCGGGCAGGTGGGTCCATGGCAGGCTTACAGAGCCGTGGCACAGCCCAACACGGTGCGGTTCTCAGCATCCCATCCCCTGTGTTCTGAGCCCTGCTTTGGGCCGACTTGGAGCACCCCTGCGCCCAACCCGCTTACCGTCTGGCAGCTGCCCATGACCTCAGCTGCAACGTTGCGCTGGCACACATTGGGTTCGCAGCAGTCACCCGTCACGTCGCAGCCAAATGAAAGGAGCGCCAGACACTGCGGGAGGGGCGGGCCAGTCACTTCAGATGCCAGGGGCTAGGTGCAGGCCAGGGCAGCCACAAGCTCAGTCGCCCTGGCCTGGTGCCAGCACACAAGTTGCCCCAAGCACCTTCAAACCCCTTGCTCACCAGCTGGCAGGTGCCCAGGGACGTGGCGTCGGGCCGCTGGCACTTGTTGCCCCAGCAGCAGTAGCTGTGGCCATCGCAGCCGTACTTGAAGATGTCCAGGCACTGCGGTGGGAGCAACACAGTGTGAGGACAGCCATGCTGAGCAAGGTGCCTGTTGAGCAAGCTTGCTACATTGCTGTGCAGTCAAGCCCAGCCTGCAAGCCACGCTCCGGCAGCTGGGCAGCCTCTGCAAGCTGCACCACAGCAGCAAGGCAGGCGGGCGCAGACACACGCCCGGCAAAACATGAGCACAGCAGGCACAGCAGACTCTCCTCACATTTTTGCAGGCACCCTGGGCGTCGCTCTCCGCGTTCTTTTCGCAGTACAGCGGGCTGGCGCCCTTGCAGCAGCTGTTGTGTGAAATGCACGGCAGGTTGGCGGTGGCACACCTGCGGGGTTGGAATGTGGGCAGGTGGGGTTTGCGTGGGGTGAGGAAGAACACATGCAGCGTGATGGGTTGTAGCAGCACAGGTTCATGCAAATCGCAGCTGCAAATGCATGTGATAAGCGATTAGCCGACTCACTTGCAGGCCTTGCCGCCGCCGCTGGCAAAGCACATGTAGTCGGAGCAGCAGTTGTCCTGGGTGTCGGAGCATCCAAACCGGTTGTCAGCGATGCACTGCAGGGCAATTGTGGGGGTGGCAGTTAGGGTCGTTTGTGCGGGTTGGAGTTCAGGGGCTGGGGGCATAAAACACTGCTGGTGAATGGCCAAATTGCCTGCAAGCAGGATGCGAATCAGAACTCACCACTTCGCACGTGCCATACTTGTCGGTGGGGTTGTTGCGCTGGCAGAACACTGCGTCGTCGGCACCGCCGCAGCAGCTGGCATCCGAGATGCATTTGCCTCCCTGCAGCGAACACCTGCAGAATGGGCAAACAGACCGCCGCAGCACCATGGCGTGTGTCAGTGCAAGCATGCGAGCGCATCTGCTTAGGCGTAATTAGCTGCCTCCACACAGTGCACAGCAACAGCCCGCATCCCAGCAGGCAGCCAGAACCGTCCGCAGGCGCGGTCACACTCAGTGCTCACTGGCAGACTCCGTCGTTGCACAGGTAGTCTTGCGTGCAGCAGTGCTGGTCCTTGGAGCAGCCGTAGTCACCATCATGGATACACTGCAAGCAGGAAGGCAACAGGCAGCATGGGCAGGCGGGACCATCAGGTGCACAGCTGACTTGGTGGGCTGAGATGTATGCGAGCGCCAGCCAGTTGTTGGAAGAAATGTGCAAGCCAGGGCCCTCTCTTTCGGAGCAGCAGAAGTCCTTTGCTGGGGCGTGCAAGCCGGCTTACCGTGGTGCACACGCCCTCGACGTCGCCCGAGTCGTGCCGCTCGCACATCAGCAGGGGCGTGTTCACGCAGCAGTCTGCCTCGCCCACACACTCCTCTCCAGCGCGCGAGCACGTGTCGGCGCTGCAATAGTAAGTGTTACGGCAGTTGTGTGGATGGTCGAATGCGAAGAAGGTGGTTTATGAACTGTCAACGGCGCTGGCTGGCATGCTCTGGTGCAGGGGCAGGCAAATGGCGTGCTGCCATGCTGTACTGCACCAGTCACCCCAAGCACTCCAGCCAGCCCAGCGCACCCCTTCTTGCACTGGAAGCCGCTGATTCCCTCGCCGCACTGGCGGAACGGGAAGCTGCAGCAGCTGGCGTTCCGCGCAGGGTTGCAGCCGTACTGCCCATCGCCCACGCACTGCGGCAGGGCAGGGTGATGGGGGTGGGGGGCTGGTGGGTTTGACGGGCCTTGCCACAGCGGCAGGTGCAGAGCCATACACCACCCGGGCGAGACGACAACCCCAGCGGCAGAGCATGGAAACCAGCAGGTGCGCAGGCACACATGGGCACCAGCATGTGCACAGAACCGGCAGCACACGGGTGCAGCGCAGAGCGTGCAGAGCGCACCTTCTCGCACGTGCCAGTCAGGTCCAACGCATCGTTCAGCTGGCAGTACAGGCTGGTGCCGCCGCCGCAGCAGTTGGGCGCCTCTGAGCACTCCTCCTTCTCCTTGGCGCACCTGCAGCAACACACGCAAAAGGTTTTCAAGTGGTTTAAAGGCATACTTCCAGCCAAGACTCGGACGCCAGTCAGCCCAAAAGTGGGCTAGCAAGGCAGAACACGCAGCCCTGTTGGATGCATCAGGGCAGCCTACGCAACCCCTGCTTGTTGAATGCCCACTTACCGGCACTGCCCCGCGATGCACAGGTACCCTGGGGTGCAGCACTCGTCGTTGGACTCGCAGCCATACTTGTTGTCAGGGATGCACTGCGCAGCAGCGAGGCACAGAGCGTTGCATTGTTAGGGACCCTTTGAGCACACTGCTGGGCTGCAACACTGCCAGCCACATGCAGGCAACCAAGTATCACTCAATCGAGGCCCTGGTTGCTCACAGCCGCGCAGGAGCCTGCGCCGGCGCCGGGCACGTCCCGCAGGCAGCTGCCGCTGCAGCAGTGCGACTTCCTGAGGCAGCCAAACTTCGAGAGCGCAATGCACTGCAGGGTGGGGGGCAGACGGGCGGGGGAAGGTGGGGTTGAGGGGCGTGGTGTTCGCTGTGCTATGCGTGCAAGCTGCGAAGAGCCGTTGGTTGCAGCCTCAGTACGTAACCGATACCAGCCTCTTTGAAAGCGCTCCTCACGTTTTGGCACGAGCCCAGCGGGTTGGCGGCCGCGTCTTTCTGACAGAACTTTGAGCTGCAGCAGTCGGCGTTCTTGGCGCAGCCAAACTTGGTGAGGGCAACGCACTGCAGGTAGGCGAGGGACGGCAAGCAGCAGGGCGTGGTTGATGCATTATCACTGCTGTCATTAGCGGGCATATTTATGCAGCAGCATGGCAAACACATCAAGCGTGGGCTGGTGCTCAAAAGCATGCTGAGGCATGCGCTCACCTGCTGGCAGCTGCCCAATGCTGCGCTGGCCGTGTCCTTCTGGCAGGGGCGCGTGTCGCAGCAGTCTGCTGCCGCGGCGCAGCCCCGCAGGTTCAGGTTGATGCACTGCGCGAAGCATTTGAGAGGCGGTGGGAACACAGCAGACAACTTGAGGCCCCGAAATGCGCCTGCTGTGTATGTAGTGCGCAACTAAGTGAGGTGCAGCAGGTACAAACGTGCCCTTCTGCTGCTGACTCAGCATGGCAGGCACAAGGGGAGCCCAAGGTGCCAATGCTCCACTCACCGTGCGGCAGGAGCCGATTGCGACCGTGGCATTGACCTTCTCACACTTGAGGTCCGCGCAGCACTGGCTGTTGCTTGCGCAGCCGAATGTGGCCTGAGTGATGCACTGCGGCATGGGAGGCAGGAGCAACAGCGGAGAGGCGGTGAGCTGGCGGTGTGTGGACGAGGTGTGGCAGCCAGTAGCAGCGGCGCAAAGGAGGCTGCAGCGGCAAGACTGCGCTTTGCAGCATGAATCAATCGGGCCCCTCAGCAAGCAGGCTCACCCGTTGGCAGCTGCCCAGGGGAGCAGTCAGCGTTGCCTTCTGGCACAGGCCGCCGGTGCAGCAGTTGGCGTTGGATGCACAGCCGTGCGAGGCAAGGGCGATGCACTGCACAGGTGAGCAGATAGGGTAGAGTGAGAGGAAAGCTGGGAGTGGGTGGCTCCGGGGGGGGCAAAAGTTTGGAGCACTGCCAAAGCCTACCAGCCGCACATGCGATGACCGCTGAATCCACCCCTCAAACTTTCCGCCAGCCCCTCACGTTTTGGCACGAGCCGAAGGGGGAGGTCGGGAGCGCCCGCTGGCACAGCTTGCCGGTGCAGCACTTGGTCGAGTCCAGGCACCCAAACTTGCCGAGCGCGACGCACTGTGAGTGAGAAGGCAAGAGGGCACATACGTGAGGGGAAATATGCACGGCACACCCCACCTCCAGCCATCCTCCTGCATGGCCACCGGCAAGCCAACGTGGCACGCAGGCACCCACCATGACGCAGGTGCCACCGGGGGCAACGACCGTCTCGCGCTGGCAGGCGCTGCCAGCGCAGCAGTCTGCCAGTTCGGTGCAACCGTACTTGCTCAGGCCCACGCACTGCAGGCCAAGCCGGAACAGCGCGATTTCAGCTTGAACAAGTGTCCAGATGGATTGGTGGTGTCGTACACGCATCCAAGAAGGCGCCAAGCAAGGACAGAGGGAGGCCATGCATGCTGCAATTCCACCGCTCTGCCATCTGCACAGGCTGCGGTCCGGGCCAAAGCGACCATTGCAGGCGTGCTGCGGCTCACCGTGCGGCACTGGCCGTTGGTGTCTGCTGCGTTGGCCATTTCGCACTTGCGGGTGTCGCAGCATGCGTTCACCGCTGAGCAGCCATAGAAGTCGGGGACCACGCACTGCAGGCCAGGAGGGTAGGCAGGGAGCAGCAGTAGCCGCAGCGCAGTTGCTGAGCTACAGAGCGTGATGCCGAAGCCCGGGTGCGGCGGTTGGGCAGGACAGTGTGGAGGTGGTGGTTGCTGTGCAAGCCATGTTCCACTAAGGCCCCCCAACATGGAGGCTGGGAGCTGTTTGCACTGCCTACTGCGGTGTGCCCTGCTCACAGACCAGCCGCTGCTCACCGTTTCACACGTGCCCAGCAGCTGGGTTGCCGTGTTCTTCTGGCAGTACAGAGCAGGTGTTGTGGAGCAGCAGCTGTAGCCTGCAACACACTGCTCCGCCTCGCCTTGGCACGTGCCGTCCTGCAGCGGGCAGGGCACAGCACAGCAGCAAGTGAGCATGCAGACACATAAGACTGTCTATTGCAGAGAATGCGCTGTGGTGCTGCGACAAGCATTCCAGCCGCCGCCCCAGCGCAAACATCTTTTGCCACGAACAGGACGAAACCGCTCACATTGGGTGCCAGGAACTCAACCATGTTGCTGGGGCCGCCCCAGCCCACAGCGTTGCGGGCCGTGGCGGTGAAGTTGTACAGGTTGAGGGGCGCAAAGGTCTCGAAGCGCACCTGCCACTGCAGGCACGCAAGAGGGCAGGACGGAAAGGCCACAGCACTTTGGTGCTATGCAGGACAGTCGAGCCTGAAATCTACCCCAGCCGGTCGGACGCACCCCGGCGGCAGGCAACCGGCAGCCACTCATGCAGGTGGAGCGGCCCTGCTAAGCCAGCTGAAACACAGGATCGCGTACGTACCCTGCCATCAGGGAACCGAACGGGCTGGCCAGTCATCACAATGTTATCCTTCCCCCTGGCAGTGCCGATCACGTTGTACCCGTCCACAGCTGCATCAAGGCGGATGGACGGGCATGGTGCATCAGATGCATGTGGCATGGCCTGAGTGTGAATGCCACAAGCGCACACAGACAGCCCCCACGCTCGAATGCTGCCATGAAGATCGACACTACAAGTGCCACAAGGCTCACCGGAGCTGCCATTGCTTGCGGGCTGCAAGAAGTCCGCCAGGATGATTGGCAGGTTGTCTTCAGTGACAGTCGACCACACCTTCAGGTCCCGTGGGGGTCCCGGCCTGCAACACAGCAGTGGGCAGGGCAGGGTGGGCATGGCTGACGTGGTAACCGGCGAAACTCAGGACGCTTGAGAGGCTCCCACGTGTGAGAGGCGCATTCGGTCCAGCAAACGCTTGCAGCAGCCAGGGATCTGCTGCAGTTTCAAGGGCCCCAGACTCACAGCGATGGGACTGTGAATCGGACCACCGCCGAGGCCGGGCCCAGGCCCAAGCTGTTGCGCCCCTGGACGGTGAAGTTGTATGTCGCCCCCCGTGTGGCCACATTGGTGAACGTGAACCGCAGCTGCAGGCGGGCGGCACGAGTGGGGGTCTTAGCACAGACTGGCTGCAGAGCGGCGCAGTCCACATCATGGCTGTTGCATGGCCCTTCACTATGCAATGGTCAATGGTCAATGTGCAGCACCGGCCAGAGAGCGCATGCTGACGTGACATGCAGCAGCTGTGCACGCCAGCCTGTGAGCACTGCACACCAGCCTGGTGAGCTTGCCTGATTTCCAGCGACAGCCTCCCCAGCGCCAGTGACATCCAGGGTAGCGGCACCCTTGGTTATGGGCGCGCCCATCACACGGTATGCCACGCCTGCAGCACAGGGGCAGGATTGAATAGCACAGTTGCATCATGACATGCAAAACAGACTGGCAGTACCCGCGGCGTGCGGCACATGTGTGGCCGTCAAGCAGCAGCAGCTCAGCACGCTGCTGCAGGGAGGGTGGCGGCGGCAAGCGCAAGCACAGCACAGCACAGCACAGCACAGCACAGCACGCACCTGGGCCAGCCGCGCGGCGGACGGTCACACGCAGGATGTTGAAAATGTTGCCGGACGAGGTGACATTGACGCTGACAATGCTGGTCAGCCCCGCGCTGACGAGCTCCAGCGTCCACAGCAGGTCTGCCTGGGTGGTGGTCTTGGCAAACAGCATGGGCGCTGTGCGCGTGCAGTTGGTCTTGTGAAAGCCCAGGTAGAGTGGAGTTGCACAGCGCGAGTCGCGAATGTAGAACTGTCCAGGCGTGGGGCCCCCCTCCAGCACCCACGATGGGGTGGTCGCCAAGCCCAGCTTGGCCAGCGCGGCGCCGCTGCACGCCGGCAGCACCCGCAGCAGGCTGTCGCACGGCGGGCTCGCGGCGGCACGGCCGTCGTTCTGCGGCAGGGGGAGGCGGAGCGTGAGCGCATCGGCAGCCTGCGCCAAGGGCGGCTGCGCTGGCTCCATGCACGTTCAAATCTGGCGGGAATGCTGCTCCATGTCGGTGCCGCCGCACCTGTAGCCTAATGGGGAACCCAAGCACGTTGGCCCAAGTGGCGCTGCCGGTGGGCTCCAACCGCCAAAACTGCAGCCGGCGGGCGGTGCCGCTCTGCAGCACGGGCTGCGCCGTCACCGGCGCGTCCGTGCGCGTTGTGCAGCCCGGCGAAGACAGGTAGCCTGCTTGGGCCGACGGGGCGGGCGGCGGCAAATGAGGCGGCAGCGGCAGGCGGGCAGACACACCCAGCACCTGCTGCTACACACAGGACCAGCAGCATGGCTGGCAATTGATGCGCAGGTCACAAAGCAGCAACCACGGCGAGCGCCGGCATGCTCACCCCTGGCCCTGACGCAGGCCCCCACGCTGGACGCCATGAAGAGCGTATAAGTGCCGCCCAGCAGCGCGGCATTCTCAGCTGCAACAAGTGCGGCAGGGAAACCTGGTTAGAATCCTGCAGCATGCTCTGCAATGCCCTTGCCGCCGGCGTGCGGCGCTTATGCCCGACGCGCCGGCGGCGGCGGCGGGGGAAGAAGCTGGCGGCGCTGAGCATGGGGGTCTCACCCGCTACTTTGGGTTGGATTACGGGTGCGCTAGCGGCCACGGAGGCGCCTGGGCGCCTGACTGGGGGCGGGGGCGCGGCGCGCGGTGGAGGGGCCGGAGCGCCTGCCGCCAGGCCTCCCGACGGGCCGTGCCATCCTAAACAAGCGAGCAGCAGCAGCGCCAGCAAAGAGCCCGCTCGGCGCTGCGCCATTATTTGGCTCCAAGTGCCGTGAGGGGCTCAGCGAGGGAGCCGGCTCATGTGTACGAGATCGGAGCGGAAAGCAGAGTTGTAATTTGCCGCCGCCTCGGCTCCGGAGGTGGCATGGGATGCTCGCCCGGCATGAGCGCCCCAGGCTCACGACCGCCACCCACCATGCACCGATCGCAGTGCAGCACACATTTACAACACTCGCTCGCTCACAGGCAGGGTCGCAAGGACACGGGGCACAGGTCAACAGGATGTACATTCAGGCAGCGCAACGCATGCGGGACGGCCGACACATGCCGGCGGGGGCACTTGGGTGCACACGCGTCCACGCCGCCGCCACAGCCGCTCAGTGCGCTGGCAGCTGCTCTGGCCGCTCCTCCTTGCAGATGGCAGACACGGCCTTGAAGGCGGGGTGCGCCGTGTTGACCATCATTTGGAACATGACCTGCCGAGGGCGGGCCAAGAACGGGTGATTGCAGTGGGACACTCTAGGCTCGGCGGTGGCAAGCCAAGCACGGGCACCGGCATGGGCATTCCACAAGTGCTGGGGCGCACAGCGCCATGCAGACTCCGCAGCACGCCATGCCAAAGCAAGCACCCAGCCCCCTCTTTCGCCCTGCACCAAGCCCAGCAGCCAGTGGCCCATGCACACGCCATTTCAGAGGTGGCCAGGAAGGCGCCCGACTGAGCCAGGCGCTGCAGCGCCACGGAGCGGTCGCCCAGGCGCTGGCTGCTCACGCCATCCACCAGCACGTGCACCTCGTAGCCGCGCTCTACATCAGCGGGGGGAGCAGGAGATTGGAAGCTGGGTGCTGCCTGAGGTCGCAAGCAGGGCATGCAGCCTGCACCGCAGCCAGCCAAGCAGCTGGCGCGTGGGCAGTGTGACCATCCTTCCACGCATCCATCCACACAGCATGGTGCATGGGACCAGCGTGCAAGCCTGCTGAAGTGCTGCTGCCCCTGACCAGCAACAACTCGGCTGCCCATTCCCTAAGCTGCTGCCCAGCGTGCCAGCATGCACAGCGTCACGCACCCAGCAGGTCCAGCGTCGTCTGCAGCACGCACACGTGCGTCTCGATGCCCACGATGAGCACCCTCTTCACGCCCCCACCCAGCTTGTCCAGGGCCGCGTTCACCTGGGGCCGGGCGGTGAGATGATGGTATGATGGTGAGCGGAGCACGCACTGGCCTCCGCCTCAACGCTTGCAGGCGACCGGCCGCAGAGTTTTGCGGTGCTGAGGCAGGGCCGCGTGCTGATCACATCTGTGCTCAGCTTGCCACAGCAACGAGTTGAGAGCCCCACCTCGTCCGTGCACATTGAGAACTTGGTCTTGGCCACAACTGCAACAGTTGATGGGTGGCGGTGCAGCCAGTGCTTGGAGTGGGGCCAAGCACGCTGCACATCACACGGTCGCGCCGGCCCTGGGCAGCACATCATTGTCAGCTGGCACCTGCTGCAGCTGCATCAAGTGCTCGCTCGGTGCTGGCTGGGCGTCCAAGCACAGCTCCTATGCCGCCACACTTGTAGCACCCTCCACAGCCACCGCAGCAGGAGCGCCGGCAGCAGCAGCAAGGGAGCGGGTCGCACCAGGTGCCCCGGCAGGGATGAACTCCCGCAGCTCCTCCACGGTGTTGCCCAGGGCCTGTTAGGGAAGGACAATTCCGTGAGGAATGAATGCGGGGCGGAGAATTCCGACAGGTGTGAGCTGGTGGCAGCCAGGCAAAATGGAATGCAATCCATTTTGCAGTGGCAGCGGCAGCGAGGTTTCTGCAGCGGCAGCGGCAGCGACGAGTCTGGGCTCCAGCGCTGGGCGATCGATGCGCACCACGCGCTGCTGCTAACTGGCAACCGATTCACACCAAGAGAAAGGCTCTAGCAATGCGCCCTCACCTTGGGGTATTGCTCCGTCACAATCACCGGCAGCTGCAGCGCCTGGGCCGCGCGCAGCTGCAGGCAGGAGGGTGTGCGCCTGATGTCAGCACTCCAGGGCCAAGTAGACACAGCGAAGGATATTCCTCTGCTGCTGCACAAACTGCCACACCAGCTCAACACGTCCCGCTGCAATCGGATGACCATCTGCCACCCAACAGTCATGTCCAGCTGCAGCTGCGCTGGTGGCGCCTCACCATGCGGCAGCTGGTGTCCACAACAGCGGGGAAGCCCGAGATGACGGGGCGGAAGCGCTCCTGTGCAGCACAGGCAGGAGCTGCGAGTGAGGCCTGCTGTGCCCAGGTTCTGCGCACAGTCGCTGCAAGCAAGCCTGGGCAAGGTGAACTGGTGTGCCGCCTCTGGGGCAGTGCGGCGCCGCAGCCCGGGGTGCCCACTTCATACCTGGACATCACAGACCAGCAGGGCCGTCTCGTTCGGCGCCAGCCGGCCAATGCCGTGGGTGCCGTTTGCCGCTGTTGCCATGGCGCGAACCGCTGCAAAACAGAGCAGCAGCAGAGCAGGTGGGGATCGGATGACGGCGGCGGCGGCGGCGGCGGCGGCAGCTGCGCAGCTGAGGGCGGCCTGGGCCAGTGATCGCGTGGATCGCTTTGTGTGCATCATGTGCACGCGTCCATCGCTCCAGACCGGCGAAAGGAGCGCACAAACGCTGACTCGGCCTGTGTAAACCCCGTTCCAGCAACCGGACGGAGGAGATCGTAACGCTAAACGACTCATATCATGATCGCACATGTCCTGCTGGCGCTGGCGGTGATGGGGGAGAGGTGCCGAGCGAGTTGGCCGAGGCGGAGGGCTCCAGCGGCCATGTATGCCGCCTGGCGCAAGCTCTACTGCTCGGGATCGCTGGCAGAAGCGGCGATTGAGGCCGCCAGGCACTCAGTAGGGTCCCCTAGGGCGCCTTCCGGCCACGCTGCGTCCTGCTGGGCAGGCGGTGAAGTGCTCAGCTAAGGGGGCGCCCAATGAGGCACGGCGCAGCGAGCATAGATGCTTCTGTAACCAGATGCCAACTAATGTTGCTGTGCGCAATCTGCGAGAGCCGTTCCAGCCATAGGGTTTGCCAGCTTAGAAGCCAGAACACCAGAACTGCCCGTCGAGTTCTGTTGGGCCGACGCTCCCGATTCCTGGTATCGCTCAGATCCGTTTTCACGGCAGCTCATGGCCCCGCCAACAAGCCCGATTTTTCATGTGTGATAGCTTGTTGTCCAAGCAGTCGGCTCCGCTCCTTTGGGCGAATGCGCGCAAGGCGCAGCGCCGCTGAGCGCGCTACGGGCAAATGCAGCGTTTCTTTGGGCGGTGCGCCTTACCGGGCCACCCATTGCACTTACAATCCAGATCAGCAACGCAGCACACCGCTCTGCATACGAATTGCGTGCCTCCCGAGCACCCGAGCAGCCACCCCAGGAGCGCAGCGCCTCTCGGCCATCTCGCCGCCCTCCCAGCAGTACATTAAACGCCTGCCCGACATCCAGCAGCGGCTGCAGCAGCCATGGGGAGCCTCACAAGCGGCTGGGACACCGGCCTGCCGGGCCGAGCGCCCAAAGGTGCGTGCGCGCTCCACGGCTGCATTCGCAGATCGTGCAGAGTGTGTAGAGTGCGCGGGAGGTCGGCTCCGAGACCCACACACGCGTTGGTCCTGGGCGTGAGTTTTGGTGCTCAAGACTCCCCCAAGGCTGGGGTGCACGGGCTCGCCTCCCAGCCCTCCGGGCAGGCGTGGCAGGGGCGAAAGACGCCCGATCCTGCAACGCCCCGTCCTTGCAGCTCCGGCCGCCGCTCGCGCACGACCCCGCGCGCCGCCGGCGCTTTGAACACGAATCAGGCACTCATCCTAGCTCTCACCCCCTCCACCTGTTGCACCTTCCACCCCTGCAGGGTTTGAGGACTTCAAGGAGCCGGTCTCGCCGCGCGCACACTGCAAGGCCGGAGCCTTCAGCGGCAGCCCGCAGGGCAGGTGCGCGGGCGCCTGCGGCACCGCCGCACCCCCTGCCATCATTTGCACAGCGTCACACACCTTGCTGGGCTGCGCGCGTTGCATCATTCAAACGCAGTGTTTGATACACGTTACGAGGGAACTTCAGCCCCCCGCAGAGGGGCGCCCTGCCGGCACGTGCCTTGTCGCCCCATTTACCCACCCATGCCTGTGACAACCTTCCCAAAACCTGCAGCGGCGACCTAGACAAGCCAGGCAGCCCGCCGCGGCTGGCGCGCGTGTCGGCGCCGCCCGCCATGCACGGCGCCTCTGCTGTGCAGCGCTACCTCTCTCGTTCATCTGGGTCTGTACCGCCAAGCCCCCGGGTGGCCACACCTCGCGCCGCAGGAAGTGAGGCACCCGCTTGCTGGGTGCCGCTTTGCAATCAGCCGCTGCGGTGGGACATGCCCCATGCTGTCGCTGCCAGCTTGCACCGTGCGGCCTTGGGAGCAGGCTGCTTGGGAGGTGCGGGAAGGGTGCAGGCCGCCGGCTGGCACTCAGATGCACCAACAACCCAACCCTCTTCTGCCGACCCTGCGCAGCGCCCAAGCACCTGGTGCTGAAGGTGGGCGATGAGGAGATGAATCACACGCCCATTGATGCCAAGGAGCGGTGGTGAGTGGGGCTGGGCGCGCAGGGCAAGCAGGCTGACTGTATTGCAGGGCGAGTAGTGTGCTAGCCGGCGCATGGGAGGCTGCCCCTGTGCACGCACGGCGTGCTTTGATCGTTTAGGCAAGACACACTGCAGCAGCAGCTGCGCCTGGCGCACCAAAGCGCTTTCCTACAATGATTGGACCAGCCCACGCCTACTAACTTGCCAGCTGCCAATTCTTTGAGTGCAGGTGTGCGCGCGTGGAGTCGTCCCGCCTGAACGAGCGGCCGGATGAGGTGGATGAGGAGAGCTGGCGGCACGGCGGCTTCAAGTGAGCGGGCGGGAGTGATGACAGTTTGGGGTTTTGCCCTGGGCTGCTGGTCGGACATTCGTGATGGATATCGCACATTGACTAGGGTAGTTGGGGTGTGCCTCGGTTAGAGCAAATGCAGCTGGACAGCATAGCAGCCAGGTCTGAATCACATCCAGTCACACCCTCCTACTCACAGCGGTCCCCACCTGATCCTGCCACCCCAGGCTGCTGGACCCCTCGCACTCCATGCACATCGCGGCTGCCACAGCGGCGGCGGCGGTGGCTGCAGTGGATGGTGCGCCCGTCACACCCCCCACAGAGGGCAGCCCGCACTCGCCCCGCCCCCGCGTCACCGCCGCCCGCATCATTCCTGAGGAGGCCTGCGAGAGCCTGGACTGCGCCGGGCTCTGAGCTGGCGCACTGCGTGTACAGAGCGTGCACAGCAAGCACGCCGCACCGCTGCAGCGCCGCCGGCGTGCTAATGTCAACCTGTGGATGGCGGCGGCAGCGCTGCCCGGCGCAATGCATGGCTTTCCATTTGGTTGCGCAGCCTGGCTTGCAGCGAGCACAACAGCATAGGATGAGAGCGATGCAAGCCAGGCTGCTGGCGGCCAGGGTCCCACGTTGCCTGAACCTGAATACTTTTCGCCGCTTCTCCACCCAGGGGTGCGGCAGCTGGCCCCCCCTTTCATGTCCAGCCCAGCACTAGGCTGCCACGCCTCACCCCTTTTGCCCCTCGGGCCCTGCCCGCCTCACCATGTTTGCTGTTTGTATATGTACATCAAACCCGCCAACCCAGCGGCGCCGCGCCCTGCTCGCACATGTTGTGCTCAGCGTGCGTCCCACCCACGCCCCCACCTCCAGATGCGTTCGGTTTGCATCGCCTCCCAATTTTGCCTTTTCAGCACGGTTTTGCATCTCTGCCCCCTCTTGCAACCTCTCCGCATGCGACCGGCCTTGTTAGTAGGGCTCTTTGATCCTGCGACTGCCCCACGGAGACACGCTGCACCTCCGGATCCCTGCCCCTCCTGCCCAGGCAGTCTTTCATGATTCATTTCAAAGCGTACTGTGCCCCACCCCTTTTCTCGCTTCTATTTACCCTGCCACCCTGCAATTGCATCCCGCCCCCCAGGCGATGCGGAGCGCCGCTCGTTTGACCCTCCTCCCCTGTAACGCCCCCTTTTTCAGCGTTTTGAACCTCACAGCTGAGCTGGAAGGACAGCAGTCGAGACAGGGCAGTCAAGTCTTAGCGTGCGGGGCAGTGTGGTCCGAGTACAGAACAGGAGTCGCGCATCCATGATGCAAACGGGCCACGAGTCAGGCATCCACGAACCAAGCAGGACAGGTGGCCGTGGCCGTGTTGTCAGGACACTACGCCGTCTCTCAGGACACCAGATCATCTCTCAGGACACCAGGTCGTCGGCATCCAGCTGGCACAGGTGGGCGCTGAGGTCCCACAGCCGCTGCGCCAGCTGCGGGTCATCGCCAGCGGCCGAGTGGCGCGTCACGCGAGGAGCGGTGCCGCAGTAGCGCCCGCCCACCTCCTCTGCTGGAGCCGTTGCGGCGTACAGCACCGTCTCTGCTGCCGCCTCGGGGCTGGCAGGAGGGTTGGAGGGGGAGGGGTGGGCAGGTGGGGGAGCGATGGGAGGTACCATCAGCTGCTGGGATGCAGCGGCGAGTGTGGACCCCACCTGAACATCTGCTCAACACACGCCCAGGCTTCCTACCACACGAAAAGTTGCTTCAACGCACACCGGCATTGCAAGCGGCACAGGCCAGCGCGGCACTAACCTCCGCAGCATGTAGGGGCAGAAGACGTGGGTGAAGAAGGGGTCAGTCAGCGGGCGCAGCAGCTTGGGTGGCATCTGCTTGAAGTAGCCGGCAGCCAGAGCGGTGTTCACCAGGCCGGGGTGCACTGCCACAGCTGCGTCTCGCTCGCCGCCGCCGGGAGGGGCAGCCCTGCAGGGCGGGGAGGTAGGCAGGCAGTTGCTTACTTCGTACCAAACGACTGCACAGGGCCTGCTGCCATTGTCGAGCACTGCAGTACAAGCTTGGCAGCAGACTTCCAGCAACTCCAAGCAACCCAGCAAGAGCAGCAGCACAGCTGGCCTCAGAGCGTAGCGCCAAATCTGCTCTAACGGCCCCCGCAATAAGTGAAACCCTTCAACCTTTCAGGCTCACCGTGCGAGCAAGCGGTCCATGTGCTTGGCGGCCAGCAGCGTGCACAGCTTGGAGTTGCAGTAGGCCTGCAGCACACAAGCTGACTCGATGCTTGGGGGCTGGTGTACAACCCATTGCTTGAACAACACGTTGCTGGGGTTGCTAGTGAGCAGAGCTGGGCACATCAGGCGATATCGGCTGCGCCACTGTGCAAATCCTGCAACAGGGCGCCCTCACACAAGCACTCGGCTGCGCATGCAACCTCCTGCGCACCGCAAAAGTGTTCCAAGGCGGGCGGCGGCAGTATGGCACATCCGAAAGGTCTGAGAGGTCCCCTCCAATATGTGTCATCGAGCTGAGGAACAGCACCCTCAAAGGGCCGCCGCTGCCGCTGCCGCTGCCTTGGCTGCCGCCTGCTGCGCCTGAAACACGCTGCTGCGTGGGCTGCTGAGCATGCTGTGCGCGCTGCCGCTGGTGCTGGCGCACCAGCAGGTTGGCCAGCAGGAAGTGGCCCAGATAGTTGGACTGCAAACAGGATGGGCTTGGCAAAACTGGTGTAGGTGGGCTTTAGGTTAGCAAACCGTGCTTCGAAATCTGAACGACGGCAAGGAAAGCTTGCTGTGGGTGCAGGCTCGGTGCCCTGTGCATGTGCCTGGTGAATGGCAGCCCCACCCACCTCATGAACTTGCGTGCCTTCTCATGTGCATGCAAGTGGCACACGTGCGCATGCGCACCTGGAACTGAAGCTCGAAGCCGTCGGCGGTGATGGTGCGCTCCGGTGGCACCATGATGCCCGCTGCACAGGCAAGGGAAGCAGGCGGCAGGTGCGTTCATCAGGAAAAGCAGTTGGGATTCACAGGGACTGCTTGGCGGCTCTGAATGCCGTTGCACGCTCCTCAGCTGCTCCCAAACCAGCTCACCGTTGCACACCAGCAGGTCCAGCGAGCGCCCGCTGGCCTTCCAGCGCTCGGCAAACGCGCGCACGCTGGACAGGCTCGCCAGGTCCAAAATCTCAACCGCCACCTGCGCTGCCTCCGGCTGCCCAGGCGCAGCCTCCGCCTGCTCCTGGGCTCCGCCTGCTGTCGAGCCCTGCGCCGCTGCGCCGCCGACCTGCTGCCCGCCGCTGCTGCCGTCCTTGCGTTGCCGGCCACCCGGCTGCTGGCTGCCTCCGCTGCCTGCTGCGGTGGCGGCCAGGCGCGCGGCGGCGGCATCGCCGCGACCTGGATCACGCACAGCCAGCACCACGCTGCAGCCGCGCGCCAGGAGCGCCTCGGCGGTGGCGTACCCCACGCCCGCATTGCCGCCTGTCACAATGGCTGTCTGCGGCAGTGTTTTGTAGGGGAGCAAGCCAAGAAGTCATGGTCGCTGTGCTCTAGCACGCACTAAGATGTTCGGTCGCTGCACCACCATGGAGCAGCCACCTCGGAAGCATGCCGTGCTAGAAGACCCCAGCCTGAGGCTCCCGGCAGGCTGCACCCACCTTGCCGGCCAGGCCGCCGTGCCGCCGCCGCTTGCGGTGCAGCCAGTCCTCCAGCACCTGCTGCGCATTCTCCACCAGCTCCAGCACGCCCAGCCCCTTGAGGTAAAGATCAGTGGTCCACTTCATCGCCTGTGGTGCAGGCGCAACTTGGCGGCAGCGGTGGGCTGGCGGCGGCGGCAGGAAGTTGTAAAAGCGTTGGCGCTGGAGCGCGGCTCTGTGGCGCCTCTGTACGTTCCTTTCGACGATGGCAGCTCTAAGGCGGGCGAGCGCCTCACCTCGGGCAGCAAACTCCGCTCCCGCCCTGTTTGCGGCGCATGACACGCGCCTCGCGATCTCTATCAATTGTATCGTGGCATACAAGCGGTGGAAGCTGACCGATTGGCCCGAGCAAGGCAGCATGACAGCCGCTGCGCCTGAGCGGATGGCGCTACCAAGCCCCATATGCATGCTGCTTCCCGAGGCCACTGATGCATTACAGAGTGCAAGGGGACGAGCCACAAAGCCACAGGTTGGTGGAGCCAATGCGAGCAGGAGCAGCTGCATAGGCAATGGCAGCTCTGCCCACAGCCGTGCAACGAGGTTGCGGTGCCGCTGCGCCAGCAACTGCCTTCCACTTGAGCGTGACGATAGGCCGTATCAGCAGTACAGCTGACGCTAGCCTTCGAGCTCAGTCCAGGGAGACGGCCCACGAGGGCACCAGCCCAGTGCGGTTGTCTGACAGGCGGATGACGCGCGCCCAGCCGTCCACCTCCGAGTGTACCTGCGGCATTCAATTGAATCATTGGCTGGTGAATGCAGTGGGGCCGGGCGGTGAGGGTCGGCTGCTGTGCGCTGCAGAGACAGCTCCGCTTTTTGCGCGCCCCTGAAAGTGCTCACCACACTGCTACATGCAGCATGTACGTTGCACAGCGATCTCGCACCTCACAGCCATCATGCAAAGGAACAAGCGCACCTTGACCCTGTCCCCCAGGTCCACCGTCAGCTCGCCCTCCAGCTCCCCAACAAACCCTGCGCATGGAGGGGTGGGCAGTGAGGGTGTTCACGCTGCAGGAAAGGTAGCTGGTCAGCAGTCTGCCAGCTCAGCGCCCTGCATGCTGAGGCACACAGGCTGCAGCCCAGCTGCAAACAGGCAGGACAGAAACCAGCCCTCTGCTCCGCACTGGCGTCCAGCGGCAGCAGCACGTACCGGCGACAATGCTGCGCTCCGGGCCCTCGACGCGGCTGGGCGTGTTGGGGATGGAGCCTGCAAGGCATGCGGGGCCATTTGGTGTTGGACTGCAGGACGCATGTTGTGTGTCATTGCTGCACGTCCAGCAAATGGGAATCCACGAGCCGCCCAAGAGCTTCTTGGCTGCACATTGGCCGGCCATGATGCCCCCAACCCCAACATCCCTGCTTACCTGCTTCGTACGGGTCTGAGCCGCCGAACCCGCCGCCGCTGCTGGCTGTGCTGAAGGTGCGGCGGTGGGAGCCCGCATGGGCAGGGCTGCAGGTTGGGGCAGTTGGGGCATTTGCAGGCTGGTGAGCGAGCAGTGCTGCAGCAGGTGCGTACAGTAGCCTCCCTCCTTCCTGCCATGCACGCTGTTCCATCCACACGCCCTGGCGCAAACGCACCTCAGCACCCAAATCTACGCACCCAACCCAGCCTACCTAGGCCCTGCAGACCCCGGCGCATTGGAAGCCTGGCGCCACAGGCCGCCGCCGCCGCCGCCAGTGGGCGAGGAAGCGGCCGGCGGCTCTTCAGGGTAATAGCTGTCTGAGGCGGGGCGCTGGGCCAGCGAGCTGTCGGCGCGCAGGGGGCGGGACGCCCACATCGAGTCTGCGAGGGAGGGGTGGGTCAATGGAAGGGGCAAGGGGTTTGGGACAGGGGCAGGGGTGGCGCAGCGAACGGGACGCCCACATCGAGTCTGCTAGTGGTGGGGTACGTGGGGGGCATGGTTTGTTCATGGCTGGATTTGTTGCTTCATGTGCAGGCCAAGTGGGTGCCACCGCGCAACCCAAAAGTGCAGCAGACCCATGCATCCAAACACACCATCCCATCAACTCGGACCCCATGCTCGCAGATCCCCCCTCTGCTCTCTCCCCGCCCTCACCCGTGCGCCCCGTGGCCGCGCTGAACGAGTCCTGCCGCGCCACCGGCGACAGCGAGCCGCCGCTGGCGTACCCGCCGCCATAGTCCACCCCTCCAGCAGGCGAGGCGGCCTCGGCGCCGCGGGAAGCCACGGGGGCGGAGTAGGAGGTTGAAGAGCTGGCGATGGTGTCTGTGCCTCCAAAGTAGGAGGTGGAAGCTTCCCCAAAGGGCTGCTCCTCGGGCATGGTGGGCATGGGGTTGGCTGCAGGGGGAGGTGCAGAAGTTTTTAAGTTATTTGGAGAGGCTTGCAGGGCGGGCTATGGGATGCCTGGCAAAGCAGCGGAAACGACCAGATGGCTGAGCGCGTGCCCCTTCAGCACACCTGCGCAGTTGCACAGCAATGCACACAAACCTCCTAACGCCCACCCACCGGCGCACCCGCCAGCCAGCCAGCCAGCCAGCCACCCGCCCACCCACCGGTGTAGCTCGAGAAGATGTTGTCCAGCAGGTCCTCCTTGCTCTGCTGGTAGTCCACGCTGGCCCCCCGCCGGTGCGCACGCGTCGGCGTGCCTGCACAGCCAGAGGCAAATGGCAAGGGAGAGGTGTCAGACGGGCGTAAGCAGGGAGAGTGGACTTTGACAGGGCGGCGAAAGCTCAAGCCAGATAGCGCCATGCCAAGGAGCAGGTGTGGTGGGGCAGGAGGAAGGCGGGTGAACAGCACAACTACACAACCCAAGCGCAGCTCACCAGCTGCCTTGCGCTGGTATTCTGCCGCTGCGGCCGCCGCCTCTGCCGCCGCCGCCGACTGCCGGCTCTGCAGGTATCAGAGCGAGGGAGCGGGACGGTGCAATGGTGAATGCTGGCTCGACAGAAACTTCAAACCCAGCAAACGGCAGCTGGGCAAACACTCAATGATCCTGAGTGCAACCCCACACATCTTCCATCCCTCGCAATCGTCAACCCGGCTTGCCTGCTGGTACAGCGCGTCGATCTGGAGGTAGCTTGCGGGCACCAGGCCCTCGCGGCCGCCGGGGTCTCGCACCAGCATCCAGCCATCCGCTTCTTCCAGCAGCTCCACCTGTGCAGTACAGGAGAGAGAAATGAGGAACCTCAGCAAAATGAGATTTGACATTGCACGCGTCCGCACCCAGTTGTGAGCCACCCTCAGGACCGCCAGCAGCTAGCGGCAATGACCGGAAAGATGGGTGGCCATCCACTCTCCGCACGCACCCAACCCTTTTCGCCTCACCTTGTCTCCCTCAAACACGCTCAGCTCCTCGGGCTGGTTGTAGTCGCCCACAAACGTGTGCAGCACAGTGCCAGTGCCGATGGCCTTTGCTGCGCCGTCCGCCTCGCCGCCCGCCGCCTGCTGTTGGGCGATCGACGGCTGCGCTTCCAGGCCGTTGCCCCCGCCGGCAAACCAAGGGGACTCCTCCGCCGCCGGGCGGCCCCAGTCACCGCTGCCGCCGCGCGCCTGCGCCGCCGCGCCACCCAACTTGGGGGTGCTGGTTGCGCTGGCGCCTCCGGACGCCAGCTGGAAGGCGGTTTCGTCCTCGGCTGAGCGCTCCACAAAGGCGTTGAAGTTGTCGGCGGGGGCGCCAAAGGAGGAGCCCCACGGCTCCGAGGCCTGCTGCTCAATGCCGCCGCCCGACAGCAGCCGGTCAATCTCCTGTTGTGGATTGAAAACAGAAGGTGGGTGGATGGTTTGGGTTCGAATGAGCAATCGCTGCAATGACCTCTGCTGGGATTCTCTTCAACGCCGCAGCGCTGCACATCAAATGCCCAGAACTTGCGACCTTGACTACATAGAATCTCAACCCACCTTGTTGCGGTCGTCCAGGCCCAGCGGCGCCGAGGCCCTCGGACAGCGCGCTGGCATCACCAAGCAACCCCAACAACAACCAGTCCATTACCAGCGCACCTTGTTTCGGTCGTCCAGGCCCAGCGGCGCCGAGGCCTCGGACAGCGCGCTGGCCACCTTGAAGGCAGAGCCGCCGTCCTCGCTGGCGTGGCTGCCCAGGATGGCATCCACCTGTGGGCAGGAACATGGAAGGGGAGGGCAGGGATGAATGCCAAGCCACACCCGTGCTGCGCATCGCGTTGCATTTCTGCTGACAAGCCACTGTCCACAGCACAGATCAGCCCAGGCTAGTTGGACAGCACAGCAGTATGCACTGATCAGTCCGTCTGTGCAGCTCAGCCCCAGCTGGGCGCACCTCCCGGTTCTTGCTGGCCGCCAGCGCCTCGCCGGTGCGGTCGCTCACCGCCTGCGAGGCAGCCGCCGGGCAAACAACCTCAGTTTGCCAAGCAGTTTGCTGCAGTCAAGACCGACCGCACTCTGCGGTTCAGCACGCTTGGCATGCGACAGAGCAACCTGGGGGGCGGCTAGTGCAGCCCGTCTGCTGCAACGCAAGCCCCAACTGCATCCCCCCAAAGCTCACCTCCTCCTCCTTGATCGTGCTGCGCAGGAAGGCTGCAAACGAGTCCCCGCCCTCGGGCTCATGCGCCAGAGCCAGTGCCGCGCGGTGCCCCAGCAGGCTGTACTTGCCCCGAGGCACGGAGCACACGTAGCGCTCCGCCTGCAGCAGGGGGGAGGTGGAGTGTGTGCACATAGCACGTTCGTGACTGAAGAAGCATCCGGGGCAACTAATTGAGAGGAGGCAAATCAGGTAATGGCGTTCAGAACAAGCTCAAGCTCGAGGCGCAAGGCTCACCTGCTGCGACAGCTCCGCTTGGCGTCGGCCCAGCGAGGCCAGCACGTCCTGGGGCCAGGTGGCGGGGTCCTCGCCGTGCTCAGCGTACAGCTGGTCCAGCACCACCTGCATTGGTTGGCGCAACACCCAGACAGCGGCTGTGGTTTCTTGTGACGCAGCAAGGGAGGTGTGCATGCCGGCACAGAGATGGCGAAGCATGGCAGGCGCATGTCATAATTTGCAAGGAGAGCGGAAGCCAGCAACAGGCAAGCTCTTCACCCCACCTGCGCGGCGTACAGCCTGTCCAGCAGCGCCAGCGTGGGGCGCGTCACGCTGTGCACGCCCAGCGCGTCCACGCCGGCCCCTGCTGCGCACGCTGCGCTCAGCATGGAGTAGCACTGCAGGCGGTACGGCTCGCCGGAGCGTACCGCGATCTTGGCCAGCGCCTGGCACAAGGGGAGGGGAGCAGGTGCATGAACAGCGTGAGGTTCACGGCAGAATGAGCCAAGTACAATGTCAAGGCCATGCTTGGGCAAAGGCCAACCACTCCATGGAGGCTGTGAACTTGTAAGGACAGCCCGGGATCGCGCTTGCCCACCAGCCCGACAACCCACCTGCGCTGCCGCCAGGCGCAGCTGCCACACCGCGGTGAGCATCAGGTTTTGAAGCGCCAGCATGATGCGGCTCAGCGTGGGGCTGCGACCGCCAAACTGCTGCATGAGCTCCGCCGCCGAGGCGGCAGCAGCTGCAGCAGCTGCCGCCGCCGCTGCGTCCGCCTCTTGATCCTCTGAGGCATCGTCATCTTCCGCCCCATTCTCCGCGCCATTCTCCGCAGTTATGCTGCGCCGGCTGGCGCTGCCGCCGGCCGCCGCGATGCCTGCTGGGATGGCCGCCGGCTGCAGCTTGCGGCCGCAGAACTCGTCGCACAGCTCATTGGCATTCTCGCCCAGCCACCAAGTGGCGGTGGACACAAAGGCGTTCCAGCCGTCCTCCTCGCGGGCAGCTCGTGTCACCTCAGCTGGCGAGCTGCCTGCGCAAGTGTAGGCATGGGCAGGTGGCGGCGATGATGGCAAGCTGGGTTTGCTCGCCAAGCGCTGCTGCTCATGCTGGCGTATGCATGTGGGGGTTTCAAGACATGCTGCAGCCAAATCACACACCTTCATTCGCCGACAGCATGCCTCTGAGGCAGAAGGCATGCGCCCCGCAGTACAAAAGCTCAGGCACATCCCCGTGGCAGGTGCAACCGCTTGCCTGCGCGGGCCTGGGTGCTAGGAGGCGGCGGGCTGGCCAGCGCATCCATCACAACCTCCAGCACCGCCGCCCGGCCCTCCTTGCCAGCCGCCACAGCTGCGTCCCACAGGTCTGCACCAGGGGGAGAGGTTGGGAAAGAGAGGGGCGTTACGAGACGCATGGCCTCGCCATTTGCAGGCATCCAGTCTAGTTGACGCTTTGTTTGTTGGCGAAGCCTGCTCACCCGTGATCTTTGCAAGGTCGATGCCTGAGGGTGCGATGCCCACCACCGCAGTCGCGTAGCCCAGGAACGTGGCTGCCTCGCGCGGCTTGGCCTTGGCACATTTGAGCACCGCTGCAGCGGTTGGTTGAAGTTAGTTGGAGCAGGTTGGGTGCAGTGGTTGGTGGGTTGGAACAAGCATGTGGCAGGCCGGCAGGCAAGCGGCATACGCAGCACCAAATGGTCTTGACTTGGCTCCTGACCGGCCGGTCAATGCAGCCGCACAGTACAATGCCCTGCCGCCGCCCACCTGTCAGCAGCGCGTCCTGCATGCCGCCCGTCCACGCCGCACCGCCGTCGCCGCCCGCTTGCACCAGCTTGGCGGGCGTGAAGTTGGTGGCATAACCGGCAGCCTGCAGCTCAATTCAGACCAGAGACGGACAGGTGAGACTGGGGCAGGGCAGCGGTGAGTCGGGCATACGGCGGTGAACGGGCTTTGCAACTGTCTTCTTCGCTTGCCCATTATCAAGGTCACAACAACAACAAGGCCACAACAGCAACAGCAACAGCCACAAGCTCCTTCAGCCCACCTGCAGGTACAGCAGCGCCTCGATGACGGCGCAGCGCTCGGCGGCGCGCAGGCTGCCCTCCACCAGCCCACCCAGCTCGCCCGCCAGCACGCCCAGCACCTGCACACAGAAAGTGTGTTGTTTCAAATTCTGTTTCCTGCTCTGCTGCAACAATAAGGGTGGAATGCGCACAGTCACATGCATGGCAGCGACAGCTGGCGGTGAGCGCACGAAGTAAAGCAAGGGAGCAATTGCTGCAGCGCCATGGAGCGGATGCTCAACATGGGGGCCATGTGCCCACGACGACAGCCGGGCTGTCTGGCCCAGAGCATGCAACAGGGCCGGCGGCCGGGCAGCCTCAACCCCAGGCCTAAACCTCTGCCCTTGCTTCACTGACCCGGTCCATGTCGGCGCTGCTGCCATGCCGGGTGGAGCCCACAGTCTGGGACGCCAGGGTCGACTCTGCAGGTCAGGTGGGTTCGCGGCAAAAAGTCACACGTGTGCTGGCTTGTTGCAGGAGGAGCAAGCGCTTTGCGTGGCGGCCCTGCTAGTGAACAAGTGACCCCTTGCCGCAGGCGCCCCGTGCAAGCCAATCTGATTCGCACCTGCCAGGCTGGCCACGGCACCGGCTGCCACGCAGAAGCGCGTGGGGCTGCCCGCCTTGCGCAGCGCCAGCAGCAGCAGGCGGCCCAGCACATCAATCAGCTTCATGGCGCCCTTGTCGGTCGCGCCCGGCACAGTGACCTGTGTGCACCAGCAGGGTGGCGGCGGGTGCAAGCACACATCAGCAGCAAGTGAAAGGCATAAACGGCAACTTACCACAAACTCCAGCCAGCAGCTGTGCGATTACGTAAAAAAAGACAATGCAGGGACTGCGGCCGTGCAGCGACTAATCACACCTCCAACCATGCACCCATGCGCTCCCCAACAGAGCGCCTGCCCCCGCACCCACCTGCATGCCCGCCTGGGCCACCAGCAGGCGCCAGGCGCGGCCGCGGCGCTGCCGCTGCACCACATCCTCCCGGGCCGCCGCCGCGCCGCTGCTGGGCTTGCTGCTGGAGCTGGCCAGTGCTGCAGAGGCGGAGGCCGTCACCCCCGTCATGGCCTCGATGGCACCAAAGCGCACCAAGTCAACCGGGTCCCTGCATGGGCAAGTTTGAAGCATAGGTGAAATTGGGGGCACAGCAGAGCGGGAATGAATGAAGTGTGGAGCACTGCAAGGCAGGCCTGGCAGCGCAAACCCGTCGGTGTTTCGCAGAGGCAGGCCCGCACTCTCCACCACAAGATGAAGGGCGCAGCACCCCAAAATCAACTGGTGATGTCCGGCTGCAGGCGGCCACCCACCGCGAGGCCAGCAGGCACAGCATCTGCCAGAAGGGCGCTCCATCGCGCGACACATCGGTGGCGCTCTGGTCCGAGTGCACCACGTGTGCGCACAGGCGGGCCAGGTGCAGCCGCGCAAACGCATCCTCCATGTTCACGCCGCGGCCTGCATGAATGTCAGCACCGATGCAATACATTGACGACAGTACAAGCCGTTGCACAAGCTTGCGGGTTGAATGAGCGGTGAAGCCAAGGCAAGGGCGCAGGCACGCAAGAGTACCACAAGCCAGCCCAACCAACCCAAAGCAAGCCACCCACAGTACACACCTGGCGTGGGGTTGGGCCCCGGTCCGCTGGCTTCGTACTGCTGCGCCGCCGCTGCCACGGCCTCGTACATTTCTCGCACCACATAGCTGGCATCCTGCGGCACAAGCGTGACAGTTCACAAGCAGGGTGCGCGTCAGCCAATGGCTGGAACCCCGGCAGCAGGAACCACAGCTTCTGAGCCTCAGCCTTGCAAGTCTGCACAAAATGCCGGCTGCAACAGCGCTGCTGCAGTGCATGCAAAGCCAACGCTACCAGATTCCGGGCACGAACACCAGCAACGCATAGCATTAGGCACACAGGCTCGCACCCGCAGGGCCACGTCGCAGCCGAGCGCCAGGGCGTGGCGCGCCCCCACTGGGTCCCCGCTGCCCACGCCCACACCAAATGAGCGGCTGATCTCGTCCGAGCCTGTGGCGCTGCCCGCCAGCCGGGTGGTGGCAAATGCAGTGTGCTGCAGGTCCCAGTCTGTGGCTGCCGAGCGGCGCGGCGACTTGCCCAGCGGCCCGGCTGCGTTGGCTGCCTCGTCCGCCGCTGCGATGGCCGCTGCCACCTGCAGGGACAGGCCAGGCTTGCAGTGCTGAGCCCTCCACTTGACGTGGCCCCCAGGGCAAAGCGGTGATGCAACACAGACAGATTACCTGCCACTCAGAACAGCAGCAGGCACCCCTCACCTGCGTCGCAAGCTGCTTGCGCACGGCAGGGTTGGCCCGTGCCGCTGCTGCTGCCAAGTAGAAGGAGGCACGGGCTGCTGCCGGGTCCAGCCCTGGCGTCTGCAGCAGGCGCCACACCTCTGCCAGCACCGCTTGCAGCGCCTTTTCGTCCGGCCGCTTGCCCACTGCAGGCAGGAGAGAGAGATGGGGAGTGTATGCCTACGCACGGGCACCCACGATGCAATTTGCGGATGTGCAGCAGCATCATGCCATGGTGCGATTGCGCCGATGATGCAGCTCCAGCTGTGCAGCTGCAGCACGTAGCATGCGGCCTAACCAGCAGCAAACGTTGGCACAATACAGGCAACACCAGCCGGCATGCCGTGCCGTACCCAGCGCACCCAGTGTGGGGTCGTACAGCGTGGGCGTGCCCGCGGCGCCTGGGCTGCAGTACACCTCTGCCAGGTAGTACAGCGAGCGCAGCGTGCGCACATCCTTGCCCTGCGCCTGCACCCAGCACCCACAATGTCGAAACGCATGCATGTGAGCAGCGAATGCTACAGTCCGGCACAGTGGTCAGCCGCTGCAACAACAGGACTGTGTATGGCACACACCGAGCTGCAGCTGCGCTGCGACACAGCGGCCATGAAGGTCAGAACACGGCAGCAAAATGCTTGCCTGGAAGAGCGGCAGCAGCGTGGTCACCGCCTCGGGCGGCAGCTCCTCGAAGAAGAAGAGCCGCAGCAGCAGCGACATGAGCTGCGCGCGCCCCGCCTTGTCGCCAGCGCGAACAGCGTCTGCCAGGGCGCGCAGCACCTCCTGCACGCCCACGCCCTGCGTGGCAGTGGTGCGGGGAACCAAGCGCAGGCGGCGGCGATCGGCGGCGGCGGCAGCGGCGGCAGAGGAGCAGCCCGCAGCAGCGGCGATCGCAGGCTGGGGCTGGTCCTTGGAACGCCTGATCACGATGTGGGGCAGCGCAGAGGCCGCCCGAGCTCTGTAGGCTCAGGAGGGTTGGTTGGGGCTCCCCTCCCGCACCTCTGGGCGGTTGAACACCTTGCTGCTGACATGCCTGGACAGCTGCGACCCGCGGATCGCCGCGGAGACCTTGGGGGCGGCTGCTGGCGCCGCGGCGGGTGGTGGGGGTGGCGGGGAGCTCTTGCTGCTCAGCACCGACGTCAGCTTCTTCTTCATGATCGCTCAGCGATCGCCGCCGCACGGCCGATCGCCTGCTCTTGCGCTCTGTTGCCCTTCAGCCCAGCGCCTGCTCCATTCCACTGCCCTGTGATCGCTTGCAGCACGAGGTCAGCTGATGTAAGGTGGTTCATCGCAACAAGCGCCCTGACCACACAGCGCCGCCGCCACAGCGCCACCAGCGCGGCGCCACGTGGTTCGGTCAACGTGGCCACTGCGGATGCAACAGCCAAGCAAGGAGGGCTTGGATGCTGCTTTCAGAAGCGTTGGGTTGCAGGGACCATGGCATCTGCGTGAAGCAGCGCAGGGGGACACCTCCATTTCATGGGCATGCGCCTGCGACGTAGCGCTGTTTTTGCGTGCCCACCTAGCGTGGACCTCAACAGTATTGCAAGGGAGCGGAACCGGAAGCAATTAAGCAGAAGAATGAAACAGTACAGTGGTCAACATGTATACAGGCTGTATCGTTCGCCTTCACACGCTCGCGGAAACTGCCGCTGCGCCGCCGTCGCCCGCATCGGACCACTGCTCGGCGAGTGCGGTGCAGTCGCCCACTTGGGCAAAGCCCACCCGCTCATTTGTGTCGTCGTGCAGCGTCAGCACGTTTTGGCGCACACGGCTGCCAATAAGGGTGAGCCCAGACAGGCTGGGTGCCGTGGTCTGTGGCCTGCATGTCGGTTGGGCAGGGATCGCGTTCGCAAGTGTCCAAAGCAAGGGGTGGCATTGGCCATTTGATGCGGCTGCTGTTCCAAGCCTTGCCGCAATCCCAGCGCTTGAGCTAGTCAACCCTTAATGCTATGTAGCTAATACACACCCACCGCTCACCAAGGGAAAAAGGACAGGCAGGCAAAGCGGTCGTCGTTTGCACGCGGCGAGGTGAGGTAGCCACGTGGGTCGGCCGTAAACTCCGCCCCGCCCTGGAAGCGGAAGCGAATCGTAGGGAAAGCCGCCGCAAGTGCGGTGGCGTTGTTGAACAGCGCGCCTGGCACGTGTGACTGCCAGCACGTGCCTGCCTCTGCCACCTGGACAAGATCCGCTTCTCCCAATTCCTGTGGGGTGCAGGGCAAACGAGAGGGTGTTTGGGAGAGGTGGCAATGCTGAGCATGGGCAGAGAGCGCCCTCCACTGCAGGGTCCAGCGAAGAGCTTGCCGCCAGCCTACCTCCTCCCTCTCAACCTCCCAACCAAGCTCCAGCACTCATCCGGGTGCTCCCAGCTGCCAAGCATACTGCCAGCCGGGCTCCTCAGTCTCACACCCTCCTCACCTCGGTGGCATTGATGATCAGCTGCTGGAACTGCTTCCAAGCCGCCCGCGGCAGCCGCACAAATGTGGTGCCGCTATCCACCACCGCCGGTGCGTACTGCTGCTCAGGCGCACCGCCGCTGCTTGTAATCCTGCTGCTGCTGCTGCTGCTGCTGCTGCTGCTGCTGCTGCCGAGGCCGAGGCCACCACTGCCGCTGCCGCTGCCGCCCTGGCTCGGCAGGGTGGGCTGGAAGAAGTCTGCCGTGATTTGGCCACCGCCTGGCCCCTCCACCTCTATTTCCTCCAGGCCCACCCGCCACTCATGCTGGCTGGCGCCCGCCAGCAGCGGCGTCCACTGCGGCTGCACCTCAGCCATCACTCCCTCAGGCAGGCCCAGCATGAGGAAGGAGGTGGCGTTCGTGGAGGGATAGCCCTGCGAATGGATGCAGGGATGGCAACAGCGGGGTGTCGATGTGAGCAGGGTAGGTGTGCCGCCCGGGGTGCACAGACGAAGTGCACCGCACGGTTGAGGTGCAGCGGGGACGGTTGCAAGTGTATAGCTGATGACTGCGTGCAGGCAGGATGTACTGCTTGCGGGAGCTTGTGATAGTCGCACCTGCTCACTGCCGAGGTAATCCACCTCCCAGCATGTGCCAAAGGCCAGGAGGTCGGTCAGGTTCTGGGCCCGCATCTGCACACATACGGAGATGCAAGCTGAGAGAGGGCGTTACACCATGCTCACCAAACCAGCTGCGGGCCTGCAGATTGAGCTTGCAGCTTGGGGCTGCGCATGCACCAGGGGCTGAACACATCGCTGACCGGGAGATTGGCGCCCCATGCCCTGCTGCTGCTGCTGCTGCTTCTGCAAGCAGCCGCCTCTCGCTGTGTCCCACTGCAGGCTCACCTGGCCCACAAACGAGTTGCGTGAGCGGTCCAGAGCCAGCAGGCCTTCAATGTTCATGGCCGCAATCTGCAGGGGCACAGCCATCACGGCAGGCAAGAGGTCAACAGGAGGCGCAGGCTGAAATGTGCAGCAGCAGCATCTTTGCACTGGTGCGTCAGAACTGGCAAAAGGGCATGCGTTAGATCAGCCTCATCCCTTGCATGGCACAAGCCAGCTGGTTTGAGTGTGCCCAACGCACCTTGCCCGTCTGCCGCTCCTGCACGCCAAATGTGACGCTGACGTTGCTGTATGCGCCGCTCGCCATGTCCACCTGGGGAGGCCGTGGAGGTTCAGGAGCCCGATTTGGATCAACATTCCAGACTCAACTGTCGTGCTAGGGGGGATGCCAGGGCAGCATGCAGGGTCCAGACTGCTCAGGAGCCACAATGCCATGCTAGACGGCGGGGCAGACCAGGCGCCCCAGGCCTTACCATGTCGGTCCAGAGTGAGCCGCTGCTGCTGTCGCCCATGGCTGCGCGCAGGAGGCAGGGTGTGTGGCCTCAGCCACACTTGGCACAGCAGTGCACAGCAATAGCCAGGCTGGGAAGCCCGGCGGCCATGGCCGGCCCCAGCAGCCTTCAGGAGATTCTAAGAATGGCAGCGATGCAAGCTCCAACAAAAGTCCACACATCCACCCATGCACCCGCGCACCGTATGCGATGCGGAAGACGCAGTACGGCTCCTCCACCCCCTGCGTCTGGCACTCGCACTGCGGGCAGCTGCAGCGCTCGTCGCACGGCAAGCGCTGCGCCGTGGAGGACGCCTGCGAATCGTAGCCGGCCTCTGGGCTGAGGCCTACGCCGCAGCTGGAGCCGCAGCCGCGGCCTGCCACGTGTGTGATGCCGCTGCCTGTGTCAATCAGCAGCTGCAGCGTCTGCGGCGGCGTACCAAACTGCAGGCCTGTCACAAACACGCCGTCCAGCGAGGTGTTTGCAAACATGGGGTACAGCACTGCCGACTCTGCCACAGGCACGGGGGTGAAGGAGATGGGCAGCACGAGCGCCGCATCGCCGCAGCGGGCAGCTGCCAGCAGGCATGCTGCCAGAAGCAGGGCCCGCAGCCTGCATCGGGGAGAGCAGGCAAGGAGTTGGGTGGAGGCCATGGGTGAGCCGGGCTGCGATTGCAGAGAGCGCTGCACCTGTTGAAGAACCGGCGGCGGCGGCGGGAGCGGGAGCAGGCACCCTCTGACGCGCAAGGGGAAGCTTTCATCAACTCCATTTGGCTTGACTGATGCGTTTCAGGCGCTTGCAAGCGGCGTGCGGCAGAAACAGCGCTCCGCCACCGCCCAAACGCGCGCTCACCCCGCGGCGCCACGTGCGCCGTTGCTCATCGGCGGCATGGATCTCAACTGTTGCGTTGTGAGGGTGAACAGGGCAGTTCAGGCCCTTTGAGGGGGCTCAGCAGCCACAGCAGCCGAGCTGCCACCAAAAGGCAGCTGATTCGCTCAGTGGCAGCGCACACAAGAGCCAGCGGCTGGCTGAGCCCAAAGTTGACGAGTGTCCGCGCCTACGGAATGAGGCGGTCTGTGCCACGCCTCTTCCTGGCAGCGGCCGTGCTGGCAGCCACTGCGTGGGCGCAGACAGATCTCCAGGATGTGAAAGTCGGCGTGAGCGGTGAGTGCCGCACCAGAGCTGCCGCCGCCCACCGCCGCCTGCCGCCGCTCCCCTTGCATGCGACCGCGGGCCCCCTCCTCCCCTCCCACTGCCACAGCCGTGCCCAAATTCCCTTACTGGTACCCAGTGGCCCAGGATGGAAGCGTGCAGCAGCCCTCCGTCGCTGCTGCTAGCGCCTTGACGGACCCGAGCGCAGCCAACTGGACCGGCTACCTGCACAGCATCCTCGAATCGATTTGCGAGACGGCGGCGCTCAATTGCCAGCTCGTGTTCTACACAGAGCTGACAGACCGCATCCCGCTGCTGCAAAACGTAAGAACCACAAGACAAGGGGGTGCCGCTGCGGCGGGCGCCACAGCACAGCCCAGATGCCCTTTGGCTCATTGTTGCTCCCGCCGCCGGCCATGCTCCTGTTATGCAGGGCAGCGTGGACTTTATCGTAGACACACTCTCGGCAACGGACGACCGTGCGCAGCTGGTGGATTTCGTCTACCCTGGCTTTTATTCCGCGGGAGTGTCGCTGTACACAAGCCCAGAGCAGGCGGCGATGCTGGACGCCGCGGGCGGCTGGGACGGCCTGACCAACCTGACGGTCTGCGTGCCGGGTGAGCCCAGTTCAACTGGCAGTTGGCAGCCCGACGGCTGTGCTGTGAACATCTCATGCTTACAAGCTACTGCCAAAGGGCGGGGGATGGACACGACAGCTGCGGTGCCGCCTGCCGCCACCTGCCTGGCTTGATCAGGTGCTGTGCAAAATGCCTGCCGCGGCGCCTGCATGTTGTTTGCTCTTGTTGCTCCATCATAGCCTCTTGGATTTGCCCATGTGCTGTTTGCAGAGGGTTACTACGCCACAGAGGCGCTGCAGCGGCAGTACGGCATCAATGTGATTGAAACCAAGATAGAGGACGCTGTGCAGGCGGTCAAAGGTGACACCGTGTCTTGCACGGCGCTAGCATACGATTCAGGTGCGACTTGCCTGTGGGATGCGTGGTGTTGATTTGATGGCTTGGGCTTTCTCAGATGTGCAAGAAGACACCAACAGTCACAGTCCCTATGCAACCCTTCGCCAACTGCCCTGTGCACCGCTCCCTCCCGGCGCAGCCCAGCCGCAACTAGCCAAGCTCGGCTTGCCTGAGGCGTCTGGCATACCACCCGTCCTCACCACACGCTGTAAGCCGGGGTGTGGGCATGGAAAGCAGCCGGAGTATGACTGCAGCACCAGCGGGCATTTGCGGCGAGGGCTAGGAGGCACATGTGCAGTACATGGCTCTTCTGCATTGGCTGCTGGTCACGCCCTGCCAGCCCTGAAACAAAGCGCGCCCTGCGCGCTCCCCTGCTGCCACAGACGCAATCCCAGTGAGGAAGGGCGACGATGAGCTGCGGCGGCGGCTGTCAGCGGCACTCGTTGAGTTGATGCAGGTGCGTGGAGCGGCTGCCACTATGCAGGATGGTTGGCAGAGTGGGGGGCCTGCCGCTGCGTGCCCCTACTGCCGAGCGGGCTGCCACCCCTGTAGCTTTGTGCTGTGTCGATCCATGCCTCTGCAACCCAATTTGCTGCAGGCTGGCACCCGCAGCCCCATCCTCGAGTGGGAGAAGCAGTACCTGTTGGACAATGGCGTGCCGCCGAATGCAGAGCTTGAAGCAGTGGTGAAAGCGATATCCTACTTCCAATAACGCTGCCCTTGGTGCCTGCTGCGATGGTAGCATGCTCGGCGCATGGCAGCAGCAGTGCGCAGCGGCAGCGGCGAGCTCCAGCTAGGATGCAAGGTGGCTGAGCGCCTGCTGCCGCCGCCCGGCGCTGCTTGCCGCCGGCCCACGCAGCAACAAGTGCCGCCTCTGCAGCTCTGTCCATTTCATGTATACACGCTCTTCTGCTAACCATGTTCCTCTGATGTATGAAGTTGCTCTGCTGACAGCATTTGGTGCACAGGAAGAGTGGCGGCGGCGGTGGTCCCTGCAAGGGACGAGTTGCCGCTGAGCGTGGCCGGGATTCGGGGCCAGGGGGGCAGACATTCACACTGGTGCTGAGGCAGCAGCGGGTTTGTTTGACTCTTTAGCAACTAGGCCCAAGACAAGGGTGGGCAGCGGGGAGGATGCTGGTAGAGGACGAGGAATACTGCCCGGTGGCAGCCGCCGCGGCAGTCGGCCGTGCGATGCGGCCCCAGAGGCCAACCGGACGTGCTTCGGTCACTTGGCCGGGTCGAGCCTTGAATCGCTCCCATCGCTACGCCCGCACATTCAATTAGCTTCTAGTTGGCCACCGGCGCCCTCTGGCACAGCCCGCTGCCCAGCCCGCCCCGAGCCCGCTGTCCTCCATCAGGCACTCGCCGCCACAAGCCGCTATCAATTGCCATCGGCCCTGATTGAGGCTCCGGAGGCTTGATTGAAAACATCGCAGTGCAGAAGCGCGCGAAAAGCAGCCTGGCGAGCGCAAGTGACCCACCCCCATCAAATGGCTGCCGCCGCGGCGTTTATCAACAGGCTGCTGGCAGCCGTGCTGCTGCTGAGCATTGCGTCCTGCCGCGCACACCAGGCGTCCCTGGAAGCCTTCCGCTCCAGGGCCGTATACCAGGCGAGGGTGGCGGGAGGGGGGGTAGGCGGCGGGGCGGCGGCCGCCGCTGTAGCGGCGGCCTTGTGTGCCTGTTGCGCCCATGGTCCCAGGCGGGAACGGCTGCTGGTTGACAGGGGGATGCTGGAAGGCGTAAGCTGAGGCTACTGGCAACCTACACCTTGCAGCGGCATCTTCTTCCTTCCCCAGGGGTCCGCCGCCTGCCGACTCCTGCCGTCCTCCGTACCGGCCTTGAACATGTGCGCAGGTGCTGACCGACCGGTTTGCGGGTCAACGGCCCGCTGCCGCTGGCCCCCATGCCGGCTCCGACAAGTGCAACGACCTGAACAACTATTGCGGTGGCACTTGGACGGGGATTCGAGAGCAGCTGCGCTACATCCAGGTGCGTGTTGGGATTACCAACGGGAGCGGCGGCGGTCGAGCAGGCGGCACCCCGCTGTGCCGCGCTGGGGCGGCGGCGCCTCCTGCAACGTCCCGGGCGCGGCGGCAGCATCGGGTGCTTGCAGCGTGCTGATCTGCATCTGAGGCGCCCTTTGGGCTCCAGCCGGGGCTCAGGGCCGCGGCATCAGCTGCTGGCTCGAGTGCCGGTGCGCCTCGGACTCGTCCTTCAGGGCTGGGCAGGTTGAGCAAACTCTCAGGAAGCTTTTGCAGCGATCGGTCTTTGCCGTCGTTGTCAGGGCCAGGGTGCCGCCGCCGCCGCTCCCCTGCTCGACCTCTCTCTCCCATGGTGCTTTACGGCTGCAGGGCCTTAACCTGAACGCCATCTGGTCATCGCCCATCACGCTTCAGAGCCATGGCGGGTAAGCACGGGCAGCTGCCGGCCTGATGCTCAGTGCCACTTGCAACACATTGCGGCATGACGAGCTTGCATGTTCATGCACCCTTTCATGCCTCCCTCCCCACCCCTGTCTGCCCCACACAGCTACCATGGCTACTGGCCGACGGACATGTACCGCGTCAACCCCCACTTTGGAACCGCTGACGAGCTGCAAGATGTGCTGCGCATGCTGGCGCACCAGGGGTGCGTGGCATGGGTCGGCGGGTGGGCCGCCGCTGGGCCGGCATGACTTGGCAGGCGCAAGCATTGCAAGCAGCCGATTGTGCTCCGCAGCAGCACGGGAGCTGCACGGTGTGCACGTTTTGTGGACTGGTCTGTCAGCTGGCTGGGATACATCGGGGATGCAGTATCCCGTGCTGAGCCGCAACCATGCCGTGCCATGCCGCCCGCCATGCCATGCCATGCCAAGAACCGTTTACCCGCTTCTTTCGGCACACTGCAGAATGTGGAACATTCTCGACCTCGTCACCAATCATGTTGGTGGGTTGGCCACTTCGCCACTTGCAAGCCAGCTTGTGTGTTTGGCAAGCTCCAGTTGTGCATGATCATGGGCAAGGTTTTCGCTGCATTAGTGGACTACAATCAAACCCTGGCTGCCCATGCAGGCTACGGCTCGGATGTGCACATGCCCGCCTTCCGCCCCTTTTCCTCTGAGGAACACTTCAACAGATGCGACGGTGAGCGGCTGCTTGTGGCACACACATATATGGGTCATGTTGCGGCGGGCATGGGCGGTGCGGTTAGGGAGTTGGAGCCGATAGTTGCATTTGAACAAAAGGCTTGACATGCACTTTGGCAAGCTGAGGCATGCTGGAATGCTGCTGGGATGAAGCATAGGATTCTGCGCCCGTGCTGCTGGGCGCCCATGCCCCCCATGCCCACCCAAGCACCCCGCTGGGCATGTACCCCCACCCCTGCTATGCTATGCAGGCTGTGATGACCACTGCGAGGCTCCTGAGCAGCCCAATGACTGGCAGCGCTACAACTGCCGCCTGTCGGGCCTGAAAGATCTGAACCAGAGGCAAGGCAGGGGCGCGATGCAGGGGGGCAATCGGCATGCAGGTGTGCCGTGCCTTGCACTCTTGCCTGCGCAGCATGCTGGGCTGTCTCGCGGGTGCATTCTCGCAAGGCAGGCACGGATATGAGAGCCCCCATGTGCACATGAGCTGGAGGTAATCCACCCTCAGAGGCTTGTATTCACTGTCTGCTGCAGCCATCCCTACGTGCGTCAGGAGCTGGTCAATTGGACCAAATGGCTGCTGGAACGCTACAGGTGCGCGGCTCCCCTGGCTGCACAATGCGCCACAGACAACCAAACCCTGTGGCAGGGCTGCAGGGCGCTGCACACACTCGGCATGGCGGCGGCACCACACCCCTCCTGCCACACGCGCCTGCCTTGCCCCCTAAAAATGCTGGCCGTCCCTTGCCACCTCAATCTGTCTGCCGCAGCGCCCATCTGCTGCGCATGGACGCGAGTGCACACATCAACCCAGAGTTCTTCCCATTCTACCAAAACGCAACCAAGGTGCGCTGGGCGCACAGATCGGCCTGGCTGCGCAGGGCCGTGACAGCAGTTGGGGTCGCAGCTCAAGATCATGCCTTGCAAGGCGCCGCCGGTTTGCCCTGCCGCTGCAGATGCCACTGTGGCTGGAGACGGTCGCTGATCCGTGGGACTATGAGCGAGGTGAGATGCAAGTGCAATTTAAGCCGCTCTAAGGGCCTGCGACAGCCACCTCGCAGCCAGCGGATTGTGACTGAGTGTCTTGCTGCTCAGGCAAAGCCTAGTGGAAGATCCGCTGCCCACTAGGAGAGAGCTGCCTCGCTGACCACCCCTGCTCCGCCTCTGTCTCTTCCTTTGCAGCCCGCCAAGGCGCCAACTACTCATACCAAAGCTTTTCGCTCTACAAGTGGGTGCTCAGGCCGCCTGCCCAGCGATGAAGCAGCCTTGTTGCGTGCCCCCGCATGCCGTTGGCAAGCATTGCACAGAGCCACGTGCACGACATGCGTTTGTTCACCCCTCGTGTATGTGCAGTGGCACCGTGACATGCTTTGCTCCGAAGGCCCCCAACGGAGACAGCACGACAGGCTGCTACCAGGTGCGAGTTGCCAAAGAAATTCACCATAGACTCCCAGATGGGCTGAGCCGGAGCCGGAGCACGCACGCTGTGCACTGCCCCTGTTCTGGGCACCTTGCTGACCCTGACGTCTGCCCTCATCCCCCCCTGCCCCCCACAGATCTCGCTGGTGCGCAAGCGGCTGCAGGCGCTGGGTGCAGACACCCGGCTGATGGGCACCTTTGTTGAGAACCACGACACGGATCGCTTCCTGAGCGCCAGGTCAGCAAAGAGCCCAGGCGCCGCCTCATGCGCGATGAGGGGGATGTGCATTGGGTCTGATGGGTCAAAACCTGCTTGCCGCCCCTGCGCTGGCTGCACAGCCAGCGTGCCGCAGCTCGCAGTTGCTGCTTGCTGCGCGGCCCTCAAGGCTGAAGTGACCGCACATTTCCTTGCTGTGGAAACAGGGACAACCTGCCTGCCTACCGCAATGCGCTGGCCTACGTCCTGCTGTCCGAGTCCATCCCCATCATGTGAGTTGAGGTGCCTACCAATGTGCATACAAAGAAAGGCTCTCTTCGCTAGATGACCTTCTAATGGCTGCATAGCGCACCCTGCCTGCCGCCACGCCCACGAGTAGGCACAAGCCTGCCCACCCCGCCTGCCCTCCCCTGCCTGCCACCCTGCAGCTACTATGGCGCCGAGCAGGCCATGGGCCGCAACAGCACTGGCTCCGCCTGGGAGAGCGCCAACCGCAAGCCGCTGTGGGAAACGGGCTTCGATGTGTCTTCTCCGATGTACACGTTCATCCGGACGATGGCCTGGTGAGCAGTCCTGCCTGAAGCGGCATGCGCTCCCCACACACTGGTACTAGGGGGCAGCTGCAAGATCCCAGGTGTTCTGTCCTTGAAACTTCAAAGCTTGCCTCACCTTGAAGCAATTGCCTGTTTGATGCAGGTACCGATTCTGGCTGAATGTGACCCAAGAGACGCAGCTGGGTGAGCCGCTTACGAGCCAGCCCACGGCCACTTGTATCCATGTGATTAGCATGGCGCTGCGCTGGGCAGAAAGGCCACCAGCACGTGCCGCCACTTCGTACTGCCGCCTGCTGGCGCCAACTGGCTCCCCATTGTGCCTCCCCGCAGAGCATTACATGGACCGCTCCACATATGCCTTCTCCCACGGCCCCTCCCTGCTGGCCGTCCTCACTGCGGGCGCACCACCAAACAGCACCGCCACGCCTGCCGAGCGCTACCCACAAGGTAAGATGCACGGAGGGTCGCCTGAAGCGTGTGCCGCTAGTGTTGTTGTTTGGGCTGCGTATGCTGGCCCAAGCCCTTGCTGCCTCCCATCTGCTGATCTAAGCTGATCTGATATCAGGAGTGGTGTGCTGCACATTCTCTCCTTGCTGATTCCAGGGTACCTGATGACCAATCTGACCCACATGGCCGGCAAGGAGCTCTGTGATGCCCTACGCAGCGGGGTGCGTGCCCACATGCTGCGCTCTTGCACTTCGCACGGCTTGGCGTCGCAGGCATGCCTGCGTTCCACATTTCGCTCATGCCTGATGGAGGCACACGCTACAGAGCGCCTGAGCAGCCGTCCACTCCTTCTGCTGCAGTACTGTGTCCGTGTGTCGCCCAACGGCACCGCAAGCGTGGCCCCCTCACCGACTGGTGAGCCGCTGATCCTGGTGCCCAGGCAGTGGCTGAAGCCGGCCTCGTTCTTTGTGCCCATCCCCGCCAGAGAGGTATGTGGTGGATGGTGGGGGAGGAGCAAAGGAGAGCATCGAATGCTTAGGATACCGTTTGCGGGTGCACCAGGCAGCGTGCACTCCAGGCTGATGGATGCCCGATGCCGTCTGCTTGGCGTTCGATGCACCTTGCGCCTTTTACGCACCTCCTCTTCACCACCCAACCACCCCGCAGGCCCAGTGGCGCCGCGGACTGGCCGTCACTCTTTCCACCATCTTCGGAGCGGTCCTGCTGGGCCTGCTGGGCTTGTACGCGCTGCGCTGCTGGCGCGCGGGCCGCCTGCTAGGCCTGTCCAGCCTGCGCGGTACCGGCGACGGGGCTGTGGTCACTGGCCCCGCCGGCGCTTGCAAGCCGGCGCTGCACCACTCCGACTCTGCGGGAAGCACTAAGCTGGGCTCCAGCGGGAGCAGCAAGCTGGGCTCCAGTGGGAGCAGCAAGCTGGACGCCAGCGACAGCGGTGCTCTGGCAATTGACTTGGAGGCCAGCTGCGGCCCCGTTCCCAGCGGCATGAGCGCCAGCCGGCCTGGCCCTGCAACAAGCCCTGCAACCGCCACCCGTGCCGGCTCAATGGGCAGGGCTGCTGCTCTTGCGGCCCCACGGTCCGCCCTGCTGGCGCAGATGCAGTCCCCCTTTGAAGCGCAGGCAGGTGTGGAGTTTGCGGCGGCCGCCGCCTGGGCTGCCGCCTTCAAGGGCAGCAGCGATGCAGCTGGGGACCGCATCCCCGCCGGCAGCGGCTCGGGCCTGCGCTTCAGCAGCAAGTTTGACTCGGCTCTGGATGCTGTGGAGCGCGGCGGGCTGTCGGCGGTGGCGCAGTCTCCCAGGAGCGGCAAGCCCATCCAGCTGCGGCCTGTGGGGTCTCTGGGTGAGCGAGGGAGTGCTGTTGTAAGGTTGATTGGATGGAGCAGGCAAGCGCATGGGCCGCTTGAGCTCGCAACGGGCTCACCCTGCGCTTCGCATTGCTCCGGCCCCATGCTCTCTCCTCAAGCGCACCCTTCCGGCTACCTCACCCCTGCCTGCCTGCCTCCCCTTTCCCTGCGCTGCCTGTGCTGTCGCAGATGTGTGTCACTCCCTGGGCCTGCCCATCATCGACTCCCTGCCTTGCCTTTTCTGGAAGTCCAATGCTGTTCTGCCTCTGCCCCTGCAGATGTGTGCGACTCCCTGGGGCTGCCCATCATCGACTCCCTGCCCATGGAGCCGTCCCCCGTGGTGAGAAGGGCTATGGACAGCGCCCAAGCAATGGTGGCGGCAATTGCGAAGTGTGGGATGGACACCTTTCCGTTCAAGGTGCTCGGCAAGTGATGGTTGTTTGAGCTTCATTTTTGGTGCGCAGATGGACTGGTCGCTGGAGGGGCTGGAGTCGTTCAAGGCGCACAACGCGCACGTGTCCGCGGTGCACGAGCTGGTGGACGCCCTGCAGGTGGGTAGTAGGAAGCAGAGGTGGAAAGCTGTGCATCTTCTCGGGGTGGTTTGAGGGCGTCGATGCCCACCTGTTCACGACACGAGCTTGTGGATGCACAGCGTGCACCAATGTGGCGCCATCCTGGCTTCCCGCCCCCGCATCCCCTTCGCAGTCCGACTCGCGCCTCGTCATGCACGTCTGCCTCGAGTATTCGGTGCCCCACCTGGGCCTGAACAGCGAGCTCATGTTCGGAGGGCTGGGCAAGGTATGGGTATGGACAGGTGGCCAGTCTGAGTAGTGCCTTATCATTTGACTCTAGTTGGGTGGCAACAAGCAAAGTTCACGGCTGTCTGCATGGGCCGCACGCATCGACGCCTGCCGCTCAACAGTAACGATTTTGATTCAGCATGGCGCTGCTGCCCCGTTCTTTTGTCAACAGGTGGTGGACAGCTTCATCCGCAACACCACCCGCGCCATGCTGCTCTGCGCGCCCATGTGAGGCGGGGGCAGGGCAGGCATGCCGTTGCACCAGTACTTGCTGTATGCATGGTCCAGCAGCTGGGCGCATTGCCTACGAGGCGCACTGTATTGGCAGTTCTCATCAGACACTGGCTAACCTTTGAATGTTGCTGAATGGAACTTCATGCACCCCGCAGGTATGCTCCATTTTATGGTCCCGAGGGCGGCAGCAAGCCGCGGCTGTTCCGCGAGCCCCCCATCGCCACCTTCCCCGCATTTGTGAGCTGCTCTGTTGAGGGCAGCGGCTGCAACAGCACCCACACGCACCAACTGCTCCGGTGGCACAATCTCGGCGTGCGCAGTCGAACAGCCATTGCTGTGCAGCGCATGCGCATGCCTCATTGCGCTAACCCACCTGCCTCCCCCAACACTCCCAACCAATATTGATCTCAGGTGGGAGGCACCAAGCACCTGGTAGACGTCTATCTGACCTCCACCGCCGCCCCCTCGGGCGGCAAGGCCAAGGTCACGGCAGGCGCACAGGCCGGCCAAACCCCGCCCACCTTCTTTCTGCTGCTGGTGAGTGCGCTCCTTGAGGCGGGTGCTGCATGGCATGTGGGTGTTAAGAGCACGTGGTGAGCCAACAGTCCGGTGCTCCCTGCGTTCTGCCTTTTTGTGTGCCAACCCAAAACACAATCAATACCCCCTCTGTTTCTCGGTTACTGCAGGCCTCCCCGGTGTTCCAGAAGCGCACCCGCAGCACGATCTACACACACGCCAGGTGTGCACGGTTGTTTGTGGGCTGGCATGCTAGTGACGTCCTCTTTGAGGCTGGTTTGGGTATAGCAGTATACAGACAAGCTGAGTGCGTGGTTAGACTGCAGCAACCTCAATCGGCAGCAGCAGCATTACAAGTGCACCTCTTCCTGTCCTGTGCAGCGAGGAGGAGGAGCTGACCTTCTTCAGCGTGTTCAACCAGGCAGTGGCGCACGTGGTGCAGACGCTGGGAGTGCGCAGCTTACAGCTACATGACTACCACGGTAGGCAAACTCTGTTTGCCGGGAGGGGCCAGCTTGTGCGGCGACCTGTGCAGCCTATTAGCTTTGATGTACAACCCTGCTGCAGCCACCATCGTCACACCCCTTATCAATCCCAGAGCTTCTGCTTAAATCCTGCCAGCCATGCTGAGCATTGCACATTTGCCACAACCGGCCCCCCAGCTCGCCGCTCCGCCCACCACAGGCGCGCTGAGCATCGCATACCTGCCGCCCCAGATCCCCGTGCGTGCCATGCTGGTGGCCCACAATGCCGACTACAATGGAAGCTGGCCGGTTTGGACCAAGGCGAGTACCCTGGGGCGACAGAGAAGGGGGACAGTGCGGCTTCTGGACAGTACGTGCACAGCGCCTTACATGCCTGCGCTGGCTGACGCAAGCCGCATAGCAGTGCACGTGCAAGACTCCCGAGTAGCCTTGACCTTGACCAATCATTGCCATCATGTGACTCCGCTGCACCCCTAATTCCACTGCTCCCGCTCCTGCGCAGAGCCGCGAGGCCTGGGTCTACTCCAGGTTCAACCTGCCGCTCAACGAGCACACGCGCAGGTGGGCGGGTGAAGGGGCATGTCCGCATGCTGGGTGCATCAGTGATCCGCCTGGTGCTGTTGGCTGGTGGCCGCAGCTGCGGCCCATAAACCAATGGTGGGCATGCTGTCGCGGGCCAGCTGATAAACAGAGATGACAGGACGTTATGCCTCTGGTCTTCAGCTTTAAACCCTTTGTCCCCTGCACCCTGCCAAACCGAGAGCAGCCTGTGCGAGCACGAGGGCCGGTTCAACATGCTGCGCCCCCTGCTGGCCCACATGTGCGCCCGCCAGGGCGGCAAGGGCGTGGTAGCAGTTAGCCCGCGCTACGCACAGCGGTGAGTGAGGGGCTGAGGATGAGTTGCAATTAGCCAGCTGCCTGTTGGGCTTCACGGGCATTGAATTGCATCGCTTACTTGCTACAATAGCCCCTTTCATGTCATGGCCTAAGGGCGCGCGCATGCCTGACGGTTGCGCAACACAGTATTTGATCCTTCTCACCAGCTGCTGTCCATCCGGTTTGCAGCTGCGTGGCCAAGTTCTCCATGTTCTGGCAGCTGCCCCACGGCGCTCAGGGCATCTTGAACGGCATGGAGGAGGACTGCCGCCCCCAGTGAGTGCTGAGTGTGTGTGGATGTCTGGGCACTTTTCACAGCCATTCGCAGCTGTGAGGCGAGCTCGCCCTGCCGCTGTCAAGGCACTGGCCATCCACAGATCCCCTCATTCTGCCAAGCCAAACTGACGGTTTCTGCTGCCAATGCCTCGCCAGGCTGGCGCTGAACACTCCTGCTGAGCTGGACGCCTTTTTTGCCAGCAAGCTGGAGGCCAAGCTGGCGTACCAAGCCGCCAAGGGGCTGCAGGTGGGTGTTGGGTTTTTGTGGGCGCTGTGCATGTGGTGCCGATTGCACATGCTGCAGAGGCGGTGCGCTGCGTTTGCTTGCCAGCGGACATGCCGCATTGCAGTGCAAGCAGTTGTGTGTGCGCATTGTGACGCACCTGTACTGCTGCTGCTCTACTGCATGCCTGCTTCTTCTCCGCCTGCAGGTGGGCGCGGAGCACAAGCTGATTGTGTTCCTGGGCCGCATCACGCACCAGAAGGGCTGCGGTGAGTGCAGGGCTCCGCTTTCGTGTGGTGCCTGGTCGTGATGCAGCACGGGTGGACAAAGCAACATCGCGCCCCTAGGCATGCAGTGCACGTAAACGCGTTTCTCAACCACCACTTGTGCAAGCGATGCACCCCTGCAAAAACCTTCGTTTCCTGCTCACAATTATCGCAGATCTGATTGCCCTCGCCGCTCGGGACATCCTGAAGGGCAACCGCCACGCACAGGTGGGCAGCGCTGCTAGGGTGGGGTAGAGCAAGCTCAGCTGAGCTGGTCTGCCGACTCGGACTGGGACATCCACAGTTGGGCCCGGCACTGACCTCTCCCGCTGCCATTCTGTTCTGTGCAGATTGTGATGGCAGGCCCAATTGGCGATGAGTACGGCGAGCAGGCCCGCACGCTCCTGGAGAAAGGCACGTTGTGTTGTGGTTTGGATGCTGGTTTGGATAACGGACACAGTACGTTTGCCTTTACAGTCAGGCTGCCGACGGCCAGCGGTGAATGCACAGACTCCCATCCCACTTCCTCACCCTCACAGCAATCCGCGTGCGCTTTCGCCAACCGCCCCTTGCACTGCAGTGGCCCACGACTTCCCGGGACGCGTGGTGAATGCAGCGGGGCATTATGTGGCGGGCGCTGAAAAGGAGCAGCTCATCTTGGCGACAGGTGAGCGACGCAGCGGCTGGCTGAGGGTGTGTGGCAGACAGGTGGTTGCTGGTCTTGGCACGCTACTCTGCAGGGGCAGGGCTGCCAGCGGACGCGCATTGCACGGGCCACCAACCAACACACCACGTGAAGTGCTGTAATCCGCTGAAAGCTGCACCAATCTATCCCCTGCAGACTTCTTCCTGTGCCCCTCCCGCTTCGAGCCCTGCGGCCTGGCCGACATCGAGTTTGGCTGGTGAGCTTGCTGCTGGGGGATGCGCTGTTTTGTTTGTAAAACAACTCCGAGCTACACAACTCCGAGCCGTGTGAGGCACCGACACCGCCCTCTGCCAATACGACGACTTGGCAGGCCCATGTGGGTTACCTCCCACCGCACGGGCGCACCACTACAACCCTATCTAAGTTTCCTGTCTGTCGCAGGCTGGGCGCGGTGCAGATTGGGCACCACACCGGCGGGCTGGGCAAGATGCCCGGCTTCTACTACCGCGCCCCGCTGGACTGCCGGGAGGATCAAGCCATCAGGTGGGTTGCTTGAGGGATCTCAATTGATCTGTGGGGGGTGTCGGCATGCCTACGGAAGCCGCTTGGAGGCCTGGGAGCATCTGCAAAAGGGTGATGCCCACGGTGGAGGAAGCAGCCGCCCTTCATACCACTATGCTGCGTCCCCGACCCAGCACCAGCGCTGCCCTGCTGCTGTGCCCGCAGGCTGGCACGTGTGGCCCTCAAGGCTCTTTCCATGCCCGCCGCCGAGCTGCGGCGCCTGGCAGAGGCCGCTCTGCGCACCGAGTTCCCGCCACACGTGCAGATGGCGAGGTACGAGCGTGCATGGGCGCGCCTCCACTCCTGCTCCCGCAAGCAGGTGCGCTGGGGCGGCGGGGCCCTGTGGGGCAGGTTGGTGGGTGGAGAGCTTTACCTCCCTTAGAAGGGTTTGAGAGGCGGGTCAAGCTGTTCGACCTGTGTGTGCAGCAGGGTGACCCACGCCACCAACTTTTCTTGATCAACTGCATCCTGACCAACTGCATCCTGGCTACTTCCGTGTTTGTCTGTTCGCAGAGCGCGGCCAAGGCTGCGGTGATGGAGCCGGGGGAAGCGCAGTTCTTTGGCTCCGCCTGGCTGGAGGACAATACGCCGTGAGCGGGACACAGGAGGGAGGGGCCGGCATGCACCGAACGTGCAACTTGCACAGCGCGACAATTGCATATACTGCGGCCCATGGGCTCGGTGGCCTTGCTCACATTTTTTACAATTCAACCCAGTCTTGCCATCTCCTCACGAACAAACAGTATCGTGCTCTGTTCATGCCCGCAGGTACGACCCCAACACCTCGGCGGAGCGGCAGGCGGTTAAGCGGCTGCGCGAGCGCCGCGCCTGGCTGCATAACGGGCTCATCATCGCCATGCAGGTAGGGAGGCGGCGAGAGGCGGAAAAGGCATAGGTGCAATGCAGGCTGGGCTAGGGTACGCATGCTGCCATTCCGGTCTTGGTTTGGATGACTCCCAGCTCACACCTGCCATCTCTCAACCGCCCGCTCCTCTGCTGCCCCGCATCCGCAGGCGGTGCTGCAGCTGCCCTCCCTGCTGTGCCTGCTGTGGTACTCCTCAATGGCGCTGGCCGGCAACATCCGCTTTGAAGCCAGCACCAGCGCCGCCACCATCGCCACATCGCCCACGTCCATCTACTTCTACGGTGGGTGGGCTGGCCCAGTTGTGCAAGGGATGCTGTGCACCATTGGCATGCCTCCCCCCTGCCCACCTGCCTGCCTGCTTGCTCATTCGTATACTTTGCCATCCCAAGTTGTTCTGCCTCAAGCCCAACTGATGGCTTGCATCTGACCTCCCCGCCTGGAATGCAGCCTACTCCCTCAGCGCCGTGGCCTGCCAGACCATTGGCTTCTTGGTGAGGCCCTACCCTGCTAGGTTTGGAGGGATCCTTGCGAGCAGCCGGCTGTGGGGCAACGGCTTGCTTCTTGAATTTCGGTTGCTGCTATTGCCGCACCATCGAGGGCGTTGCAGAGCATCTACACATCATTGCTACGTTGTGATGCAACTAAGTGCTGTTTGCACCGCCTTCCTCCCCGCAGGTGCAGCCACTGCTCTACATGCGGCTGGCTGCCGCCGGCCTCGTCATCTCCACGCTGTGCATGCTCTGGTCGCTCTGGCTGCCCAGCGTGAGTTTGTGCATTTGTGATGACGCCGCTCGGTTCAGACCTGCCTGCGTTCACAGCAACACGGCAATCCGCCCTTAATTCCCGCGCCCTGCCATCCAACAAGTATCCCTCCCTCCCCACCTGTCACCCGTTCCCATCCCGCAGGCAGCCCAGGCGCTCTACCTCGCCACCAGCGCCGGCGCCGCGGCCTGGAGCCCCCTGCTGGCCTACCCCTTCCTGGATATGAGTCACATCTCCATGTCCCAGCATGGGCCCCTGCTCATGGGCGTCTCTGATGTGCTCAGCCGGGCCACCAGTGTGGCGGCGGTGTGGGCCATGCTAAGGAACGGCCAAGGCGCCACAGACTTCGCCGGCTTTGAGGCGGCCGGAGTGGTGAGTCGAGCCTTGTTCAGCCGGCGGCATGCTTGCTGGGTGTTTGCCGCAAATCCAGGCCTTGAATGCGCTGCGCTGGTGGCTACTGATGGCGCACAGAGCGCATGAGTTGAATGTGATGCCCTTCCATCTTCCGCTGCACAGGTCCTGCTGATCGCGGCCGTCTGGTTTGTGATGTGGCTGGGCCAGCGCTCCCCGCTGCCCGCCCACTTCTGCCACTTCCGCTTGCGCCTGCGCGGCCAGCTCAGCACGCTGCTGCGCCAGCGCCGGTGCGTTCTGCCGGGGCTGGTTTGTAAGTGCAAATGTGCTTGTGGGGCGCATGGTGGGAAGAAGCCAGGCAGCCGGTTGCACGTATAGGACGAAGGCAGCAGTCCAGCCGGCAATTCCATCTTGCCCTGCCGTCACGCCTCAGTTGCTGCTCTGCAGCTGCTCACACCTGGCCCTTCGCCCCCTGCACCCGCCTGCAGCTGCTGGATGCTGGCTGTGTGCGTGACCACGCTGGACTCGTTTGCGGGGGCGGCCCTGCTCTCCATCATCTACAAGCTCAAGAGCCTGGAGGACACGCAGGTGGGCTGATTAAATGAATGAATAATTCTTTGTAGATTTGTGATAAAGGTATGTCCATCATCTACAAGCTCAAGAGCCTGGAGGACACGCAGGTGCGGCCAGCTGCTTGCGTGCAAACTAACACACCACAATCCTGCGGCTGTACACATCATTGCATCTGCCTCCATTTTTGCCGTGGCACTGGCACTTGCATGCCTGTTGCGTCATCTGCATCAGCTTGGCTTGCATCCCCATTCAACTCAACGCTCGCTTCCCACCCACCCACCTACTATCTGCAGCTCTACCTGCTGGCCTTTGCCCTGACCTCCCTGGGGGCCGCCGCCGGCGCGTCAGCGCTTCTCATGAGCCGGCTGGGCCGCCGCCTCGGCTTGCGCCTGATGTACTGCCTGGCGGCGCTGCCAGGCGTGGTGGTCGCACAGGTGGGGATCAAGCAGGCTTGACGTAGAGAGCCGGGCGGAGGTTGCCTCCCAGCCTATGGCCACCGTGCGACACATGCACCAAATGCACACAATCGGCATAACTCACCAAGAGCACCCCTGTATATGAATCCCTGCAGGGCATCCTTATTCTGTATGGCGGCTCCGCGGGACTGTGGATCGCCGCCACCCTGCTGGGCTCGCTCTACGTCCGCCAGTCCCTGGTGCGCTGCCTTGAGGCATGCTTTGCCTGTGCTTTCGATTCAGTTATGAATGGTCCTGAGTGGAAGGGGGGTGCATCTCTGCGTGCCACCTGCCGGAATCAATCTCCGCCCTTTGCCGGCAAACTTGCCCAGTTTGCATCGCTCATTCTTCCTCCCCGCCTGTGCCTTCTCCCCCTCCCACAGGTGGGCCTGCTCACCCTGCACACCCTGCCCACTCGCGAGACGTACGCGCTCGTCAGGACGCTGCAGGTGGGAAGCGGGTGCAGAGCTGGGTATTGCGGCAAATGGTGTGCAATCAGGAAGCCTGCCTGTGCCGACGTGCCCATCATTCCCACACCCTCCCATCCCCTCTCTCCTCCATTCTCCCTCCTCAGGTGGTCCTCGGCTCCCTGGCTATCGTGGCAGGCCTGGCTCTGGGCGGCTCCGGCCTGGGTGGCGGCCTGGGCTGGACCCTGGGCGGCATTTACGAGGCCGCCCGCCTCCTGCTGGTGGCCGCCGTCATCGTGCTGCACTGCCACGAAAACATCGCCAGCCCCTGAGGCTGAGGCTGAGCCGGATGGCTGGCCTCCCTGAGGCTGCCAGCCGGATGGTAAGCCACTCGATAAGGCCACCAGCCGGATGGCTAGCCACTCAGTGAGGCTGCAACCAAGACGGCAGAGGCTGGCTGGCTCGCATTGGGTGCAGCCTGCTGATTCGTCACTCAAGAGGCCACTGCCCTAAACCACAACAGCCTCTGCACACCGTCTGCGCGCCGGCACTGCATTGGGCCCGTGCCGTACCGCAGCCCTGTGCTTGGCTTCAGCCCCTCTGCTGCCCACTTGCGGGCAGCAGCCCTGCCTAATGTGCACCGCACGCCCTGCCGCGCCCGCCTTTCTGCGCCGGCACATATGCCTGCAGCGAGCGCCCGCCCATGTTGGCTGGGCCGGCGCCCGCTCCAGCCCACATGGCTTCGCGCGGCTTCCGACACTCGACCGTCCGTTCATGCCACGTGCCATTGCGTGCACTGCTCCATGGGCGCCTTTCGTGCGCCCATGTGACCCCTTCCTCTCTTGCCTGTCCCTCCATTCTCCCCCACTCGTCCGAGCACTCGTCCCACTCCCAGTCCTCGCCTCAAACACGTCACTGCGTCTCTCAACAGCAGCGCCATAGAACCTCTCCCCACGTCCACCGCCTCTGTGCTCACCCCCACCCCCAGCCCTCTCCACCCTGCTTCACACTGCCTCCGCTCTGGACCTGTCACCAACATTGCCAAAGGCCTCTGTCCACACGCGACTTGTGGCAGGGCCTCCCACCATTCATTCCAAGCTGTTGTTTCTTCATTTTACGCATTGCTCTCCCATCTTTCAATGCTACGGTGGCCAATGCCAGTACTCGGGCCCGCAAAATCGTCTTCCAATCTCAACAATGCAACCTGCGTGTTCAAGCCTACGTGTTTCAAGACTGTGCAACCCCCATTCGCTGCCCACGCGAGCACTCCCTTTGTCACCCGTTCCCTTCCCCCCACTTTTATTCACACTTCTTTTCTCAGTATCATGTCGCAGCCACGCGCTGTTGGCTGCTCCACCATGCTGGTTCTACGCCCGTCTGGGTGGCAGGCTCAATCCCTTGTAAGCAAAACAAACACACGTTTACAGAGGAGCAGCAGCAGAGTTGGAGGAGGCACTCAGCATGCCAGCAAAGACCCGCTGGGGGGCAGCTACAGCTGCAGATGCTTCATTGATCAGATGGGACAGAGGGGAGCGGGGTGGTGGGTGGCGGTCGGGCGGCATGGGTTGTCAAAATTGCAGTGAACTGAATTGGCTGAGGAAATGGAACAACTACACGCAGCGGGCTCGCAAGCAAGCTGGCTCGTTGGTCGGCCTGCCTACTGGCTTGCGGCGGCGGCGGCGGCCACCCGGTCGTCCCGACCAGCCAGCTTGCCAGCTGCCAGGTCAGCAAAGCTGACGCCATCCAGGCTGGCCACCACTGCATCAGCGCCCGCAAAGTCCTGGGACCGGGTGGAGTTGGTGTAAGTCACCACGCAGCGCATGCCGGCGCCCAGGGCCGCAGCCAGACCGATGGTGCTGCGGTGGTGAGGCAGAGTGGGGTGGGATGGGGTGAGGAGGGCGCGGCAAGTTGAAAACAGATGGCCAAGCTTGCTCGGAGCAAAGCTGCATGGAAACCGGTGGGTAAATACAGCATGGCCTGCTGTGTCTGCTTTGGCAGGCTGGTTCAGTCCCTACCTGTCCTCCACCACGAGGCAGGCCGCAGGATCAACGCCCAGCCGCTGTGCCGCCACCTGCACGGGATGGGGAGGGCAGAGCAGGCACCATCAGTCAAAAGAGCGCGGCAGGCCCCAGGCAAGCTTGGGGCGATTGCGACAGGTGCAGCTACTCTGCGCTGAGCGGGGCACACCAGCGCCCCAGGCCGGTTGCTCGTGCGTCAGAGGAGCAGGATGCGTTGCACACCCGGCACAGTGCATGCCCCCCATGGAAACCATTACTCTACCTTGTAGATTGTGGGGTCGGGCTTCTTCTCCTTCACATCGTCCCCCGCCATGAACAGGTCCAGGCCGCCAAACCGCTCCTGCCCCAGCAGGCTGCCCAGCACAAACTCAACCGCGCTCTTGGTGGCCGCGGAGCAGACGGCAACAGGCACGCCCGCCGCCTGCAGCAAGGACAGGCAGCGACAGAATCGGCCATGCAAGTTGGGTGGCCGCTGGAGCAGCACTCTTGGCATGCATGGTGCCCACAGCTGTGAGCAATGTGCGAGGGCAAGATGCTCGTGCAAAAGCGGCAATGCAAGTAGCACAGGCAGGGCTGAATGACAGGACTCTGTGCACTGCAGACGAATCAAAGCACTGCCCTAAACCCCTATGCACGTGTGGAAACGCAGCGCTGCGCTGCTTGCCTGCGCCTCGCTCATCAGCCGCACCACTCCGGGCCGCGCCGACACCTCGCCGCTGCCTGCAAGGTAGGGAGGGGAGGCCGGCGCTGGGCACGAAGGGTGGGTGCAACACAAACTGGTGGCACGCAACGCTTGCAGCACTGAAAACCTCTGCGCCTTTGCATGCATGTGTGGCACGCCGTCCTACAACCTCACCAGAACAGCAGGGGGATCAGTCCAACCCACCAATATGTCCTTGTAATTTACCGTCTTCCAGTCCTGCAGCGTTCCTTCCAACCTGACCAGAACAGCATGCTCATTCTATCGACTGCACCCACCAATGATGTCCTTGTACTTCTCGGTCTTCCAGTCCTGCAGCGCATCAATCAGCTGCGTCTGCTCCGCCTCGTCCGCCGGCGCGCGCCCGCCCAGCACGCTGCTGGTGGGCCAGCCGTTGAGGCCAAAGTAGTGCCGCATCTTGGGCTTGCCGCCGCCCACCTGCGGCGCAAGCCAAGTTTGCTATAGTTATAAGCAAGTTTTAGTGCAGGGTGGGCCAGCGGTGCAGCCCAACAGTAGTGCCGCATCTTGGGCTTGCCGCCGCCCACCTGCGGTGCATGGCATGAAAATGTCAGCCGCGACAAAGGCCAGATGCAGCAAGGGTTGACGTCGCAGCAATCTGTGCAAGTCGGCACAGAAACTTCCCCACCCACACACGCAGGGCATGATGTAGTGAGTGCCCAACTCACCCTGTTCTGCAGGTCATCATAATACTCTTTGATCCACACCACCGGTCACCACAAACTCGGAAAACATGGCCAATCAACCAGCGGCAACCCACCCGGTTCTGCAGGTCATCGTAGTATTCCTCGGTCCACACCACCGGCGTGCCGGGCGCGTTGGGGCAGCGCACGTCAAAGTGCGCAAATGTGGCGTTGTAGGCCATGCGATGAATGTCCTCGCTCTCCACAATCACGCCTGCAGCAGCGGAGTTGAATTCGAAGATCAAAGATAATACATATCCACTGGGGCTCAATCGTTAACGTCCTCGCTCTCCACAATCACGCCTGCAGCAGTGGAGTTCGTGTCAGGTAATAGTCCATATTCGCTGGGGCTCAATGGCAAATGTCTATGCCACCACCACCACCACGCCTGCAGCGATTCAAGTGAGGTGGTCAGGGAAGGCATGCAGCAAAGATGGTCAGGGAAGGCATGCAGCAAACAGCTTGCAGGCCATGCCGGTGGCGGCCATGATTTCCACAGCTCCTGTAAGTTTGACCACCACACTGTTGTGCTCACTAGTGCGGCAAATTTACTCACCATCGCAATCAAAAATGAGTGCCTGCAGGCCGCCGCTCGCCGCTGCCGCTGCTGCCCGCACCGCCAGCCGCTGCGCGCGGGCCGCTGCTGCCGCCGCTGGCCTGCTGGCAGCGTGGTGCTGCTGCGCTGAGCGCAGGGGTGCTGCCGGGGCGCTGCAGGCACAGAAACATGGGAGGTGTCGGGCAGGAGTTGGCCGCAGGCGGGCTGCAAGGCTGCGGCTGGGCTGCAGGCGGCAGCGGCGGCGGGAGCAGCTGCAGTGGCGGCAGCGCCAGCTGGTGCGACACTCACCATCGGATCGCCCGAACCGTTGGCTGCACGGCCCTGCAAGCTGCGGGGCGCACGCCCACTGCTCGGGAGGTGGTAGTGCAAGCCATGAACAGAGCTTCCGCTGCCCAAGGCGCCGCCAGAGTGGTTGTACGATCCAATGCGGTTGTTTGTGAGTGTCGCACGGCAAAGCTGTGCAGCTCAAGCTGGGGGCAGCAGGGAGCGCAGCAGCCGAGACAGAGCCATGCAGGGCCATCACGCGGCCTGCACCCCTGCCAGGCACTGACCGAGCCTTCAATTGTTGCACCAGGGCCTGCTCAGCGCTCCGGGCTGAGTGGCGCGCCTGCGGCACCCTTGCCTTTCGGGGCTTGCCCCGCGCAATGGACGCCGACGTTGAACTGACACCGCAAGACAGCGCATTCATCCAAACAGCGTCCCAGGCCTCCTGCGGCGCGCTCGAAGTGCTGGCACAAAGGCGCGGCCCGCTCCCGTCCACCACGAGCCTGGCCAGCAGCATGGCAGCAGCCAGCGAGGAGGAGGCGCTCGTGGTGAGCGGGGGGACGGGCGGTGCCTGCTCCTGCCAGCGCCAATTCGGCGGTGCCTCTTGCCGGCGGCGGCGTGACTCATTCGACCACCCCTGCCGGCTACAACCAGCGCCAGCCAGTTGCCATGCCAGTGTCGGCTGGCTGCCTGCGCGCCCCAGTGCACCGCCTGCACGCCAGCCAGCCAGCTCGCCTTCTGCTGACCCCGCACCATATGTGCCCCAACCCGCCGTGGTGACAGGTGGCAGCTGATGGCTCCGGCGGTGTACGCCTGGCGAGCGACATTGCGCGCGATGTGACGCAGCTGCTGGAGCACGACGGCCTCCTGGAAGCAGGGGAGGTGACTGGCGCAGGTGCGCAGCTCTCAGCACCCGGGAGGCACATGCCACACTGGGGTGGTGCCCCAGCCGCCGGCCACATGCGCCAAGCAGGGGACACGTGCCGCCGGGGCATGCTTACCAAGCCTGCAGAGCTCTGGGCTGTGGCCCGTGATGCACCACATTCGTCCACTGAGCTGCACGGGAGCTCCAAGCAATGCTTGGTTGCTGCTGCTAGCTGCGCAGCGGCCCTCCCACAGTGCTCAGCTGCGCAGTGCCGCCGCCCTCCCCCCTCCGCTTGCAGGCGCGCCACGGCTGGCCATCCACCGAGTGGCAGATGGGGAGGACGATGTGGTTGAGATTGAGGTGGTGCACACGATACGGTAAGCAGCTAACATGTGTGGGTGGCGAGCAGCTGGGCTGCCTGCTTGGGGCCCATGCACATGCGGCTGACCTGTGGGCAGCTGCTTCCAGCTATCTGTGCTTGGTTTGGCGCATGCAGCAAGCGCCTGGGCACCCTGAGCCATGCTTGGCGGCTGCCCGTTGATCCAACGGCCGCTGCCCCCTCTGGCGCAGGGCGCACCTGCGGCATAAGCCGCCTTCTGTGTCTGCTTCGGTGGGAGCATCGGAGCAGGGCAGCCTGGCTGAGGAGCTTGCATGTGGCACAACCACATCACAAGGCTCCAGCCGGTCTTCGCTGCACGATGTCAAGCCGGCCAGCGGCGGCAGCTCGCTGGCAGCAGAGGCGGCAGCCGCGCTGGCGGCCGCCGCAGCAGCCGACCCATCTGCAGCACCCACAGTGCTGCATGGCGGCGCTCACCCCACGCTGGCCTCTCGGGCCGGCAGCGGCGGCAGCGGCAGCGGCACCGGCAGTGCCAGCACGCCCAGCCTGCGGGACCGCAGCATGCGCCAGCTGTCGGCTGTGGGCTCGGGCCTCAGCCTGCTGGCAGGCTCGCCTGCACCGCAGTCCCTTCAGCCGCTGGTGGCGGGGGCTGGGTACGACCACCTACAGGCAGAGGCGCCGCAGCAGGCACAGCAGCAGGCGCAGCAGGCACAGCAGCAGCAGCAAGGGCATCAACAACAGCAGGCGCAGCAGGCGCAGCAGCAGCAACAGACCCAGCAGCGGCAGCAGGCGCAGCAGCAGCAACAGCAGGCGCAGCAGAGTGCGCCGCTGCCGCAGTCTCCCTTCGGTGCGGCCGCACCAGCCGACACTCTGGCGGCGGTGGAAGCCTGGGAGCAGCGGCAGGCGGAGGAGCTTCGTGCGGAGGAGCGGCGGCGGGCGGCGGCGGCTGATGCAGCGCTGGCTCCCTATGAAATTGACCCCCGGGATGTGCTGGTTGGCGAGCGGCTGGCAGTCGGCGGCTTTGCCGAGGTGTTTGTCGGCCGCTACCAGGTGCGGGGGGGTCTGGGCATGCTGTGCAGGATTGCCCACATGCGGCTTGGCATGCCGAGGCCTTGCAAGCTTGCAAGACGCCGTAACTTTCAATGATGCGCCACTCGCTTGCAAGCCTGGGCACGAGGCTGCTGGCACGCTACATCACACCTTACTGCGCTGCTCGCGTGCCCTGCAGGGCACCCTGGTTGCCATCAAGCTGCTGCTGTCGGTGGACGAGCGGGGGCAGGAGCGCTTCAGAGCCGAGGTGGAGACGCTGGCCGCGCTGCGCCACCCCAAGTGCGCTCGTTGCGTTGTTGCCCCTCGCTCTGCTGCCTTTGCCGCCTGCATGATATTCCTGGCCAGCTGTACGGCAGCAACTGCCCTTGCATGACGGCGCTGTGCATCCAGTTGTGGTGCCTTTGTTGGGAGCTCCCACCTGGCGCCCTGGCTTGGCCTCCGACCCAGCCTGCCCGTTTGGCCTCCCCTCCCCTCACCCGCAGCATCGTGCTGTTCATGGGCTGCTGCACCCAACCATACCTGGCCATCGTCTCAGAGTGAGCAGCGAGCTATTTTATGCCGCGCCGGGCTGGCGATTACGCGCTGGCATGGCCGCTTGTCCTTCGCCCTGCCTGCGTTGGGGGCTGCTTCTGCAAAACTACTGCGCTGATGGGCCACCATCCCGCCTGCTACGTTCCTTTGCAGGTTCATGCACCGCGGCTCGCTGTTCAAGCTGTTGCGCCGAGGAGGCAACAAGCCGCTGGAGCCCAAGCTGCAGCGCTCGGGTGAGCATGTGTTCTTGCATGTCTGGGGTCACACATTGCACCATGCCCACTGGACTTGCTGCTTGTGTGATTGGTTGCTCACTGCACAGTCGTCGGCATGCGTGTTTTGCACCTAGCAGCTCTCTCTGCTTCATGCGCAACACATGCTCGCGTGCTCACATTCTGTGCTCCTGGATCTGCCCACCCCTCTCGTCCGTCCACCCTGCAGTGGCCATTTCTGTGGCGCGGGGCATGGCCTACCTGCACACTCGCTCCCCGCCCTTCCTGCATTTGGACCTGAAGAGCGCTAAGTGAGCCTCGGGGAGGCTGAGGGAGGGGTTCGGCAGCAACCCAGCTTTCCAGGCTTGGCAACTGTGCACTGCCGCTGCATGACCCACCTGCGGAGCGGCTATTGGTTCTGTGTGGCACACAACAATGGCTTGTTTACCTGCCTCCCTCGTCACTCCCCTCCACCGCGCAGCATCCTGCTGGACGACCGCTGGCGCGTCAAGATTGCCGACTTTGGCCTCTCCCGCGTCCGCTCCCACACCCTCGTCTCCGGCACCGGCGCCGGCACGCCAGGTGCACATTTGCCGCTGCTGCCGTTGGTTGGGCCCAGCCGACAGCTGCCGCGCACTGCTCAGTATGTGCACAATAGCTTCATGTGCAGTGTATTTCGCACCCTATCCGCTGTTGCCTGCCTGCCGCGCTGCAGAGTGGATGGCGCCAGAGGTGCTGCGCTCAGAGGGTTATGACGAGCACGCCGATGTGTGAGTTGCTGCGTGCTGACCTGCAAGCGTACCATCCTGGCACCACCGCCGATTCACGACTGAGTCCTGCCTTGCCATTTGCTGATCTCCCCTGCCCTGACCTGCGCTCGTATGCAATCCCATCTGCCCATCTGCAGGTACAGCTACGGTGTGGTGCTCTGGGAGGTTCTCACCGGCCAGCAGCCCTGGGCGGGCATGCACGCCATGCAGGTGCGCCCAGCTGTCGCCTAGCTGCTTTGCGTGCTGTTGCCCTGCCTCCACACACCCTGCCCTGCTGATGTCAGCCCACTGGGAACTGGCCCCCTCCCTCTTCCCGTCAAACCGCACCTGTAATGCCCAACAGCCAGCCCCCTGCCGAGCACACCTGGGTTGCACGCTGCACGCGGCTGGCACAACTCCACCTGGCTCGCCTGCCCTCACACTCTCGCGCGCACTGCTGCCTCCCTGTGCCTCCGTGCAGGTGGTCGGCGCGGTCGGCTTCCAGAACAAGTCGCTGCCGCCGCCCACAGAGGGCGACCCCTTCCTCATCAGCCTCTGCCTGCGGTGCCTGGCGACCAACCCGCGCTCCCGCCCGCTCTTCCCGCAAATCGTGCAGGTAAGGCCGCCGCTGGGGGGCTCTGGCCTACTGCGCTTGCTGGGCTGCTGGGTGGATTTGCATTCTGCACACTGGGCACCCAGCAGGTGCCATGCAACTCAGCACGCAGCTGGCATGCTGAATCTGGGCTCTAACCTTTGCTGACCTCCTCCCCTTCACTCCCCCACTGCCTTGCCCTCAGGAGCTGGAGCAGCACTACTCTCGGGGCTCCTCGCTCGCCTCCCTGGGCAGCCACACCCTCAGTCAGGGCGCAATCCAACTTGACACCAGCGACGCCACGGCCGCCGCCCGGGCAGGCGGGGCTCGCGAGCTGCCCGCCATGCCCGCCCCGCCGCCGCCCTCGCTGCATGGCCCCCCAGGCCTGCGGCTGCCGGCACGCGCTGTGTCCCGCAACGGCAGCAGGGCAAAGAGCAGCAGGTGCGGGGAGAGCAAGCGGCCGTACGGCGGGCAGGGATCCAGCCCTTTCCAGCACGACAGCCCCGCAGCGCCTGGCAGCCCCGGCAGCGTGTCGCCCTTTGCGTCCGCACAGCTGCCATTCGAGCAGGGCGACGAGGTGCAGCAGGCGCAGCAAGCGCCGGCGGCGCAGCAACAGGCGCAGCAGCAGGTGCAGCAGCAGCAGCAGCAGGCGCGGGCGCAGCCCCCTGCGCCGGCGCCCGTGCAGCTGCACCCCGCGGCCAGCATGACGAACGACAGTCCCTTTGCCAGCCTGGCTCCCTTTGGTGACAGCGACGAAGAGGAGGGGGCAGCGGCGCCGGCCCGGCTGGACGGCATTCCAGAGGCGGCCAGCGGCAGCTTGAGTGGCGCACCCACCGGGGGCGGCGGCACTGAGGGCGGCGAGCGGTCGGAAGCCAGCCTGTCGGAGCGGCTGAGGCTGTGCGGCCTGGATGGCAGCGAGATGGGCAGCAGCCTGGAGGAGCCAATGCAGGTAGGGGGCGCTGGGCCGTGCTGTGCTGCGCTGCGCTGTGCTGCGCTGTGCTGTGCTGCTGGTTTTGGCGGCGATGGTGTTGCCGCGGCTGCGGCTGCTCTGCCATCATTGCACTCTGCTTGCAGGCACCACCTTGCATGCGTTGCTGTACGTTGCAACGCACTCACTAATCTGTCCCTATTCCCCTCCCCCCATGCAGAGCGAATACATGGGTGCAGGCGCGCTGGCGCGGGCCGCCACCCTGCAGCAGCACCTCGAGGAGGCGGCAGCAGCCCGCCCCGCCGCACCCGCGGCCCGCCTGGCGCGGCAGCGCTCAGCCAGGGAGCTGTCTCCGTCTGCCCAACGCAAGGACTCCGCTGCCAAGGCTGCCGGCGGCGGCGGTGGCTCCGGCCCAGCCAGCGTGGCGGCCCTGGGGCTGCCCGCAGACGGCAAGGCGGCGCTGCTGCATGGCGTCGCCTCGCCACGTGTCCCGCCCTCCTTCCCGTCTGTGACAGAAGCGGCGGCCTGGTGCAGCATGGACGATTCTGCGCTTTAGTATAGAGAGCCCAGCGTGCACAGCATGCACAGCATGGCGGCTGAGGCTGCCCAGTGCAGCCGGTGTCCTTACAGCACCCTGCTCGCTTTCAGAGAGAGATGACCAGAGCCCAACCCATAGAACGACCGCTTCACACAGCAACACCTGATTCAAACAATCCATATTCAGACCTCCAGTATGTTATGCATGTTTATCCGCCACGCGTGCTTGATCTGCCTTGAAACGATTCACCATCTGTGGTTTGCGTGCCCTCTTCGCATCACATCCATCCCTTTTGCAATGCTGCTGCTGCCGCTGCTGATGCGGGGGCACAGCACTTCGCCTCTTTTGCACTGCCGCAGCGCTCTGCAACTTCTCACGTTTGGCAACACACCACTGGCCTGCTCACTGATGACCGAAACCCTGCAGCCGCCACCGTTTCAAACCGCCCAGTACCCTCTTTTCCACCTCTTTTCCCACGTGGCACCCTCAGTACCATCAGACCCACGTTTAGGCAGCTGCATTGGTTCATGTATGATGCACGTTTCACCCCTATTTATCTCCAGCCAGCCGCTGAATGGACTTCTGGCTGAAGCAATGTAACGATGAAGTTGGCGGGCCCGCTGCCAGACGGTTACAGCCAGATGGAAGGATGTGCATGGGAACGAGCCTGAGCATGTTTAGTGTACAGGGTGCAGGAACGATAGTGGGCAGAGGGCGACTAACGTGCGTCAAGTGAGCAACATGGCCTGGCAAACATACTGTGCAGCTAGAATACAAACCATGCCTTCGAGAAAAGCGCAGGTGCGCAGGAGTGGCCAACCCACACCATTTCGTCCAGTCAAAAGCCCTCAAGACACCACCTCCGCAGCCATGTGCCCGGCCATCACCGCCAGTGCAACCAGCGGCGTCTGCTTCGCGTAGAAAGCCCAGGCCGCCAGGGCGGCGAAAGCGGCATTCTGGGGCCGCACGGCGCCGCCGCCCTGCAGCTGATTGAGCAGCTTCCAGAGGGATCCCACACCGAAGGCGGCCACCAGCCACTGCAGTGCGGCAGGGGTGGGGGGAGATGAGGCGTGGGGGAGGTGTGGGGCAGGGGAGGTCAGGGGTAGCGAGAGCCTGCGTTGAAGGAACCCTGGTGCTGCTGCACAAAGGTGCTATTGCAGACCTGCATGCAAGCCCAAGCAAAAGCGGTATAAAGGCAACGACGAGCGAACCTGGGCAGAGAGGCCAGAGTAGATTGCAGCTCCTAGGGTGGCCAGCCGAGAGTAGGCAAAAGCGGACAGGGCGTCCGTCTGTGAAGTGTGGGCCAGGCGGGGGAGGGTGGTGGCGTGCTTGACAGTGGCAGACCCTGTTGTGGCGGCCCCAAAGTGGCAGCCAGCAACTGCTGCTCGATGTACCACCAGCACGCACGCCGTCACCGGCGGTGGCAGGAGATTGCACAGCGGCAGGACACCCAGTATGACCACCGCTACTGAATGCTGCGGAAACACAGCAGCGTCCTCACCAGCAGCACGCCAAAGCCGGCTGCCGCAGCTTCAAAGGGCGACAGCAGGCCGCCCAGTCCGCCCAGGAAGTTGACGGCCAGAAAGGCGGGGCCTGCAGCGGTCAATACAACAAAGGGCATGTGGGCATGCCTCTGTAGGTTGGAGTCTCTCCTGTGAGCGGCACTGAAAGACTGCCGCTTTGTTGCAGGCGGCCCACAGCAAAAGATACCTGGGCAGCAAAGGATGCGGTAAACACAGCCACCCGCCCTTAGAGAGCTCACCCACAAAGCCACCCACGCGGTCTTGAAGCGCCGGGCCCTGCTGCACGTCCAGTGCAGCCAGCAGGGCAGAGGCCAGGGTGTACCATGCCAGCGCCTTGAAGATGAGGGGGCCGGTCAGCTGGAACCTGCGCAGAACGAAGGCGGGAGATGCGACGTCAGCTGCACCATCAGTCATTCAGCCTGCGGCAGCCATCCCTGGCTGTGTGGAGCTAGTGCACCAGCGAGCTCCTCGCTCACCCCAGCTGGCCTCGCTTGGCAAGCTCCTGAGCTGCGAATGCCGTCAGGGTAAGATAGCCAGGCAGCTCGCTGCGCGTCTCTCCATCAATGTTCTCACTGATGCCTGGCAGCGCCTGCAGACGGCCGGGGGAAGGCTGGCGCAGCGGCGCCGCCGGCGCTGGCGGGCGGGCTGCCAAGCGGCTTCCAACGCGGCGCTCGGCGCGGCGTGCAGTTTGTCTGCCAGCGGGGCGCTGTCCGACGCCCAGGGACAGCGCAACAGCAGCTGGCATGCCAGGGTTCTTTCTGCCTCAGAAGTCTGGTGAGGACGCCGCCGCCGAGCTTCCAGGCGAGCCAAAACGCAGGGCAGCTTGATCGGATCTGAGAACACGCGCCGATAGGAGCGCCGCTGGCAGATGCTGCCCGGCTGCCCGCCGCCGCCGCTGCGCTGCGCCGGTAGGCGCCCCCCGGTGCCATCGCTGTGTGTTACACGTACGAAGCACAGGCACAGAGTTCAATCTGATGGATGGTCCGTGGTGTGAGATAGCTTTAGTCTCAACGGGTTTGCGGAGCATATATGAAGGTCAGGCCACAACACGGATGTACGGGAGTGTTTGCCACCACCAGAAGTCAGCAGCTTGCATAAATTATTCTTGGGCAACAGGGGAAGTTCTGAAGTACGAGAGCGGCAACGCATCCGGGCTTTGCTTGTTCAACTGTGTTGCTCTCATCAAGCCGCCAGCAGCGCCAGCGCCGCAGCCGCCCAGAGAGCGGCAGCAGGCAGGCCGAGCTTCCAGCTGCCGCTGGACGGCGCAGCGGTGGGGGCAGGGGCAGACGCGGCAGTAGCGCCAGCCACCGCCTTGTTCTGCAGGCGGGGTGGAGGTGGGCAGGGGAGTGTTGTCTGCTCAGCTCTTTGCTGTTGCACGGGCGCACACCCCACACGCAGCGGGCAGACAGGCAAGAGCCGTCCAACAGCTTAACGAAGCTTGCCATGCTGCATCCCTGTCAAAACAACAGCAGGCACAGCAGTGATGCGTGGTACGCACCGGCAGGGAGGCCTTGAGATTGATGCACTGCTGCTCCCACGCGCCCGGCTGGTCCACCACGTTCACTGCACAATGAGAAGGGAGGAGGAGGGAGGCAGTTTTGGGGGCAGCTAGCTCAATGGATGGTGCGAGGTGGAGTGACCCCCGTTCACTGCACAGTTGGGGTGGGCGAGAGGGAGCAGGAGCAGGGTTGTTGGGAGGGAGGCACTGCCAGCTGGCCTCGTGTCTTCGATTCTGCACCTTGGTGCCGTGCCGCTAGCCCGGCGGAAGGTGGATCGTGCGCCCCTGCGCTTGGCCATGCGGTGCTGCAAGCGCATGTGTGGTTGCCATCTGTCGGGTCTGTGCGCCTGAGTGCGCTTCCCCCACACCCACTGCCCAACAGTCAACAACAGCCGCCCCCGCACCTGAAATGCGGCGCAGCAGGCGGTAGGCGAGGTTGGAGGTTGAGCGGGAGCCCAGGTTGGCATCAAAGCCGGAGCCGCGGAACTTCTTCAGCTTCTTGGCGAAGGCGTCCCAGCGGGAGCAGTTGAAGTCCAGGGCGCCGGGGGCGTCGGGCAGCACCGCCGCCTGCGTGTGAAAAGGGCAGGTGGTTTTTTGTGGGGAGGGCAACTAGTGGGGTGGTGAGGTTGGATAGGCACCGCAAGTGTGCATGCAGGCAAGCGCAGCTGCCACTACTGGACTCGAGGAAAGGGGCCCCAGCGAATGATGTGTGTGGAGGGACAGTAGGAGCTCACCTTGGCGGCCTCATACTCGCAGAGCAGCGCGTTGTACTCGTCCACAAACTGGGTCACGTTGCCCAGGATCTCCGCCCTGCAGCGGCCAAGCGTTTGCAGGCGTTCAAGGCTGGCAGGGCGCGAGGCGCTGGCTGATTAGGGTTTTTTTAGGGTACCCCAAAAGCATGCGGGGCGCGCTGCGGGGCATGATTACACCTGACAGCACTGATACTCAACACCGATGTGTGCAAGTTTGCTGCACACAGCTGGGCCCACCTGTCCCAGTTGTCGGGCTGCTGCGTGGGCTCCATGACCTGCAATAAAGCGGCGCCGGCAATTGCTACAAGGTGACTGGTGTACAGCAACCAGGGCCGCGCACCAACATGCAGCCGCTGTTGCAGCCTCTCCCGAACAGCGTTCGGCCTCTTTGCCACAGCGGCACACCGACTGGCTCACCCAGCTGTCGGTGGTAAACGAGTACAGGCCGGTGCCATTGACGGGCATCTGGTTGGGGGGCTTGGTGGGCAGGATGGTCACCTGCAGGGAGTTGCATATAGCAAAAATGCAGGCTGGGCGCGCTGTAACCCGGAAGCCTGGGCAGAGAAGCACCGAGTGAGCAGCGCCGCAACCTGCCGCCGGGCATGCAGCCAGCAGCACAACAAGCAGGCGCCACAAGCTGGCCGGAACGGTACAGCAGTGGCTGCAGCAGCAAGGGAGGCGCACCTCGGCAACCAGTCCATTGAGCAGCACGCCCGTGTCGGGGTCCGGCTTGGGGGTGGTACGGCCCTGGGAGTCGGTGAATGTCGCCTCCTGCAGCGCGCCAGGAGGGGAAAGGGAGGGGGCATGTTGCCACCCTCTGTGATGCGCCGGTGCCCAGCTCGCTCAATTGGTCCAAATTGGACACAGGCGTAAGGGTCCTGCCACCGCACAGGCAGCAAAGAGGCGTCGCCCAGCTAGACTGCATCTTCTCACCTGCTCTCCCTCGATGTACGAGTTGTACAGCTTGGAGATGGTGTCATACTGGCAAGCCGCCTCGCACACGGGGCCCTCGGGCGCCTTGCACGACGTGGGGCACACGCTGCCGTTGACCGCCAGGAAGACGTGGATGCCCTGTTATGTGGGGACAAACGGATTGCGGGGAGCGCTAGTTGGGTGGGTGAATCACAACCACACCGATGCTTAAGCTGGGTTGTGCAGCAACACAGAAGCGCTGGTGCCCCGCACGAGTTCGTAGCAGCCAAACAATAAGGGTGATTGCAGTGCAGCTGCGTGCCGCTGCTCCAGGCGGCTCACTCACCAGGTCTGCCAGCTCATCCCACTCGTAGCTCGCAGCAGAGCCCTGCAAATTGGAAAGGCAATTATGCGGGTGACAGGTTGCATTGAAGCATGGGCGGACCTGTCTGCTCACAGGGATGCGCCAGCGAAAGCGCACTGCTGGACCGCTAGGCGCACCGGTTGCCGAACACACATGCCGGCCGCACCTGCAGCTCAATTGCATCAATGGTGAACTCGGGCGGCAGGTCCATGGCAGCCACGTTGCGCTCCACCAGCGCGATAGCTGCCTGCAACGCAACAGCAGGGGCGGGCCAGCGCAGCAAATATGTTGCCAAAACGCCGGGCACTCTGTACTGTGGATTGGCTGGTGCATCCCAAGTATGGGCCGCTGGCCCTTCAAGTATGGCACACCCACAGCCCTTGCCCTGCCCATTTGCAGTCTACTGAGAGTGACTCACCTCCCGGACGTCGGGGTGCATCTGGCCGTCGAGCACCTCGGTCGCATTGTCAAAAATGCGGGGGTCGAGGGTGGTGGGGAAGGTCGTCACCCGCTCCACCGCCTGCTGCAGCTGCTCCGCGCTCTCCGTCACCACGGGAGCATTGGTGGGGCAGCCGTTTGGCACTGCCGCCGCGGCGGGCGCAGCCTGCATGGAATGCGATGAGCAGGGAGGTGGGGACTGAGCGTGGCGGCACGCGCCCCTTGCAAGCCGCAGCGGCGGGAGCGGCGGCACCGCCTGCCTTCAAAGTGACCCTTCCCCTGGCTGCCTGCCAGCGAGCGCCACTCCCTGCCCACACACCTGCAGCGCGGCCAGGAGGCAGGCGAGGGCCACAGCCTGCAGGACCTTCATCGTGAGCGCGTTTGTACAGCGCTCAGCGGGGGTTGCGTTGTCTGTGCTGACGCCAGGCGTGCTGCCACTGCGTTGGAAGCGGTGCCTGGGCTCGCGGGGGGCGAGCGCTGCGGAAAGGACACAGGCTGGCCGCGGCCTTGCACCCAGCTGCTTCTCCGGGCTTGCAAGTGCTAACAAACCTAGAGGCCAGCAGCAAGCAAGGGCAAGTGCCCCGCCGCGGCAACAAGCTGGTAAATCATGCCGCTGCGCGCTGCGGCATCGGCGTGCAGGGTGGCGGCGGCCAATGGCGGCCGGCCAATTAAGAGGCCTGGACATGATCCTGGCCTATGAGCTGCATGCACCACATGCATGCCAGCAGAGGCACCATCCTCGTCTTGCTGCCATGCGATGCTGTTGCAGCAGGGCCGCTGTGGCTGCAAGGAGGCAACGCGTTTGGCGCCCCTTGGGCACGTGTCTGCTGCGCACACCTGTGCGGATGGCTAGGGGCATGGGGCTCAGCTTGTTTGTGCACCCTGCTGCTCCAAATGAAACTTTACACCTGCGCAATTGAACTGGATGCATTGCTGCTCCAATAATGCCGCCAGCGGCGCCATGGCCAGCCCAGCCACCCGGCCGCTTTGCAGGAGAACACCGACGGCTTGCCGGGTCATCATGGGCGACACCATGCTGCGTCAGCAGCAGGGCAGATAGCCCCAATCGTACCTTACCTACACAAAATGCTGGCAGTGACAAGTGGAAGCAGGCATCCCCGCAAGTTGGCTTGCAGGGGAGGAGACCATGCGGCTGGCGCTGCCGCCACTCTGCCGCCACCGCAGCGGCGCCGCCAGGGCGGCCTGGACCCCAGTCCGTGCGCTGAACGCCAGTTGACCAGTGCATCCTCACGCATCCTTGCCGCCTGCCCAAACCATCAAAGAGCGCTTGCCTGTTGAAGCCTCGGCTGTTGAACGCGCGTGGCGTGGCCTCTCCTCCTGCCAAGCGCGCCAGCTGCTGTTGGCGCCCAGTGATCGCCTCCTAGCCTCCCGGGCGGCTCGCCGCTTGCCGCCGCCGCCGCCGCCGCCGCCGCTGCCCACAACCGGCGGCAGTGCGGCGCCATGGCTGCCGAGGAGCTGGAGCAGCTGCGGGTGCAGGTGGCGCGCCTGGAGGAGCAGCTGGCGGAGGAGCAGCACCTGCGGCGTGCAGCCGAAGCGGCCACAGAGGCCGTCGCTGCCGACCGCAACCGACTGCAGGTGTGCCATCCAGTGCTGCGGCTCACTTCCATGTCTTGTCGTCCAGGCCAATGCGCCTGCTTCAACTGCTGCCCCTCCTTGCCTCCACTGCAGCGAGCACGGGACGAGCTTGCGGCAGCGCTCCTGGCAGCTGAGAAGCGGGTGCTTGAAGCAGAGGAGGAGGCGGCCGCTGCTCACACCGCCGCCGCCGCAGCGCAGCAGCAGCTGCAGGCCGCAGGCGTGGCGGGAGGGCAGCAGGATGCTGTGCAGCGAGAGGGGCAGCAGGCACCAGCTGCTGGTGCCTCACCCAGCCCGCAGCGGCGGCAGTTGGCTGAGGAGGAGGCGGCTGATGCCGAGGTGCTGCTTGCGGCGCTGGACCAGGAGCGGCAGCGCAGGTGGGCTGGGGCTGGTGAAGTTTCGTGGTCCTGCTGCTTGTGTTTGTGCAGGCTGTACCATGTACTTGCTGTCTATGTTGGAGACCGTACTGTTTGCAAGCTGAATTAAGATTAAATTGTCCCCTATGCACCTCAGCCGAACAGCACTCCCGCCATGGCTCCATCGACCTCAGCAACATCAGCGCCCCGCCAAGCCATCCACCTGCCGTTCCCGTCTGCAGCGAGGAGCTGGTGCGCACATTAGAGGCAGCAGAGCGCGAGGCCGTGGCAGCCACGGAGAAGCTGCTCAAGGCGCAGGCCAAGATTGAGCAGCTCAAGGCAAAGGCAAAGGGCAAGGGCGGCAAGGACAAGGGCGGCCTGCCAGCCTCCCCGTCCCTGGCATCACTAGGAGAGGGAGGAGAGGCGGCTATTGAAGCGTTGCAGGAGCGCATTGCAGCGCTCAAGGCCAGCCGGGACAAGCTGATTGGCGCCTTTGACGCGCAGGCGGCCGAGATTGAGCGGCTGTCCGGAGACAATGCTGCGCTGGCAGAGGTGGGTTTGTTGGCAGGGGAGGGATGGAGCAGCATGGGGCTGGCGGGCTACAGCAAGCAGCAGGCTTTGGTCTACCAACATTGGTGCTGTGGGATGCAACGTGCCAGTGGCTGGGTGGTACACCAACTTTGTGCTGTCGGACGTTGCATGTGTGCTGCATTTGCATGGTCTTACTCTTGCAGCTCATTCTTCAGCAGCCACAGCCTGCCATATGTCCTAAACCCTGCGCACACTGCTGCTCCGCTGCAGTCGCTGGCCGAGCTGCGAGACACGGCATCCAAGTGGGAGGCACAGGCACAGGCCAGCCTGGCACAGAATGAGCGGCTGAAAGACCTGCTGGAGGAGTCGGCCACTTGGAGCATCCCCGCTGCGCACGGCTCGACCTCAGTGCCGGGCGGCGGCAGCAACGGCGGCGGCAGCATGGCAGCGGCAGCTGCGGTGCAGGCGGCTGAAGCGCTAGCTGCTGCCGCGGCGGCGGGGTCACCTCGTGCTGGCGAGGGGGGCGGCAGCGGCGGGCCGGCCGCAGGCGCTGCAGCAAAAGATGGCAGCAGCCTGGCGGAGCTGTGCCGCAAGTTTGAGCGGGAGCTGCTGCTTGAAAAGGCCCGCAGCGCGCAGCTCGACCTGCAAGTCAGGTGGGGTGCCTTGTGCGGTTGCTGCTGGGAGTGTGGGGTGGGGTTGAGGAAGAGAGGTGCTGGCGAGCTGTGCATGGATCCTGTTGTGCATGGTGCGTGTGGCTGCCTGGGTGCCACCTGGCATATCCAGCATGGTCGAGCAGGGCAAAGAGCAACAGCTCAGTCGTCTTCCTCTCGCAACCCTCCCCTCAATACGTGGTTTGCCCTGCCTCCCGCCTGCCTGCCTGCAGGGCGCTGTGCATGGAGCTGACCCGCGCGGCGCAGAGCAGCAGCCAGATGCAGGCGGCGCTGCTGCCCATGCTGGGCGGCGTTGAGTCGCGCCTGGTGCAGGTGCTGGGCCTGAAAGCACGGTCCGCGGCTGTGGCTGGCGGCGGCAGTGCAGGCACCGCCTCCGGGCAGGCGTAGCAGCAAATACGCTACTTCCTGGCTTGTCTGACTGACTGACTTATCGGTTGACTGACGTCCTACCGAATGTAATGTCCCATCGAGCAGAGTGCCCTGCACTTTGCAGCACCGATTGTCGGCCGGCCTGGGCCCGCTGCGGCCGTCGGCAGCGCAGCGGATGCGGCGAGGCTGCTAGGCACCAAACCCGGCCTTAGCAACAAGGGCTCAAGCATCAGAATGGCTGCCCGCGCGCTTCTGCGCAGCCAGGGCCCCTCCAGCGCGCTGCTGGGTGAGTTTGGGAACCCGCGCCCGTTTACCGCGGCCTGCTTGCGGTCCTTTGCTGCTCGATCTCTGCATTCTTGTCCTCTGTTCGTTTTGCAGGCGCCCAGCAGTTGCGGTGGGCCTCGGGCGGCCCGCTCTCGGGGCTACTGGAGGCAGCGAGCGGTCTGGTGACCAGGCAAGGGGGCAGAACGAACGGGGACATCGTCAGTAGCTGCTCTGTGTAATTAGAGGCGCCCTTGCTCGCGCCCCGCCACTGCTGCCGCCGCCACCGCCGACGCTGCTGCCTGTCACAACCCTCGATCGCCTCGCCGACTCCCTGTTGCAGGCCTGCGGCGCCGGCATACCCGACCCATGTTCCGCTCAACGGGCTGGAGAAGGGCGCGGTGGCGCTGCTGAGCCTGTGGGGCGCATTCCGCAACCCATGGCGCGGCGACCTGGTGGCGTCGGCGGGCGAGACCACAGGTGCTTTGTGATGCAGGGCTGGGCTCGAGCGGTGACAACGATGGACTTGTTGAAGCATATCAGGTCATCTGAACCACGCCAGTCGCTCCCATTGCGGAATGCACAGCGAGCTCAGCTGTTTCCACCAACAGCCGCATCAACAATCGCCCCCACACGCCCGCCCCCACTCCACTGCCCTGCAGGCCTGCCCGCCATCGTCGCGATGCGGGAGCGCATGCGGCGCTCGGAGGTGGGGCGCCAAATCCTGGCGGACCGCCCGATGATCACAGTGAGCGGTTCCAGAGAGTGCTAGGTGGATTTGCCCGCTGTGATGCTGTATGATGCACTTTTAGCTGGCTTCCAGCATTGTCCCTTGACTTTGCCAATCGCGCAGGCAGCCGCCTCGGCGTGGTTGGCGCCTGCTGCTGTGTGGCTTGTTGAGGTACATTGGCTCACAATCAAGCACTGCCCTCTGTGTGCTGCACCCTGCAGGACGATGTGGTGGCCCCTTGCTGGGACATGCCGGAGCACACATTCGGTGGTGCATACGCTCGCTTCATGGGCTCGCGCGGCTTCCTGGCCAGCGGCCGGCCGCCCTGCAGGTAAGCCGCAGGGAAGGGGAGGTCCCATCATCCCATGGTGGTTGCCCCGGTCCTGGCCGCCTTGCAAGTGCCAGCTGCGGCTGCTAGGCTGGGCGTTCGTTGTGACTATGTGGGCGATGCAGAGCTTGTCTATCATCGTAGGCAACAGCCCAGCACCAGGCAGCAAAGTCGTCATTGCCGCACCCTGTTGCTCCCCGCGTCTCCTCCCAGGTTCATCGACGATCCCGAGCTGGCATATGTCATCACCCGCGCCCGCCAGGTGGGCCCCTGCCCTTGTGCAGTGTGCAATTGCGGTTGTGCTTCTTCCCGCAACCCTGCCCCAGCAACCTGCAAGAGGCCCGCATTTCAACTTCCCAGCCGCTTGATTTTGGCACTTATCCTCCATACCGATTGTGCATGTGAACCAATGTTGAACAAGCAGGTCCACGACTTCTGGCACGTGCTGTTTGGCTGCCACACCAACGGCTTTGGCGAGGTGGCGCTCAAGGCGGTGGAGTTTGTGCAGGTGAATGCAGTTTGTGCAGGTGGGTGCAGTTTGTGCAGGCGAGGTGGCGCTCAAGGCGGTGGAGTTTGTGCAGGTGGGCCGGGGTGGGCACATACCTGCTGGGCTGGGCTGCATGGCGCTGCACCCCTGCTGGGCTGGGCTTTGCTCGCTTCCTCACCGGCAGGCTGTGCAAGGGAAACGAGCTGCATGCGAGCCAGCTGTGGCGTGGCGACCTGCCCAGCCACCACAGGAGCTCAAAGGACAGCTGTTTGGCAGCTGGCATGGCGCTCTTTTGCTGCCCTAGCCGGGGGGCAGCGAAACGCACAACGCTTGAGCCAGTGACTGTGCAGCCCGCCTGGCCTGCTCACTCCCTGCAGACGGGGCTGCCCATGACGGGGCTGGCAGTGCTGGCTGGAGAGTGGCGCTTCAAGCCAGAGGTAATGAACTTGTTGACCTAGGCTTGCTGTGCTGCTGTCACCCAGGTCCTGATGCAGCTGGAACGGCAGTGCACCATGCTAGCTGTCATGGCGCGCTTATCAGCCGTGCCGTGCCATGCCCGACTCGTTGCTCCCCACAAAACCATGGCTGCTGCCCACCCTCCTCCCTATACCCCCCGGGACCGAGCGCTGCTGAGCCGAGTTCCTGCCCTGGTTGCCCTGCCATGCCTGCCATGCTGCTGCCTTCCTGACATGGCTATTTACGGCTCCACTCCTGCCCCCAGGACCGAGCGCTGCTGAACCGAGAGTTCCTGCCATGGGCGCTGCGCGCCGGCGCCCGCGCCCCTGACTTGATGTGCATCTACTGTGAGAGCTAGAGAGGGTGGGAGTGGGGGTAAGGTGGGATCATGTTGAAGTCGCTGCCTGCCCTACGTCCCCGTGCCACCCTTACTGTTCTTTCACTTTCCCCCGCAGACGAGAAGCACTTCGAGGACAACCTTGAAGAGCTGCGGCTTCGCTGGCGCATCGAGGTGGCCCCCGCAGCGCCACAAAACTTGCAACCACAGCGCGCTCGGCTGGAACAGTCCGCCGACGGCAGGGAGGGTGAAGCTGCGTCAGGTGCGCCATCTGCGGCGGCAGCGGCGGGAGCCCCCGCGGCGGCGTGAGGTGGGCGCCGGGAGGCGTGCCGTGGAACGCCCATGCGGCTTTCGCCAATGTACAGTTGCAGCCTTGTTGTACCGATATGATGCCTTGAGTGCACTGCGATCGAACCTCTTGTACCCCTCTTTACACCCTGCTCTCATTTCATGCAACGAACGACATGCTGCGCTGCACTTCGGCAACCGCAGTGTGCATCGAGCGTGCCGCTGCAGCAGAGCAGATATCTGCCAACACAGATGCAGGCAACGCTTTGCATGCCCTGCAATCACAAGCTGTGTGCAAGCAGAGGCCTGTGCAGCGCACGGCAGCATGCCTCACGTGGCTCGCATGCTGCCGCCGCCGGCGCCGACCGCCCACAACTGCACGCATGGCCCGTGCAAGCCCGCAAGCGCCGCCGATCGCGCTATTGCATTTCTTGATCAGCGACGTGCCGGGCTGCTTGCTTGGTGCAACTGGTCAGTCGGGTCGCGGAGATGGGCAAGTTCAAGGGCGGCAGGGGGCGTGGACGCGGTCGGCGCGACGAGGACGACGAGTTCGATTACCGCCCGCCCGTCGGTGAGCGCTGCAGCGGGACATGCAGCTCTTTGCCGCGCTTGCAGGGCCCCTGGGCACCGCCCTGCCCCGTGTATGCGCAGCAAGCGATCTACAGATCCTCAGGCAACGTGCCGGGCCGCTGCAGACGCTCTGCGCTTGCTGCCGCCGCTGCCGCTGGCCGACCAAACGCCGCTGCTGCTTGCCGCTGCCGTGCTGCAGGCGAGCAGCCGCGCACGGCCGGCATGATGCCGCCGTCCGATAGCGAGGATGAGAGCAGCGAGGAGAGCGGTGGCGAGAAGGAGCAGCAGCCCAAGGTGGTCATGATTCAGGTGCGGATGCCCGCATGGGCGGCAGAGTTGGGTGCTGGGGTGGTCCGAGCGGACGGGCCAGCTGAACATGGTGGCTGCGCTGACTGGCCTTGAGACAGACCGTCGATGCTGGTGTGATCCCCAGCTGTTCGACTTGTGCCTGTGCAGAATCCCAAGGCAGGCCAGATGCCCACCGACTCGGAAGAGGGTGAGCCGCCGTCCCCTTGCCAAGCTTGTGATGACAAGCTGCTGGGGATGCGGCTGGGTGCCGGTTCTGCTGCTCGCCGGCCTCGCCATGCAAAATCCGGGGGCCCTGCACACCTCACACCGGCGTCAACCCGCTGCCCAGCCCTGCTTCAACCCGTTGCTCTCACCTGCAGAGAGCGGCAGCGAGGAGGAGAGCAGCAGCGAGGAGGAGGAGCTGCCGCCGCGGCCGCAGCCCGCAGCCGCGCCGCGCCGCAAGAAGGGGGAGGAGGAGCCGGACCCGGAGCAGATGCGCAAGGTAACACGAGCTTCTTAGAGTAATCTGTACTTGTGCGAGATTGCGGGCAGGTGTTGCAAGCAGGGGGAGGAGGAGCCGGACCCGGAGCAGATGCGCAAGCTGACACCAGCTGTCTGGCATGTTGCTGTGATTCCTGCTGGTGTGTGGCGGCTGGAAGTTGTGTTGCGTGCGCTGTATTACCTGTGATTACTGAACGTTGCAGCAGGACAAGCTAATTAGCGGGCACGCTGCAATTGTGTGCCCACCGCCCAACCTGTGCTGCTGGCCTGATGTGCTGGCGCACCTTGACACTGCTGCTGCGCAGGACATGGAGCGGCTGGCGCTGATCCGCAAGAAGCGGTGAGCGCTGAATTTCGGCAGTTGACTGAGGGCATGCATGCGTTGCCCACCACCCTGCACATGTGTCACCAAAATGGCGAGGGCACAGCTTGCAAATCATGGCGCTTGCATGGGGGAGACACGCCGGGCTGTGCAAGCTCACTTTGCACACCTTGCCACCCACTTCTGGCTGCTGTGCAGCGAGGAGGAGCGGCAGAAGCGCATCGAGCAGGAGGGCTTTGACCGCTTTGCGCCGCCCAGCGAGGGCAACCAGCGGTGCGTTTGGAGTGAGGGGATGGTGCATGTTTTGGCTGAGGGAGCAGTGGGGAACGTGAGATGCTGCCGCGCCTGGCGCAAGCCTGGGCCCTGCCTGGCTGATGTGAGGTGCAGCTGCACAGCACTCGGGCGCGCAGCATGTGCAACATGTGCTCACCCACCCAGCCGCTCACACAGCCGCCTCTCGACCCGCTGCCCCATGCCTTGCCAGGCCGCTGCCAAAGGACTATGTGAAGCGGAACGAGTGAGGATCTTGGCAGGCGGCAGCGGCGGTACGGATGTAAGACCAGCTTAGGCAGCTGTCCGTTGCAGTTTTCACTTGTAACACTTCCGTCTGTGAGGTGTAGCCATTGACAGGCCACTGGCAGGTTCCTTGGCCGCAGGCAGCTGAAGCGTGCAGCATGGTGTGCCGCTGCTGCTCTGCGAATGGCTTCAGCCTGTGCAGAGCCATGCTGCCCCTGGGTGTGGAATGACATGTGGTTATGTGGCATGCACCAGCAGGATCCCGGCCTGTGGCGAGCGCATGCCCTGAGGGGCTGTCGCAGCCAGTCTGCGAGTCTCCCTGGCACTCCGCAAGCGGCTTTTTGGCGGGGCGTGAGACTGCATGTGGATGGCGTTGCCATGTGAGCCTGCCGTGAGGGACCAGTCATGGCCGCACCTGCCCTGAAAAGAAGCAGAGAGACCCCGGCGTTGGGTGGAGCGGCGCCAGGCGAGGGCACCGTGAACGCGGCGTGAGGCGGCGCCCCCGCCGGCCAGCCAGGGCGCAAAGCGCCAAAGTTCGAGGTAGACATGGCAGCCAGCCCTTGCTCTCCTCGTCTATCTGTGCAACGAAAGGCGCCGTTTCGGACCGCGGGCAGTGCTGCACAATCAGACCCGCATGCCAGATAGAGAAGCTCCGATGAAATCTTTTCATGCAGGGCAAACGCTGGCCTTCTGTCCATTCGCGCCCCGCATTCACCCCTGCGTGCACTCCACAGCCTTTACCAGCGAGCGACCGGCCCTATGGGCTGCTAGGCACACGGCTTGAGCCCCCTTTCCGCGCCCGCGGCCCCTGCGCCGCCCCGACGCCCCCCACAATGGCGCACCTGCTCTATGGTGTCAATGGGGTGCAGCACGGCGGCCTGGAGGAGGTGCGCAGGCCATGACGCAGGCAAAGAATGGTGTGCCCCGTGCCCTGCGGGCCCCCTGTGGCGCCCACAGGGCACCAGGAGCCGCGGTGTAGGCCCAGCAGGGGCTGCAAGCCGGCGTGGCACCCGCGGCGGGCGCCCACGTTCGCAGGGCCAGGGCGGCCGCCTCGCACGCCCGGCGCACGCGCGCTGCATTGCATCGCCCCCAGGGCGCCCCGAGCGGGCCGCAGACCCGCCCACCATGCTGGCTGCCCTGCCGCAGGACCTGTTTGGTGACGGCGGCGCGGCGGTGTACGCCGCGGCCGCAGCCGCCGGCCTCAACTCCGCCGACGACTCGCTGCCCTACTCCACTAGCGAGCTGAACGCCCCAGAGTACTCCACAGACGACTTCCGCATGTTCCAGTTCAAGGTGGGCTCCCGCCGGCCAGCTGCCGAGCGGCGCATGTGGCCCGCAGGCGCCTGCCCTGAGCACTTGGGCCATTTCCGGCCAGTGGCTGCGCCTCGCCCCTGCTGCCCGCCCGCCGTGCTGAGCAGCCGCGCTTCCCGCTCCTTCAACTGCAGGTGGCGCGTTGCAGCAAGCGGTATGTGCACGACTGGCGTGCGTGCCCGTTTGCGCACCCCACTGAGAACGCGCGGCGCCGCGACCCCCGCCTCGTCAAGTACCAGCCCATCCCCTGCCCAGACTACAAGCGCGGCATCTGCCTGCGGTGCGCTCGCTGCGGGACTGCGTGCTCCCCTGCTGCGGGCACGGCGGGGGGCTTGATCAAGCTGTTACTCGCGCCGCCGCCGCGCTGCGTGCCTGTTGGAGGTTTCAAGCGAGCGGGCACTTTTTGCCCCACGCCCCGCCATGTGCTGCCCCGGCTGCCGGCCGCTCACCCCCGCCCTGTCCTGCCTCGCCCCCGCTCCCCCTGCTGCAGCGGCGACTCCTGCAGCTACTCGCATGGAGTGTACGAGTGCTGGCTGCACCCAGCCAAGTACCGCACGCAGGCAAGGCGGGCGGCCAAGCGGGCGGGGCAGCGAGGGGAACTAAGGCACTAGCTGTGGCGGGCCAGCCGGCCGCTACCCCCGCCCAACGTGCTGTGCTCCTTTTGTAACCCCCCTGTGCTGCTGCTGCCACACTCCCCTGCCGCAGCTGTGCAAGGAGGGGCCCAACTGCCGCCGCCCCGTGTGCTTCTTTGCGCACTCGGTGCTCGACCTGCGCCAGCCCAGCCACCACATGTTTGACCACGCCAACGGCGGCGCCGAGGTGCGAAGCAGCTTCTGATTGACTGCTGCTGCTGCTGCTGCCGGGCTGGGATGCCATGCTGTGGATTCGTTCGTATTTGCTGCCGGTACACGCGCCAGCAAAGCGCGTTATGGATTCTGCCTCTTCTTGAGTTGCTGGGTTGCTGCTTCGCTCTGCAAAACCTTGTTGCTTATGATTCTGTTCACCTCTCCTGCTCAGCAGGACATGTCAACGAGCGTGGCGGCGGTGCTGGCGCAGCAGGCGGCAGCCCAGCAGCAGCAGGCGGCGGCCGCTGTGGCCGCTGCGGCGGCGGCTGGCGCGGCAGCTGCGGCGGCGCAGCAGCGCCTGTCCAGCGACGCAGCCTTCCAGCAGCGCCTGTCCACTGAGGAGATGCTGAACAACCTGCAGGTGGGTGCTGAGGGTTGACCGCAGGTTTGACCGAGCCCGTTGACCAACCGCTGGCCGCGCTGCCGGTCTTGCTGCTGCTTCACTTGCTTTCCTCCCCAGCGCACCAGCTGCCCCCTGCCGCCCCTTGCCTCCCCTGCTGTTGCCCTCCCTGCTGCACCTGCTGAACGCCACCCCTCCCCCGCCGCCCCTGCACCTGCAGGACGGTCACGGCTCCCTGGACGGCAGCGCCGCCGCCGCGCAGGGCGGCTCCCCCAACGGCTCGCGCCACTCCAGCTTCTCTGGCTCTGGCTCCGGCCGCGGCTCTGGAGGCTCTCCCTCTGGCTCTCCCGAGCGCTCCGGCTCACCCAACACCCCCGGCCAGCCGGGGCTGCTGGACGGACCGGCACAGCGCTCGCTCGAGGCGCCGCCGGCGGGCATGCCAGGGGGCGTCTCCAGCGACGCGGCCGCCGCCATGGCGCTGCTGACCCAGCAGCAGCAGGCGCAGGCGGCCGCCCAGGCGCAGGCGCAGGCCGCCGCCGCGCTGGCCCGCCTCTCCATGGACGGCCGCGGCAGCCTGGACGCGGCTGCCGCCGCGCGCGCCAGCCTGGATGCCGCCGCCGCCGCCCGCGCCAGCATGGACGCTGCGGCCGCCGCCGCCACCACCCAGGCCATGCTGCAGCACGCGGGCAGCGGCGGCATGCCGCCCCGCATGTCTCTGGACTCACTCCTGTCCACTCGCCAGCCCTCTGGATGGTGGGGGCCCGGCGCGCTGCCGCCGCCGGGGGCCACCGCCGCGGCGGCCCTGGCCGCAGGCCCCCCCTCCAGCCTGCCGCTCAACGAGCAGCCCTTCCCCTCGGGCAACGCGCCGCGCATGTCCAACGCAGGTGCGCTGCGCCGCTGAGCGGCTGTGTGGGTGCATGCTGTGTGTGTGCAGGAATGAGCTGGGCCTGCTGGCTGGCAAGCGGATGCAACGCATGCGCCTCGCTCCCAAAGGCATTGTGAGCCCAGCTGAGCTGCGGCCCACATCAGCTGACCCCTTTATGCTCCCTCTCCTCTGCGCCCTCCCCTGCCGCAGTGGCGCGCAAGCTGGGCCTGGCTCCGCACCGCACCTCTCTGGACGCGCGCCTGGGCAAGCTGGCTGGCCGCGGCCCCGGCATGGCCACCCCTCCCCGCACCTCCATCGACGGCATCCTGGCGGCGCTGCAGCTGCAGCAGCAGCAGCAGCAGGGCGGCAGCGCGCGCTCCTCGCTGGACCAGCAGGCCGCCATGCTGCAGGCCATGGGGAACAACCCGCAGCTGGCGCACATGGCAGGCCTCAACGGTGCACTGCAGCCCGGCCTGAACAACGGCTACGGCGCGGCGCCCGCCCCCGCCTACCCGCCCGGCAACGGCTACGCCGGCGGCGCGCCTGGCGGCGGCGAGGGCATGGGACTGCACCCCGCCCTGCTCAGCCTGGTGGCTGCGCAGATGCAGGGCGGCGGGCCGGCGCCGCCGGCGGGCGTGCCGGCGGGCGGCATGCACTCTGGCCTGGGCTCCCAGCACGGCTCGGATGCCAACATGGCCGCGCTCGTGGACACCCTCAACGGCTGGCAGCTGGGCGGTCCAGGGGGCGCGGGCCCCGCGTCCCTGGGCCACCGCGGCAGCATGGACGGAATGACGGGCATGGCGGGAGCGCCGGTGAGACGGGTGCGAGGGGATGAGGGGATGAGGCTAGGGTGGCTGGGAAGGGGCTTGCCGTTGTGGGTGGTGGGCAGCCCTGCAGATTCTTGCAGGGAGGCTTCAGGCTGGGTTGTGAGCATAGCATGCATTGAGCTTGAAAGGCCACCCATTCATTTCTCGAGGCTTGTCCAGACCGCTGAGCTGCCCATGCCCTGGCCTCTCCCCCTGCAGGGCATGACCGCTGCACAGGCAGCCGGCGGGCCAGGCGGCCCCGGCGGCCCTGGTTACTACGATGGCAAGGTGAGCCGCCAGCAGGGGTTGTGTCTGACATGCAGCTGCTGACCTGCGGCTCAACTCTGTTGCCACCTGGTGCGTTCTGCTGGATGCTGCGCCACGCTCGCCCTCGCCCGCCCCCCTCCTGCATCTCCCTCAACTGTGCCTCCCCTCCTTACCTGCCTGCCTGCAGCCCATCTGGGGCAATGGCTCCAACGAGGCCCTGAACAACGCCTCCGGCTCCGACAGCTGAGCCCCAGGCGTACCAGCCTTGAGGGCAGGCCTGCAAGCTGCGCCCCGGCCAGGGCAGGCGCCTCCCAGCGCCAGGTGCCCTGGTTGGGGCCGGATTTCCGCCCCGCCCCATCCCCTGGCAGCGGCCCGCACTTGAGCGTCCCCACCCCCAGCCGCTGCCTCAGCTTGAGCTTGAGCTTGCCTTGTCAGGCCTCTGGTGAAGGGCCGCGCCCCACTTGAGCCGGCGATGTGTGGCACCGCGCGGGCGCTGCAGCGACCGCAGCTTGCTTGCGCGCCGGCGGCGCCCTGCTGCCTCGCCCACACCCCCCGGACTTGTGTGTGGCCTCGCCCCTGACCCGTGTTCGTCCCCCGGCCGTGTCGCGCCGCCCACCCCTGTACCTGCCTTTGCGGCACGATACATGTCCCAGCCCGCCCCTCAGCCCGCCAAACGAATGAGGCCTACTGCATTGCCCCGCCAACTCGTCCCACATTTCTCCTCAGAAAAGCACCAGCAACAACCCCATCGTCCCCCCAAGGCATGGATCCGCTCCCTCCGCAACGCACCGCACCGCACCGCCCTTTTCCCCGGCCCGGCTGCCTGGTAGCGAGGGCAGCCACTGCACCTGTTCCCCCTCCCCGCTTCTTTGATCCTCCCCATCCTACAGTACCGTACCGCGCCTGATCCGCCGTGCTGCGCACCAGCCATTGCATCGCATGCCTGTCCCGCCTGTTCTCTGCCGACTCTGTGTGCCCCCTCCCTTTGAGCCTTGCGGGGCTAGGTCTGATTGTTCCTTCCCTTCCCATCCATCGCACCACCCACCCTCTCTTCCTGGCATCAATCGGCGCCCCCGGCCGCGCGCCCCCCGTCTGTGCGCGGCCGGCCGCCCTGCACTGCACCGCCTTTGATGCAATTGCCCAGCGAATTTCGCTGCCCGCACACACACACACACACTTGCGTTTCATGCCTGATGAGTAGAACGCCCTCGAGCCACGCACCCACCTACCACCCCAACCACACCAACCTGCACCCCGGTTTCTCATCTTTGATTCAGCCGCCCGGTTGAGGCTGCCGGAGGCTCCATCCCCTTCTTTTCCGCTTTCATTCGTCACTACACTTTGAGTTTTGCGGCTGTGGTTGTAACGCAATTTTTGTACTGGGGAACGAGTGGGACAGCTGCCTAGGGAGAATGCTGGTCAGTGGTCAGGCTGAAGGAGGGAGAGGTTGCCAGAATGGCGGCGGTCAGGAGAAGAGGTTTTGGGTGAGGAATGAAATGCTGGCATGAGGGGGGACAACGAAGCAGAGCGTGGAAAAGATAGGCTGCACTCCCTGCAGCCAGCAGCTGCGCCTGCTGAGCTGAAAAGGGCGACAGGGGCTTGCTGAGCCGAAACCTGCTCTGCTTTACGCGGGCAGCAGGTTATCGAGCGGCTCAGCTGTGACTTGGGGCACCGACTCTGGCTGCACTGGTGGGTGGGCCGCCAGAATCTCCTCCAGCTCCTTGCCTGCAGGTATGGGCGGAGTGGCAAGGACCACAGAGGGTGGGTGGTGGCAGGGAAGAGGTAGCTGCGCAATGAGCACTGGGAGGCACCGTGAGCACTGCTCGACACACCTGCTGACGCAAACACCCATCAAACACCCAGCAGCCCATGCAAACTCCTGCCGCCCCCACCTGTGATCAGCTCCTGCTGGATCAGCGCGTCGGCGCCCGCCGCCAGCGCCGCACGGTGCGCCTCCAGGTCTGCCAGATTGGCGTTGTACGCCTCCAGCAGCACCTTGTGCACCGCGGCGCGCAGCCTGCAGGAATGTGACGCAGCAAATGCAGACTAATGATGGACAGCGTATTGGGACAGGTGGCACAGTGGGTGGTGCCGGGGGGCCTCCAGCAGCACCTTGTGCATCGCAGCGCGCAGCCTGTAGGGAGGAGGGGAAATGGTATGATCAGCAGCGTGTTGCACAGTCGGCCAGGTCGGCGTTGTACGCCTCGAGCAGCACCTTGTGCACCGCGGCGCGCAGCCTGTAGAATGAAGTGATACAGGGACAGCATGCGTTGGCACACAGGCAGAGCAGGTGATTGGGTGACAGGACAGCAGGCCAGCTGACTGCGCATGATGATCAGAGCACACGATTGGTTATGAGGAGAGCGCCGCCAAGTGGCACTTTGGTCAGCGCTTTCGTGGGGGCTGCACAGGCCAACAGCAACCAGTCTCAGCCCGCCGCACCTGTGCCTGTTTTCGTCCGAGGGCTGGAAGCCGCCGCCGCTGATGGAGCTGGCAAACAGGTCGGCATCGATGCTCTCAACTGCGATCGAGGGGGATGCAGCGTATGTGCAAGCATTGACTCAGGGGATGGGAGTGGTGCAGCGCCCCAGGCAAGGAGCTGGGATGCAGGCTGTAGCTGCTGCTCTCCACCAGTCAGCCTTGGCTGCAGCCTCACAGCTGCGCTCCTGAGGGCTTGCAGCGCTCACTTTGCACGCCCGCCAGAAGCCATGCTGGCTGACCACCCGCGCCCCACCCTCACCACCAGCGCACAGAGCAAGCAGGCAGAGCAACCAAGCGCACCTGTGACCTCGAAGCTGCGCTCCTTGAGCGCGTTTGAGCGGCGGGGGGCGGGCGCCCAGGTGGTCAGTCCCAGTGGGCTCAGCCCGTAGTTGGCGATGAGGCGGTAGGCCAGCGAGGTGGCGTCCTGCGGGAACCAACCACAGCGCGCGCAGCAGGCGCAGCAGGCACAGCAGGTCAGGTGGGGCGGCGAGCTGGCAGAGGGCATGCACACTTGCTGGGCTCGGAGGTATGGCAGGTTGTGCTGGGCACGCGCCACAGGTTGCTTGCCGTTATCAGGGACTCCCTGCTTGCAGCCTGCTGGCTGGGCTGCTGAGACAAGCTGCAAGCCTCCACCTCACAACAATGTCCACAGCGGCAGGGGCAGCAGCGCTGGGCGATAGCAGCGGGGGACATTAGCAAAACACTGTCCTACATGCGCACCTTGAGGTCTGCGTTGGAGTAGGTGGATGGCGAGCCCAGCATGATCTCCTCGGCTGCCCGCCCCGCCAGCAGCACGCGGATGCGGTCCAGCAGGCGGCCTGCGGTTGGTTGAATGGGAAGCAGAGTAAAGCGTTGGGTGAGATGCACAGCAGCCGGGTCGGATGCAGGGCGCAGCGCCTAGCAGTAGGACAGGATTCAAGGAAGGAAGTTGGGCGAAGCGTTGCAGCAGCAGCACTTCAGCAGGGCTACAGCAGCACAGCAGCAGCCCGAAATACGACCACCCCTGCCGAAACAGCAGCGCACCGCGCGTGAGGATCACGTAATCCTCGTCCCGCCCGCGCGCATAGATGGTGCGTGACCAGTCGCTGAGGCCGACAAGAGAGGAGGGAGGGAGGGGTAAGATGGGCGTTTCTGTTCTGCCGCTTATGCCACCTCTGGAATCTAGGCTGATGGGCCAGGCATGTGAAGGGCACCACATGGACAAGGTAAGCAGCTGGTGCCCAGCAGCAAGCACAGCTGGTTCCCAAGCTCAAGCAAGCAACTGGTGCCTGCTCACCTGCCGCGGGGCACCAGGCTGACGCGCTCCACCGCCTCGACACGCTTGTGCTGCCGGTGCAGCAGCGTGGCCACAATGGCGGTGCCAATCTGTACAGGGGGAGGAAGAAAGTGACATCAAGAAAGGTTGAGCCAATCTGAGCAGCTAGCTTTGGGTGGGCAAGTGAGCATTGGGCAGCGGTGCAGCAGCAGCGTGGTTGCGCACAAGAGCAGCGCCGGCGCGGTAAAACACAAACAGCCATGCAAAAGGCACCCACCTCGTGCGCCGCCAGGTTCTTCTTGATGCCAAAGCTGTCGGGCAGGCTGGGCCGCCGGATGCCCTGCAGGCGTGGAACCAGGGGAGGCGTGTGCAGCGGTGTGGGCGCAGGGAGAGGCAAGCAGTGATGCCTGAATGACGGGGCGCACAGCGCCCACTCCCAAGACGGTTTGCAGCCATGTGGTGTGTGCAGGTGAAAAGATAGGTGCAGCCGTGTCTCCTCACCTGCCTCACGCGACCCACCACACAATCGGCACAACCCACCACCACCCACAGCCGCCATTCACAAGCGAGCATCGCAGGGGCAAAACCGTAAGCAGGACAGAACCCTATTCACACCTGCAGCACGCGGTCGACGGCAAAGTCGACGTCGCGCTGCACAATCTCCTGGCCGCCGCGCCGCACCGCCTCCAGCGCCGCCTCGTTCAGCACGTTGCCCAGCTCCGCGCCTGCGGATGTCGAAGGAGATTTGGACAATTGGACAAGTTTGGGGAAAAGAAGTGCAGGGATTAGACAAGGCTGCCTCGTTCAGCACGTTGCCCAGCTCCGCGCCTCAGGGCATTGGGGCATGGATGGGGCAGGTTGAGTTGGTACGAGAGCTGCGAAGGGTAGCGGGCCCAAAGCGTTGCTGCCTTGCTCAGCGCAATGCCCAGCGCAGCAAACCTGAGAGTCCAGGCAAGTCTCTGGCCAGCAGGTGCAAGTCGCCGGTTGAAGCTGTGCAGGGTGGATCAGCTCGGCAACCAGAGAGTAAGAACAACAGCACAACGTACCTGAGAGGCCGGGCAAGTCCTTGGCCAGCTGGTACAGGTCCACATCCGCCGCCATCTTGTGCTTGCGCGCATGGATCTGCACAAGCGCAGCGCAGGTTGGGGTGGAGAAGGAGTCATGGGTGGAGAATGTGGGCAGCTGATATGTGGGCAGCTGGTAGCACCGCTGCGCCACCCGCGGCAGCGCACACGCATGCTTCTGTATGTGAATGCCGTCCGTCCTGCCAGCCCTTGCCGCCCGCTGCAGCGACAAGCCAGCACATGCAGCAGCTGTGCGCTCGGCCTCACCCGCAGGATCTCGGTGCGCCCCTGCTCATTGGGCCGCAGGATGCGGATCTTGCGGTCAAAGCGCCCCGCCCGCATGAGGGCGGGGTCCAGCAGGTCGGCTCGGTTGGTGGCCGCCACAAAGACAACGCCTGAATGCACAAAATTGCAGAAGGGGTTTCAGTTGAGTCAAAAGTTGAGAGGAATGGGGTCCAGCAGGTCGCTCGGCAGGCAGGGGGTGCGGCACCTCTGCAACCGTCCAATTCGCTACCTGACAGCCCAGGCACCCAAACTAACATCACGCCACCCATCCGAGTCAGCCGTACCCCGTCCACTGCAATCAGCACGCAGCCTGCACCCCCACGATCAAAGCCTGTCAACACAAGCAGAACTAAAGTGCCCACCCGAGTCGGGCGTGAAGCCGTCCATCTCGCTGAGCAGCTGGTTGAGCGTCTGCTCCCGCTCCTCGTTGGTGCGCACGCCCACCTGTGGGGGACCGAAGGGAGACAAGACGAGAAGGCAGGGTTTGAACATTACGAAGTAGGGAACAGAACGCGCAACTGGGTGGCCCAGGGCAGCAGCGCTGTCGCAGCGCTGCTTCACGGGCCTGAACCATGCCCCGCCCGATCCCCCTCCACCACCGCAAAGACCCCACCGGCAGCTCAGTCAGTGCGCACCTCTGCGCGCTTGATGCCCAGCGCGTCGATTTCGTCCACGAAAATGATGCAGGGCGCGTTGACGCGGGCGCGCGCAAACAGGTCGCGCACGCGAGCGGCGCCCACACCCACAATGGCCTCCACGAATTCACTGCGGGTTGGTTGGTGAAACAGTGAATGGCTCGTCATACGGCTTAGGGCCCAAGGCGCCTGGTTGCGGCTGCTCCCACGCCCACAATCCACAATCAGCGCAGCTGGCCGCATTCACATGAGACAGCTATGAAGGCACCATGTGATGCCACCCGCGCACACCTGCCGGCCATCTGATAGAAGGGCACCTTGGCCTCGCCCGCAATGGCCTTGGCCACCAGCGTCTTGCCTACGCCTGCAGGGGAGGCAAGTGTGGGTTGGAGGGTGACGTTGTTGGACAGAGTCGGCGGTGTGTCGCCTAGGGGTGGCGGCAAGTGTTGTGGTGTGCCAAGCTGAGCAGGTGTGCTGGCACGCAGGACAAGCAGATCGTTCACAGCAGTCGGCGCCAAGCCCGCGCCGCCACGACAGCCCAGGCACAACATACATCAACTTGCAGCAGCCACGCACCGGGGTCTCCCTCCAGCAGGATGCCCTTGGGCGGCTTGGCGTCCAGCTGCGAGTACTGCTTGGGGTCCTTGAGGAACTGCGGGGCAGGAGGAAAGTGGTTGGGCGGGAGGGGGAGGTTGAGGTGGGGATGGAAGCTAAAGAGGACAAGAAGCGCATCACTGTCACCACCTGTGCTCCCTCACTCCTGGGGCTGCCCTGTCTGTCAACGTTGACAACCGCCCAGGAACAGAAAGCCAGGACCAAAACTGGAGGGGATTGAGCAGTTTGTTCTGTCTGCTCACCTCCACCACCTGCATCATCTCGCCAATCGTGTTGCCCAGGCCGCCCACGTCCGAAAAGGTGATTCCCGTCGAGCCGTCCCGCCGCGCGTTGCCCTTGCTCTGCGCAAACTCCATCGCCTACAAAGGGCAGGAGTACGGTGCAAAATGGCACTGGAGCGCAGGTTCCATGCTGAACAATACTTGAGAGCACGTTTCAAGAGAGTACTTTCATTAGAGAGTACTCGCAAACTCCATCGCCTGCTCGGAATTGTGGTGCGGCGGGTGTGGGAGCGCGGGTGCAGCTAGTCAGGAGCCTGGGACTGGTGGTGCCATAGCTGCACGCGGCGGTCACAGGCTGGCACATACAAGCAGTGGCAGTGCGGCTGGTGCGACAAACAACAGGCAGGTGGAAGTAACACCACCACCCAAGGTAGAGCACACCACCCACACACCTGGAACATGTCGACGGGCATCTGCTTGCGGGGCCGGAAAATGCCGTTGGCCAGCCATACAATCAGAACTCCAAAACCAGCACGCCAAACCATGACAAGTTACAAACACACCTGGAACATGTCGACGGGCATCTGCTTGCGGGGCCGGAAGATGCCGATGGCCAGCGCCACGCCCAGGAAGGACACGCCAAAGGCGTAGAACAGGAAGAGCGGCAGCGAGTCCCACAGCCAGCGCAGCGAAAACTCCTGCGGACATGGGTGTGTTGGGGTGATGGGTGACGGAAAGCGAGTTGTGAGCAGGGTGGCTGTTATGACAGGGAGAGTCCCACAGCCAGCGCAGCGGAAACTCCTGGGATAAGAGGGGCCAGGAGGGGGGGGTGGTTTGATCAGACTGATGAGGGATGCTTTGGTGAACAGAGAGCGGCAGCGGGTCTGCTCTCCCCACAGCCAGCGCAGCGAAAACCCCTGCGAAGAACGAGGAGGAGGGTTTGGGGGTGGAATGCGAGGCATGAGCAGGGCTGGCTGCGGCATGCGGAGCTGCGAGCGGCGAGCCCCACAGGCTTGCCAAATGCGCGGTGGGCTTCACAAGGGGAAACAACAAGCAGCAGTCGCACCTGCGGCATGAGGTGTGCAGCGTAAGTGACACGCCCAGGTGCTTCTGCCAAACGAGCCGGCAGCTAGCAAGAACAAAGCAACAACAAGCAGCAGTTGCACCTGCGGCGTGAGGTTGAAGGACACGTCCAGGTGCCTCTCCGCGGGGCACACGTACGCGTGCTTGCGCCGGTCCACAAAGCCCTGGCAATTGGGGGAGAGGGAGTGGGAGGGCGGTATTTCAGGTGTGAACTGTGAACAGACGAGACACGGAAATGATTAGATAAGGGACAGGAAGGGCTTGACCGGACGGCCTGCAGGCAAGCAAACCTCCGCACCTTTTCGTAGAACTGCCGCTCCGCCTTGCCGTTGAGCCGCTGCTCGTGCGCCTGGAACAGCTGCTCAAACACCTGGTTGCTGCCGTACTGCGGCATAGAGGCAAAGGCAGACAGGCGAAAGTGGTGACGGCATGGTTGCCGTTAATGGCATGGTTGCTACAGAAAGGAAGGGGACAGCTGCTCAAACACCTGGTTGCAAGAGGCAACACAGGGAGGGGAGACATCATGGGTGGGGCCTGCGCAGCAGCCACAGGCACCGCCATCCCAAAAGACCCTCACAACACACTCCCCTCCATCTCCTGCCCCTCCCCTCCCCCTCCCAAAGCCCACCAGCACTGGGTGGTCCAGCTGCTGGCTCTCGCGCTTAGGCGCGTGAATCGCGCCCTTGCCGCCGCCGCCCGAATAGTCCCGCAGGAAGGTGGGTGCACCCTCTCGGTCCAGGTTCACCCACGCCTGGCTGCCATCTGCGCGTGTGAGCAGCACGCGGTAGCCCTCAAACGAGGGGCGCAGGAAGCGGCCGCTGCAACAGGGGGGAGAGGCAAGATGGGGTGGGGAGTTGAGTGGAGGCGGGGTGGGGCCAGGGCGGGCACAGGCTTAAGAGCAGCTGGGCGACAGGGCAGGAGTAAGGGCGGAGCCACAAGCAGCAACATGGGTAGGGGTCAGGAGCAGCAGCTAGGCCGAGGGTAGAAGACGGCTGTTGTGTGCGGGAATGGCAGCAACATTGGCAGGAATCCAGCTGCTGTGCCAGCCATTGGCCTGCCCTCCGCCCCATGCCCACCTGTCCTCAAAGAACTGGAGCTGCCACTTCTCGGCCGCTGGGTTGTAGTACTTGCTAGTCCAGTTGCGCTCGCGCAGCCCCTGCAATGCGCACTAGGGCCTGTTAACAGCGGGGCAGTGGCACTTGCGGCGCAGCAGCACAACAAAGCACCGTGCCGACGCTGTCTCCCCAGCCCCCAAAACTCGGCAGAAAACACCCGACTGAAGTGATGGAATAAATGAGGGGCAGCTCATCAGCCCACCTGGTAAAACTCAGCATACGACATCTGCGGCAGGCGGTGCCACTGAGGCTCAGCTGCATACCCCGCCACCGTGCCCAGCACCTGCGGGGGCCAGGCAGCATCAGGGCGGCAACTTAACTGGTGAGGGGCTTGCTGCTGCAAGTGGGCTGGGAGGCGTGCTGCACGCGACGCAGCACATTGCGCATGTGCCCTCATGTAGTAGTGGCACAGAAAGAGAGGGAGGGCGCGCACACATTGACAGGCAGCAGCAGCACAGCTCCCTGCCGTTCAGCCCAACTCAATCCGAGCAAGCCAACAGCTGTAAACAAAGGCAAGCCAGCCTCCGCACCTCTTCAGGCACAAAGTCGTAGGTGCGGGTCACCGCCTTGCCCTCTGCATCCACCCCCGGCACCTCGTAGTGCGCCTGTGGGATTAATAGCGTAGGCAGGGGACAGCTGATCAAGGGATGATGCCGCCAGCGCAGCATCAGGCAGGGAGCTGTGGATGAGATGCACAAACCCCACACGCACCCAATTGCCCACCTTCAAGTCCTCCAGGCTGGGGCCCTGCTGCTTGATGCGCAGCAGGTCCTTCTTGCGAAACTTGGGGTTGGGCTTGGGCGGCGATGCCTGCAGCATTGCGTTTCGTATAGGAGCAATGATTGGTGCTTGCAAGCAGCAGGGAGGTTTCTCAAGCTTGGAGGTTGGGCTGCGGGCAGCCAGCGGCTGCAAAACCCAACATAAGCCAGGCAGCAATGGGCTGGATCGGTGCCAGCGGCACAGCAGCTGGATAGCCGTGTGCAGACAGCCCTGTGATACAGCAGCAGCATCCTTTGTTGGATGCAGCACACCTCGCAACTAAACAACAGCAACACGCTGCAGCAGCTGAGACGCATGCCAGTCCATGTCGGCGCCCTCACCTCCTTCGCTGCTGCGCAGGGCGGCTGGGCGCCCCGCCGCCGCACTGGCCGACCCGGCGGTGGCACTAGGTAGCTGGTGCTGCATGGGCTGCGCACCAGGCAGCTGGCGGCGTCCCGCGGCTGCACAGGGCAGGCAGCAGGTGGCGGGCAGTGAGCGGGCGATGGCGGCGGCAGTGGCGGCGGGCGGGGGAGAGGAGCGCTGCTGGCAGCCCCATTCGCCGTTTGCGTGCTGCATCCATGTCATCGGCAATGTTTGCGGGATGCTGGAGCCCTCCTAGGCCGGTCGGCGAGCCTTGGCGAGCAGGGCGGTGTGGCTGTGGCTCACCTGCAGGATAAGCGGGTGAGGCGGCCCCATCGCCGCCCCTCTGCACCCCGCCTGCATTGTTGGGCGACGAGCGAGCACGGCAGGGCGTCGCTCGGCTGCACCAGAGGCGTGGCAGGTGGCTGGCAGGCTGTAGCGCCTGTCGTTTCAACTAGATTGGCCGCACTGTAGCCATCAATTGTGCCGCATTGGCCACTAGCCAGCAATCGGGCGCTGCATGGGCGGCCATGTCGGCTTGGACGCGCGGGAAAGGCGCGATCGCTGCGTGAAAGGGACGTGGTGTGTCTTCGCAGCTGCTGTGTCGCACCATCCAGCCCCAGGCTCCCGCCCAGCAAAAGCCAGACGCCCGTCCTTCGCCAACCCGTGGCCGCCACGCCTCCCGCTCCTTTGGGGTGGGCCTGATAACCCGTTGGATAGTCTGAGCAGCCAGGTATGTCAATTTAGGGAAGGCAGGCGCTTGTTGGGCGCCGACCCGCGCCCTGGCTCCGCCTGCGCTGCTGGCTCGCCTCTCCATAGTTTGCAAGTGTGACTCAAGCGTACGAGGAGCGACGCACCCGCTCGTGGAGCCCTTGGCAGCCAGGCGCTTCCACCGCCGCCGCCGCCCGCTGGCGGCCCAACAGGCCCCAACATTCCTTGCTGATGCACGCCCTCTCCGCTGTTGCAGGCAGCAGCATGAACCCTTACAGCGGCACGTCCTCGCTAGCCAAGGTGCGGCCCTCAGCTGCTGCAGCCGTGTGCACCTGGCAGCAGAGCCGCTGCCGCAGCAAAACTGCTCCCCAGCTTAGAAAGCGCTGCTGTCGAATCGCTGCCCTGAAGCCCCTGCCTTGCAATCGCTTGTTACTTATGTTGCTTCTCCCGTATGTGCCATGATTTTTGTCATCGGCACATGTTTCACCCATCGATGCCCCAATTCCATCCTGTTGCTGCCCTCCCTCTCCTTGCCTGCCGCAGGTGCTGCGGTTCTCGGCCGTGGGTGTGGGCCTTGTGTACGGTGCGGTGAAGATGAGCTACTACAAGGTGCGCTTTCGACATAGGACATAAAAAAACGCGGTTTCCTTCGCGCTGCGATATTGCCGCCGACCAGCGGTTGGTGTATGGCATAAGCAGCTACGGTTGTGATGCTCCGCATGGCATGCAGTTGCCCTGCACTGCGCTCCGAGCTGTGGAATTGCAGCCTGTGCCGATGTGGCTGTGCAGCTGCCCTGATGCCTCTGCTTCAATTGCCCCACCGACTGCCGCAGGGCCAGGCAGCAAAGGCAGCCAAGAAGGGGCACCACTGAGGCGCCTGCCGCGGCAGGGGATGGGCGGCTGGCGGCGCGCAGCATGCCGGCTGGGTTGGCCTCCCTCTCAGGCAAAACTCGTCTTTGATGGACCGTTGCCAGGGGGTCGGCCGCTCAGTGGCAGCTGGCTGCAAGCTTGGTACACACTGCCGGCACTGCATGCCCAGCCCTACTCCCCTCTGCTCCCTTCCCTACCCGCTGCTGCTTCCTGTTTCTCTGCGCTCCAAATCTCCCGCTCCCCTCCGATTGCCATCTGCACATGCGAACCCACCGCAGCACCATCGCAGTTGTAATGCCCAACTGGTGGGGGCCCTGACAGGGGTCAATCGGTCTTCACAGGCAGGATGGCGGCCAATGCGTGCGGCCGGTGCAACGAAGTACTAGGCTCACTGGCAAAACGAGCTGGGCAGGAGGAAAAAGTGGAAAGGGTGGAACAAGAGAGTGTGGTGCCTTATTCCGGCCGGTGCGGCGGGAGGGACAGCAGTGAAGTTGGGTAGGGTGTAGGGTAGCGTAGGTGGGGGAATTGTGCAGGTTGGTCAGGCATCTGTTGTGGCCCGCATCTGCGCAGCCAATGAAAGGGGGGGTGAGCTCCACACCGCTAACACGCGAAAGGGTACAGCCACCTAAAACGGAGGGACAAAAGCAGTGGCACACGGGGCGGGGCGGCGCGGGCGGGCAATGCGCCGCCGGCGCCGGTCCGCCCGTTTGGAAAAGAACGGCAAGGGGTGGGGCCACAGCGTTGAGCAGGACGGTGGGCAGGTGTGCGTCGGTGCGGGGGTGGAGTGCAGCAACGGGGAAGCGCATGCGGTTAGGATGGGGCAGGAGGGAAGGAATCGGGGGGCGGAGTTTGTACAGGGGGGGCCGAGCAGAAGCAATGGCAGGGTGCAGAGCTTGGGGGGATGAGCAGTGGCAGTCAACTGCAGCAGTGACGGCAGCAGAAACAAGGCGGGAGGAGCGAGGCTGGCTTCTGTGCAAGGGAGGCGGCTCAGCAGCCAAGAGGGCTGAGAACGCTCGAGGGTCAGCAAGCGGTTGGAACAGCCAACCAGCTTGACGGCATGCCAGCCCATGCCAGACGCGCTCCGCTCAACTCAGCAACTTGAGAGGTTGGCCAGTTCAGAGGTCCGCCAACATGGATGCAACCGGGTCCTCATCAGCTGGCAGGCCGGGGGAGGGCGACAGCAGGCGCTGCACCAAATCGTCTGCAGAGAAGCAGGCAAGGGGTGGAGGACAGGGTGCAGGGTGAGCGGCAGGTGGGGTGGTGGAAGCAGGGATTAAACTGCAATCGTCCACACTCCACAGGATAACAAGTCTCTCACGCTCTCCCCTCCAATCTTCTAGCTCTCAATGCTGCCCGCCAAGCCTCCCTCTCCCAAACCCTCCCTTCCACCGCCCGCCCGCCAGCGCGCACCTCCGCTGCCGTGACCGCTGCCGAGGCCGGGCCCCTGGGGCGCGGGTGCCAGCTCCTCTCCGCCCCGCCCGCCCTCGGTGTGGTGCTCCTGGAGCACCGCCAGGCTGGAGCTGCAGGGGGGAATGGTGGAGGGAGGGTGCAATGAGCAGAGGGGCACAGCAGGGGCTGAGGAAAGCCCGCGGACACAAGCACCGCCCAGGCAAATCGTGACGGAGTATGATAAGGCAGGCACACCACGCAGCAGGTCGGCCGGGGCCAAGCCAGTCAGGGCAGCTCTTTGAGCGCACCTGAACGTATTGGTGCGGCGGATGGGCTTGCCCAGGGGGCCCAGCTTGTCGGAGCCGCCGCTGGAAGGCGGCACTGCAGGACACAAGGAGGGAGGGAGGGAGAGGGGGGTGTAATGCTCAGCAAAAGTGCATCCCATAAGGCACCTAGAATGCACCTGTGCCACGGCAGAAGCGGCAGAGTGCGGCGCGATGCGGCTACATGCAGCGCAGCACAGCACCGCACGGCACAGCACAGCGGCAAGCCGGAGCGCTCACGTGGCGGCCGCCCAGTCGTGGCTCCCTGCTGCGCCTCCATGCCCGCCAGCTGGCTGGTGCTCATCGACTTGCTCATTTTGCGGGGCCGCGCAAACTCCATGGCGGCCAGAGCGGCGTCCTCCTCGTCAAAGAAGGGGGCTGCAGGGGGACGAAGCGGGGCGGGGCGGGGTCGATTGCCGCAGGGCGAGTGTTGCGGGCGGGAGTGTTGCAGGCGGGATCACTTGCATCGCCTGCTGGTTGAACCAAGCGATGCATGGTAGGCTGGCGGGGTCAATTGGCATCCTGCCGATATGCAACAAACCCCAATCACATCCATTGTGCGCCAGCCACCCACGTGACAAGTCCATCAGGTTGCCCAAGGACCGCAAGCCCTATAGGTAAACTAGAAGCAAAATGCCACCCAGCAAAAACAGCACAACCCACCTGACAAGTCCATCAGGTTGCCCATGGACCGGCTCTTAAACATGCCCGCACGGCCACCGCCGCCGCCGCCGCCCAGGCCGCCGCCGTGGTGCACGGGTGCATCGGGCCTGCAAGGCAGGGGGAGCAGAGGCGGCTGATCTACAAGTGGGCAGTGGTGCACGCTGACAACCATGGCAGAACACGGCACGGATCTCGAGTCAGCCAAGCAAGCACATGCGATGCAAAGCTGCTCCTTTCATACAAGCCCAAGATCGATACTAACAGGATGGGCCACCTTGGCCCAAAGATGCCAGCTGCCAGTTATAACGTGCTGCTCACATGTCCTTGATGAAGTCCAGCAGCTCCGAAGTATCGAGGTCCCGGGAGCCCGAACCTTTGCACAGAACCCAAAAACAGTTAAAAAGGACTAACCGCCGCTTGATTGCTCACATGTCCTTGATGAAGTCCAGCAGCTCTGAAGTGTCCAAATCCAGCGAGCCCAGGCCCTGGCCGCCGGCCGCGCCACCGCCGCCACCGCCGCCGCCGCCCGACAGCTCTGGTGAGCCCGCCTCCTGCTTGGGTTGGTGTGGGGTGGGATGGGTCGGTGTGGGTCAGTGGGTAGGTGAGGTGGAACGGGAATGAGCGGTGAAGTGTGGGTGGGTGAGGATGCTGAAGTGCACAGGTTGCTTGCCCGGCCTGCAGCTGACACACGCAACCCGCTGGCCCCAGCTCAAGCCAACCTGCACTGCAAGCAACCACTCACCAGCCCCCTTGAACACGTCACTCAGAAGCAGTCGCAGCATACACAAAAGCAAGGTACTCACCGGGCCCCGCTCACAGGCCTTAAACATGCCAGTCAAATGCATCAGCAGCATGCACAAAAGCAAGCAACTCGCTACCCCCTGCCCATGAACCAAAGCAACTCACCGGCCCCAGCTCAAACGCCTTGAACATGCCACCAAAAGCAGTTGCAGCATACACAAAGCCAGCAGCTCGCCAGCCCCAGCTCAAAGGCCTTGAGCATGCCACTCAAATGCATCAGCAAAAGCAAGCAACTCGCCACCCCCCTGCCCATGAACCAAAGCAGCACATGAACCAAACAGCTCACCGGGCCCAGCTCAAAGGCCTTGAACAGGTCTCGGTCATTCATCAGGTCTCCCAGGTCGCCCCCCAGCGAGCTGCTGGGCTCCTCCTTCACAACTGAGGAAGAAATTGAAGCAAGGGAGGGACGGGAGGCCGACAGGCGGGGGCGAATTGTGAGCTAACAGTTGCAACTGTCCGGCCCTGCCCAGCGCAGCATTGAGCGGGGCATGCATGGCGGCGGCTCTGCCTTCATGTAGCCCAGCGCGCCCCAGCCGCCCCGCCGTGCACCGCAGAGGAGTAAATCAACCTCGAAGCAGCACGCCCCAGCACAGCGCTGCACAGCACAGCGCAGCGCAGCACAGCACAGCACAGCAGGCCTCACATGCGAACGAGGGCTCCGATTGGATGCGGCTCATGCGCTTGCCCAGCGTGCTGCCCGCCGCTGCGCCTGCTGCGCCCGCTGGCGGCGCCGCCGCCGGCTGCTGCTGGTGGGGAATCAGGTGCGTCTCGCTGCCCACGCGCACCAGCAGCGGCTGCCCCGCGCCTGGCACACCGCCCGGCAGCTGCAGCGGCGCTGCCTGCAGCTCTGGAGCGGCAGAGGGGGAGGCTGCCCCACCAAAGAAGCCAGCAGGGGATGCCGGTGGCGCGGCGCCACCGCCAAACTGCAGCTGCAGGCCGCCACCCGGCAGGGCCACAAAGCCGGGCCCGGCGGGCTGCTGCGCCTGCGCCGCCTGCTGCGCCTGCTGCTGCGGCGGCGCCGCCGACTGCTGCTGCGCCGCCCGCAGGTCGGGGGCGGATGCCACGCGGGCAGGGGCGGGCACTGAGCCTCGAAGGCCGGGGCGGCGAGTGGAGCGAGCGGCGCCACGGGCCGCCCAGGAGGGCCGCTGCGGCGTGCCGCCGCTGCCATCCTCGTCGCTCAATTCCTCGCTGCCCTCGCTCACAGCCTCCTCCTCCTCCTCCTCCTCGCTGCTGAGGCGGGCGCCGCGAGAGCCGTGGCGCGCGTGGCGGGGCGCGTGCCCGCCGCCGCCGCCGCCGCCGCCCTCGGCGACCATGCCGGCCATCTCGGGAGGCACCTGCAAGGAGGGAGGAGGGGTGGGGCGGTGGCCGGTGAGCTGGCGGTGAGTACAAGCAGGGCTGTTGGTAGGCCAGCAGAACACAATGCAGGGAATGTGCCCATCGCAACCTTACTCCTTGAGAACAACAATTTCAACCGTTTCAACAAACAAATTCAACAACCAGTGTTAGCCCTGCTATTTGTTTGCCACTCGCCTCGTCCTTGAAGTTGACGTACGAGTGCGCCTCCTTGGGCTTGAGGCGCCACAGCGCGCGGTCGTACGCACGCGCAGCCTCCTCCTCGCTGCACCAAGGGGTGGAGAGAAGGCACAGCCGGGGTCCGTGATGACAACTGCCAGTGTGGTTGGGATATGCGCAGCTATGCACAGGCATCGCTTAGCCCAAGAACAGCCACAGCCGGGCACCCCTTGCGCAGCCGTCCCTGCCCGCCCCACCTGTCGAAGAGCTCTCGGTAGGCCCAGCGGCGGTTGACCATGACCTTGGCCTCCCACTTGCCCTTCTTCTTGGACACGCCGCGGTACCTGGGCAACAGGGCAGGTGAGCAACAACAAGGCCAGGTAACAAGCAAAGCAACCCAGCGAGCATGATCCCACGCGACTTGCTGCAAAGCCTGCCGAGACC
>VFQQ010000307.1_pt1 | contig 110072 bp, 79 predicted proteins | sample 3512341 | NCBI WGS metagenome assembly VFQQ01 (sample SAMN10412373, study PRJNA504923) | tailings metagenome | isolation source: Relicate 2 Philex TSF1 revegetated site | place: Philippines: Tuba, Benguet | collected 2017-08-29 | reverse complement strand
TCACCGGGAGGGGGGCTTGCGGTCCGGTGAACGAGGAGACGCTTGATCGCTGGTCGGCGAGCGAGAACCCTGGCTCGATCGAGTGGGTTCGGGAAGAGGCCGCGACGGACTTCGCGGGCGATGACGCGGATGCGCTCTGGGAGACGAGCCCCACCGCCGATTCGTCGGAGCAGGACGACGGCGGTGTCGATTTTTGTGTCAGGTGGGAGACCGAACACGATCCTCAGGAGAGGGAAGCGGCACCCGTTTCGCGGCCGCGTGCGTTTCGCAGAGCCTCAACGCACCCTACGGAAAGGCCATTCGAGGCGTACGGCGAGGAGAGGGGCGGGAGCGATGTCGGCTTTTGTGTCAGGTGGCCCAAAGCGGCAACGAGGGCCACAGTGCGCGGGTTCGCGGACTGTCGTCCGCGGCTAAACCGGGCGGGTTCCCGAGCGCCGCCCGGCCACGCCCACAGCAGGGCGTGCCACACAGTCCCCTCCCCTTCCCGAACACCGACCATTGGCGTCGCAGCCTTCTTAGCGCAACCCATCGTCCCACGCCGCCCCGGTCCAGGGCGGAGCTCTGGCGGTCCAGCGGGACGCTGGCTACCAACCGAGCAAGTAGGCGAAGACGAGGGGGGCGACGATGGTGGCGTCCGATTCGATGATGTAGCTGGGGGTCTCGCTGCCGAGTTTGCCCCAGGTGATCTTTTCGTTCGGGACCGCGCCGCTGTAGCTGCCGTAGCTCGTGGTCGAGTCGCTGATCTGGCAGAAGTAGCCCCAGAGCGGGACGTTGTCCCGCTGGAGGTCCTGATGGAGCATCGGGACGACGCAGATCGGGAAGTCGCCGGCGATGCCGCCGCCGATCTGGAACATGCCGAGGGAGTTCTTCTTCGTCGTCTGTGTGTAGAACTCGGCGAGCCAGGTCATGTACTCGATGCCGGTCCGGACGGTGTGGACGTTCTTGACGTCGCCGCGGATGACGGCGGCGGCGAACATGTTGCCGAGGGTCGAGTCTTCCCAGCCGGGGACGATGATCGGCAGGTTCTTCTCGGCCGCCGCCAGCATCCAGGAGTCCTTGGGATCGATCTGGTAGAACTCCTTGTACTTACCGGACAGAAGCACCTTGTAGAAGAACTCGTGCGGGAAGAACCGCTGGCCTTCCTTGTCGGCGGCGGTCCAGACTTCCAGCATGGCGGTTTCCATCCGCCGCATCGCTTCCCCTTCGGGGATGCAGGTGTCGGTGACCCGGTTGAGATGGCGGTCGAGGAGCCCCTGCTCTTCGGCTTTGGAGAGGTGGCGGTAGTGGGGGACCCGCTCGTAGTGGTCGTGCGCGACGAGGTTGAAGACGTCTTCCTCGAGGTTGGCCCCGGTGCAGGAGATGAGGTGGACCTTGTCCTGCCGGATCATTTCGGCGAGGGAGAGGCCGAGCTCAGCGGTGCTCATGGCGCCGGCGAGCGTCATCATCATCTTGCCGCCCGATTTGAGATGAGCGTCGTAGCCCTGAGCCGCGTCCATGAGGGCCGCAGCGTTGAAATGCCGGTAGTGATGCGCGAGAAACTTCGAAACGGGACCGGCAACGGGCTGGCGGCTGCTCATAATCCAAGGCCTTCCTGGTTGAGTCCTGCCCAGGGCGCATTGCGGCGTCCTGCGGGCAGCGTGGGGGGATCGCTCCTAGAGGGAAATGGCGACGAACGAAATTTCCTCGTTTCGGCCCCGTTTGTCCAATGCGCCCGTCACGATCTTCGCAGGAGCCTCGGAAAAGTGCGGCGGGGCACATTCGCGAGGGTGGGATTGGGACAGCGGAGCGGCTGGAGTTCCCCGCCTTGTGGTCTAAAATTGCTGTTTTGACCGGAGTTCTTCCTATGGCGTTTACAGACAGTTCCTTTCAGGTCGGCACGCATACGCTCAGCTCGCGGCTGATCGTGGGGACGGGCAAATACGCCACGTTCGACCTGATGCGGGACTGCCTGGAGGCGAGCGGGTCGGATGTGATTACGGTCGCGGTCCGCCGCGAACGGCTGATCGACGCCCAGGGACGGAACATCCTCGATTACATCGACCTTTCCCGATATACGATTCTCCCCAATACCGCCGGCTGCTTTACCGCCGAGGATGCGGTGCGGGTGGCACGGCTGGGGCGGGAGATCCTGTCGGGGCTCGAGAACCCGGGGGCCGACTGGGTGAAGCTGGAGTGCCTGGGGGACAAGAAGACGCTGCTGCCGGACCCGGTGGCGACTCTGCAGGCGACCGAGCAGCTGGTGAAGGATGGGTTCCAGGTGCTGGTCTACACGACCGACGACCCGATTACGGCCCGGCGGCTGAAGGAAGCGGGGGCGGTGTCGGTGATGCCGGCGGGGAGCCCGATCGGGAGCGGTCAGGGGATTTTGAATCCGAACAACATCCGGATCTGCATCGAGTACCTGAAGGAGAACGATCCCGATTACCCGGTGATCGTCGATGCGGGGGTCGGGTCGGCGAGCGACGTGTCGTTTGCGATGGAGCTGGGCTGCGACGGCGTGCTGCTCAATACGGCGATCGCGAGTGCGGATGACCCGCTGACGATGGCGACGGCGATGCGGCACGCCTGCATGGCGGGGCGGCTGTCGTACTTCGGCGGTCGGATTCCGAAGAAGCTGTATGCGACGGCGAGCAGCCCGGATACGGGTGTGGTGACGCCGGCCAAGGCGCCGACGGTCTAGGCTCCGGCTGAAAGCTGGAGCGAATCGACACCAGCCTGAAGCGCAAGCGAGGGAGCACCGCTTTGTTCCCTCGCTTGCGCTTCGGGCTGGTGTGAGGCTCGGGCGGGCTGTCGCCGCGTCTCTCGCGGAGTGCTGTGCCGATTACCTGTTGGGGAGGCTCGCGGCTGCGCGTTGCGGCTCGAGGGGCCGGCCGCAGGAGGGGCAGAGCGTCGCCAGCTTGGAGACGAGGTGATCACAATCGGGACACGGGATCAGCGGCCGGCGTTTGGGGAACAGGAAGCTGGCGATGTTCCAGAGGGGTTGCCCCAGGAACCACGCCACCGTGAGGGCGACGCCCGCTTGAGCGAGCAGGACCTTCTGGTCGCCGGCGGCGAGGCCGAGGTAGTGCGTCAGGATCCCAGCGGCGTGCGAGGCGACCCACAGACCGGCCCCGAGGGCGGCGGCGACGGCGATGAGTCGAGCCAGGGATCGCATGGTCGTGAGATGCTCCGTCGATGTGGTCCGCTCCCCTGCCCTGCGGCGGGAGGGAGAGGGAGAGCGCTATCGTCGTTCGAGGGCGTCGAGTTTCTGGAGACGGCGGTCGGCGTTGAACCGGGGGAGTGGGAGTTCGCCCGCCAAGCGCTCGGCTTCGACCGGGTCGAGGTCGAGCTTGGCGGTCCCTTCCCCCCGAAAGATCTTGAGACGCTGTTTGCGGGCGAGGATTTCGCGGCGGGTCCGGCCGAGGAGGGTTTCCGGCCAGGGGTCGGTCCGCTCGGTCCAGTCGAAGAAGACCGGCAGGATCCGGCGCATGTACTCCCAGTAGCCGGGGTGGTCGGTCTGCATGAAGAGTTTTCCGCCCGGGACGAGGGCGGCGTGGGCCAGGCGGACGAACTCCGGCGTGATGAGCCGCTTGGGGACCTCTTCCCGCCGGTAGTACGGCTGGGGGTGGTAGCAATGGATTTCCGCGACAGAGCCGGGCGCGACGTGGTCCCGCAGCAGTTCCCGTCCCCCGACGACCGCCAGGCGGGCATTCGCCAGCCCCCGCTGGTTGGCCCGGCGGGTCGCATAACGGATCACCACCGGGAGGACATCCGCCCCCAGGTGGTCGAAACCGGGCCGGGCGAGGGCGCTGTGCAGCAGAAACCGCCCGTTTCCGCAGCCGATGTCGATCACGACGGGTGCGGTACGGCCGAACAGGGCGGGCCAGTCCAGGGGCCCTTCCGGGACCCGTTTCAGGGCGGTCTTCGTCCACTGGTCCGGTGGGAGAATCCGCCCCGGAATGGGGATTCCCAGCTCGTGTTCGATCTCTCCGGCGGCGGGGACTGGGTCAGACATCACTCAGGAATTGCAGGAGGACGAGAACCGGGCTGGACAAGCTCGACAAAACCGCCAACATCAGCCCGTTTTCCGGGCGTAACCCCCGGACGGAGGCCGATTTCCTGTCACGCGGACGCGTCAGGAGGCCTGCCTCGCCGGTCCGCCGACCAGCCAAATTGTATCACAGGACGCTCCGCCCGCCGCCGACACGGCGATGAGGCGGACTAGACATTTGAACAACCGCGTCGTCATTACCGGACTGGGGACGGTCAACCCGCTCGCCAATGATGTTCCCCGCTTCTGGGGGGCGCTTCAGGCTGGAGTCTCCGGGATCCGCCGCGTCGAGCAGATCGCCACCGACGACCTCACGGTCCGGATCGGCGGCGAAGTCCGGGACGTGCCGGCCGCGCGGGCCGAGATCAACGACCACGTCTGCGTCCGCCGGATGGACAACGCCTCGCTGTTTGCGGTGCTGGCCGCCCGCGAAGCCCTCGAAGACGCCGGGCTGATCGGAGCCGAGCTCGGCGAGCGGGGGGCGGTGGTCATCGGAGCGGGCCTCGCCGGCCTGATGACGCTGCAGGAACAGACCGAGAAGCTGCTCAGCGGCGGACCTCGCAAAGTCAGCCCGCTGACGATTCCGCTGCTGATGCCCAACGCCGCCGCGGCCAACATCAGCCTGGCGTTCGGACTGCAGGGGACCACCTACACCGTCAGCAGCGCATGCGCCTCGTCGGGCCATGCGATCATCGACGCGATCCGCCTGATCCGGGACGGTGAGGCGGATGTCGTCGTGACGGGGGGCTCGGAAGCCTCGATGACCCGGCTGGGCTTCGCCTCGTTCATCAACATGCGGGCGATGGCCAAGGGGAGCGACGAATCGCCGAGCGGAGCGATCCGCCCGTTCGACGCCCGCCGCGACGGACTGATCATGTCCGAGGGTGCGGGGGTCGTCATCGTCGAGTCCGAAGAGCATGCCCGCCGCCGCGGCCGGGTCCCCTACGCGGAGCTCATCGGGTACGGGATGACCTCCGATGCCCACCACCTGACGCACCCCGAGCCGAGCGCCAAGATGGCGGCGCGGGCCGTCGAGACGTCGCTGAGCCGGGCCGCCCTGCGGCCGGGTGACATCGCCGGCTCGCTGTACGTGAACGCCCACGGGACCGGGACGAAGCTGAACGACGCCATGGAGACCCGGGCTCTGCGGACCGCCTTCGGCGAGAGCGCCGAGCGGCTGCAGGTCAGCTCCACGAAGAGCATGACCGGCCACATGATCGGGGCCTCGTGCGGGATCGAGATGATCGCCTGCTGCCTCGCCCTGCGAGACGGCGTGCTGCCGCCGACGATCAATCTGGAACAGCCTGACCCCGAGTGCGATCTCGACTATGTCCCCGGGACCGCCCGCCGCGCGCAGGTGGAGTACGCCCTCAACAACTGCTTTGGCTTCGGCGGACACAATGTCAGCCTGCTGATCCGCCGCTGGAGCTAGACAGCGAGCATTCTGCTCGGCCGGGTGCAGGCGAATGTGGGTCCACCGTAGGGAATCGCCAGCTTCCGCCTGCGAGATCGCGAGTCTGCCAATTCGCTGAGAAGCGGTTTCAGAACCGATTTTGCCACAGAGTGCACAGAGGACTCGGAGGGAGGAGATGCTGTTCCCCCTCAGCAAGGAGCTTCGTCGGCTCTGGTGCTCTCGGTGGCCTCTGTGAGCTCTGTGGCTAGTTCTGAAATGCCCTGAGCCGCTGCTGCTGGCCCCTTAGCGAGGCGATCGAGCCACTCACATGGTGGCGGTCGACCGATTGAGCACTACCAGCGGAACACTCCGGTTCCCCATGTCAGCCCGGCGCCGAAGCCGCACATGAGGACCGAGTCTCCCCGCTGGAGTTTCCCCTGCTGCATCGCTTCGTCGAGGACGAGCGGAATGGAGCCGGCGGAAGTGTTGCCGTACCGGTCGAGGTTGTTGTGGAACTTGTCAGCCGCAATCCCGAGCTGCTCGCGAGCCGCGTCGATGATCCGGATGTTCGCCTGGTGCAGCAGGTACAGGTGGATGTCGTGGACCGACATGCCGCTCTGATCGAGGACGAGCTCGATCGAGTCGGTCAGCATCCGGACCGCCCACTTGAAGACGCTGCGGCCATCCATCCGGAGGTACTGGTCCCCCTGATCGATGCCGAAGTGGCTCAAAGGAGTGAGCGTGCCGCCCATCGGGCGGTCGAGAAGCGGGCCGCCGGAGCCGTCGGACCCCATCTGGTAGCAGATCAGCCCCTGGTGCGCTTCCCCCTTGGTGAGGAGCACGGCCCCGGCCCCGTCTCCGAAGAGGGGGTAGGTGCGGTAGTCCTTGGGGTTCACGATCCGGCTGTTCGTATCGGCCCCGATCACGAGGGCCATCTTGGCGTTGCCCGTCGCGACGTACTGGGCCGCGGTGACGAGCGAGTACATGAATCCCGAGCAGGCGGCGGCAAGGTCGAACGCCGGGCAGTCGAGCTTGAGCTGGTCCTGCACGAGGCAGGCGGTGGATGGGCAGAGCTGGTCGGGAGTGAAGGTACCGACGACGAGCAGGTCGATGTCGTCCTTGGAGACGCCGGCGTTCGCGATCGCCCGTTTGGCTGCTTCCACCGCCATGGCGGTCGTGGCGGTCCCGGGAGCGGCGTGGCGGCGTTCGAGGATCCCGGTCCGCTGCTCAATCCACTGAGCATCGAAGCCGTACATCTGATTGAGGTCGGAATTCGTGACGACCCGATCCGGCACGTAAGAGCCGGTCGAAACAATCTGTACGCCGAGAAGCGAACTTGTGCGTCGACTGTTCACGAGGCGGAAATGTCTCCGCGGATCCAACCGTGGTGCCGACTTCTCGCGAGATGCCCCGCTGGCATACGCAAGGTTCGGCGACTAGGGAACTTCGGGAGTATAGTGGCACCCCAAAACTTGAGCTAGGCCGACTGGAAGCGTTCCGGGTCCCGAAAACGGCTCAAAACCGGGGCCCTCAGCCCCCCAACCGGCCTGGAGATTACTTCTCGGGGGCCGCCGGCTCCTCCAGCTCCGCCAGGAGGGGGTCCTGGATCTCCCGCATCCGGGCGAGAATCCGGTTCCGGAGCCGGTCCCGGACGGCGGGGTGCTCCCCTTCCGTGGAGGCGGCGAGGTTCGTGGTTTCGAGGGGGTCCGCTTTCAGGTCATAGAACTCAGTGCGGGTCGGGTGGGCGAAATCGACGATCAGCTTCCAGTCCGGCGTCCGCCAGCCCCGCATGTCGGCCCGGGCGCCGTGCCGCATGCTGTACTCGATGTAGAACTCGTTGTCCCACCCCTCGACCTGGCCCCCCTGCAGCAGCGGCAGGCAGTCCCGCCCGTAGAGGGGGACGTCCTGGGGCCGCTCGAGGCCGGCGATCGCCAGGAGCGTGGGATACCAGTCGAGGTGGGTCACGGTCTCGCGGATCTCGGTTCCCGCGGGGATCCGGCCCGGCCAGCGGACGACCGCCGGAACCCGCAGGGCCTGGTCGTACAGGTTCGGGCGTTTGCCGCGGGGAATGTCGTCCGCTTCCTTCGGCGGGTTCTCTCGGAGGAGCCAGCTGGCGTTCCCCTTATGGAGCAGGCCGTGATGGCCGACGTGGTAGCCGTGATCGCTCGTGAAGATCACGACCGTTCGCTCGGTGAGCTTCAGCCGCTCGAGAGCGTCGAGGATCCGGCCGACGTTCCGGTCGACACTCGCCACGCTGGCGTAGTACTCGCGGGTGATTCGCTCCATCCGCGGCGTGTCGAGCAGCGGATGCGATGGCTGCGGAGTCGCGACCGCGAGCTGTTCGTACGGGACGCGGTCCTCATCCGCCGCGGGGAGCCAGGGAGCGTGCGGCTCGCGGAAGTGGACCGACAGTACGAAGGGCTTTGCTTCACCCGCGAGCGTTTCGAGGGACCGGATGGCGTAATCGCCGGTGACATCCGCCGTGAAGCCGGTCTGCTTCGCGTCGTGGCCATTGACCTCGAAGACGGGATCCCGCGTCGGACGGCCCCCGTCGAGGAAGCCGGCGAAGTGGTCGTAGCCCTGCAGCGTCGGATGAAACCGGAGCGCCGTTCCGAGATGCCATTTGCCGACGAGGGAGGTGGTGTAGCCCCCCTCCTGGAGGAGCTCCATCCAGGTGACGGTGTTCGGGTTCAGGCCGAGTTCCGGCTCGACCGCGGTGTTGATCCAGTCGAGGATGTCGAGCTGGCTGCCGTAGCGGCTGGTGACGATCGAAGCCCGCGAGGGACTGCAGACCGGCGTCACGCAGAACGCATTGCGAAGCACGGCTCCTTCCCGGGCAAGCCGATCGAGCCGCGGCGTCCGGACCTGCGGATTCCCTGCGAAGCCGACCCCGTCGGGGGCGAGATCGTCCGTCAGCACGAACAGAATGTTCGGCCGTTCCGCGGCGACCGCGGGAGGAACAGCTCCCGTCAGGTCGCTGACCAGCAGCAGCGCGATGAGCAGGGGGAGGACGCGCATCGACACCCCTCCAGATGGACGGACGCGGGCTCGGCAGGCACGAACCGGAGACGCCGCGGACTACGCCGGCAGTCCCCTTCCCTGCTCCGCGGCCTAGAGCAGGTTGAGCTTCTTCGGACGGGTCGCGGGGGGGCGGCTGCAGGTCGTACAGAGGCCGCTCACTTCGAGGCGATGGCCTTCCATCCGGAACCCGTGCTGCCGGGCGATCTCGTCGAGCAGTTCGCTGATCGCTTCGTTGTGGAACTCGAACAGGGTTCCACACTTCTTGCAGATCAGGTGGTCGTGCTGAGGATAGCCGTACTCGTGCTCGTAGATCTCCCGGTCGTCCTGGCGGGCGACCTTGCGGAGCATCCCCGCTTCTTCGAGCAGGTTCAGCGAGCGGTAGACCGTCGAGCGGCTGACGCGCCGACCGTCGGTCCGGTGGGCGACCCGCTGCACGAGCTGTTCGGCGTCGAAGTGCTCGTGCGAGGCGAACACCTCTTCGACGATGATGCTGCGTTCCCGCGTGAGCCGCAGCCCCTTGGTGGCGAGGAACTCCCGGTACTTTTCGACCGGGGAAATCGACGTTTCCAGGCTGGGGGCGATATCGGGATCGGTCACGGACAGGCTCACGGGGCACCACGGACTGGGCGCCGGAGGCGATTCGCCTTGCCGGCACGGACCCGGACGAGTCCCGGCCTGGTCCCCGTCCGACGTTCAGATTTCCCGGCTCAGGACGCGGGCGAGTCGCTCGACCGCCGCTTCCAGCCGCTCGGGGGTATCATAGACGCCCGCTTCGATTCGGGCACGGATGGCGGCCAGGCGTTCTGCCCGGGCGGTCGATTCGGTCGTCTCGGCGCCGGACGAGCCGGGGAGGTTCGACCGGACCGGCGAGCCCTGGGCTCCTTCCGAATCCGTCTTGTTCCCGTGCATGGGCTCCTCCCCCGAAGTCCGAACGCTGTCCGGACCGGTGAGCCGTTCCGCACGCACCTCAGAGTATCCGAACCGGTTTTCACCCATCAACGGGGTTTTCGAGCGGGCGAGACGGGCAGCAGCAGAGGTGGCAAGCATTTCATCAATCCATTGGTTGAGAGGACGCATGATTGAAGGTTTCCTTCAACCGTCCTGGCGGCAGAAGAATAGAGGTCTAACCCTCTATCGCATCTTGCTTTGTGTCTTGGTCGGCCGTTCCGTTTGGCCTCCCTTCTAGTAAAGAGAGATCGGCGGTTCGCAGAGTCCGGAGGAGGCGTCTGCAGTCGATTGCAGGAATTTCCTCCAAATTGGCGAAGATTTGTAAATCCTGCCCGGGACACGTCCGCCTTGCCTGCCCCCAGATTGCCCACTCCGCGCCCGCCCCCACTTCGATCCGGCACTAGCCCGCCTGCCCCCCTAGCTGCAGCTGGCTTCTCGTCTCTGGCCCCCAAAAACGAAAACGGGGCAGGCTGGCAGCCTGCCCCGTTTGAGGTCGATCGGATTGGCCTGACGGATCAGGCGGCGTCGAATTCGGAGATCCGGTTGTGGAGCGCGAACGGGGCGGACTGGTCCGCCGGAGCGTCGAGCCGGAACTGCATGATGTAAGCGTCTTCGTCCGTGTCGTCGTAGTGCGACCGGAGCACGCTGATGGCCCGGAAGCCCTGCATCCGGAAGAACAGCTGGCCGTCCAGATTCCGTTCGCGGACTTCGAGAAGGATCTCGTTGCGGCGCTGCTGCGAGAGCTTGTCGACGAGGCGGGTCACCATCTGGAGACCGACCCCCTGCCGACGGACTTCGGGAGCGACCGCAAAGTTCAGGATGTGCAGCCGGGACTTGTGGAGTTCATAGATCATGAACCCGACGATCTGGTGGTTGCACTCGGCCACCATCCCGATGCAGTTGCGTTGGCGAAGGCAGCAGAGGAAGTCCTCGTCCGTCCACGCGAATTCGAAGCTGGCCTGTTCGATCCGCAGCACTTCCGGCATGTCGCGCCGAATCAGCCACCGGATCTGAACGTCCAAATGCTGCTGTTTTGAAATGCTCACGATGGCCTCCTTGCCACCCGTCCACGTAAACCGACCATTTATTCTGATCGGTCCTGACTGAGTGGGGGACGTTAGCAAAATCCGGAAAATGGGTGAAGGGAAAGAAAGATTGCGGATTTGCAGCTCGGCAGGTGCTGCCGGACCGAAGTCAGCTGTGCGGCTGCGGAACGGGCAAGTTGCGATTTTCGTGGGAGACCAGGACCGATTTCCTCATGCAGAGGGCGACCTTCAGTTTGCCGGGAGGGCTCGTCACACTGTTCCGATTGGCCAGGTCCCCTTCCCTTCCTTTTGCAAGAGTCACGCGGCGACCCCATGAAAGCGCTCTGCCTCGAACAGCCCAAGAAGTTCGTCCGTCTCGACCTGCCGGAGCCCGCGGGCCCCGGCCCCGGCGAGGCGCTCGTGACGACCCGCCGGATGGGGATCTGCGGGACCGACCTCAGCGGCTACCTGGGGAAGATGCCGTTCTTCAGTTACCCGCGGATTCCGGGGCATGAGCTCGGGGTCGAGGTGCTGGCCGTCGGCTCCGACGTGACGAACGTCCGGGCGGGGGACCGCTGCTCGGTCGAGCCGTACATCAATAACCCCGGCAGCTTTGCGAGCCGCCGGAACTCGGGGAACTGCTGCCAGAACCTGCAGGTGCTGGGGGTGCACACCGACGGCGGGCTCCGCTCTCGGTGGATCGTTCCTGCCCGGAAGCTGCACAAGTCCGAGGGAGGGTTGTCGTTCGAGCAGCTCGCTCTTGTCGAGACGCTGGCGATCGGGTGCCACGCCAACGACCGGGGGAATCCGCGTCCGGCCGAGCACGTGCTGATCATCGGCGCGGGGCCGATCGGGCTGGCGACGCTCGAGTTCACGCGGCTGACCGGGGCGATTGTGACCGTGATGGATATGGTTCCTTCCCGGCTGGAGTTCTGCCGCAAGCAGTACGGCGTGCCGCACACGATCGTGTTCAAGGGGGATGGTTCGGAGCTGGCGCAGATGAACGAGATCACGGGGGGTGAGCTTTACACCGTCGTGACCGACGCGACGGGCAATGCGAAATCGATGTCGAATGCGCTCAACTACGTGGCGCACACGGGGACGCTCGTTTATGTCGGGATTACGACTGAGAACGTGGAGTTTCCGCACCGGCTGATGCATGCGCGGGAGATGACTCTGAAGGGGAGTCGCAATGCGATGCCGGGAGATTTTCGGCGGATCATTCAGCTGATGGAGTCGGGTGTGATCGACACCGTTCCGTGGATCACGCACCGGACTTCGTTTGACAGCCTGGTTGATAACTTTGAGTCGTATACGCGGCCGGAGACCGGGGTCATCAAGGCGGTCGTCGAAGTCGAGTGACCAGCGTCCCGCTGGACCGGGAGCAGTGGGGCTGCAAGGACTCGATCGGTTAGACCACGATCCGGCTGGATCGACGTCGCCCGCTCAAACCCATCGTCCCACGGCCACCCGGGTCCAGCACGCTGCTGGCCCCGCCGGAGGCGCTTCCTCGTGGAACCATGGCACACAACGGGCGATTGATTGTGGACAGGCGCTGAAGACTCTCTTCTCCAACACGCCCGCACTGCACTCCCCGCGGCAATGAGGGAGGAGGCCCGCGACGCCGGTTCCCCAAAGCGGACGCCGATGGCTTTCCACGGTTCCACAACGGAAGCGCCTCCGGCGGGCAGGAGCTCCGCCCCTGCACCCGGGCGAGAGGGGTTCCGCTGGGAATCGCCACCCGCCCTTCATCCGGCAAACCACGCCAAGTCGCAGTACAATCGGCGTCGGGACGATCGCCATCATGAGAGAGTCACGGCGTGACCACCGAGCCATCCAAGAACGACACCTCACCTCCGCAGCTTGAGGCCGAGCCGGAATTACCGTCGTTCCTGCGCCCCTGGTTCATCGCTCTGCTCGGGGCATTCGTCGGCTACCCCCTCAGCGTCGCCCCCGTCGCCTGGGTCTGTCAGAAGGTCGACCCCAACGGAACGTGGACCGAATACATCCGAATGGGCTACCTGCCCCTCAAGTTCCTGTACGACACACTGCCGCCCGTCCGCCTCTTCTACGACTGGTATCTCGGCCTGTTCGGCGTCCGATAGAATCTGCGGACTACGTGTACCGCACCGCCCGATGCTGCGGCTCAAAGTACTCCCACAGCAGACTGTCGATCTGCAGCAACCCCTTCCGCGTCGCACGGAGGGTGTCCCCTTCCCGCTCGAGATAGCCAGCCCGGATCTGATTCTCGATCGGCGCGGCGAACTCCACAAAGGGATCGAGGCCGAACTTCTGCTGGAAGACGTCGCCGCTGACGTGCCCCTCTTTCATCTGGAGCACCCACTCCCGGATGAACTTCTGGTGCCTCGTGGGAGTCATCGCCCGATTGATCGGCAGCTCCCCCCCCTGGACGATCCGGATGTACTCCTCGAGGGCATCCTTGTTCTGGTAGTGCACCCCCTGAAAATGACCAAACGACGAGACGCCCACCGCCAGAATGTCGCTGCCGCGGAACAGGTTGTCGCGGTAGACGAACCGGTCCTTGTCGGCATCCAGCACAAGTTCGTTGCCGCTCGAGAGGCTGTAGCCCGCCTTCCCGAGCTTCTCGATCGCCTCGTTCGCCCAGCGGCGCTTCGTCGGCCAGTCCGCGACCGGGGACTCGATGCCGTGCTCGAGCATCTCCTTCGAGATGAGCGTGTTGAACGGCAGCTCCATCTGGTAGATCGTGACGTTGTTCGGCCGCATCTCGATCACCTTGTCGAGACAGGCGTGCCAGTTCTCGTCCGTCTCGCCGATCATCCCGGCGATCAGGTCGACGTTGATCTGCGGGAACCCGACCTGCTGCAGCCAGCCGTACGCCCGGAAGATCTCCGGCGAGAGATGCGCCCGCCCGTTCTCTTCGAGGATCTTGTCGTTGAAGTTCTCGACGCCGAGCGAGACGCGGGTGATCCCGATTTCTTTCAGGGTCTGGACCTTCTCGAGGCTGAGCGTCCCCGGCTCGCACTCGAACGTGACTTCCTTGGCCTCTTCCCAGGTGATCGAGTCGCTCAGCCGCTCGCGGAGCATCAGCAGCTGCTTGGCACTGAGATACGACGGAGTGCCGCCGCCGAAGTAGACGAACTGGAGCTTGCGGTCCTGCAGGCCGCGGCGGGTCTTGAGGAGCTCCACTTCCTTGTCGAGCGTGTCGACGTAGTTCTTGATGACGTCGGCGTTCTGCTGCGTGTAGACCCGGAAGTAGCAGAACTTGCATCGCTTGCGGCAGAACGGAATGTGGAGATACATCCCGAGCGGCACCGAGCGGTCCGGCTCGCGGTCGAGCGCGGCGTAGATGTCGCCGACCGACTCCTTCTTCCACTGCGAGAACGGCGGGTAGTTCGAGACGAAGTAGCTGCCGACTTCGGTCTTCGCTTCCACCGGATGAGCCGCGGCGGGGGTGGGACTGTTCGAAGACGGAAGGATGTTCAGCTCGGACGACATGGGAAACCCTCTCGGCGGACACCTGTTGCAACAAGTGTATCCCGCCCGCCCCTGCGAGGTGAACCGACAATTGCGGTCCACCGCGATCTTCACTCGAATCCCATCTTGCGATTCCGTCACGCGGAGCCGCGTCCGATCCCCCCGCAGAAACCCGGCTTGCGTCGGCCGACGCCTCTCGGGCCCGTTCGGCATCCCCCGCCCGCTCCCTTCCAACTCATGAAGTCCCCCGACCGCACGACCCCGGAACTCGCCCGCCGCTCTGGCGCGTCCCTCGTCGACGTCGTGCTGCATCTGACGATGCTGATCTCGGCGGTCGCGGGGGCCCTGGCCGGGCGGCGGTACGGGGCGGTCGGAATCGTGCAGGGACTCGTCTGCGGATTCGTGATCGGCGGCCTGGGAATCCTGTTCAGCATGCTCCTGATCTCGGGGTTCGTGGCGCTGCTCGGCGCCCATGAGAAAGCAGGGTGCATTCGCAAGGCGATCGACAACGTCGCCGCCGTGATCCTGGTGCTGCTCCTCGCAGCGACGCCGATCGGGGCGGCGGTCGCATCGAGTCGCGCTATCACCTGGCTGCACAGGAAGTGACTGCGGCGCGAATGGTCCCCTACTTCGCGTACCACGCCGGCCCCGCCTCGCGCGTTGCGATGCTGTAGAGCCCCTTCCCCGCCGTGACGTACAGGCGATGCGATTCCTCGTCCGATCGCTGGGATCCAAAGCAGCAGTTCGTCGGCAGCTCCGGCGTCGGCAGGAACGCCAGCTCCTCTCCGGACGGAGCGAAGACCGCAATCCCGAACCGCTTCTCATTGCGGAGGGCGGCATAGATGTTCCCCGCGGCGTCGCAGGTCATGCCGTCGATCCCAGCTCCTTTGCCGAAGTCGACCAGGATCTTCCGTTCGCCGAGCTGCCCCGGTCCGAGGATCGGGAACGCGTTCAGCGTCATTCGCCAGGCGGCGTACTGCGGATCGGCCGTGGCGAGGGCGGGCTGGCCGTTGTTGGTTTCCGCCACGTAGAGCCGCTTGCCGTCGGGTGAGAGAGCGACCCCGTTCGGCTTGGTGATGTCGGTCGTGATCCGCTTCGGCTTCATCGTGTCGGCGTCGACGTAGTAGACGCTCATGTGATCGAGATCGAGAAGTTCCTTGCCGACATAGAACGGGTCGCTGAAGTAGATGTTCCCCGCCGCGTCGACGTCGAGGTCATTGGGCGCGTTGAGCAGCTTGCCACTGAACTCGCTCACGAGGGGGATCGCGTTCCCCCCTGCCACGATCTCGCAGACCGCACGGCCCCCTTCGTTCGCGCCGCACGCCGCGAGCAGCCGGCCATCCTTGGTGAAGCAGAGTCCGTTGCTCTTGCGGCTGTCGGCACAGTGCACCGTCACTTTCTTTGAGTCGGGATCGAACCGGAAGATCCGTCCGACCGCGGCGTCGGGGATGTCGCTGAAGTAGATCGCTCCGTCCGGACCGCACGCGGCCCCTTCGGTGAACTCCCCCTCGTTCCAGAGCTGTTCCAGCTTCGCTCCCGCGGCGAACATCTCCTGCGGACTCGCCACTTTCGCCGGCGGACTCTCTGCCTCTTTCGCCGGGCCGGATCCTGCGGCTTGCGGGGTTGGGGCCGCGGTCGCGGCCATGTTCGGAGTCGCTCCGGTGGCCCCCTTTGCCGGTTCGGTCCCGGTGGAACCAGGGGCCTCGCCTGCCGCCTGTTTGCCAGTCGCCTGTTTGGGGGTCTCGCCCGGAGGCTTGTTCGCCTCCCCGCAACCGGCGCTGAAAACGATGGCGATCGCGAAAGCCAGTCGGAACATCATCCCCTCCGGAACGCACCAACACGGATTGATGCGACGACATTGGCGACTCGCTGCGGCAACTTCAAGACTCGCCGCGGCCCACAACAAGTCCGGCCCGGAAAACGACAAAGCCGGGATGTTCGATCCCGGCTTTGCGTCCATCGGTGGAGTCAGGCGGCGAGCCGCCGGCTCAGATCTTCCGCTCGCGGATCCAGTCGGTGTGGAACATCTCCTTGCGGGGCTTGTCGGTCCGCTCGTAGGTGTGAGCGCCGAAGTAGTCCCGCTGGGCCTGGAGCAGGTTCGCCGGGAGCCGGCCGTTGCGGTAGCCGTCGTAGTAGCTGAGGGCCGCACTGAACACCGGGATCGGGTAGCCGAGTTCGACCGAGGTCGCAACCACGCGCCGCCAGCTCGGCTGGGCCTTGATCACCGCCGCCTTGAAGAAGTCGTCGAGGAGGAGGTTTTCGAGCGTCGGGTTCTTGTCGAAGGCGGACTTGATGTCGCCGAGGAACCGGCTGCGGATGATGCAGCCGCCGCGCCACAGCATGGCGAGGTTGCCGTTGTTCAGCTTCCAGCCGAACTCCTTGGCCGCGGCGTCGAGCTGCACGTAGCCCTGAGCGTAGCTGCAGAGCTTCGAGGCGTAGAGCGCCTGGCGGACGTCTTCGATGAACTGCTTCTTGTCACCCTTGTACTTGGTCTCGGTCGGACCGGTCAGGAGCTTCGAGGCCCGGACGCGCTCGTCCTTCTGGGCCGACAGGCAGCGGGCGAACACCGCTTCGGTGATGAGGGTCGTCGGCACGCCGAGGTCGAGGGCGTGCTGGCTCATCAGCTTGCCGGTCCCCTTCTGGGCGGCGGTATCGAGGATCCGGTCGACGAGGTACTCCCCGCTCTCCTTGTCCTTGACCGTGAAGATGTCGCGGGTGATCTCGATCAGGTAGCTCTCAAGCTCCCCTTCGTTCCATTCCTTGAAGACCTGGAACAGCTCGTCGTTGGTGAGGCCGAGGGCGTTCTTCAGGATGAAGTAGGCTTCGCAGATCAGCTGCATGTCGCCGTATTCGATCCCGTTGTGCACCATCTTGACGTAGTGCCCGGCACCCGCGTCGCCGACCCAGTCGCAGCAGGGGATGTCGTTCTTCGGGCCGACCTTCGCCGAGATCGCCTGGAAGATGTCCTTGACGAACGGCCAGGCATCGTGGTGCCCGCCGGGCATGATGCTCGGTCCCTTGAGGGCTCCTTCTTCGCCCCCCGAGACCCCGGTGCCGATGAATCGAAACCCTTCCTTGCGGAGGGCGGCGTCGCGGCGGTTCGTGTCCTTATAGTCCGAGTTCCCGCCGTCGATGATGATGTCGCCCGGCGAGAGCAAGGGCTTCAGCTGATCGATCACGTCGTCGACGGGCTTCCCCGCCTTGACCATGATCATCATGCGGCGCGGAGCCTTGAGGCTCTGCACGAAGTCTTCGAGCTTGTGGTAGCCCTGGATCCGCTCGGCGGTCCCCTTGTGGACCTTGTCCTCGGGCTCGTTCTTCAGCCCGCCGACGAATTCGTCCGTCGTCGCCGCCGTCCGGTTGAACACGCCGACCGAAAACCCGTGGTTGGCCATGTTGAGGACGAGGTTCTGGCCCATGACGGCCAGACCGATCAAACCGATATCGTGCGTAGGCATGGAAGAGACGCTGAAGTGAACAAGTGTTGACTACCCCGCCCCACGGACGGGAAACGCCGATTTTTACAAAGCCCGGAGGGGGGAATCAATGAGCGGGCGCGGCACGGTTCGGCAATCCGCAGCGTGCCCCGACCAGAGTGAACCCGGGTCCGAAACAACTTCTCCGGAAATCGTGAGGACGGCATTGGCCGAGTTCGTTCGAGCGATTCCCATTCCCCCATCCATAACAAGGAATTCACGGAGGCGTGGAGACTGACTTTTCGGACAGATCCTTTCCCGACCGATCTCCATGCGCAAGTCCCTCTTTGATCGCCTGATCAACAACCGGTTTGTCCTGACCACAGCCAAGGCGGTCCGCGTCACGAGTCTCGTGAATCCGGTCCTGGGAATGCTGGGACTGACTCGACGAATCCCCGGAACCGACCTGCAGTATCGGCTCCGCTACTGCGATACGCCGATCCTGGTAAGAAGCCTGTTCAAGCTGGGCGAATACGGCATGCTGGAAAAGGACGCCTCCCGGATCCGGACCTTCGTGGACCTGGGATGCAATGTCGGACTCTTTCCGCTGTACCTCTGCAAGCTGCGGAGAGACCGGCAGGTCCGCGGAATCGTGGTCGACGCCAACCCGGACGTCGTGACGGAAGCCCGCGGAAACCTCAAGTTGAATGGACTCGACCAGCAGGTGCAGGCCTGCCACGGCCTGGCCGGAGCGGCCAGGACGGGGAGCCAGGAATTCACCCTTACTCCTAACAGCATGTCTTCGACCGCAGATCGGGACCTCCTGGGGACGACGATCGGAACACGCCGCATCCAGGTTCCCCGCATCGACATCGCCCGGACGTGGGCGGACCGGATGGGGGAAGAGACACGAATCGACCTGCTGAAGATGGACATTGAAGGGTGCGAGCTGGAATTCATCGAAGCCAACGAAGACCTTCTGTCCCGCTGCGACCGCGTCATCCTGGAGTTCCATAAGCCCAAGGTCACCTTGACGATGACCGATCAGGCCCTGTCTCGCCTGGGTTTTGCCTGCCTCGGTGTCCGCGATTTCGACTCGGATCCGTGGGGAATCGCTTATTTCGGACGTCCCGCCCCGAGCCGGAACGCCCATTCCGCCGATTGAGGGCCGCCGGCAGGTGAACCGCGGCGGGACGTCGTTGCAGGGGGAGCGCGGCCCGCTATCCTGTCGGTCGCATTCCCGCGAACACCGATCAGCGCCGTCCTATGGGACGATCGGCTCGCGATCTCTTCTCTCCGTCCCCTGTTGGTTCCATGGCACAACTCGAAGGCAATCTCCTCGTCGGTCAGTCGGGCGGCCCCACCGCCGTCATCAACGCCAGCGTCGCCGGGGTCATGCAGGAAGCGTTCAAGCACTCCTGCATCAAGGAGATCTACGGCGGGATGAACGGCATCTACGGGATGCTCCGCGAAGACATCATCGACATCCGCAAGGAGAAGCCGGAAGACGTCGACGGCCTCAAGTACACTCCGGCCGCCGGCCTCGGCACCTGCCGCTACAAGCTCGACTTCAAGAAGAAGGCCGAGAAAGCCGCCAAGGACATGGACCGCCTGTTCGAGGTTTTTCGAGCCCACAACATCCGCTATTTCTTCTATGCGGGGGGCAATGATTCCCAGGACACCTCCCACAAGATCCACCTCGAAGCCGAGAAGCGCGGCTGGGAGATGCGGGTCATCGGCGTCCCCAAGACGATCGACAACGACCTCCCCCACACCGACCACTGCCCCGGCTACGGCAGCGTCATCAAGTACATCTGCGCGACGACCATGGAAGTCGGCCTCGACGTCGGCTCGATGGCGACCGATGACGGCTCCTGCTGCATCATCGAAGTCATGGGCCGCGCCGCCGGCTGGATCTCGGCCGGAGCAGTCCTCGCCAAGCGCGGCCAGGCCGACAACCCGCCGCACATCATCCTCCTGCCGGAAATCGCGCTCGACGAAGAGGCCTTCCTCGCCAAGGTGAAGGCGACCGTCGAAAAACTCCGCTACTGCATCGTCGTCGTCGGCGAAGGGCTCAAGAACAAGGCCGGCGAAGAGATCGGGGCCGACAAGACCCGCCTCGACGCCTTCGGCCACGCCGTCCTCTCGGGGGCCGCGGACGAGCTCAAGACGATCGTCGAAGGGAAGCTCAACCTGAAGACCCGGACCGTGAAGCTCGGCTACGCCCAGCGGGCCGCCGCCCACTTCGCCAGCCTCACCGACTCCCAGGAAGCGGTTGCCTGCGGCAACGCCGCCACCAAGGCGGCCGTCGAAGGGAAGAGCGGCTACATGGTCAAGATCGTCCGCGAGTCGACCAAGCCGTACAAGTGGACCACCGGCCTCCAGCCGCTCGGCGACATCGCCAACGTCGAGCACTTCCTCCCGGCCGACTGGATCGCCGCCGACGGGATGATGCCCAGTGAAAAGTTCGTCGAGTACGCCTCGCCGCTGATCGAAGGGGAAGTCAAGCCCCCGATGGTCGACGGCCTGCCGAAATACGTCGTGCTGGCCAAGCACCGGATCGGCAAGAAGCTCTCCGATTGGAAGTAGTCACCCAGCCGAACTCCGAAGGCCGCCTCCGTTCGAGGCGGCCTTTTTCGTTTCCGCCCTGACGGACGCGTTACGCCGCAGGGTGCGCCCAGAACAGGTTGGACGGTTCCTCAACGAAAACGCCTCCGGCGGGCAGGAGCTCCGCCCCTGCACCCGGGTGACGGGCTGCGCGTCCTTTGCGTCACCCGCCGCGTCGATGGCTACCGGGGTACGGCGCGAAGCCCTGCCTTGCATTTTGCGGGGGGCGTGGACACCATTTCTGATGCGGCTCCCGCCGCACCCCCATCATCGGCAGCCCTGATTCGCCCGATCCCACCTTCCCTCCCCCCGCCCGGCCAGCGAAGTCCAATCTGGATTCTTCTCACGCCGAGCACCCATCTTTTCTCTCCGGCCGCGTTATGCCTCGTCCTACGAATCCTTCTTCACGTCCCTCTCGTCCTGAGATGGGGACCTTCGACCGCAATGCCCCGCCGATCCGCCGCCGCGCTGGCGACCAGAACGGACACGGCGACCCGGCCGACTTCGGCAGCGAACTCGTCGACGAACGCCAGCCGACGATCGACCGCTCCGAACTCCCCCAGGACGACGACGAAGACCTCTCGGACATCTACAACCCGTCCGACGTCCGCTACGAGGAGATCAAGAAGAGCGAAATCAACATCGCCAACCTCCAGCGGATGACGATGAAGGAGCTCCTCGAGCTCGCCAAGAACGAAAACGTCAGCGAGTACACGGGGCTCAAGAAGCAGGACCTCATCTTCCGCATCCTGAAGGAGCGGACCAAGATGAACGGCCTGATGTTCGGTGAGGGGACCCTCGAGATCCTGCCGGACGGGTTCGGGTTCCTCCGGAGCCCGGACTATCACTACCTCCCCTGCCCCGACGACATCTACGTCTCCCCGAGCCAGATCCGCCGCTTCGGCCTCCGCAAGGGAGCGACCGTCGCCGGCCAGATCCGCCCGCCCAAGGAGAACGAACGCTACTTCGCCCTGCTCCGCGTCGAGGCGATCAACGGCGAAGACCCGAACACGCTCCCCGGCAAGGTGCCGTTCGACGACCTGACCCCATTCCACCCCAAAGACCGGCTTGTGCTGGCTTCTGAAGGGGGCGAACTGAGCACGCGGGTTGTGGACCTCGTCGCCCCGATCGGCTTCGGTCAGCGCGGTCTCATTGTTTCGCCGCCCAAAGCCGGCAAGACGATCCTGCTGCAGCAGCTCGCCAAGGCGGTCCTGAAGAACCATCCCGACGTCTATGTCATCGTGCTGCTCATCGACGAGCGGCCCGAAGAAGTGACCGACATGGAGCGGCAGGTCAAAGGCCCGAACTGCGAGGTGATCTCGAGCACGTTCGACGAGCCCGCCAGCCGCCACATCCAGGTCTCGGAGATGGTGAGCGAGAAGGCGAAGCGGATGGTCGAATACGGCCACAACGTCGTGATCTTCCTCGACTCGATCACCCGCCTGGCCCGGGCCTACAACACCGAGTGTCCGAACTCGGGCAAGATCCTCTCCGGGGGGATCGACGCCAGCGCCCTGCAGCACCCGAAGCGATTCTTCGGAGCCGCCCGCGCGGTGGAAGAAGGGGGCTCGCTGACGATCGTCGCGACCGCCCTTGTCGACACCGGCTCGAAGATGGACGACGTGATCTTCGAAGAGTTCAAGGGGACCGGGAACACCGAGCTGCACCTCGACCGCCGGATGGTCGAGAAGCGGGTCTGGCCCGCCGTCGACGTCAACCGCTCCGGCACCCGTCGCGAAGAGCTGCTGATGGGTGAGGAAGAGCTCAAGCGGGTCTGGATCCTCCGCCGGGTCCTCAACGACATGAACCCGGTCGAAGCGATGGAGCTCCTGACCAACCGGATGCGGCGGACCAAGACCAACGACGAGTTCCTGATGACGATGAACCTGACCTGATCGTCAGAGAGTCGGCTCGACAAAAAAAGAACGCGGCCAATCGGCCGCGTTCTTCGTTTTCACAGTCCTGTGAGGGATCGCTCACTCCGCCGGCGGGGCCGGAGGGGGGACTTCCATCGTCCGGTATTCCTTGAGGTCCGGAGCCCAGCCCTGCTGGAGTTCCGGCTGGTTCATCTGCTCGTACAAGAAGACGTGGACGATCTCGAGGTCGCCGCTGGGACCGATGAACTTGGTCGCCTTCGTCAGGTGCGTCTGCGGATCGACGATGACCAGGATCTCGGAGAGCTGGTGCTTGGTCGCGGCGTCGCCGGGAAGGCAGCGGAGGACGATCTGCTGGTCGTCGTTCCGGAGGATCGAGACCCGGAACCGCTGCAACAGTTCCTTGGCGTTCACCCCGACCACGCACGGCAGGGCGACCTGCGGCTCGGCGAGCTGCGCCCAGACGGTGTCCCACGAACCGACGACCCGCTGGATGCCGACGTCCCGTTTCGGGAGGTTCAGCTGCTGCATCGTGCGGTGGGTGTCGTCGGCGATCGTCACCGTCGAGCCGTCCCACAGGAGCGACTGCGGCGAATCGGTCCGGAGCGTGAACCGCTGTCCGTCGGCGCCGAGCACCCGGCTCTCCGTCCCGACCGGAATCGGCGCGGGCTGGATCCGGTACATGCCGTGGTTGGGAGCGACGTAGACGAACTTGCCGATCGCCCGGGTCTCGAGGTGGAACGCCCGGTCGTAGCGGTACCGCTCGAACGAGAGCTTCACGTTCTGGATCGCGGCCGTGCTCTTGGCCCACGCTTCGAGAACCTTCTCGACGCTGCCATCGGAGGGGCTCGCCTGTTCGGCCGAGTCGGGAACCTGGACCTCCGAGACGAGCCGGAACTCGCTCATCGGGGCATCCGAAGCGGGCTGGCCGGACTTCGAGGTCTGATGATCGAGGAACCGGATCGAGTCGACGAGGCCGGACTCCCGGGAGATATCGAGTTCGATGCGGCCGACGAACAGCCGGTCGACGCTGTCCCGCGGGGTGGCGACGAGGGCGATCGTCCGGGGGCTCTCGTCCCCGACTTTCCACTCGAAGCGATGCTCGAGGGCCTCCTTGAAGACCGGTCCGAGGAGGTCGGCGGCCACGGGAAGATCGGCGGCACAGCGATCGCCGGAAATCTTCCGCTGGACGGCGGCCATCGAGGGGCGCCAGGTCCCGGCGGTGGTGCGCTCGAGGGCGGAGAGCAACTGCTCGGAAGAGGGGGACTCCGCTCTCAGGCCGGTGGCGAGTCCCAGGGCAAGCAGTGACGAAAGCAGCGGAATCCTGAATCGGCCTTCCATGGCGCACCTCCCGGCTTTGCAGCCGAAGTCTTGGCCGGCGCTGAGGTTTCGGCGCGGCCGTCAATCCTTCATGTCATCATCGGGGCGGATTGTAGTCGGGAAAATCTGACGATGTGAAGACGAACCGACGCGGAGCCGATTCGACCGCAATTCCGCGGTATTCTGGCTTCGTCGAAATACCTATTATGAAATCAGGCCGATTCCGCCTCGGGACGCACGATTCCCCAAGTGCGGCGATCCCCGCCGAAAATCACCTGTTTCCGGTTTCTTAAGGGAGACCGGCAGGAACCGCAGCGTCGACCCGACCGACAGATTTTGCCATGTCCCTCCGCCCCTTCCTGACGAGCGAACTCGCGCGGCTGAACGGCCTCCAGGGAGCCCTGCAGACGGTGCGGACAGCGGGGGGGGCCGGCGAGACGCTCGAGATCGATTTCGTCGCCGTCGACTCGATGAGCTGCGCGTTCGACGAGCTGCGGCTCGAGATTCCGAAGCTCCGGTCGGGAGGTTTTCCGGCGCTCGAGAAGTGGGCGAAAGCCCTCAGCGGACGGGTGACGTACCTGCTCGAGAATCTCGCGCCGCTCGAGTTCGACCCGGCCCTCGGGCAGGTGCTGCTCCGGTCGGTGAAGCCGGATCAGCTGCCGGACGGGAGCCAGTATTACGAGATCATCCTCTCGTCGTCGGGGAGCGGCTGCTTCTCGCTGAAGCGGTTCCGGACAGTGAAAGGGACCCCGGGCCGCGATCCCGTTCCGATCCAGACGACGCACGAAGTCCTGCTGAAGCTCTGCGACGACCTGCTGTCGACCGTCCCTTAGGGTTCGGTCCCCGCTGTATCGTCGGTCCCCTTCTCTGCGGGAGCCGGCGGCGCGGGAACCGCGCGACGGGTGAGCTGGACCTCCTGGACGAGGTTCCGCCGCACCTTTCGGACGAGCAGCGAAATGCTCCCCCGCTCGAAGATTTCTCCCCCGTCGGCGGGGCGGCCGAGTTCCGCGGTGATCCAATCGTTGATCGTCTTCCGCGGATTGTCGTTCCGCTTCCCTTCCTCGTCCGGCGCCGACTGCTCGGCGAGGACGTCGATCCCCGTCGCCTCTTTGAGGTGCGCAAGAGTCGTCCCGCCGCCGACGACCCACGACTGGCCGACCGGCATGACGTGTCCCGGCAGGCGGTCGAACTCGTCGTGGATGTCCCCCAGGAGCTCCTCGAGGATGTCCTCCATGGTGATCATGCCGATCACCTCCCCCCGGGCGTTCCGGACGAGCGCGATGTGCTGATGCTCGTGGATCAGCCGTTCGAGGACCGAGGCCATCGAGACATCCGCCTGGATGCTGGGGATCGGCCGGAGGATTCCCTTGAGCGACGGCTCGAGCGGGGAGACCCGCAGCGTGGCGACGATGTCCTTGAAGTTCGCGTAACCGACGATCGCCTGCGGGTCGTCGTGACGCTCGGTCACGGGGAACCGGGTGTGCATGTCGTGGTGAGCGGCGATCAGGCAGTTGGCGATCGACTCGTTGATGTCGAGCAGGCTGATGTAGTCGGCCGGGAGCATCGCCGTCCGGACGGGGGTCCGGGAGAGCCGCATCGCGTTGAGGATGATCCCCTCTTCGCGGACGCCGATCAGCCGCGACGTCCGGGCGAGCTGGGCGATCGCCCGCAGCTCCTGGAGCGCGGAGTCTCCCGACTCCTCGGCATCCTTCCCGCTGTGCTTCCTCCAGATCTTTTCGCCGAGCTTCACGAGCCACGAGACCGACTTCTCGAAGGCCCACACCGCCGGCCAAACCGCCACGGCGAACCATTCCATCAGCGGCGAGAGGAACAGGCAGACGAATTCTTTGTTCCGGAGCGCGAAGACCTTGGGGACGAGCTCCCCGGCGATAATCGTGACCACCGTCAGCGGCAGAACCACGAGCGCCATCGACAGGAGCTGCGCCCACCCCGGCGTGAAGCCGTACCCGCGGAGGATCGGCTCGATGCTCTCCTCGGCCCCCGCCCCGCCGGTGGCGGCGGCGATCGTCCCGACGAGCGTGATCCCGAGCTGGACCACGGCGAGGCTCGCCTCCATGTTCCCCTTCATCCGCTGGGCGGCGGCGGCCCCGCGGTGATGTTCCTTGGCGAGGGCGTCGAGCCGGGCCAGGGAGATCGAGGCGAGCGCGATCTCATAGGCCGCAAAGATGCTGTTGGCACCGATCATCAGTGCCATCACGAACAACTCGACTCCAAACACAACCGGCTCCGGGCTGGATGACTGGGGCAGTCAGGAGCTGGCTCTCCGGATCGGCGCGTTCGGGAGGAGACAGTCCGGATAGGAGGGGCGACGGGGCCACAGATCGATCCGGGGGCAGACCGACGGACCCACGGTCGGAGATCGAGGGCGGACTGTCAAGCGGCGAAGCCGCGAAGTCACCGGCGGTCCGGCTCAACGCGCAAAGACCCGGCGCGGAGCATCCTCCCGGACACTGGACACTTTTTTGAACCGCCTCACGGGGCCTACTTTCCCCCCGGGCAGCCGCAGTCGACGTCCTGCAGAGCCATCTCCCGGCGGATGACCTCCTCGTAGTGCGCCTTGCGGCGGCGGGCGTCGTCGAGCGAACCGCCGAAGGAGCGGGTCTCGTCCAGGTAAATCCGCGGCACCGGAAACTCTTCGATCCGGAGGCCATGGCTCACGGCCTGGATCCAGAGCTGGAGCGGCATCGCGTAGCCGAGTTCGGTGATGTCGAAGCTCCGCAGCGCTTCGACCCGGTAGGCCTTGAAGCCGCAGAACGAGTCGGTCAGCTTGAGCCCGAAGCAGGCGTTCAGCTGCCGGGTGATCTCCATGTTGATCCGCCGGCGATCTTCCGGAGCGGAGTTGTCCCCCTCGAAATCCTGCAGGTAACGGCTGCCGGAGACGATGTCGACGGGGGCCGACGCGTCCTCCCGGAACACGCGGGCCGCCAGCTCGGGAATCAGCCGGGGCTGGTGCTGGCCGTCGCAGTCGATCGTGACGAGAACGTCGTAGTCGTGCTCGATGGCGAACTGGAACGCGGTCCGGAGCGCCCCGCCATACCCCTGGTTCGGCTCGTGCCGGATGACGTGGATCCCCTCCATTTCGGCGAGCAGGAGCGGCGTCCGGTCAGAGGAGCCGTCATCCACCACCAGAATGTCCTGCGAGTATTGCCGGACTTCGGTCAGCACCTCGATGAGGTGGGCTTCTTCGTTATAGACCGGGAGAGCCGTCAGCACGCGATACATCGGCAAGTCTCGCAATCCGGAGGGGGGCGGGGAGTTCTGCCATTCTAGACCTGTGAGCGCGCGAATCAATTGCCCGGTTTGAGCCGTCAACCGAGTTCCCCGGAACTCTCCCGGGGGGGAGATCGGGTGGGTTGTGACGGCCATCCGCCAGCCTAAAATGGCGGAAGTTCACGGACCGTAACGATGTTGCGGCTCGGAATCTTCGACGCCGCCTCACTCGACAGGAGTTGTTCTCATGGCCTACACGCTCCCCGCTCTCCCCTACGCCTACAACGCGCTCGAGCCGCACATCGACGCTAAGACGATGGAAATCCATCACACGAAGCACCATCAGGCGTACATCACGAACGTGAACAAGGCCCTGGAAGGACACGCTGACCTGGCCGCTCTGCCGGTCGACGAGCTGGTCAAGAAGCTCGCCAGCGTTCCCGAGGCGATCCGCACCGTCGTCCGGAACAACGGCGGCGGGCACTCGAACCACTCGTTCTTCTGGACCGTGATCGGCCCGAATGCCGGCGGCAAGCCGACCGGCGAAGTCGCCACCGCGATCGACGGGGCGTTCGGCAGCTTCGACAACTTCAAGACCCAGTTCAACGACGCCGCCACCAAGCGGTTCGGCAGCGGATGGGCCTGGCTGTCGGTCGACAAGGGGAAGCTGGTGGTCGAGAGCACCGCCAACCAGGACAGCCCGCTGACCGAAGGCCGCACGCCGATCCTCGGCCTCGACGTCTGGGAACACGCCTACTACCTGCACTACCAGAACCGCCGCCCGGACTACATCGCCGCGTTCTGGAACGTGGTGAACTGGGCCGAGGTCAACAAGCGCCTCGCCGCCGCGAAGTAGTTTTCGGCGGCCCGGCCGCTTTGACCACGCAGAAAACTCGAACGCCCGGATCGACCGGCACGCAAGCGTGCCAGTCTTCCGGGCGTTGTTGTTGGAGAGGCTTCAGGTCTCAGGCTGCAGACTTCAGGCTGAAGTCTGCAGCGGATCGGCCTTGGACCACCAGGGCCTTACTTCTTGATGCGGACTTCGGAGCCGACGCCGAGCAGGTCGTAGACCGCGGCGATGTCGGCGTCCCTGAGGCGGACGCACCCCTTTGACTCCGCCCGGCCGATCGAATCGGGATCGGTCGTGCCGTGGATGCCGTAGCTGTCGCCGAGGTCGAGCCAGTATTCGCCGAGCGGGTTCTTCGGATCGTCGTGGGCGATGATTCCCTCCGGACCGTAGTAGGTCGGATCGACGAGCTTCTCCTTGACCGCGAACTTGCCGACCGGCGTGCTGCTGTCCTTGCCGATGCCGACCGGGAACTCCGCGACGAAGTGGCCGTGGGCATGGACCGTCATCTTGAACTCGGAGAGCGAGACGACGGCCGAGAACGGTCCCTCGATCACCTTCAGCTTCTGCCCCGGGCGGATCCGCTCCGGCTTGGTCCGGTTCAGCTTCGCGAGGTACTGCCACGGGACGTGGTATTCCTTGGCGACCGCCTGCAGGACGTCCCCCGGCTGGACTTCGTAAGCGGCCATGTAGTGCGTCCCCGCCTCGAAGTAGATCCGGTGCGAGACCTGCCGGAGCCGGCTCATGAGCTGCGGACGGAGCGCGGGCCGCTTCCAGTAGAGGTTCGAGAGTTCGAAGTTCGCTTCGACGTCGTTCCCCGCATCGATCAGGGCGTCGATGGCGGTGAAGTCGAAGGGCTGGCCGTTCGAACCTTCCAGCGCCTCGCCGGCCGCCTGAGTGATGCGGCGTGATTCAGGCCCGGTCCCTTCGACAAACGCCGAGGGGACGACCGCCGACCGGGCGGGGGGCTGCGGGACGTCGTCGAGCGACGCGGTCTGCCACGGGAGCGGCGTGTCGGCGTCGCGTGCGGCGGGGACTTCGGGAGCCGAGGGGGCCGCGGAACGGAACTCGGCGTTGGCGGTCGAAAACGGATTCCCCGGCTGAGCGGAGGCGAACGAGCGGGGGGGCGAGGTCGGGGAAGCGGCAGGGGCCGACGGAGCGACCTTCGACTGCGGTCCGCGGGGGACGATCCGGGGGAGCGGCTTCGAGGCGTCCGCGACCGGCTCTTCCTGCCCGACGAGCAGGGAATCGTCCGGCATCGCCGGCCATTCCTCTTCGGTCCGCTTCACTCTGGAAGCGGCCGAGACCCGGGCGGGCGCCTCGGGGAAGTCGATCTCCGAGGGCTCATCGAGCGTGGCAACCCCCTCGTGCGGGTGGTCGTGCCCCGGGAGCAGATCGAGCTTCCACGCCGCCGTCAGTCCGATCCCCGAAAGGAACAGGAACCAGAACGGGAACGTGTGCCAGGGCTGGCGGGGAGGTTGGGTGTGCGAAGGCTGTGGCATGTCACACCTGCTTTACCGGCTTTCGACCGGTCGTGGGGCCGAATCTCGGCCGGGAGAGAACGGCTCGGGAACGTCGGTGTCGTCCGACGACGCCTCACCCGCCGCGCGGGCGGCGGGAATGCTGTAGTACGCTTCTTCGTTCATCGAGGCGGGGCCCCGATTGAGCCGGTAAAGCTGTTCCGGCTTCCACCACGACGAAACGCAGCCGGTCGAAACCAGCGGCAGGCACATCAGGAGGAGGAGACGGCGGATCGTCATGGGGCGTCCCGAATCGACCCGGCCTGAGGAAGGGAATCCGGATCGAGTGCAAGGGGGTCGCGCGGCGGAGGGGAGTGAGCCGAACGACTCCAAGTGGAAGGGACCGGGACGCTACCGGGCGATGCATTCCGCCACAAGACCCGTTTTCCCGCTCCCCCTTCGGGCGAACTTCAGACGGCACGAACTGCCGCTCGGCTGGAAACTTTCGGGGCTGCGATGGACCTCACACCGGAGAGCCTGCGACTGGCCGGCAGACTGGCAAAGCTGGGAAGAGGCCGACGCGGGGCGGGATTTCGTTCAAGTTTTCCAGTGGCGCGTCCCGGACTGCCGATAGGAGACGATGCCGGAAGAGGTCCGAGCGGGTTCGGACGTCGGCTCCTCTGGGAATGGATTCGTGGGTCGCACCAGTTCGGCATTTCGGTCCGCCTTCCGGGTGATGCTGTACGGCGTCGCCCTGAGCGCCGCCGCGATCATGGTCCTGCCGTGGGGGCTCGCCCGGACGGCGCAGACGGCGGCCGTCTCGCCGGCCGAAGACTCCCCGCTGCCTCCCGCCCAGCCGCCAGCCGAGGACCTCCGCCGGATTGCGGCCGCTGAGCCGCTCCCCGGTCTCTATTCGTCGGACGGATCGACGACCGCTCTCGCGGCGCCGGCTTCCCGTGTTCCTTCTCACCGCGCCGCGGTCTCCGAGGAGGCGGGGCACGGATCGCGGCCTGTCCCCTTCCCCCGGATGGCCGAAGCGGACGACTCCTCTCAGACTTCGATCGACGGCGCCGGCCAGGGGTCACTGCCGACCGAACTGGGGACGCCCCGCGCCTTCCCGCGCGGCGGCAATGACGCCGCGTCATCCTCGGATGTGAGCTTCCCGGGCCACGTTCCTGCAGCGGACAACTCCGGGTTGGAGCCCGTCAGTGAGCCGGGCGTTGCCTCCGGCGTGCCGGCGGTGCCGCCTCAGTTCCCTCCCCTGCAGCCGAGTCCCGAGATCCTCGAACTCCGCCGCGAGGTCGATCGCCTCTCCGAGTCGCACCTCCGCGATCAGAAGGAGGAGATCCAGAAAGCGCAGCAGATCCTCGTCGAGATGCAGACCGCCAAGCAGATCGACCTGCTGCGGGACCAGATCGGCCTGCTCCGCGAACAGCAGGCGGAGACACACCGCGTCGCCATCGAAGCCGCCTCGAAGCCGGCGGCGCCGGCTGTCGCTCCTCCCCTCCCTCCGCCCCCGCCCCCTCCCGCGGTCCCGGCCAAGGAGGAGGCAGGTCCCCTGCTGCCGAAGCCGATCGAAATCGAACCCGCTGCTGAGAAGGGGCGGTACACGATCCGCCTCCGCCATGCCCCGCTCAACGTCGCCCTCAACGAAGTCGCCACCCTCGCGGGATGGAACGTCGTCACAGGACCGGAGTTTTCGGGGGAAGTGACCGCCACGCTGACCGATGTCGCCCCGGAAGAGGCGATCAACGCCATCCTCCGCGTCCATGGCTGGCGGGTCCGCCGGGAGGGCAAATTCCTGCTCATCGAGCGCTCGTCCGCGGCCGCATCCCCGGACGCCGCGGCTCCGGCGGCCGTCCCCGATCCGAATGCCGCCGCCGGCGAGCTTCGGACGCAGGTGTTCCAGCTGCATCATGTTCCCGCCCCTGCGGTCCTGCCGCACCTTCAGCCGCTGCTGACTCCGCAGGTGGGACAGGCGTCGTCGCTGACGTTCAACCTCGAGGGGACTCCGCAGGTCGCCCAGACCGGACATGACCGGGTGATCGTCCGGGACAACCCCGCGGCGCTCGAAAAGATCTCGGGGCTCGTCTCGCAGCTCGATCTTCCCCCGCGGCAGATCGAGCTGGAAACGGTGATCCTCCAGATCGAACGCCCCGGGCGAAGCGGTGGAACGCTGAAAGAAAGCCTCGCCGCGTACATCGACTCGCAGGCTCAGGGAGATCTCCCCTGCCCCCGCTGCGGCCGGCGGCACCGCGTCACCGCGGCGGTCGACCCCGCTTGTGTCCTGCCGAAGCCCGAATGGACCACCGCCGGAGGGGCGGGCTGGGAGTTCGCGCAGCTCCGCGGGGCTCAGGAGGAGTTCCTCACGACCATCCGGAAGGTCGCCCGGGCGGAAGTCGTCGCCCGCCCGCGGATCCGGATTGCGAACCAGCAGCCGGCTGAGATCGGGATGACCGGGCTCGTCGGCCAGCGGAGCGAGACCGTGATCCAGACCGCCGGCGTCCAGCTGGTGAACGCGGGGCCGCTCCTCTCGGTCCGCCCGCATCTGCTCGACTCGGGAGAGGTCCGGCTCCACATCGACTCGCGTGGCGAGCTCGAGAGCGGCACCGCCGGGACGGACATCGTGGTCCAGAAGGACTGCTCGCTCGTGATCGCGGGGCTCCAGGCGGAGCAGACACTCCCCCCCGCGAACGGCTTTCGAGGGAGAGTGGTCCACTACGAGATCGTCGTGCTGCTCACCCCCCGCGCGGTGCCGTAGCCGCCGCCCGGCGAACGGCGACTGCCGAAACCTGCTCACGGAAGGAAGACGAATTCCTTCACGTTGACGAGCGCGTGGCAGAGCTCGGTCCAGAGTCGCAGGTCGTCGGCCGGCGTCCCTTCACGGAGGGAGGCTTCGACGAACTCCAGGGCCTGAGCCGCTTCGTCCGAAGTCGGGGACCGACCGAGAGCCGACTCGTACAGCCGCGCGATCCGCTGGGCCGCGGTCTGGTCCCGCGTCTCTGCTAAAAGTCGCCGGGCCCACAGGACCGACTGCTGCTGGATGAGCGGGTTGTTCATGAGCGCGAGGGCCTGGGCCGGGACGTTGGAAACGCTCCGGCGGCCGATCGTCGTGTGCGGGGTCGGGAAATCGAACGCGACCAGGAACGGCTCCAGGAAATTGCGGCGGACCGAGAGATAGAGAGAGCGACGCCCTTCTCCATCAACGGGGCCGGACGCGCCGGGACGGCCGCGGCCTTCGAGAAAACTCGTCAGGTGAATCGGAACGCTCGGGCCGTAGATCCGGTCGTCGAGCCGCCCCGAGAGAGCGAGCACGGCGTCCCGGATCGCTTCCCCTTCGAGCCGCTGGACGTTCATCCGGTGGAGCAGGATGTTCTGCGGGTCGACCTGCGTGATCCGCTCCTGCTGCTCGGCGAGATCGCGGGAGTCCATCCGAAAGGTCGCTGAAAGGAGAATCTGGCGGTGGAGCGACTTGAGCGACCAGTCGTTCCTCAGGAGTTCCGTCGCCAGCCAGTCGAGCAGTTCCGGATGTGACGGAGCCTGCCCCATGTGGCCGAAGTCGTCGACGGTCGGGACGAGCCCCCGGCCGAAGGCGTGGTGCCACAGCCGGTTCACGATCACCCGGGGAAGGATCGGGGTCCGGGCGGGATCGACCATCTCCCCGGCGAGAGCGAGACGTCCGCTCCCCTGTTCGCTGGCGGGGGGCGTCGCCCCCTGAAAAATCCCGAGGAACCGCCGGGGGACGAGGTCCCCGAGCTTGTTCGAGTTCCCCCGGACGTGGAGGGCTTCATCCTCGGCGTTGCCGTCGAGGAGGCAGGGGGCGAGCTGCGATGCCGCCGGGATCCGGGCCGTGAGACCGTGGCGACGCTGGCTCCACGGTCCGAGGACTTCTTCGAGGACCTTCGCGTCGAGCCCGAACAGCTCGGGATGCTGGGCCATCCAGTTCAGGAACGGCGCGGTTTCGGCGGCCTGCTGCCAGCTCTTGCGGACCTGCAGCGCGACCGCGGCGTCCGTCGGGTTCTCGAGCGTGGCGAGCCCGGCGGCGACGACCTGGGCCGGGCTCCCCGGCTCGACCGGGCCCGTCCACGGGGGAGCACTTCCCTGCCGGACTTCGCTGACGGCGAAGTCAGCGCCCGCGGGAATCAGAAACTCGAGATGGGCCCGGTGCCCCTTGTAGCGCGACAGGTCGTGTTCGATCCACCGCCAGCCCGCCTCCCCCTTCTGCTCGCGGAACAGGGCCCCGTGCAGCGGACCGTTGAGCGTGATGTGGGAGTCGACCGACAGGTACGTGCTGCAGGCCCCCCGGACACGGCAGTAGATCCGGTCCGCGGTGATCGAAAAGGTCTCGGTCCGGAGCGTCCGGCCTCCGCGAGGGGTCCGGCCGACCGCCCCCGGCTCGTTCATCTGCCCGCCGGCGGTTTGAATGCCGGCGAAATCGGAGTCGAGCCGCGACTCACCCGGGACGGCGAACTCGATCGACGCCCCAGCCGCTCCGGCGCGCGGCCACATCGGCCCGCTGCTCGGAGACGTCGAATCGGCTGTCGCGAACGCGACGCCGTCACCACCGAGGACCCGCACCGGGGTTCCATCCGCCGACATCGGGCGGACCGGAAGGAGCCGACGCGCTTCGTCGATCACGCCGTTCAGGTCCTTGGTCCGTCCGGTCGCCAGATGCGCCCAGAGTGAGAACGGATCCGACTTGTCGTCAGCGGCGCGCGTCAGAGCCGTGCACCAGGCTTTGAGCAGTCCGGCGTCGAGCTTGTGGGCTGCCGCGATCTCGGAGATCCGGTCGCCACCCACGGTCGACGTCTCGACCTGGTCGGCGGGCTGGAGGGCTTCCCGCGCCGCCAGCAGGATCTCGTCGAGGCGGTCGAGGGTGGAGCGGGTCCGACTACTGAGCTGCGTCACGATCTCCGGGCGGGCGGTCCGATCGAGCTCGGCCAGGGCGGTCTTGATCTCCTGGCAGCGGGGGAGCGTGTCGAACGGGCGCTGGGCGTAGGAGCTGCTCTGGAGGTATCCCGCCAGGGCGTAGTAGTCCTTCTGCGTGATCGGGTCGAACTTGTGGTCGTGGCAGCGGGCGCAGGCGATCGTCAGGCCGAGGAACGTCTTGCCGTAGACGTCGAGCATGTTGTCGAACCGCTCCGACTCCTCCTTGCGGATGTCGACCGGCGAGTGGACCCATTCCCCCATCAGCCAGAATCCGGTGGCGACGAGCGACTCGTTGGCCCCCGTCAGCGGATGGAGCCGGGCCTGCTCGCGTGCCGGAACCTGGGCGGTCGCCGGCATGAGGTCCCCCGCGACCTGTTCCATCACGAACCGATCGAACGGGACGTCGTCATTCATCGCCCGGATGACGTAGTCCCGGAAGTGCCAGGGATTGGCGACGTCGTAGTCGAACTCGTGCCCGCGTGATTCCGCGTACCGGGCGAGGTCGAGCCAGTGCCGGCCCCACCGTTCGCCGAACCGTGGGGAATCGAGGAGCCGGTCCACGACCCGCTCGTAGGCATCCGGGCTCTCGTCACTGATGAAGGCCGAGATCTCTTCCAGCGACGGAGGGAGCCCGGTCGCGTAGAAGGTCGCCCGCCGCAGCCAGGTCCGGCGGTCGGTCTCCGCGGCGGGTTTCAGTTCCGCCTGCTCGAGCCGACTCAGCACGAAGCGGTCGATCGGGGTCCGGGACCACGCGGCATCTTTCACCACCGGCGGCGCAACCCGCTTCAGCGGCTGGAAGGACCAATAGGAAGAGCGTTTCGCGAACTCATCAGCCGAGGTCGGACCGAGCTTGTCGGCCACCTTCTCTTCCGGCCAGGGGGCTCCCATCCGGACCCACTCTGTAATCCGGGCGATCGTCTCCGCGGGAAGTTTTCCCGTCGGAGGCATCTGGTATCCCTCGGGGTCGTAGCTGATCGCCTTGAGCAGCTCGCTCTCGGCCGGCTTCTCGACCGCCACCGCGGGGCCGGAGTCCCCCCCCTGCAACAGGGCGGTCCGCGAGTCGAGCCGCAGGCCCCCCTTCTGCTGCTGGCCCCCGTGGCACTTGTGGCAGTGCTCGACAAAGACGGGGCGGACGTGGCGCTCGAAGAACTCGATCTGCTCGGGAGCAAATTTCGGAGCGGCGGGCTCGTCGGCCCACCCCCTGCCGGTCATCACGAACAGACAGACGATCGCGGCGACAGGGACGCCAATCCGGAGCACGCGGACAGTCGAGGGCATCTCTTGAAATCCTTTCTGATCAACCCATCCATGCTAGCCCGTTGATCTGTTTCTGGCGATCCCGCCATGGGCGCGATCGAATGCCCGTTGTGTTCGATGGTTCCACTGAGAGAAGCGCCTCCGGCGGGGCCAGCAGCGTGCTGGACCCGGGTGGCCGTGGAGCGATGGGTTTAAGCGAGTGGAGCTGTGCCGGCAGGGACGTGGCGTAGCGAGACCTGCCGTTCTTGGCGGGGAGAGCGTCTTTGCGCAGCCCAACGCAATCGCCTCACCCCGGTCCAGCGGGACGATGGCTAGAAGGCCGGCGTCTTGATCTCCCGGTTCGTCCGTGGAGCAGCCCCCTGCTGAGACGTCGCCGGACCACCAAACAGCGTCTTCAAAGCATCCACCGCCGAGCCGCTCTGCGGCACCGTCGTCACCGGAGGCTGCGGAACCGTCCGCTGCTGCGACGTCGCCGGAATCGTCGACTGCGGAGCCTGACCCGGGAACGGGGCCGGCTCACCCAGAATCGTCTTCACCTGCTCATACGACACACCCACCTTCGAAGCGATCTCGCGGAGCCCCTCTTCCGGAGGAATCGTCGACGACAGCGGGACCTGGCCGAGATCGATCGCCGGCTTGGCCGTCGTCATCTGCGTCTCGACCTTATCGGCCGCATCCGTCGCCTGGCCAAGCTGCACCGGCGGCTTCTTCGCCGCCGACGGGCCGCTCGTCGGCCGGAACTCGAGCGCGTCGTCATCGGTCCGCCGCGTCTGCGACGGAATCGTCGAAGCCGGAGTCGGCTCGACATCCTCCTCGAACTTGATCGGCGGGATCGACTCCATCAGCGAGTTGAGCCCCTGCTGGGCCTGGGCCTTGAAACCCGAAGCCTGATCTCCCCAGCCGGGAGCCTGCGTAGCCGAGTCAGAGACGCCGACATTCTGCGCGACGCCGCGGGCGATCATGTCCCCCTTCCCCGCCTTGACGAGCGCGGCGGTGACGTCCGGATACCGCTGCCACATCGCCGCGCTCCAGTTACGGACGTCGACGTAGGAGCTGCGGATCGGGGGCTGCTGGATCCGCGACACGACGACCGGCCCCTCGGGCCCGTAGACGACGTGGTAGTTCATGGCGAAATAGCCGAGGCCCGTCCCCGCGGTCAGGCCAAACAGAAAGGCGCGAAAGCCGAACATCGGACGCTCTCCAGAGCCGGACCCCCACGCGACTCGCGAGGCATCCGCTCCGGAACCCTATCACTGCACCTGAGGGGACGAGAGTTTTTCCGAAGCCCGCCCGAGGAATTGCCCCCCCGCATCAAGCCCCCCAGCGCAGCTCCGGTGCGTCGCCGCAGGTTTGCGCAGACCGCAGACTTTCCCCGGCCCGGAAAGTGTGACGTCCCATCCGTCAGAAGCCTCAAACTCCCGGACCGGTGTTCCTCTGCGACTCACGATTCTTGAGCCACAGAAGAACGGGGAAGCCCACCACTTCGAGGTGGCACTGCGGTGCCCCTCTTGTCCGCATGACCGCAAAGGTCAGCCGAACCGCTTCTTCCACGCGGCGAGCTGTTCGGTCACCGGCTTGAGGCCTCCCGATCCGTAGCTCTTCAGGGCCTGCACGACGTTCCGCGCGCCGAGCGAACCGTAGACGTCTTTCTCGATGAGCGGGCTCGCGGCCTGGAACTCGGCGAGCGTCAGGTCCGCCAGCCGCTTCTTCGCCCCTTCGCAGTCCGCGACGAGCTTGCCGACGATCTCGTGGCCGCTCCGCATCGGGACCCCCTTGAGAATCAGGTACTCCATCAGCGTCGTCGCATCGAGGAAGCCGTCTTCAAGCCGCTTCTCGATCACGTCCCGCTTGAGCACCGCCTGCTCGACGACCGGGGCCGCGAGGTCGAGGCAGGCCGCCACCGTGTCATACGCGGTGAACATCGCCAGCTTGTCCTCCTGCAGGTCACGGTTGTAGGCGAGCGGCAGGCCTTTGATCAGGACGAACAGCTGCTGCACCGCGCCGATCACCCGCGCGCTCTTCCCCCGCGTCAGCTCGAGGACATCCGGGTTCTTCTTCTGCGGCATGATCGACGAGCCGGTCGTGAAGGCATCCGGCAGGTGCAGGAACCCGAACTCGGTCGTGCACCACAGGATCCACTCTTCAGCCCAGGTCGACAGATGAGCCGCGATCAGGCCGAGGGCGCTCGTGAACTCGACGAGGTAGTCCCGGTCGCTCGAAATATCGAGGCTGTTCGCCGCGACCCCTTCGAAGCCGAGGTACTGCGCCGTCTTGAACCGGTCGATCGGCAGCGATGTCCCGGCGAGGGCCGCCGCGCCGAGGGGCGAGACGTTGACCCGCTTCCGGCAGTCGGCCAATCGGTCCCGGTCGCGTTGAAACTTCTCGGCGTAGGCGAGCCAGTAGTGCGTGGCGCAGACTGGCTGGGCCCGCTGGAGGTGGGTGTAGCCGGGGAGGACGACGTCGAGGTCCTTCTCTCCCCTGCCGACGAAGGCCCGCTGGACGTTTTCCAGGAGGTGGTCGAGGTGGTCGATCGCGTCCCGGACGTAGAGCTTGATGTCGGTTGAGACCTGGTCGTTCCGGCTGCGGCCCGTATGGAGTTTGCGGCCGGTGTCGCCGAGTCGGCGGATCAGTTCCGACTCGATGTGCATGTGGATGTCTTCGAGCTCGGTCCGCCAGGGCATGCCGCCGGCGTGGATCACGCCGCGGATTTCTTCGAGGGTGGTGACGATCTTGTCCCGTTCGTCGGCGGTGAGCAGTCCGACGTCGGCGAGCATGCGGGCGTGGGCCTGGGAGCCGGTGATGTCGACGTCCGCGAGCCGAGCGTCGAAGCTGATCGATTCGGTGAAGGCTTCGACACGCTTGTCGGTCGGCTGGGAGAACCGGCCTCCCCACGCTTTCTGGGACACAGTGAACCTCGGACACATCGGGACAGGAATTCCGATGCGAGGTATCGGACATAGCCCCCCAACTATCAAGCCACCAGCGTCCCGCTGGACCGGGCGCGGCGTGGGGCGATGGGTTGCGCTAAGGGGGCTGCGACGCCAATGGGCGAGGTGAGGGAGGATGGGGTGGGAGAGGGCTGTTGAGGATCACCGTTCCTGGAGGGGCGCCCCCCGCCCCGGTCCAGCGGGACGCTGGCCCCGCCGGAGGCGTTTCCGTCGTGGAACCATGGCAAACAACCGGCGTCCGCTTTGGGGAACCGGCGTCGCGGGCTCCCCACTTCAACACGCCCGCATCGCACTCCCCGCGATAACGAGAGAAGGGCCCGCGACGCTGGGACGCGGCCGAGAGCCCGTCGTGTTCCGTAACGAACACCGAGAAGCGCCTCCGGCGGGGCCAGCAGCGTGCTGGACCCGGGTGGCCGTGGGATGATGGGTTGGAGCGAACCGCACTTTGCCGGCATGGGCGGGGATCATGCCTCCGTCGTCACCTTCTCCTCGTTCAGGCTCCGCGTGCCACGATTCGCGAATCCCGAACCGCGCCAGCCCTCCAGGATCACCGAGTTGAACGCCGGAAGCAGAAACAATGTCATCAACATGCTCGTCACGACGCCGCCAATGACGACCGTCGCCAACGGACGCTGAACCTCCGCGCCCATCCCGCTGCTCGACGCCATCGGCAGGAAGCCGACGCTGGCAACAAGCGACGTCATGATCACCGTCCGCAGCGTCTCCACCGACGCCCCGAAGATCGCCTCACGCGGCATCTCCCCCCGCTCACGCAGCCGACGGACCGCCGACACCACCACCATGCTGCTGAGGACCGACACCCCCGACAACGTAATGAACCCCACCGCCGCCGAAATCGACAGCGACATCCCCCGCAGCCACAGAGCCAGAATCCCCCCCACACACGCAAAGGGAATACTCGCCGCCACGATCAACGTATCCCACACACCCCGGAACGTTGCCCACAACAAGGCCACGATCAGCCCCAGCGCAATCGGAACGACGATCATCAGCCGCTGCTGCGCCCGCTTCATGTTCTCGAACTGACCTCCCCACTCCAGCCGATACCCGGCCGGCAACTCGACGTTCTGCCGCACCGCCTCCTGCGCCGCCGCAACAAAACTGCCGATGTCCCGACCCCGCACGTTGCACTGGATCGTGATCCGCCGCTTGCTCGACTCACGCGTGATCAGCTTCGCCCCCCGGACCTCCCGCACATCGGCCACATGCGTCAGCGGGATATGACTCCCCGACGGCGTCGCCAGCATCAGCTTGGCCAACCCCTGCGGACTCTGCCGGAAATCGTCCGGCAACAGGACCGCCAGAGGGAACTGCAACTGCCCTTCGATCACCTGTCCCACCGGCTTCCCCGAAACCGCTTCCACCACATCAAGGACCGACTCGGCCGAGACGCCATAGCGGGCGAGCTGGTCGCGACGAAGCTGAATCTGGAGGATCGGCTGGCCGGCGACGTCGTCCACCGCCAGGTCCGCACACCCCGGCAGCCGGCGGAGCGAGTCGGCGATCCGGTTCGCCGTGGCGATCAGCTCTTGGAGATCGTTCCCGAACAGCTTGAGGGCCAGGTCCGCCCGCACGCCGGTGAGCATCTCATTGAGCCGCATCTCGATCGGCTGCGTGAACCAGATCGTCCTCCCCTGGAAATCCTGCAGCGTCTTCTCCATCTCGGTCACGAGCTCGGTCTGCGTCTTCGCCCGCGTCCACTCGCTCCGGTCCTTGAGCGTCACGAACATGTCGGTCGTCTCCGGAGTTCCGGCATCGGTGTTGATGTCCGGCTCCCCGACACGGCTCCAGGCGTGCGCGATCTCGTTCGGATATTCCTCCAGCAGCCGCTTCTCGATCAGCGTGTTGTTGCGGGCCGACTCCAGATAGCTCGTCCCGGGGGGATACCGGATTCCGACCACGATGGCCCCTTCGGCCAGCTGCGGAATGAACTCCGTCCCGAGCCGGGTCGCCAGCGTTCCGGCAAGGCCGAGGATCACGAGCGCGAAGAAGCAGGCGACTGCTCGTGCCCGCAGCGTCCACCGCAGCAGCGGGGCATACAGCCGCTTGAAGATCCGGACGAGCAGCACGTCTTCTTCGCTGATCTGCCTGGGCAGCATCAGACTCGCCAGGACCGGCGTCAGGGTCAGCGAGAGGAGCAGCGAGCCGATCAGGACCAGGATGACCGTCAGGGCCATCGGCCGGAACATCTTTCCCTCGACCCCTTCCAGCGTCAGGATCGGGATGTAGACGATCATGATGATCAGCTGGCCGAAGACCGCGGGCTTGCGGACCTCGACGACCGCATCCCGGATCGCCGTCAGGCGGCCGGAGAGACTCGTCCCCGGTGGAAGGTGCCCCAGCCGACTGATGATGTTCTCGATGACGACCACCGAGCTGTCGACCACGATCCCGAAGTCGATTGCCCCCAGGCTCAGGAGCGTCCCCGCGATCCCCCACTGCTTCATCCCGATGAAGGCGAACAGCATGCACAGGGGAATCCCCGCCGCGGCGACCAGTCCCGCCCGGAAGTTGCCGAGGAAGATGTAGAGGAGCGAGACGACGAGGAGTGCCCCCTCGCAGAGGTTGTTCCGGACCGTCGCGATCACCGAATCGACGAGGTCAGTCCGGTCGTAGAGGACCTCCGACTTCACTCCCTTCGGCAGGGCCTTGCGGAGTTCCTCGAACCGAGCAGACAGGTCCTGCGTCACGGCGTGGCTGTTCTCGGCGATCCGCATGAAGCCGAGTCCAAGCAGGACTTCCCCCTTGCCGTCCGCCGTCACCAGCCCCCGCCGCAGCTCGTGGCCGATGACGATCTGGGCGACGTCGTGAACGCAGACCGGCACGCCGTCGTACGTGGCGACCTGGATGTCCCCCACCTGCTTCACGTCGGTGACCCGCGCGATGCCGTGGACGAGGAGCATGTCCCCCTTCCGGTCGATGTAGCCTCCGCCGACGTTGAGGTTGTTCGACTCGAGAGCCCCCACAACCTGCTGGAACGTCAGGTCGTACTTGAAGAGCCGCTGCGGATCGACGATCACCTGGTACTGCTTCTTGAGCCCCCCCCAGGTGTTGATCTCCGCCGTGCCGGGCACGGTCCGCATCTCGGGCCGGATCTCCCAGTCGTGATACGTCCGGATCGCCTTGAGCTCCTCGGGCGTTCCCTCCCCTTCCAGAACGAGGGCGTAGTGAAACACTTCGCCGAGCCCCGTCGCGATCGGGCCTAGCTCCGGGCGCGGCACCCCCGCCGGGAGCTCGACGTTGAGGAGCCGCTGTGAGATGAGCTGGCGGACGAGGTAGATGTCGGTCCCGTCTTCGAACGTCACCGTCACCTGCGACAGGCCGAACTGCGAGATCGAACGGACCTCGACCAGCCCCGGCAGCCCCCCCATGACGAGCTCGATCGGGAAGGTCACGAGCCGCTCGACCTCGGTCGCCACCAGTCCGGGGACGTCGGCGTTCACCTGGACCTGCACCGGTGTCGAGTCGGGGAAGGCGTCGATGTCGAGGTGCTTGAGAGAGAAAGCCCCCGCCAGGGCGATGACGACCGCCCCCAGGCAGACAGCCAGCCGGTGCCGAAGCGACCACGAGATGACGGAGATCAGCATGAGCGACGAGCCCGGCGGAGCCGGGAACAGGAGGGGGATCCGGGACGGGCGCACGAAGGCCCCCGCGGTTCCGGATCGGAAACGAGTCAGGTGGCGTCGGGACGAGCGTCAGCCCGCTAACTTGCCTTGGCCGGATTGTCCGACGCGTGATGGAAGGCCCGGGCCGCTTCGGAGTTGTCTCCGAGCTGCTCCTGCAGGTGATCGGAGAGCTCGCCGGAAAGGACCCGGCTGCCGACGGTGACCACCCGCTCACCCGGCTTCAGGCCTTCGAGAATCTGGACGTGGCCGTCGCGGACGAGTCCCTTCTGGACGACCCGGGGCTGAAAGCTGCAGCCATCCTCACCGGCGACAAAGACCACTTCCCGGCCGATCTCCCACTGCCAGTGGAGCGCCGAGTCACGGATCGTCACCGCTTCCGGGTGGCTTTGCACGAGGATCCGGGCGGTCCCGAACGCGCCCGCCCGCAGGGGGGCGGAGGGGGCACCGCCTGGTGAGGCTGAAGAGAGATCGACCTCCGCACGAGCGGGGATCGTGCGGGTTTTGGGATCGACCGCGGTTCCGATCCAGGTGAGGGTCCCGGTGACGGGGCCGGTCTTCGCTTCGGTCTCGAACATCACCGGGGTTCCGAGGCAAAGATGCGGCGTGTCGTCCTGCCGAACCGAGAGCTCGATCCACATCTTGCGGGTGTCCGCCATTTCGTAGAACGGCTTGAGCGGTTCGACCGTCTCGCCGTACACGACGTCGCAGCTCGTCACGACTCCGGTGAACGGCGCGACGAGCGGGATCAGATTGAATGAGGTCGTCTGCGGGTCGTACGACGCCGGCAGGCCGAGGAGGTGCAGCTTGCTCGAAAGCTCGGTCGCCGTCAGGGCCTCGATCTCGGGGAGCGTCAGGCGGAAGCCGAGGTTGATCACCTTCTGCAGGGCGTTGATCCGCTGGGCGCGGGCCATCTCCAGGGAGGCTTCCGCCTCGAGGAGTTGCCGGCCGGCGATCGCTTCGCGGATCGGCGAGAGCCGTTCGACATGCTGCTGCTTGAACCGGAACATCACGCACGCTTCGAGCAGGGCCGCCTTCGCTTCGCCGACCTCGGCCGAGTCGATAATGACGAGCGGGTCCCCCTTCTCCACTTGATCGCCGGGTCGCTTCTCGACCCGGGCGACCGTTCCGGCGACTCGCGAGGCGAGCTGAGCGACGCGGGTCCCGTCGTAGGCGACCACGGCGCTGGCCGGGAGACTCTCATCGAGTGACCGGGCCTCCACCGCGGCGGTGTCGATGCCGCAGTTGCGCGCACCTTCGACGGAGCGGAAGCGGATGGCGGGGAGGTCCCCTGAGACGAGCCGGAGCTTCGGGTGGTCGTCCGCCGCCGGCGAATCCGGGGATGTCGATTTGCCGGAAGAGGGCTCCGCGGCCGAGGTCCCACCGGGGGGCGGCGCTTGGGCGAAGGTCCGTCCGAGGTCCCAGTGAAACGTGTGCCCCCACCAGCCGATCCCGGTCAGGAGCCCGAGGACGAGGGCCGGAGTCAGGCGGCGGAACCTGCTCGGAGAAACGGCATCGGTGACAGCAACCATGGCATTTTCCTCCATCAAGCAGGTCTTCCCGAGCCTCGTCGGACGAGGGGGCGAAGACCGGATTCACGCCACTGCGCCCTGTTCTTTCCCCTACGAAAGGCTCGGCGGGACCTGACCACCGCATCCGAGCGAGAGCGGCGGCAGAAGAACTGGGCGCGTCCTGGGAACAGCCACAACCTTAGAGGGCCTGCCTAAGCCCATTCGGAAATGGGAATAAACTCCAGTTCACATTCGACCGCAGGCTTGCGGGTTCGAAAGGTTCTGGATCGCCAAGCAGTTGCCATGCCAAGACCCTGGCCGGCATCGAGGCGCGGGGGGACGGTCTCGAGCAACGCGAGACGAAAGAAGCCCGCCAGAGAGGGGGCGAAAGAGAAAGGGGGACGACTCAGTCGTCCCCCTTCGAAAACTTGTCGGACCGGCAGGAGCCCATGCTCCCGGCCGGCCGTTCCCATGACCGACTACCGGACGAGGCACTGGAAGGTGATGACCCCGCCGGTCTTCCCCTTCAGCTCATCCTTCAGCGTAAAGTGGATCATGCTGCTCCCCTCTTTGTTGGGAGCGACCGAGAACTCGCCGGGGAGATCCGACTGGAGTGACTCGGGAAGGAGTTCCAGCCGCGGCGTGAGACTGTCGGTCACGACGAGGTTGTGGAGCGCGTCCTTGCCGAGGTTGTCGACCCGCAGCGTGAAGGTCACGACGTCCCCCGGCTGGGCTTCCTGCTTGTCCGCCAGCTTGCAGATCCGCAGGTCGTCCGACTTCCGCGGGTCTTCGATGCCGACGTACTCCTCGGCCTTGAAGGTCGCCTTGAGCTGCTGGCCGCCGATGTCCTCGGCGACGGCGACCGGGGTCTGGTCGATCGACCATTCGCCGGCGGCCAGGGTCAGCCGGGAGATCGTGGCTGCTTCGGCACGACGGATCAGGCCGTCCTGCACGAACGCCAGGTCTTCGAAGACGTTGACCAGCTTGATGTGGTTCTCGGCGCCGACCGTCTTGGCATAGAGCCCATCCGACTGCCAGCGGCTCAGACCGCTCGCCCGGTCGCGGACGCGGAGCCCCAGCGGCATGTCGCGCTGGGCCCGCTCGTCGATCCGGACCCGGGTATCGTAACCGGCGACCCGGGTGTCTTCGGTCACCCCGCCCAGCTTGTCGTACTGATCGCGGGCCGAGGCATTGCTGATCGAACGGACCGACGAGAACCGCGGTGCATAGAGACAGACCTTGTTCGAGACTTCGACCCGCGACTCCCCGTTGCCGGAGAGGAAGGTTACGAAGGTGTCCTGGGCGTCGATCCCGTCCCGGACCTTGTCGCTGTAGAAGACCGGGTTCCCCTGGTCTCCGCCGTCGCAGATGTATTCGTCGGAAAGCTCTTCGGGGGACCGCATGTAGTCCGGCGTCGGGCAGTTGGCCCCCGGACGACAGGCATAGCCCGTCGCGCCGGCTGGCGGGCAGCTCATCCCCGGCTGCATCAGCGGCACGCGGGATTCTTGAGAGAACTCGATCGGCGGGCAGTCGACGGCCGAGGGGCCGGGGGCCGGATATCCGTGCCGGAAACCGGCTGGCGCAACGCCGCCGGCGGGCCCTTCGTCGAAGCCGACCTGCTGAATCGTTCCGGCCGACTGCGCTCGAAGGATCGGACGGGTCGAGGGGCGTGCGGCCCGAACCACTCCCGCTTCTTCCGAGGTCGCGGCCATCGCCTGAGCGGCTTCAAAGTCGAAGTCCACGCCCCGCTGCGGACCGCGGGAGGCGGAATGAGGCGGAGTCGTGCAGGAGGCGCTTGCGAGAATCAGGCTCCCCGTCAGCCAGCGCGCCGCCGTCACCCGGCCCGCGGGACCGAGCGATGTGAGTCGGAAGGAGAGGAGTCGTTTCATCGGGGCGTCCTTGCGATCCGCCGCTGGCGAGGGGGAGTGGCGGCGAGCGTCAGTCTGTCGTCGATGTGTCTGCGGCCGCTCGACTACTGAGTGATCTGGAGCGGCGACGTGCTGAAGAACTCGTCGGTCGGCGAGTTCGGATCGGGAACCCGGCCGCCGAGGCGGATGATCGCCATCGGCCGTCCGCGGACGTCGGCCGCTTCCAGCAGGTTGATCCGCTGGTCGAGCTCTTCAACGCGAGCCCGGGCGGCGTTCCGGACCGGAGCCGCCATGTCGGGCTGTTCGAGATAGAGGACCTTGGTGACGAGGCGGTCTTCCGCCGCCGCCTGGATCTCTTCCTCGGTGAACTCGACCGGAATCGGATACTGGTCGATCTTCCCCTCGGGGGGATGCAGGCGGTCAAGGAGCTCGATCGTCGGGTAGAGCTCGACCCCCGGACGGCCAGCGAGGCCGGAGAGCTTCACGCGGTAGACATGTCCGACCATCATCCGCGCCTGGCTCGGCGCGGGGGCCTGGACTTCAGCCTGCGGCGAGCCGTTGTAGAAGGAGACGGTCCCCTCCCCCGGCAGAACAATCCGGACCGGCTGCATGTAGCCGTAGAGTCCCCGTTTGACGGTCGTCTGCCACTGGGCGGCGACGCCGGGGACCTGCCGCTGATCGAGCGGGTAGTACCGGCCGGTCGGACCGGAGATCGGCATCCCCGCGGGGCCCTGGGCCATGACCGTGCCATGCAGGATGGCGATCATCAGGCCAGGGAGGAGGAATCGGAGAGACATCTTGAACTCCGAAGTGAGCATCCTGCTCAACCGGGGGCGGGCGGGGGGAGCCTCCGTCGAGGAGGTCTCGGGTTCCGCCTGTCGCACTGAGGGCGAGGGCCTGGAGCCCAGGGCCAGTCATCGGCATCCGTGCCTGGCTGCCCCGGGGCCCCAGGCGCTCGGCCTGAGGCAAACGGTTCGTACAAAGACGTCCGCGGCTGCCGACTGCTGGCAACCGCGGACGCTTGGACTGCGAAAGACTTACTGCTGCGGCGGCGGGCAGTAGGCCCCGCCCGGAGCACCGGCTCCACCGTAGCCAGCGGGCTGCGAGAGCTCGTCCTGGCGATACACCGGATGGGTCTCGGTGTACTGGATGTGGTTGACCGGGTGCGGCAGCCGGATCCCCGGATCGTGGCGGACATCGATCAGCATGTCCTTGACCGGTTCGCCGACATCGACGCTGGTCAGGTTGCGGACCGTGTGGCTCCGCAGACCGGCCGGACGGCCGAGCGGAAGGTGCGGCGGACCGGGGAGGCCGATCGGCGTGCCGGTGTGCGGCATGCCGTACATCGGGACCCCGCCGACGCCGGCGATCGGGTTATACGGAGGGCAGCCCGGACCGGCCGGTCCACCCATCATCATGTCGCCCGGGACATTGCTGCCGCCGAAGGCGCGGTAGTCACCGATCGGAACCGGCGGCTGGAATCCGCCGACTTCGCCGTCGACGAGTTCGTACTGGCCGGCGGCGCCGTTCTGGGCGATCCCGCCCGGAGCACCCGGCATTTCGAGGTCCATGTTGCCGATCCGGAGGACGGCCATGATCGTCCCGCGGCGATCCGCTTCGGAGATCGGGTCCTGGCCGGGGCCGAGGCGGGTCGAGACGAGCTCTTCCACACCGGCGATGGCGAGTTCCTGGTACTTCGCATCCGGCAGGTAGATGACCTTGGTCACGAAGTTGTTGGTCTCGACCTGGTCGAGGTCCTCATCCGTGATGCGGACGGGGATCGCGTTGTGGGCGAGGTAGGCGGCCGTCGTCGGGTGTTCCGGGTAGACGTGCAGCGACGGATAGAGCGTCAGCCCTTCCCGTCCCGGAACGGTCGACAGCTTGAGGCGGTACGTCGCTCCCTGGAGGAAGTTGTACCGGCCCGGGGCGACGATCTGGTTCTCCGCGAAGGCGGGACCGATCTGCCAGCCGATGTGGACCCCTTCGGGTCCGAGGAACTTGACCTGGGTCGAGCGGGCGCCGACCTGCGACGGCGGGCAGAACGCGCCCGGAGGGCAGCCGGGGCCACCCGGGGTGCCCGGGACCGCGCCCGGAGGAATCATCATCACGCCGGGGCCGGGGCCGCCGACCATGGGGCCCGGATGGGCCATCATCGCCGCCGGCGGGGCGTGGTACTCGTCTTTGTGGGCGAGCGAGCTCATCCCTCCCCCCATATCGTGCGCGCATCCCACGCACACGATCACTAGGGTCCCTAGTGCCAAGTAGTAGAATTTCATCGCAATCCCTTTTCGGTTCCTGGTCCCGTCGAGACGCCTCGATCTGCGGTCGACCCTGGGAGAGCCCCGCCGCTACAATCGCGGACTCCTCCGGTCGGCACCGCCTGGTGCCGAGACCCCAGGCCGGGGGCTCGATGACCGTAGAGGCTCGCAGTCATCTGTTGTTTCGGACCGTCCCGACCGCTTTCTTCGACAAATCCGACACTTTCGCGCCAACATGCAAACCTTTCGTAGATTGACACCGGCTGTTTCCGCCGCCGTCCTGGCCACGGTCACGGTGGTGGTGCTGACCGGCGTCGGCGTGCGGAATCTGATCGGAGCCCAGGAGCCGGCCGAACCGAAGGCGCCCGCCGCCAAGGCCGCCGACAGCGAGAAGGCGCAACCCAAAGCAGCGCCGGAAGATCCCAAGGCGGCCGAGCTGATGCGGGATGTCTTGACCCGCCTGATGGAACGGGCCAGCGTCCGGGCCCGGCTCAAGGAGACGGTGTTCCTCGGGGACCGCCGGACGACCGCCGAAGGGACCTACCTCTCGGGGACGTTTCCGCTGGTCCGGGTCGAATACCGGGTCCGGGTGGGGGGGACCGCCGGCGTCCTGACCGAAGTCTGCGACGGGAGCGTCGTCCACACCAAGCGGGAGCTCCTGAAAGCCTCTGCCGGGGAGACGAAGCCGGCCGCCGAGGCCGAAGACGATCCGAAGAAGAGCGTCGTCCTGCCGCCGGTCTCGGCGTCGGAGACGAAGTTCACCCGCTGCGACGTGCAGCAGGTTGCCAAGGCGATCGACGACAAGTCCCGTCCTCCGGCGGAAGTGATCGCCGAGGCGGGGATCGGCGGGCTGCCCGCGACGATCGCGTCGCTCCGGCGGTGCATGGTGTTCGACACCGTCCGGGAGCTGCAGACCAAGGCGGGGACCTTCACCGTCGTCGAAGGACGATGGAACCCGGCCCACCTCGACAAGCTGACCGCGGCGTTCGGCCCCGGCGGGGCGAGCCTGAAGCAGGTGGTCCCCGAGCGGGCGGCGATCTACCTCGACCCGACGACCCTCTTCCCGACCCGGATCGTGTACCTCCGCCGCGTCGGCGAGGGGGACAAGGCGTTCCGTCCGGTGCTCGCCCTCGAGTTCCTCGACGTGCAGTTCGACACGGCGGTCTCGATGGATCAGTTCACGATCACGGTACCGCCGGGTGTCGAAGAGAAGGACGAGACGGCCGAGTACATCGCCTCGATCAAGCCGCAGGCCGCTCCCCAGTCCGCGCCGGGTCAGGGTCTGCCGGCCGAGCTGTTCCCCGGCAAGAAGTAGCCAGCGTTCCGCTGGACCAGAGCTCCGCCCTGGACCGGGGCGGCGTGGAACCATGGGTTGCGCAAAGCGGTCTGCGACGCCAATGGACGGGGTTTGGGAGGATGGGCCTAGCGCCGCCTGTGGGTTGTCGCCGCGCCGGAGGGGGACGGATCGTGTCGAAGCAACGGGCCCCGCTCCCCTGACCGGGTGCAGGGGCGGAGCTCCTGCCCGCCGGAGGCATTTTCCATTGTGGAACCATGGAATACGGCTGGCATCCGCTTTCGAAGAACGGCGTCGCGGGCTCCCTCACTTCTCACCGCGGGGAGCGCGGTGCAGGCGTGATAGAGAGGGGGAGTCCTCAACATCGGTCCGCGAGTGGATACTCGTTGTTTGCCGTGGTTCCACAACAGAAGCGACTCCGGCGGGGCCAGCAGCCTGCTGGACCGGGACTGCCGTGGGTCGTTGGGTTTGAGCAAGCGGCGTCGTGCCGGCAGGGATGGGGTTTGCGATCCGTTCTGCTTCGGGACTCACATCGCCGGCGAGAGCGTCTTTGACCACAGCTTCTCGCCCGCCACGTTGTAATGCGTCACCGTCAGATTCCCGGTCGCTGCCTCCAGATCGATCATCCCGAAGAACTGCAGACTCTCCGTCGGAGGCCGGTTCTGCTTCATGTCGGTCGGGATGCTCAGGTACCGCAGCTCCGGACCGAAGGTATTGTCGAGCTTGTTGGGCCCGAACGTTCCCGCATGGATCGGGCCGCTGACGAACTCCCAGAACGGCTCGAACTCCTGGAACATCGCCCGGTCCGGGCTGTAATGGATCGACGCGGCGTGGTGCACGTCGCCGCAGATCCACGCGACGTTCCGGATCTTCTCGTCCCGCAGGAATCGCAGCAGTTCTGCGATCTCCAGTTCGCGGCCGGCAGGAGGACCGTCGCCGTTCGCGACCGCCTCGAACGCTCCGGGGCCGTCCCCGACGATCAGGCTCAGCGGCATATCGCTGCAGACGATCTTCCAGGTGGCGGTGCTCCCCTTCATCGCCCGCTTGAGCCACCGGAGCTGCGCGGAGCCGAGCAGGCTCGGATCCCCCTCTCCGCCGGCCCGGTTCGCGGCGTTCGGTCCCCGGTAACTCCGCATGTCGATGAAGAACAGATCGAGCTGCGGGCCGTACGAGAGCTTCCGATAGATCCGCCCCGGCGCGGAGACACTCTCCCGGATCGGCAGGTACTCGAAGAACGCGGTCCGGGCCCGGGCCGCCAGCAGGTTCACGCTTTTGACGGTGAAGCGATCGTCCGCGTCGAGCACCTCGCCGGGATACCAGTTGTTGGCCGTCTCATGGTCATCCCACTGCGCGAAGATCGGGACCGCCGCGTGGAATGCCCGGTAATGCTCGTCGAGGGTGTTGTACCGGAAGTTGGCACGGAACTCGTCGAGGGTCTCCGCGACCTTGCTCGTCTCGGGAGTCGTGAGGTTCTTCCAGAGGGTCCCGTCGTCGAGCGTGATGCTCTCAGGGAACGGGTTGTCGGCATAGATCGTGTCGCCGCTGTGGACGAGGAAGTCCGGCTTGTGCTCGAGCATGGTCCGGTAAGTCCGCATTCCCCCCCGGCTGACGTCGATCCCGAACCCCTGCCCCGCCGTGTCGGCCGACCAGGCGAAGCGGATGTCCTTCGCCACCAGCGGCGCGGTCCGGAAGTGGCCGACGACCGGCTCGCTGTGGACCCGCCGGTCTTCGAGGTCCTGAAAGCGGATCCGGTAGAAGACGTCTTCTCCGGGAGGGAGCCCGTGGATGTCGAGCTTCGCGGTGAAGTCGCGGTTGTCGAGCACGTCCGGACCGGCGACGCGGCGGACCCGTCGAAAATCCTCCGTGGCTGAGATCTCCACCAGCATCCGGGCGGGACGGGTCGTCCGGCTCCAGAGGATCGCGCTCGTGGCGGTGACGTCGCCGCTCGCGACGCCGTTCAAGATCTGCGGCCGGAGCGCGTCGGCGGTCACGATCGCCGGAGCCGCCGAGGTGGAGTTCGTCAGCGACGGGAGCCCCAGTCCCCCCACGAGCGTGCCGAGGGAAGCCTGATGAAAGCGGCGGCGGGTCAGGTTGCGACGAGGGGTCATGATTCCGTTCCGAGTCGGTCTCTCCACCGCAGCGCGGAGGCGTGTTGATGAGGACGAAGCGGCCGAGAAAGGGTCATGGAAGGGATTCTTGGTCGGGATTATGAACGTCCCGTCAAGATCCGAGACGCCGAAACCCTTGCCAAATTCCCTTGCACGATTCCCGCCGCGGAGACGGGACTGCTACAATCCGCGCCGATCCGTCCAGCCGGTTTGCACCGGTCCGGAGGGTCGCATCACGGTATCATGTGGTCTTGTCGAGTGTCGCGGTTACGGGTGTTTGGATGAGTACAGAGAACGTCCCTGGTCAGGGACAGGACGAACAGTCGGCAGTGGCATCCCTTCCCGTCACGGAGGCCTCTCCCGAAACGGCCCCCTCTTCTCCTCCCCCGGCTCCGGCCGATGGATCGGCTGAACAGGAAAAACCCCGGGTCCGGCTGAACCCGGCCGTCGACCCCGCCCAGGCTCGGGCGATCCCCTCTCTCAACGCCGGCCAGCCTGATGCCGAGCCCGCCGCTCCGCCGCCGAGCGTGGACCAGGACGCCGAAGCCGAAGCGGCCCGCATCGCCGCCGCCCAGCGGCGGATGGATGCCGCCCAGGCCGCAAAGCCCAAGATCGAGATCCCCGGGACCGAGGATCTCGACACCAATCTCGAGTCCGAAATTGCCGCCGCCATGGGGGGCGCCGACCTCCCGACCCCGACGGTCGCCGAAGGGGAAGCCGCTCCGGTCGGCGAGCTGACCGAGAAGACCCGCGTCTCCGGGACGATCGAATCGCTCCGCGGCGACGACGTGTTCGTGAACATCGGCCACCGCCTCGGGGCGGTCGCCTCGCTCCGCCAGTTCAACCCCAAGAAGCCTCCCCAGGTCGGCGACAAGGTCGACCTGATCGTCTTCAAGGTCGACGAAGAAGCGGGCCTGATCCAGTGCAACCTCCCCCGCTCCGCCTCGCGGGTCTCGGGGGACTGGGATTCGGTGTCGCCCGGCCAGGTCGTCGAGTGCATGGTCACCAAGACCAATAAGGGTGGCCTCGACATCACCGTCGGCAGCCTCCGCGGCTTCCTCCCCGCCAGCCAGGCGGACATCGGCTACGTCGCCAACCTCGAGTCCTTCGTCGGTCAGAAGCTGACCGCCAAGGTGACCGAAGTGAACCCCGCCCGGCGGCGGCTTGTCGTCAGCCGGCGGCAGCTCCTCATGGAAGAGCGGGAAGTCGCCTCCAAGGAACTGATGCAGACCCTGGCGGTCGGGGACACCCGGACCGGCCGGGTCAAGACGATCAAGGACTTCGGCGCGTTCGTCGACCTCGGCGGCGTCGATGGCTTCCTGCACGTCGGCCAGATCAGCTGGGTCCGGATCAACCACCCGAAGGATGTCCTCCAGGAAGGGCAGACCGTCGAGGTCAAGGTCCTGACGATCGATCCGGAAACGAAGAAGATCGGCCTCGGGATGCGGCAGCTCGCCAGCAACCCGTGGGCGCACGCCGAAGACAAGTACGCCAAGGGGGCCAACGTCACCGGCCGGGTCAGCCGCGTCGAGCCGTTCGGCGCGTTCGTGGAACTCGAGCCGGGTGTCGAGGGGCTGATCCACATCAGCGAGCTCGATCACAAGCGGATCAAGCGGGTCACCGAAGTCGCCGACGTCGGCCAGATGGTCGAAGTCCAGGTGCTCGAGCTCGACCCCGCCCGCAAGCGGATCAGCCTGTCGATGAAGGTGCTCAAGGAAAAGCCGCCGGAAATGCTCGCCGCCGAAGCGGCCGCCAACGAGCCCCCGCCGCCTCCCCGCCGTCAGCGGACCGACCTCAAGGGAGGGACCGGCGGACAGGGTCTGGGTGGTCTGTTCGGCAACCCCCGCGACTACAAGTAGCCGTTCGTCCCGGCCGGTGTTGATGGTGCCCGGACACGCTCCGGGCACTTCTCTTTCGCGCATCCGCGCGAGTGACGCCCGGCTGGCCTGGGGCGAACGAGGTGCCACGATCTCCGGAGAGGTGCGGGTTCACTCCACGGTCCCCCGCCCGCCCGATGATCTCGAGGATGGCGATCGCTCACGGATGTCGGCATGCCCTACGACCACCTGTCGCAGTTTCTGACGTTGCTCGCGGCCGAAGGAGAGCTCGCAAGACTCTCCGACGAAGTCCAGGGGGTCTCGGAAGTCGGCCAGCTCGTCCGCCGCGCGGCCCAGGAGAGCTCTGGCGGCCCGGCGCTCCTCTTCGAAGAGATCCCGGGGACCAAGTTCCCGCTCGTGGCGAACCTCTTCGGCGGCCGGCGGCTGCTCCGGGCGCTCGACGCCGCCTCCCCCGCTGAACTCGTCAGCCGGATCGCCGAAAGCCTCGCGCCGATGCCGCTCGACGCGTCCCTCGAAAACCTCCGCGGGGCGAACCCGCTGACCCGCGCCACGCGGCTCGCCCCCCGGTTCCTCAAGACCGCCTTCGTGCAGCAGGTGGTCCGGATGGGGAAGGACGTCGACCTCGCCGAGTTCCCGTTCCCCCGCTGGGAGCGGGAGAGCGCCCCGACCCTCGCGAGCGCCATCGCGTTCCTCCCCGGCGAGAACGGCCAGCCCGCCCGGCTCGAGACGCCGATCCTGCAGGTCGCCGATCGGGGCTCGTTCATCGTCCACTGGACCGCGCACCATCAGGGGCCGGCGGTCTACGAGCAGGCGCGGCAGCAGGGGAAACCGATGCCGGTGGCGATCGTCCTCGGCGCCGACCCGGCCCTGCAGTGGGCCTGCTCCGCACCCCGCCCCGTCGGGGTCGATCCGCAGCAGCTCGCGGCGATCATCCGGGGCCAGGGACTCAATTACGTCCGCGGCCGGACCGTCGAGATCGATGTCCCGGGGGACGCAGAGCTCGTGATCGAGGGGTACGTCGATCCTCAGGAGCCCCCCGAAGGGCACGGCCTCGCGGCGAGCGGTCAGGGGCATGTCACCGAACGGACTGACCTGCCGCGGCTCCGCGTGACGGCGATCACGCACCGCGCGAATCCGGTCGTTCCCGTGTCGATCCGGCACCCCTCCCCGTCCGAAGCGGACAGTTTTCAGACACTCTCGGAAGCCCTTCTCGAGTGGGACGTGAAGCGGAGTCTCCCGGCGGTGACGGGCCTCAAGCTGATCCGGACGGGGGAGCTCGTCCGGGGGGCGTTTGCCAGTCTCCGCAAGGAGTTCCCCGGTCAGGCCCGGCAGGTGATGCATCACCTGTGGGGACATCCGTGGCTCGCGGGGCTCAAGACGCTCGTCGTCGTCGACGCGGGGGTCCCTCTCGATGACGCCCGCGTCTGGCAGGCGGTCGCGACCTATGCCGATCCGGAGCGGGACGTCGTCACGGTCAAGGGGACGGCGGACTTCGACGACCACTCGCTGTGGCCCGGATTCGGGTCGAAACTCGGGATCGACGCCACGAGAAAACGGGTCGACGAGGGGGGCATCGAGTGGCCCGAACCCCTAGAATCGGCCACTTCCCTGCGGACACGTCTCGACTATTTGTGGTCGAAAGTCGGTTGGAAACGCAGCTGACCCACGGTCACCAGGGAGTCCCCTGGACCCGGTTTGCCGTAGGGCGATGGGTTGCGCAAAGAAGGCTGTGCCGGCGGAGCGCCGCAGCTGACATCCGGTCTCCGAGATTTCCTGTTCTTATGGCTGTCGATAAGTCCGGAACCCGCGTCCGCCAGATGTTCGGCGAGATCGCGCGGCGCTACGACCTGATGAACCACGTCCTCTCCGGCGGGACGGACATCTACTGGCGTTGGCGAACCGTCCGGATCGTCCCCCCGCAGGGGGACGCCCCGATCCTCGATGTCTGCAGCGGCACCGGCGACCTCGCGCTCGCCTATGCCAAGGCGGCCCGCGGCACGGTCCCGGTCGTCGGTTCCGACTTCACGCACGAGATGCTGGTCCTCGCCAACCAGAAGCGGAACAAAGCGGTCCCGGCCGAAGCCGCGCCGGTCACGTTCCTCGAGGCGGATACGCAGCACCTCCCCTTCCCCGACGACACGTTCCAGATCGTCTCGGTCGCCTTCGGGCTCCGGAACGTCTCCGACACCCGCAGGGGCCTGCGGGAGATGGCCCGCGTCTGCCGCCCGGGCGGCAAGGTCGCCGTGCTCGAGTTCTCGAAGCCCCGGGGAAAAGTCTTCGGGACGGTCTATCAGCAGTACTTCAAGCATGTCCTACCCCGGATCGGGCAGCTCTTTGCAAAGAACCAGCAGTCGGCCTACGAGTATCTCCCAGAGTCGGTCGGCGAGTTCCCGTCGTACGAAGTCCTGACCTCCATGATGGACGAGTGCGGGCTGAAGAACTCGCGGTACATCCCCTTCACGATGGGGGTTTGCACGCTGTACGTCGGTGAGAAGCCTGCCGTCTGAACGGCCGCCGGTTCAGAATCCATTCAGCCACAGAGAGCACAGAGGACTCAGAGACGGCAGACTCCCTCGGTGTTCTCTGTGAGCTCTGTGGCTGATCGCTTCGGTGTCCACCGAGCTATCGGAGGATCTCCGTCACGATGCGGCCGGTCTGGCCGTCGAGGAGGGTCGCCTGGCCATTGGGGCGGGTGAAGGCGAGCTGGTCCTGGCCGAAGCCGAACAGGTGCAAGAGCGTGGCGTGGTAGTCGAAGTGGTTCACCACGTTCTCGACCGCCTTGTGGCCGAACTCGTCCGTCGCCCCGTGGACGTGACCCGCTTTGACGCCGCCACCGGCGAGCCACATCGTGAAGCCGTAGGTGTTGTGGTCCCGGCCGATGTTCTTCTCGTTCTGGACCACCGGGAGCCGCCCCATCTCCCCGCCCCAGTGGACGAGGGTCGAGTCCAGCAGCCCCCGCTGCTTGAGGTCGGCGACGAGCGCGGCGCTCGGCTTGTCGGTCTTCTTGCAGGCGGCCGGGAGGGACTTGAGGATGTTGCCGTGGTGATCCCACTGCTGCGTCGAGGTGAAGACCTGGATGTAGCGGCCCCCCCGCTCGATCAGCCGGCGGGCGATCAGGCAGCGGGTGCCGTAGTCGCGGGTCGCGTCTTCGTCGAGGCCGTACATTTTGTGGGTCGCCTCGGTCTCCTTCGAGATGTCGAGGGCCTCCTTGGCGGCCGACTGCATCCGGGCGGCGAGTTCGTAGCTGGAGATCCGCGCGAGAAGGTCATGCTCACCCGGCCGGGCGGCGGCGTGCTCGCGGTTCAGTTCGCCGAGGTAGGAGAGGAACTGTTCCTGCGGCGGACCGGCGAGGTGCGGCGGCGGATCGAGGTTCAGGATCCGCGGCTCCTTCGGACGGACGACCGTCCCCTGGTAGAGAGACGGGAGCCAGCCGTTGGCCCACATGTCGGTCCCCAGTACCGGCAGGCCCCCCGGATCCGAGAGGACGACGTAGGCGGGGAGGTTCTGCGTCTCGCAGCCGAGCCCGTAGGTGAGCCACGAGCCGAGCGACGGCCGGCCGACCGTGATCCGGCCGGTGTTGAGGGCGTAGAGAGACTGGCCGTGGTTGTTGACCCCGGTGTGCATCGAGCGGATCAGCGTGATGTCGTCGCAGACGTCGGCAAGGTGCGGGACGAGCTCGCTCAGCTCCATGCCACACTGGCCGCGGGGGGCGAAGGCCCACGGGCAGCCGAAGAGCTTGGCGCTCGACTCGGCGGCGTTGTCGTACTTGATGTCTCCTTCGAACTTCGTCAGGTGCCGCTTGTTGATCTCGGGCTTCGGATCGAAGAGGTCGATGTGGCTCGGCCCCCCCTGCATGAAGAGGGAGATCATCGCCTTCGCCTGCGGGGCGTGCGGTGTCTCCTTGGGCAAGAGGTCGAAGGTCGGCTTCTCGAGCGGCGGCTTGGCCTTCGCCGGGGCGGCGAGCAGGTTGTCGGCCCGGAGCAGCGACGCGAGGGCGATCCCGGCGAGGCTGTAGCCCTGTCCGGCGAGAAAGTGGCGGCGGGAGAAGCAGGCGGTCTGGCGTGTCATGCGAAGTGATCCCGCGGGGGGTGGCGGGTGGATGTCCGAGGGGTCCGGTCAGGCGGGAGACGCGCCGTCCGACCGGTCAGTGTTCAATCGACGTACAGGAACCGGTTCGAGCAGAGAAGCGACTGGCAGAACAGGGCCAGCGACTGCACCTGCGGCGACAGGGCGTCCTTCGGGGCCGGGGCCGGGGTCTTGGCCGCGAAGTGGACGCGCTGGGCTTCGAGGAAGGCGGAGGCCCGCGAGACCGCGCCGTCGGCCGCCGGTTCGCCGAAGGCGAGCAGCCAGGCACGGCGGACCTGCGCCGCGGGGTCGTCCCCGACCTCGGCCGTCACCCGGCGGGCGAACTGCTCCGACTGCTTGAGGATCAGGTCGCTGTTCATCAGGAGCAGCGACTGCGGGGCGGCGGTCGAGAGGTTACGGACTTCGCAGTTGGGAGCGGTCGAGGCGATGTCGAACGGTTCGAGCATCCCGAGGGGCATCGAGCGGCGGACCTGGACGTAGACGCTGCGGCGCATCGTCGCGTCGCCAAGTCCGTCCGACTTGCCGATCAGGATCCCGTTGCCGTCCCGCTCGCCGTTGCCGACGACGATCTGGCCGACTTCGTCCGGCAGGACCTGGACCGGGGGGCCGTACATCCGGTCGCTCCGGTCGCCAGCGACGGCGAGGACGGAGTCGCGGATCGTCTCCGCTTCGAGCCGCCGGAGCGGCATCCGGCCTAGGAGCCGGTTCTCGGGATCGATCCGGTCGAGCAGCTCCGAGCGGGCGGAGCTCTGGCGGTAGGCGGTCGAGTTCAGGATCAGGCGGTGGAGGTGCTTGACGCTCCAGCCGTTCCGGACGAATTCATCGGCGAGCCAGTCGAGCAGCTCGGGATGCGAGGGCTTCTCGCCGAGGATCCCGAAGTCGCCGGCGCTCGAGACGATGCCCCGGCCGAAGTGGTTCATCCAGATCCGGTTGACGAGGACCCGGGCGACGAGCGGATGCTTGCCGCTGGTGAGTGAGCGGGCGAAGGCGAGACGGCGGCCCGAGGTCGGGAGGGCGGCGTCGTCCGGAGCGATCGCCGAGACGAGGTCGCCGAGCACGCTCAGTTCGCCGGGCGAAACCTCCTGGCGGGGCTGATTGATGTCGCCGCGCGAGAACAGGACGGTCGGGGAGGCCTTGCCAGGGACTTCCGTGAGGCAGGCGACCATCTGTTCGGCAGGCCGCTTCGAGCGGGTCTCCGCGAGTTCCTTGTCGAAGGCCGCGTTGTGCTCGTTGATTCGCTTGGGCTCGTAGAGGTAGGCGCTCCCCTGGCTGACGTTGAGCGAGGGGTAGTCCTTGAGGATCTGCGCGAAGTACGGAGTGCGGTCCTTCTCGGGGAGGCTGCGGGCGTAGGCGGCGGCGGTCGCGAGCTCGCCGTCGAGCTTGGCCTGCTCTCGCTCGAAAATGTCCTGGACGATCTGGTTGAGGGCCGCGGTCCGGCGGCCGTTCAGCTCCTGGACCGCCTTGTCGACGGCGGAGGCCTGCTCGAAGTCGGCGGGCTGCCAGAGGTTCACGAGGCGGCCGCCGGGGACCCGCCACTGCTTCCAGTCGAGGGCGGGTTCGAAGATCGCCCGGAAGCGGTAGTAGTCGACCTGCGAGATCGCGTCGTAGCGGTGGTTGTGGCACTGGGCACAGCCGACCGTCATCCCGAGGACCGACGAGGAGACGATCTTGATCGTGTCGGCGACGACGTCGTTCTTGGCGATGTTCTGGTCCGGTCCGCCCGCAGCAGTGCCGTCGGGGGCCATCCGGAGGAAGCCGGTCGCGGCGAGGAGGTCCGCCTGTTCGGGAGTGAGGTCCTTGTACGGGGGCGTCAGGAGTTCATCGCCGGCGAGCTGTTCGGTGAGGAACCGGTCGAACGGCTTGTCGTCGTTGAAGGCCCGGATGACGTAGTCGCGATACCGGAAGGCCCAGGGGCGGACGGTGTCGTTCTCGTTGTAGCCGTCGCTGTCGGCGTAGCCGGCGACGTCGAGCCAGTGGCGACCCCAGCGTTCGCCGTAGACGGGGGATTCGAGGAGCCGGTCGACGAGGTTCTCGTAGGCCTGCGGAGAGGTGTCCTGCTCGAAGCGTTCGATCTCCTCCGGAGTCGGGGGGAGACCAGTGAGATTGAAGGTGAGCCGGCGGATCAGGGCCCGGCGGGGGGCTTCCGCGGAGAAGCTCGTCTGGGCGGCTTCGAGCTTGTGGAGCAGGAAGGTATCGACCGGCGAGCGGACGGCTTCGCTGGAGTGAACCTTGGGGAGAGCCGGGCGGCGGACGGGCTGGAAGGCCCAGTAGGCCCGTTCCTCGTCGGTCCAGGGGGAATCCTTGTCGACCTTCTCCGGTTCGGGGCGGGCGGTCAGGGCCCCTTCCCCGATCCAGCGGCGGAGCTTTTCGAGTTCGGCGGGGGACACCTTCTTGTCGCCGGGGGGCATGTCCCCGGAGGCGACCCGCTGAATGAGGAGGCTGTCGTCCGGTTTGCCGGGGACGATGGCGGCGCCGGAGTCGCCTCCATTGGCCATGAAGCGGACGAGGCGGAGGTCGAGCTGACCTTCGGGCTTCTCCTCTTCCCCGTGGCAGTGCCAGCAGTGGGTTTTGAGGATCGCGCGGATGTCGGATTCGAAGTGAAGCGGCGCGTCTGCCGCCGAAGCGGGAATCGCCGCAAGGGCAATCCACGCCAGGCTGAAGTGGCGAAGCATCAAACTCACTGGCTGCTCGAGGTGGGAGGGTGTGAGCGCGCAGGTGGGATCAGTCGACGTTTATTCTTTCGGCTGGTTGGTCATTCCGCAATTCCAAACAGGGCTCCGGTTTGGAGAAAAACTCCTTCACCGACATCCCCAATTCGCGCAACCCTCAATCGCCCGCCGAGTGCCCGCAGGTGACGACGTTGATGTTTCCCTGGGGCCCACAGTCCAGCGGGACGGCGGTCCACTCCACGGGGAGAACGCCTCATTGTCAGGTTTCGCCGTTCCGCAGTCGGTCGCCCGGCAACCAACTGCACCGGAAAACCGGTCGACTGTCAGGTTCCGACAGACTCACCCAAGCTCTCGCGGTGACGGCGGATGATGTCCGCCGCCTCTTCGGCGAGGGTCTTGAATTCCTTCTTCTTTTTCGGCGGCTCGCTGCGCGGCGGTTCCGGAGCGGGCGCGGCGGGCTTGTCGGAGCCTTTGGTCGAGACGATGGTCGTGTCGGAGCTGAGGAGGGCCCCTTCTTCGGCGAGCCAGCTGGCGATGTCGTCGTCGGAGAGGTTGGGGTCGCTGTTCTTCTTGAGCGCGGGCTTGGCTGCGGGCGCCTTTCGCGTCGGATCGGCCCCGGAGAGTTCGAACGAGACTGGGCCGACGCTGAGGGATCCGCCCGGTCGAAGGAGGACTTCACCCTGAATCGGCACGCCGTCGACGAAGGTGCCGTTGCGGCTGCCGAGGTCTCGAACGAGGACCCCCTCGGGGGTGGGGATGAGGAGTGCGTGCTGGCGGCTGACGTCGGAGGAGGCGATGCGGATGCGGGCCTCTTCGTCGCGGCCGATGATGACTTCGGGGTCGGCGAGCTTGAGCTTTTTGCCTTTGTGCTTGCCGGACAGGATGACGAGGATGTGCATGCGGTCACCTGGCGTGCGCGGGTGCGTCGATGCGTAGCGGGGGACGGGTGAGCCGCGGGATGTTGTGCGAGCGGGCACCGTGCGTGTGCCTGGTCGCTTCGTCGCGGCTCTGCGGGTGACAGTATCGTCAGCATCCAGTGAACGCCAGAGCGGCCCGCGTCCCACCGACGCGACTGTGCCGCTCAAACTCATCGTGCCACGGCCACCCGGGTGCAGGGGCGGAGCTCCTGCCCGCCGGAGCCAGCGTCCCGCTGGACCGGGGTGGGCTGCGGCGTAGGGTTGCGCAAGAACGCTCCGTCTGCCAGGAACGACTGCTGCGCGAAGACCAGTGGCTCGAACCCCGTCCTGGCCGGGGCGGCGTTGCCCGCTCAAACCCATCGTGCCACGGCCACCCGGGTGCAGGGGCGGAGCTCCTGCCCGCCGGAGGCCTTCCCGTCGTGGAACCGTGGCACACCACGGACACCCGATCGCGGACCGGCGTGGAGGGCTCCTCTCTTCAGCACGCCCGCACTGCACTCCCTGCGGTCATGGGTGAGGGGGTTCGCGATGCTGGGTTCCTGAAGCGGACGAACGTGGTTTTCGACGGTTCCACGACATAAGCGCCTCCCGCGGGGCCAGCGTCCCGCTGGACCGGGGTGAGGGCCGGTGACGATTCGCTCGCGCTCTAGAAACCACCGAGCGCAGTGGCACGGCGAACACGGCTCACCCCCAGCACAAACGCCGCCGTCCGCAACGACACCTTCCGCATCGTCGCCTCCGCCCACACCGACTCGAACGCCGATGTCATCTTCTTCTCCAGCTTCGCCCGGATCTCCGGCAGGTCCCAGCGGTAGTGCTGCAGATTCTGAACCCACTCGAAGTAGCTGACCGTCACCCCCCCGGCATTCGCGAGGATGTCCGGCACCACGACGATACCCTTCTGCTTCAGGATCTCGTCCGCCTCGGGCAGCGTCGGGCTATTGGCCGCTTCGACGATGTACTTCGCCCGGACGTCCTTGGCGTTCTCCTTCGTCAGCACGCCCCCCAGCGCCGCGGGGATCAGCATGTCGACGTCCGCCGCCAAGACCTCGGCATTCGAGATCGCTCCGCCCCCACCAAAGCCCTTTACGCCACGACCCGACTCCGCGTACTTCACCAGCGCCGGAATATCGAGACCGTCCGCATTGTGGACGCCGCCGGTCGCGTCCGAGACAGCGACGATCTTCGCCCCGGCGTCATACAGGAACTGGCCGGCATAGCTGCCGACGTTTCCGAACCCCTGCAGCGCGATCGTCGCCCCCTTGAGGTCCCGGTTGAACTTCCGCAGCGTGCAGCCCGCGATGACCGCCACGCCGCGGCCCGTCGCCTCTTCACGCCCTTCCGACCCGTGCAGCTCGACCGGCTTGCCGGTGACGCACGCCGGGTTGTGGCCGTGGTACTTCTCGTACTGGTTCGTGATCCAGGCCATCACCTGGGCGTTCGTCCCCATGTCCGGCGCCGGAATATCCTTGTCGGGACCGATCATGTCGTGGATCTGGTCCACGAACTTCCGCGTCAGCATCTCCAGTTCGTAGGTGCTGAGGGTCTTGGGATCGACCGAGATCCCCCCCTTGGCCCCGCCGTACGGCAGGTCGACGACGGCGGTCTTCCAGGTCATCAGCGAGGCGAGCTCGAGGACTTCCTCGGCATCGACATGCGGGTGATAGCGGAGCCCCCCCTTCATCGGACCGCGGGAGTTGTCGTGCTGCGTCCGGAACCCGATGAAGGTCGCCGTTTCACCGCTGTCCATCCGGACCGCGACCTGCACCCGAAGCTCGCGGAGCGGCGTCAGCAGCAGCTTCCGCTCCGCAGGAGAGAGCCCCAGCAGCGAGGCGGCTTCGTCGAAGTAGCGAGCGGAGGGCAACTGTCCCATGAGGTCGAATCCCGGGCGAACTGAGGGGGAAGGTCCATCGAAATCCTAGCGGTGAGCCCCCCGCTTGGGGAGACCCGTTCCGGACTGGTTTTGCATCCCGACATGACGACATCGACAGCCGTAGCGAGCCGCTCGAAGAGAAGTGAAAAGCGGCGCAACCCGGGGGGCGAGCACGACGCGGAATCGATCAACGGTTGCACATTCCTGCGGTGGGGGCATGATGCCATTCGCTCCGGAGCCAGAGCGCTCCGGAGGACTGGCCTCTTCCCTCCTCCGACGGAACCTGTCGATGCGCTCCTTTGTCCTCGCCGCCGCGATGGCGCTCGTTCCCGCAGTCACCTGGGGCGTCGGCCCCGATCCGATTCTCCTGTGGCCCGACGGCGCTCCGGGAGCGGCGGGCCAGGAGGAGAGCGACAAGCCCTCGATCCGGGTCTATCCCCCCGCGGCCGACAAGAACACCGGGGCCGCCGTCGTGATCTGCCCCGGCGGGGGCTACGCGATCCTCGCCTACGACCACGAAGGACATCAGCTTGCCGAGTGGTACCGCTCGATCGGCGTCACCGGCGTCGTGCTCCAGTACCGCCTCGCTCCCAAGTACCGCCACCCCGCTCCGCTCGACGACGTCCAGCGGGCAATCCGCACCGTCCGCTCCCGCGCGAAGGAGTGGAACATCGACCCGAACCGGGTCGGCGTGATGGGGTTCTCGGCCGGGGGCCACCTCGCCTCGACCGTGTCGACGCACTACGACGCCGGCAAGCCGGACAGCGCCGATCCGATCGAACGGGAAAGCTGCCGGCCTAGCTTCACCGTCCTCGGCTACCCGGTCATCAACCTCGCCGAGAGCTGGGCCCACAAGGGCTCGGGGAAGAACCTCCTCGGCGACAAGGCGACCGCCGAGGAGCTCGGCAAACTCTCGAACGACACTCAGGTGACGAAGGAGACCCCTCCGGCATTCCTGTTCCACACGAGTGAAGACCGCGGCGTCCCGGCCGAGAACAGCGTCGCCTACTACTCAGCGCTCCTCAAGAACGGGATCCCGGCCGAGCTCCACATCTACCAGTGGGGCCCGCACGGCGTCGGCATGGCCCCGGGCGACCCGGCGATCGAAACGTGGACCGGCCAGCTCCAGGGCTGGCTCCGGACGAGTGGCTACCTGTCGAACCGGAAGCGGGTCCATGTCTCGGGCTCCGTCGCCGTGGACGGCAAGCCGATGCGGTGGGGAACGATCGCCCTCGTGCCGGAGGATTCCAACGCGCCGGTCGGGTGGGCGATGGTTTCGAACGGCAAGTACGACATCCCGCTGAAGCGCGGCGCGGCGGTTGGCGAATGCCGCGTCGAGATCCGCACCCTCGGTTCGGTCGAGCCCCGCCCGACGATCGACAACGTCGAACGGCTCGACAAGCAGCAGCTCAAGGCGAAGGTCGCCGAAGGAGAGAACGTCCTCGACTTCGACCTCAAGAAGTAGCCACAGGCCGGTTTTGAAGCTGTTTCAGAGCCATTCTTGCCACAGAGTGCACAGAGAACTCAGAGTGCCCTGAGGGTCGCGACCGCCTTCAAGAGAACCGCTTCGCTGACTCTGGTCATCTCGGTGGCCTCTGTGATCTCTGTGGCTGCTTTCGAAACTATGGTGACGCGCTCGGCTGGCGCTTCGCGGCTCAGAAGCTGTTTCAAAACCGAACGAGGACGAGTTTGCGGCCCGGAAGGGAAATCCATCCCGTTGATCTGTGTTCATCTGTGGCTGAAACTTCATTAGCCACAGATGGACACAGATAAACTCAGATTCAAAAGAATCTCGGGCCGCTGGGGTTCTGAAACAGCTTCCAAACAGGGCCGGTTGAGATGGTCTCTCAACGAAAAAACGGGAGGCCGCCGACGTTCGGCGACCCCCCGTACGAGGAGGCTCGGTTTTCGTCTCCATCTGAGGGACAACTCAGCGGAGACGGCTCAGGCACTTAGTAGCCGGGGTTGCCGACGGCCGCGAGGAACTCGCGGGCCAGGTCGCGGCGGATCCCCTGCGACGCGTCGTAGCGGCCCATCCAGTACTGGAGCTCCGCTTCGGTCGGCTGGCGGCCGATCAGCATCTGGTGCAGGTTGACGATGTACTGGACCTTGTCCCGATCGGACTGGTTCCAGACCGAAGGCATGCCGAGGATGTCCGCCTGGACGTCCTGCATCGTCAGACCGCGGTCGAACTGGCTCTGGTACACCACCAGTTCCTGGGAGTTCGGATCGCGCTTCAGATACTCGCGGAACCAGGCGACGACCCGTTCGATCTGCTGATCGCGCGAGGCGTAGGGATTGCCCGTGCCGTTGTAGGCGGTGACCCGGTCAAGGACGAGGTTGACCTGCTGCGGCGAGCCGGGAGCCAGGACCTGGATCGGCTGCTGCATCATGTAAATCGTCTGCGCGCCGTTGACGATGCTCGCCGTCAGCACGTAGGTGCGGCGGGAGTCGATCTGCTGCGGGTCGAAGTCGATGTCGAACGGGATCGGGTACTGGCCGCGGCTGTTGGTCACCCGGCGGCTCGCCAGGGTCACCATCGGCGCGCCCGGCCGGACGATTTCCTTGAGCTCGACGATGGCCATCGCCGAGGTCGGGAGCTGGTACTGATCGCGGTAGGCGATCGAGCCCGTCAGCCGCGACAGCCGCGAATCGAGCTGCACCGGCAGGTTGACGAGGTTCCGGTTGCGGTTGTCGAGGACCAGCAGCATCACCCAGCCGTTCCGGTCGGCGAGCCGCTCGAACTCCGAGCTCGTGTCGTACAGCGTGCCGTTGACGTAGCCGACCTGGAAGCCGTTGACCGCCAGGATCGTGTCGTTCGGCTCGAGGCCGGCCCGGGCGGCCGAGCCACCCTGAACGACCTGGATGATCCGGACGCCGGTCTCGGTGTCCTTGGAGTAGACGCCGAGCCGCCACTTGGGCTGCTGGGCCGACCCCGGGTTCAGGTTCGGGTTGATCCGCGACGGATCGGGAACCGGGACGTTGATCGTCCCCGGCACGTTGAGGCGGTCGCGGTCATAGACGCCCGTCCCCGGATAGAGGTTCGGGGTGACGACCCCCGGCAGACTGTTCATCGCCGGGTTGTAATAGGTCCCCGTCGAGGAGGCGGGGTAGTTCGACTGATACTGCGAGGAACCGGGACGCTGCGGATCGACCGCAAGCGCGGTGCTGGCCGAGAGCGCCAGGACCGCCGCACCCCAGACTGACCGAATCATGGAAGACTCCTTCCGAAGTGTGCGAGGGAAGGCCGCGGACATCCGCCGCGGCCGGAAGACGGGAGAGGACGGCACGCCTCTGACTTGGGGCCTGACCGTTCGATTACTCGATCGCCTTGAGGTCGACCGAATCGAGTGCGATCTGGGCCGGCTTCGACGAGACCGGCGTGAAGCCCGCCTTGACGACGTCTTCCTGGCCCATCCGGCTGAAGACGTACTTGATGAATTCCGCTTCGAGCGGATTGAGCTTGGCCTTAGGCGGCAAGTTCACCACGAGCTGCATCGGGCGGACGAGGGGATACGATCCCTTCGGGCTCGGGACGCAGTCGATCGCAAAGAACTCGCCCCCTTCCTGCGCGGCGATCGGAACCGCCTTGACGCCGGGAAGCTCGTAGGTCGCCCCGGCGAAGCCGAGGGCATTGGGGGTCTTGGCGATGTTCTTGACCATCTCGAGGTTGTCTTCCTGGGGGATCACTCCCTTGTGGAACTCGCCTCCGAGGAGGACGACTTCCTGGAAGAAGACCTGCGAGCCGGTCGTGGCGCTGCGGGTGAAGCAGGCGAGCGGCTGGGCCGCCATCGGGCCGCTGATGCCGACGTCGCCCCACGTGCGGGCCTGAGCCCGGGCACCCCGCTTGAGGCTCGACGAGAAGATCGCGTCGAGCTGGCTGAGCGTGAGTCCCTGGATCGGGTTGTCCTTGTGGACGTAGATCGCGACGCGCTCGAGCGACGAGACCAGCAGGTGCGGGGCGTACCCCTTCTTGTCCGTGAATTCCTTGATTTCTTCAGCGAGCACTTCGCGGCTCAGGAGGCCGAAATTCGCCTCGCCGTCGCGGACGACGTTGACCGCGTTGATCGAGCCCTTGACCGAAATCTCGACCGAGACGTCCGGATGGAACCGCTCGAAGCTGTCCTTCCAGACGCCGGCGATGCCGGACATCGTTTCCGAGCCGATCAGCTTGAGCTTCCCCTTGATCGGTTCGAGGCCGGCGCGATACGGGCTGAGCTGCGGATCGAGCGCCGCCTGGGCGTGAACACGCGCTCCCGATGCCAAGATCGTGCACAGCACGGCCAGAGCAGCAAGCAGTTTTGCTCCGTGCTTCAACATGAAGAAACCTCCTCCCTGGGTTTTAGACTCAACACGGCCCCGCGGAGCGACCGCAGAAGCAGGGACTCCAAGTGCTCCCCCGATTCCTGGCGTGCAGATGCCTGCGAATGTGCGGGAGTATAGAACTCCGGCAGGAACTGCCTCAATACGAGATTCTGGGAAGTCTCGGAATCGTGCGATCTTGACAGAGACTGCATCGAAGACAGGCCTCTGCGTCGTCCGCTGCGAGCCTCAGGCCGGCGCGCCCGAGGGCTGCGGGTCGAGCACCGCGTGTCCCCCCTGCACCAGACGGCGGGTCAGGAAGGTCTCGAAGACGAGCAGCCCCAGGAGGGCCAGCAGCATGAACCACCACATCTCGTTCCGGCTGGTCCGGTCGGCCGCGGCGGCGGTCAGCTCCTGCGGCTTCTCCGCGAACCGGACCCGCTCATCCTTGCCGAGGAACTCCCGGTCGATCGGTTCGAGCGATGACAGGTTCGATTCCGAGCGGTCGCTCTGAACGACGAACAGCTCGGCGGCCTGCCCCGCCTGCTTGGGGTGCAGCCGATAGGTCCCCGGCAGCGTCGTCACCGGCGAGCGGGCGATCCGCTCCGCCCCTTCCCCGGTGATCTCGGCCGGAAGCGGCTTGCCATCGGGACCGTCAAAGACGAGGTCGGCCGGCCAGTCGGCGGGGATCGTCGTCGCCAGCGGGACGCCGACGTCGGTGTTCCGGCCGGTGCGGGCCGCCGCGACCGCGAAAACCATCTCGTGCAGGAACGGTACGAAGTCGTTCTTGCCGATGAGCGTCCCCCAGTCCCCGTCGAGCGGATTGGTGAACTGCATCACGAGCCCCTTTCCGACGCTGCGGGCGATCAGGAACGGGTCGCCGTTGTCGAGCTTCATCGCAATGTACGGATCGGGCTCCCGCGGCTCGGACTCATTGGCGGGAGGGGGGCTCGACTGGAGCTTGACCTGATACCACTTGCTGAACCGGGCCTCCCACAGGTCGATCCCCTTCTCCGCCTTGCGGAAGCGGGTCATCCACGGGGTCTCCAGCGCGTCGCTGTCGATCCGTGCGGCCCCCAGCTTCAGCTGCTCGGAATCCCGCGTCCCTTCGAGAGTCGCCGGGAGCCAAGCCCCGGCCGGGGAGGCGACGAGCTGGTTGAAGGCCTTCGTGTCGACCTTGTCTCCGGGGGCGATGACGAGTCCGTTGCCGCGGGCCACGAACTCATGCAGCGCCGTGAGCTGCACATCGGTCAGCCGCGGAACGTTCATCAGAAAGACGCACTTCTGGTTCTCGAGCGACTTCGACGTGAAGTCCCGCCAGTCGACGACCGTCGGCGCCACCCACGACGAGTCTCCCACCGCCAGGAACGCCGAGCGGACGAAGAACGATTCCGATTTCGGCAGATCGAGCGATGGACTGCCATCGACAAGCAGCACCGGCACACCCGGGGCGACGACCACCGCGACGTCGGACCGGTCATCCCCCGGGAGATGGTCCCCGTCGAGGGTGACACTCAGCACGTGCGATCCCGCGGCGGGGAACGCGTGTTCGACGACGACCGTCGCCTCCCCATCGGGAGGGAGGTTCACCGTCTGGGTCTTGTCCTTGAGCCGCTGGCCGTTCACTTCCAAGTAGACCTGCCGGCGGGTCTGTTGGCCCCCCGACTGGCGGATCGTCGTCGCGATCTTGATCGGGAACCCGGGGACGGTCAGCTCCCGCGACAGATCGAGCTTACCGACCGCGTAGTTGACCCGTTCCTTCACGTCCTTCCCGACGAGGTCGACCACCCACACCGAGGCCTTGATATCCGCCTGCTTCCGGAGGTCGTCGAAGCGGGTCCACTGGAAGGGGTCGTCCATCTTCCAGGGGAGCCGCTGCGAGTCGGTGAGGATCACGACTTCGCGGGAGACGTTGTTCGTCGTCGAGAGGATCTGCATGGCCCGCGCAGCGGCGGAGGGGAGGTTCGAGGTCCCCGTTGGCGGCGGAATGTCGGCGAGCCGCTGGTGGACGAGCTTGCGGTCGGCCGTGGCGAAATCGACCACCGGCCGGACCTGTTCCCGGGCGTCGAGCAGCGCCACGGTGTCCTGGGGCTTCAGCGTGTCGAGCGAGCGGTGGACCCACTGGATCGCGGCGGCGTGCGGGGTCTCCTGCTTCCCCTCCCACCCCATGCTGTACGAGCCGTCGATGACGTAGACGATATCCCGCGTGACGGTCGGGGAGGCGAAGAACACCCCCCGTTCAAACGGCCGCGACAGGGCATAGACCAGGAGCAGGATGGCGGCCATCCGCAGGAGCAGCAGCAGAAACTCCTCGAGGCGGATCCGGCGGCGGGTCTTGCGGCCGAGCTGGAGGAACTGCATCGCCCCCCATTGGACGATGTCGAACTTCCGCCGGCTGAGGAGGTGGGCCAGCACCGGCAGCGAGAGCGCGAGGAGCCCCCATAACATCGCCGGGTTGAGGACACCGATCTCCACCGCACCCCTCCCCCGCTCGCTCCGATATGACTGTCGAGGCCATCGATCGCAGCGGTCAGTGCGGGACGTAGAGGAGCCGGCCGCAGGAGCTGCAGAACAGGAGGTCGCCGCTTTCGACCTGCACGTAGTGCTGCGAGGTGAGCGAGACGTAGCAGGCGTTGCACATCCCCCGCTCGGCGCTCGCCAGCGCGTCCGCGCCGTGGGCCTCCACGAGCCGGCGGTAGCGATCCATGATCGTCGGGGGGAGGTCTTTCTCGGCTACGCCGACCTGCCCCTTGAGGTCCGTCTCCTGCTTCTTCAGGTCCTGCGCCTTGGCGGCGAACTCCGCGGCGACCCGGTCCCGCTCCTGCTCCGCCTTGACCCGCTTCGCTTTGACTTCGGTGATCTCGACCTGGATCCGGTCGACCCGCTCGAGGATCTCGAGGACTTCGTCCTGCAGGACGCTGTTGGCGGCGTTATCGGCGGCGATCTGGCCCCGCAGGATCGTGAACTGCTTGTTGTCGGCCGCTTCGTTCAGCTTGCGGTCGAGGTCTTTGAGCTTGGCTTCGTTGGTCTTGAGGTCGAGGTTCTTGCGATCGACGGCGGCGCGGGTCTGTTTGAGCTCGTCTTCCTTGGCGGTCCGTTCGGCGTCGACCTGAGCCATGACGTTTTCCCGGGCCTTGATCTGGCGCGGACCCCGCGTCAGCTGGTCCTGGACCTCTTTGAGGGCCAGGTGCAGCCGGTGAAGTTGTGTAAGATCCGCTGTTCCCGACGTCATATGCGCTCCGCTCCCCTTTGAACCCCATGGTGACATCGGGAAAGTCCCCGTTCAAGGGGTGGGAGGCAGGGGGAAAAGGAAGACCGCCCCTCACCCTTGACCGGGACCGGAACGGGACCGTCCGGATTCCCGTTTTCCCTCGATCAGCGAGGCCAGGCAGGCTTTCAGCCGGTCGACGAACAGGTCCCGGGCCCGCATCGGCGAGCGGTCGCGCCGCAGCAGCGTCCCGACTCCCCGCCGCGGCATCGGTCCCTCGAGTGCGATCCCTTTCAGGCGCGAGTCCCCCTCCGCCAGGGCGAGTCTCGGCAGAATCGCCCCCCGGCGACCGTGGCGGACTGCCGCCAGGATCGCCGTCACGGAGTTCATCTCCACCGCGACGTTCGCCGCAACCCCGGCCGACTCGAAGGCGGCGTCCATCAGACGGCGCGTGCTGAACCCGCGGGGCATCGCGATCAACCCCTCCCCCGCCAGGGCCGCGACCCGCAGTCGAGACCGCTTCGCCCAGCGGTGCGCCGCCGGCACGACGAGGACGAGGTCCTCCTCGAACAGGAGGTGCGTGCTGAGCGACGGCTCCTCCGCCGGAAGGAAGGAGACCCCCAGGTCGAACTCGCCCGAAACGACCCCCGCCTCGACATCCGACGCGGAACGCTCCTCGACCCGGAGCGTGACCCCCGGATGCTCCGTGGCGAAGAGCGCGACGACCCGCGGGACGAGGAAGGCCCCCACTGTCTGAACCACCCCGACCGACAGCCGCCCCCGCTTGAGCCCGGCCAACTCGTCGAGTTCCGTCTGCGCCTGCTCGAGCTCCCGCAGCATCCGGCGGGCGTGGTCGCGGAACAGCCGGCCCGCCTGCGTCAGGCGCACCCGTCGTCCGATCCGGTCGAACAGCGCCGTGCCGAGCTCCCGCTCGAGCTGCTGGACCTGCTGCGACAGCGTCGGCTGCGAGACGTGGAGCGTCTCGGCCCCCCGCCGGAAGTGCTCCGCGTCCGCCACCGCCAGAAAGTACCGGAGATGCCGCAGTTCCATCCCGTGCCTCTGATAGGGAATGCCAATCATTTCGATGAAAACAAAGAAATGGACCAATGACGTTCCCGGCTTAGCATTCCTCCGTCAAGCGATCGCTTCACCGTCCGCTCGATCCCCCTCGATCCCCCCCGCACCCCGTTGATGAAGGAGCCCGCGTGCCGAATCCCCTTCCCGCCTCTCCCCCGGTACCGGACCCGGCGAACGTGCCGGTCCGCTATCAATCCTCCGACTTCGACAAGACGCCCCCCACCCCGCACGTTCGTATTCCGGAGCGGCTGCTCCACGCGGGCGTGGAAGCGGCCGGACGCCACGGAGACTACTCCGCCGAGCGAAAGCATCCCGTGTTCTTCGTCGACCTGCCGAGCTGCACTCTCAGTATGACGATCGGCTGGCTCGATCCCGGGCAGTCTTCCAACATGCACCGCCACACCTACGAGACGATCCTGTACGTCCTCGAAGGGACCGGGACTACGGAGGTTCAGGGGCGGAAGGTCGCATGGAAGGCGGGGGACGCCGTCTACATTCCGGTCTGGGCGTGGCATCGGCATACGAACACCGGCGATGGGCTGGCACGTTACCTGGCGTGCGAGAATGCCCCGCTGCTTCAGAACCTCGGCGGGATTGCCCTCCGGGAAGAGGCGCAGACGAAAGGAGGGGCGCAGTGACCACCCGGAACGTCCCGTTTCACGGCATCGTCGCCTACCCGATCACGCCGCTCCGCCCCGAGGGGTCGGTCGACCTCGACAAGCTCACGAGCCTGCTCGACCGGCTCCTCGCCTCCGGCGTAAATGGCATTGCCCCCCTCGGGAGCGCGGGAATTCTTCCCTATCTCACGGACGAGGAACGGGAACGGGTCGCCGAGACGACGGTCCGGCATGTGGCAGGCCGCGTCCCGACACTGGTCGGCGTCTCCGCCCTCACGACCGAACGGGCGGTGCACCATGCCCGGTTCGCCGAACGGGTGGGAGCGACCGCCGTGATGCTGATCCCGATGAGCTACTGGAAGCTGACCGAGGAGGAGGTGTTCGAGCACTACCGCCGTGTCGCCGAGGCGATCGGGCTGCCGATCATGGCTTACAACAATCCGGCGACGGGGGGCGTCGACATGCGACCGGAGTTCCTGGCCCGGCTGCTGACGATCCCGAACGTGACGATGATCAAGGAGAGCACGGGGGACGTCGGCCGGATGCAGCGGCTGCTGGAGCTGGCCGGCGATGAGGTGGCTTTCTTCAACGGCTCGAACCCGCTCGCCCTGGCGGCCTTCGCCGCGGGAGCGCGGGGCTGGTGCACCGCCGCAGCGAACCTGATCCCGCAATGGACGCTCGATCTGTACGCCGCCGTCCGGGAGAATGACCTCGCCCGTGCCCGGGCGGTGTACGGCCGGCAGCGGCCGCTGCTGGAGTTCCTGGTCCAGGGGGGACTCCCCCGCACCGTGGCGGCGGGACTCGCGCTGCTCGGGTTCGATCCGGGACCGCTTCGCCCGCCGCTGCAGCCGGTTTCGAACGCCGACCGAGCGCGGCTGGCGGAGATCCTCCGTTCCCTGTCCGTTGCCGATCCCCAGTGACCCGGAGTGTGTGTGATGCCCCGCCCGTCGCCGTCGACCGTGATCGTCCTGCAGCACATCGCTCCCGAGACGCTCGGGATCATCGAGCCGGCGCTCGACGGGGCGGGGTTGTCGCACACCTACGTCCGGCCGTTCCTCGGCGAGCCAGTGCCTCCCGATCCCGGCGACGCGGCGGGGCTGATCGTCATGGGAGGCCCGATGGGGGTTTACGAACAGGACCGCTATCCCCACCTGACAGATGAGCTGCGGCTGATCGAGTCCGCCATCGCGGCGGGGAAGCCGGTGCTGGGGGTCTGCCTCGGAAGCCAGCTGGTGGCCCACGCTCTCGGGGCGAACGTCCGTCCCTCCGGCCGGAAGGAGATCGGCTGGCACGAGCTGACACTCGCTCCCGCGGCGGGAAGCGATCCCCTGTTCGCGGGTCTGCCGTCCCGGACGAACGTGTTCCACTGGCACGGCGACATCTTCGACCTTCCTTCCGGGGCGACGCGGCTCGCGGCGTCGGCGATGACGGAGACCCAGGTCTTCCGACATGGCCTGAACGTCTACGGCCTGCTGTGCCACATGGAGGTGACGGAGACGATCGTCCGTGGGATGTCGGCCGCTTTCACCGACGAACTCGCCGCAGAGGGGCTGTCGGGGTCTGCGATCGTTGAGGAATCCCGGATTCGGTTCCCCGGGCTGCAGCCGGTCGGGCGGACGGTCTTTGAACGCTGGGCCGCGCTGGCGGTCCCCCGGTGAACAGGACGGTCAGCGGTGTACCGAATGAGGGGTGACATTCCTCACCTGGTTCATTCCATGCGCCCACCACGGACTCGCCGATCTCGAAAACCTGACAGTGAGCGGGATTTCCGGCGGCGTCCGACATTCGCTGACCTGAACACAGGCACCGCCGGCCGGGCGAGAAAACCTGACAGTGGGCCGAATTTCCGGTGGCGGCGAATTCGATGCTGGGACCGTGGGAACGGGCGAAACGCCCTCCCCTCAGAGGAGATACGATTCGAGGTTACGACGGGGCTTACGTCGTCTGAAAGCTGCCAGCCAGACGACCGATCGGCCTTTCAGGCCTCGCGCCGAAGCGAAGGGACGACGACCGGGCCCGTTGAGCCTCGCTGGGAGACGGGTGGGACTCTCAGGCCGGACGAGTCGCCGCAATGGAGTGGAAAACCTGACAGTGAAGGCGATTTCCGGCGTCTTCTGGCGGACTTCATCCGAAGCCGCCCGCAGCAACAGCTCGATGGTAGCCCCCTGGACAGCAATGCCTCGGGACAACGGCGGACAGCATGTCGCCCACGACCTTGCGTCCGCGGCTCTTCTCCTCAACGATGCGGCCCCGCCCCGCGAGGGGCACTCTCACGCCGATCGATCCAACTCCATGAGCAAACGCGGACGTACCCTCGAAGCCAATTTCCAGAAGCACATCCGGTTGGCCAAGCTCGCCACCGCGATCGGCTACATCGCCGCCGCGTTCGTCCTCCTGTCCCTGCCGATCGTCGCGGACAGCCGTGCCCGGATCGGAGTCGCCCTGATCGCCCTCGCGATGGCGGTCTCCGGGAAGTTCTGGGCCCGGCGGTTCTATCGCTGCTCGAGCTGCGCCGCCCGGATCTGGCCGAAGGGAGGTCCGTTCTTCGGAACGCCGCCGGTTCACTGCCCGCATTGTCAGCAGAAGCTGCTGAAGGTGGATTGAACGTCCAGCGACGGTTGGACGGTTCCCTGGACGGAAGCGCCTCCGGCGGGTAGGGGCTGGCCCCTGCACCCCGACAGGCTTCAGGCTGCGCGGCGGCTACTGGCTCGCGAGTCGAGGACCCGGGTCCAGATCTCTTCCTGGGTCCGGATGCACCGCTCCCAGCTGAAAACGTCGAGAGCCCGCTCACGACCGGCACGCCCCATCGCTGCCGCCTGGCTCCGGTTGTCGAGCAGGTTCAGGGTCGCCCGGGCAATCGCCGCACTGTCCTTCACCGGGACGAGCAGACCGGTCTGACCTTCCGCGATCGACTCCGGTGCACCACCCGCCCGGCAGGCGACGATCGGCTTCTCCATCAGCGCTGCCTCGACATAAACGAGAGCGCACGGCTCCCGATGCGACGGCAAGGCCATCACGTCGATCGCACTCATCAGGTCCGCCGCGTCCCGGCGATACCCCGTGAACCGCACCTGACCCAGGAACCCGTTCTCCCGGGCGTACGACTCGAGCTGATCCTTGAGCTTCCCCACACCGACCACCCAGAACTGGGCGTCCGGATACCGCTTCAACACCGTCGGGATTGCCGGGAAGAGATCGAGATACCCCTTCTTCTCCGACATGTGCCCGAACGAGCCGATCACCGGCGTCCGGTCATCCGCTCCGAATTCCTTCCGGACGTCGAGCCGGCTCCGCTTCGGAACGAACTCCGACGGCGAGAGAGCGTTGTGCATCACCGTGATCTTGTCCGCCGCGATCCCCTGCGTCACAAGGTCGTCTTTGACTGCCTGCGAGACGGCGATGAGATGCGACTGCCCCCGGTGCCAGGCAGCCGACGTGAATCCCTGAACGTGGCCGACCGAGGGGGGGCCGCCGAACCGCTCCAGCCAGCCGGTCCACCAGCTGGCGCTCGAGAGGGTCGATTGAATGAGGTCCGCTTTGAAGCGGCGGGCGGCGGCCGCGAGGATCGGGATGGCGGTGATGTTGATCTTGCCGCCGATCGCCAGCGGCTCGACGTCGATCCCCCGGACGCGGAACTCCTCGTTGGCCGAAGAGCCCTTCTTGGAGGCGGTATGCAGGATGTGCCCGCGGCCCTGCATCTGCTTGGTCAGACGCAACAGCTGCATCTCCGCCCCCGACATATGGGAGGGAGTGATGACCTGAAAAATGCGGCGAATCTGCGGCGCGGCCATGACAGGCGTCCTTTCCTGGCGGGCGAATCGGCGCCCAACTGGAATGTTAGGGCGTTTGGAGAATGTGTCGCAAGACGGCCCCGGAGACTCGGCCCCGCCCCCCGCGAAACCTGCCGAATCCGGACCGCCCAAGGCCCCCGCCGCCACCGAGATTTCCCAAGCGGACTGCCCGTTTGGGAACAGGCTGGCACCGGCCGCCACCAGCTCCCGTCCTGTCTGCGGACTGCGTCCGCTGCGGACCGGATGTAGACTGTCGGCAGCGCAAGGGAATCGCGGGGACCATCCCCGATTCCGACGTCTGTCTCCGGAGTGTGTCGTTGATGAGCCGGATCCGAGCCCTGGTCGTTGCGATGCTCCTGCTGGCCGGTCACCCCGGGGCGACTGATGCCGCCCCGCCGGCTCCGGACTACGCCGTCGTCGTCTCCCGCTCGACACTGGGCGATCCCGCCTGGAAGCGGGTCGTCGACGCGCTGGTCCAAAAGCATGCCGGCCGGACGATCGAGTACGACACCCTCTCGGCGGCCCGCGAGCCGCTCGCCGCCCGGATCCCCAGGTACGCCTGCTTCGTCGCCACACCGGCCGAGGCGACCCGCAAATTTGTCGCCGACGTTCATCGGCTGACCCGCCGCCTCGACGAGGATCCCTACACCGACACCATCTGGGGAATCCTGACCGGCTTCGACGCCGACAACGCGCTGCGGATTGCGCTGCAGACCGAGCCCCTGGAGATCCGCCGGACCGCCGCGGGAACCGACGTGGCCCTCGAGATGTGCGACGAAGGGGTCTGGTACTCCGAACTCGACGCGGGGCACATCGTTCGCAAAGAGCCGGGGAAAACTTCCGTCACCGCGAAAGGGCCGGCGGACAGCACGAAGTCCCTGGTCGACGCCCTGAGCGAATCCGACCTGTTTGTGACCTCCGGCCACGCCACCGAGCGGGACTGGCAGATCGGCTTCCGCTACCCCAACGGGACGTTCCAGTCGAAAGCCGGCCATCTGTTCGGAGTCGATACCCAAGGGGGCCGGCATCCGGTTCAGTCCCCCCGCTCCAAGGTCTACCTGGCGGTCGGCAACTGCCTGATGGGGCATATCGACGGCCCCGACGCCATGGCGCTCGCCTGGCTGAATGGGGCCGGTGTGAACCAGATGGTCGGGTACACGGTTCCGACCTGGTTCGGATACGGCGGCTGGGGGCTCCTCGACTACTTCGTCGAGCAGCCGGGCCGGTTCACGCTGGCCGAGGCGTTTCACGCCAACCACCAGGCGCTGCTGTACCGGCTCGAAACCGAGTTCCCCGACGACGCGCGCAAGACCGCGGCGGGCCAGACTCGCAACGGGTTGCTGTTCGACCGGGACGTCGTCGCGTTCTATGGCGACCCCGGCTGGGTCGCGCGGATGAAGCCCGCCCCCTGCGCGTGGGAGCAGGAGCTCGCGGTGAAGGACGGGGTCTACACGCTGACGATCCTCCCCCGCCGCGGAGCCCGGACGTTCGATCCGATCAATACGAACGGAGCCCAGCGGGGGGGACGCCCGCTCTTCGCGTTCCTCCCCCATCGTATCCGCCACGCCGTCGTGACCGGCGGCGAGGAATGGAAACCGCTCGTCACCGATACGTTCGTGCTCGTCCCGCAGCCGAAGACGTTCGACGCCGCCCGGCCGATGACGATCACGTTCACGGCCGAGGCAGCGGACTAAGAAGTCATTTCAGAATCAGCCACAGAGATCACCGAGAACACCAGAGACAGCAACGCTGCGCCTAGGGGATCAGTCTCTCCTTAACTCTGAGTTCTCTGTGCTCTCTGTGGCAAACACGGTTTTGAAACAGCTTCTAAGCCGCGCTTGCGTCGGCGCGGCATCGAGAGCCCCCCCTCACTCCTCGGTCGGCGTTTCGCCGAGGAGGTGCTGGATCAGCCGCTCGACGTAGGCCGCCGTCCGCTGCTGGGCAGCCGGGGACTTTCGCGGGAGCTTTTCAATCTCCGCTCGGATCGGGGTGATCTGTTCCCGGCCCAGGCGATCGAGCGCGTTCAGGGCCGCGACTGCTCCGTAGTAGCTGTTCTGTCCGGCGTCCGCCTCTCGCAACAACGCGGTGATGCCAGCCCGATTGAGCGATGCGGGGCCGAGCGTCGCCAGCACCTCTGCTGCGGCGACCCGCACATTGGGGGACTCGTCCGTCAGTACCCCTTCCACGACCTTGGCGGTCGCCTCCGGGATCGGCTTCCCCCGAACCGAGAACCCGATCGCCCCCCAGTACCGGATCGTACTGTCAGAGGACTTGAGCAGATCGACCAGGCCCCCCTCATCCGCCCCCCGCGTGGCCACATCGGCCGCCGTCAGGATGTCGTCGAACGGCAACGCCGGATCGTGACCGAGCTCATAGCACGTCCGCGTCCCCGCCCGGCGGAGCATGTCCCCCTCCGGCAGGATCCCGACATCCCGGACCTGCGTCATCCAGACGGTGCACTCCGCCCGCAGCCGCGCCAGTGTCCCCGCGTGCGCCGGCTCGGCCGCCAGGTTCTTGACCTCGGCCGGGTCGGTCTCCAGGTCATACAGCTCCTCTGCCTGTCGCGGTTCGAAGAACCGGGCGTGCTCCGGCGCGAGCTTCCCCGCATCGAACGCCTTCCGCCAGGCGATCGTCAGCGGCGTCACGAACATGTAGGCGTTGTGCTGCCCCGCCGGAAGCTGCGGCAGGTAGTTCCGAATATAGACATACCGCTTGTCCCGCACCGAACGGATGCAGTCGTACCGTTCATCCATCCGCCCCCGCAGACCATGCAGATAGTCCCGCGCATTCGACGAATACTTCCCCAGGAACGCCCTCCCCTGCTGGATCGCCGGGGCTTCGACTCCCGCCAGACTCAGGACCGTCGGCCCCAGGTCGACGAACTCGACCATCCGCTCGAGCTTCGCCCCCGCCGCGTACTCCGCCGGCGCGAGGTCCCGGAACTTCTCCGGGATGTGCACGATCAGCGGCACCCGCAGCCCCGAGTTGCAGGGCGACCGCTTGCATCGCGGCAGCCCCGGACCATGGTCTCCCCAGTAAAAGACGATCGTCTCCTGGTCGAGCCCCGCCTCCTTGAGCTCGTCCAGGATCCCCCCCGCCTGGCCATCCATGATGGTCATCTGGTCGTGGTACTGCGCCCAGGCCTCGCGGGCCTCCGGCAGATCGGGATGGTAGCCCGGCACCTGCACCTTCGCCGGATCGTGCACGAACTTGTGCGGCCGCTTCCGGACCTGGCTCTCGTGCGTCGTCGTGAAGTTGAACACGGCAAAGAACGGCTGCCCCGGCTTGCGGTTCTTCCAGTGCGCCTTGGCCGACGAGACATCCCACACCTGCCCCGGCTTCTCGACGTTGTAGTCCTCTTTGACGTTGTTCGTGCAGTAGTACCCCGCCTCCCGCAACAGCTGCGGCCAGAGCTTCAGCTCCGCCGGCACGCGGACCAGGCTTCGCATGTGCTCCGCCCCCAGCGAGCTCGGATACATCCCCGTGATGATCGCCGTCCGGGCCGGCGCACAGACCGGGCAGACCGACCAGCAGTTGAGATAGATCGCACTCCGGGCCGCCAGCGCATCGAGGTTCGGCGTGTTCGCATCCGGATCGCCGTAACACCCCAGACCGGGACCGTTGTCCTCGCTCGAGATCCACAGAATGTTGGGTCGCTCAGCCGCGCTGGCGACCGCCCCCCACAGAAACAGGCTCGCCAGCATGAACAGACGTGACATCAGCAACTCGACGTGGTTCGAAGATCGGCGGATGTCCGTAGGAGACTCCGAACCGGCTTCGAATTCAACACGGGCGCGCAGCGACGCAGAACGGTTCCTGTACGGAAGCGCCTCCGGCGAGGGCAGGGGCGAGCCCCTGCACCCCAACAGCCGATCACGATGGGTTGCGCAGCGAACGCGTCAGCCGGCAGGGACGCGACTACCTTCGCTCGTACTTCGGGATCGACGGTTCGGGGACCGTCTCCAGCAGTCGACGAATGATGTCGTCGCTCGAATTCCCTTCGGCCTGGGCCTGAAAGTTCGGCGAGATACGGTGCCGCAGCACGGGGATCGCCACCCTTCGCACATCCTCGAACGACACCGCCGCCCGGCCGTCCATCGCCGCCAGAGCCCTGGCGCCGTGGATCAGGTACTGACCCGCTCGCGGACCCGCCCCCCAGTCGATCAGCTCCTTGATGAACGCCGGCGCCGTCCCGTCCGCTGGTCGCGTCGCCCGCACCAGCCGGGCGATGTAGTTGATCGTCAGCGGGCCGACTTCGATCTGGTTGATCTGCTTCTGCAGGAACAGGATCGCCTTCGACGACAGCACCTTCCGGACCTCCGGCTTCTCGCCGGTCGTCGTCGTCGACAGGATCCGCTCCTCTTCCTCGAGCTTCGGGTAATCGACCTTCACGTTGAACATGAACCGGTCGAGCTGGGCTTCGGGGAGCGGATACGTCCCTTCTTGCTCGATCGGGTTCTGCGTCGCGATCACGAAGAACGGCTCCGGCAGCGGATAGGTCTGCCCGCCGACCGTCACTTCCCGCTCCTGCATCGCCTGCAGCAGAGCGGCCTGCGTCTTCGGCGGCGTCCGGTTGATTTCGTCCGCCAGCAGGATGTTCGTGAACACCGGCCCGTTCACGAAGCGGAACTCGCGTTTCCCGCTGTCCGACTCCTCGAGGACGTTGGTCCCCGTGATGTCGGAAGGCATCAGGTCGGGGGTGAACTGGATCCGCTTGAACTGGACGTCGAGGATCCGGGCGATCGTGGCGACGACGAGGGTCTTCGCCAGCCCCGGCACCCCGACCAGGAGGCAGTGCCCGCCGGTGAAGATCGCGGCGAAGATCTGCTCGATGACCGCTTCCTGCCCGACGACGATCTTGCCGAGTTCCTCCAGCATCACCTCCCGGTGCCGCTTGAACTTTTCGAGGAAGTCGTCGAAGTCGCGTTTTTCAGCCATGAGGATGCCGCCGCACAGATCGCTTCGTTCCGCTCCGCGGACTGCGGCGCGGAGCGGATTCGCGAGCACTCCGATTGTGGTGGTCGCGGCGAGGATTGCAAAGCGACCCGTTTCCGGACCTCGCGATCCGGTCCGCCGGAAGCGATGGACCTGCTAGGACGCGACAGTTCTGGCCACGATCCAGCCGGCGTGACGCTGCCCGCTCAAGCCCATCGTGCCACGGCCACCCGGGTCCAGGGGCGGAGCTCCTGGCCGCCGGAGGCGTCTCCGTCGAGGAACCGTGGAACACAACGGGCATACGGTCGCGGACAGGCGTTGATGACTCCCCTCTCCAACGCGCCCCCACTGCACTCCCCGCGGTCACGAGAGAGGGAGTCCTCGACGCCGGCCTCCCACGACGCGACGCAGCTACTTCGAGGTGACCTCAAAATCGAAGACGGTGCTGCTCGTGGAAACATCCGCCGTCAGGTTCGACATCGTGTTGAACTGCCGCGCAGCTCCCTCCTTGGTTTCCTGAATCTTCTCGTGCGTGTCGGGATCGACCAGCGTCTTTCCCGTGGGGATCGGAATCCGGACTTCGACCCGGTACTTGCCCGGGCTCAGGCCGTTGGTCTTGCTGAGGGCATACTGTCCGTCGAGCACGAGCGCTCCCACTCCGATCGGCTTCGGCCCCCCTTCCTGCACAAAGGAGACGGATCCCTCTTTTGCTGGTTGGCCGTCGAGAGTGACTTTCCCGCTCACGGGGACCAGGTTGGGCCCGCCGCCGCAGCCGCAGAATGTGATGCCGAGAAGTAGCAGTGAGAAGGAGCGCAACATGTTTTCCACCCTGGAGAGATGTCGAGAATGAAGCGAAGCGGCCCACACATCCCCAAGTGTGTCGTGAGGGCGGCACGCCTTTCGATGTGACGTGAAGCACGGTCGCGAACTTCGGTCGCGACCGCCGGATTCCGCCGATCTGGCATTCGAATCCATGATGCGGGAAGGGTCGAGGCGATCCTCTCCCGCAACGGGAGACCCGTCTCTAGAACTCGCCCAGGATCAGGCCATCCGCCTTGCCCCAGAGCTTCTGCCACACGTAATCGCCGGTGTTGACCCCGAGCGTCGGATTCGACTCGATATTGTCATTGAGGAATCGCACGGCGCCGTCACACATTGCGACGTTGACCCCTCCGGCGTGCGTGCTCGTTACGTTGCTGCGGGTCACCGTGGCGATGTCGCCGCCGCAGCAACCTCCCCACGTTCCGGCATAGGGGGTGTTGATCCGCTGTTTGGCTTCAAAGCCATATGCGGCTCCGGAGGCAATGCGGGCCGCCCAGATCGCGCCGATGCTCCGCTTCGGGGCGGTCCCGCTGCTCGACAGAGCCCGCTCGGCAATCGCCAGCGTCATCGAGGTCCCGTCGAGGATGTCCCGGATTCGAGTGCGGCTCTGGTCGACGGCGATGTCGATGTTGATCGGATAGTTGCTGGTCCCGTAGTTGCCGAAGTTGACGTTCGTGTCCGCTCCCACGTCCGACGGGCAGCGAAAAACCGCCAGTGGCGCTTTGGTGTCCGTCATGGCGGACGTCACTCCCCCGTTCGGAGAGAGCTTGTTGTACAGCCCCGACTGATCGAGATAGGGGAGCAGGAAGACCGACCAGAGGAACCCGTGATCCGCAGCGACGTTGTTGGGGAAGATGTAGCCCGGCGGAAAGGTCGACTGCGTTTCGTGATAGCTGTGCAGAGCGATCCCGAGCTGTTTGAGGTTGTTCGAACACTGCGACCGCCGCGCCGCTTCCCGCGCCTGCTGGACGGCGGGAAGAAGGATTGCGACGAGCACCGCGATGATCGCGATGACCACGAGGAGTTCAATCAGCGTAAAACCGCGGCGAGCGAGCGACATGAGTGCGACTCTGGAGATGGGAGAAACGGGATTCAGCATGGCGGCCGTGAAGAGTCCGCGGACGGTAAAACATCAACATCGGTAGATCCAGCGTCCACCTCGAAAACCCCCGCAGCCCTGAAGATTCAATGAACCACACGACCTCCCGGCCATTGCGTGGAGAATCGACCGCAAGCGGCGGACAGACGCTGGTGGTACAACAGACCGGCAATGCCGCGGCGCGGATCCTCATTTCCCAACAGACCGACTTTCCTCTTCCGTTTTTTGATTGCCGGAGAGGTCCGTTGAAACGAGGAGACTGATGCGAACATTCCATCCCGCCGTAACGCTGATGTTGCTGCTTTTCCTCGGCAGATGCCCGTCGCACGGCGCGGAGGCTTCCCGCCGCAACGTCATCGTCTTCATCTGCGATGATCTCGGGTTCCAGCTCGGCTGCTACGGCGACAAGGTCGCGAAGACGCCGAATATCGACCGCCTCGCCGCCGGGGGGACGCGGTTCACCCGCGCGGCCTGTACCACGGCGAGCTGCAGCGCGAGCCGGTCGGTGCTGCTGACCGGGCTGCACAACCATGCCACCGGCCACTATGGCCATGCCCATGACTTCCATCATTTCAGCACGTTCGCTTCCGCAACGAGCCTGCCGGTGATGCTGGCCGAAGCGGGGTACCGGACCTGCTCGATCGGCAAGTACCACCTCGCTCCCGAGAAGGTCTACCACTTCGAGGAGTACCGGAACGAAGGGATCCCGGGCGGCGCGCGGAACCCGGTCCGGATGGTCGAGAACGGGATCGCGTGGATCGAAGAGTCTAAGGACAAGCCGTTCTTCCTCTACATCGCGACCGCCGATCCGCACCGGGCGGGGGGCGGGGCGGACTTTGCCAATCCGTCCCCCGCGAAGCCGAACCAGTACCCTGGCGTCGAGAGCGTCCGGTTCCAGCCGGAGCAGATGGTTCCGCCCCCCTGGCTGCCGAACTCCCCCGAGGTGAAGCTGGAGCTGGCCGAGTACTACCAGGCGATCAACCGGGTCGATCAGGGGATCGGCAAGCTGCTGAACTATCTGGAGGCGAGCGGCCGGGCGAAGGACACGCTGGTGCTGTTCCTTTCGGACAATGGTCCGCCGTTCCCGGGCGCGAAGACGACGCTCTACCAGCCGGGGATGAACCTGCCGCTGATCGTCCGGAGTCCGACGCTGAAGACGCCGGGAGGAACGTGCGATGCCCGGGTCTCGTGGGTGGATGTGGTGCCGACGGTTCTCGACTTCTGCGGCGTCACTCCGGCTCCCGCTCCGCCGATCCGCCGCGGGCCGGATGATGGGGGCCCGGAAGGGGGGAATCCGCGGCGGCAGCCGAAGCCGGTGCCGCTCGAGTTCCACGGGCGGTCGTTTCTCCCGATCCTCGAGACATCTCATCCCGAGGGGTGGGACGAGATGTATGCGTCGCACACGTTCCATGAGATCACGATGTACTACCCGATGCGGGTGGTGATCGACGGGAACTGGAAGCTGATCTTCAACGTGGCCCATCAGCTCCCCTACCCCTTCGCGACGGACATTTATGCATCGCCGACCTGGCAGGGGGTCCTGCAGCGGAAGGAGACGATGTTCGCCGGACGGACGGTCGAGAGCTTTCTGCAGCGGCCGCGGTTCGAGCTGTACGACATCGAGGCGGATCCGTGGGAGACGAACAACCTGGCCACGTCGGCCGAGCACGCGGCGACGCTCAAGCGGCTGCAGGAGAAGCTGCAGACGTGGGAGAAGCGGTCGAACGATCCGTGGGAATCGAAGTGGCGTTACGAGTGAAAAACTTTAAACACAAAGACACCAAGGGATCACGAAGAACACCAAGGAATGAAGGAGTCGCCGGACTCCTCCCTTCTCCTTCTTTGTGTCCTTTGTGAGATCTTGGCGTCTTGGTGTTTAACAGTCTGGTATTTCAGAGCTGCGGCAGGCTCTCCTCCGACACCCAGTCGACGAACTGCTGGAACTCCGGATCGAACTCCATCTCCGTCACATCTTCGATCCGGGCTCCGCTCTGGAGCCATTCGACGAAGTCCGCATTGACCGGCTCCGGCTCGAACGCCCGGGCCTCCGGTTCATAGACCGCCAGCGCCGTCGCGACCTCGTCCGCCGAGCCGTAGCGGTCCTGCGGGTCCTTGGCGAGGAGCCGCGAGACGATCGCCTGCAGGTCGTCGGGGATCTCGACCGCGAACTCCGCCAGCGGCCGCGGGGTTTCTGAAGCATGCCGGAGCATCTGCCGGACCGGGTTCGTGTCCGGGAACGGAACGTGTCCCGTCAGCGCGTGGTAGAGGGTGCAGCCGAGGCTGTAGAGATCGCTCGCCACGTTCGCCGATTCCGGTGCGCGGGCCTGCTCGGCGGACATGTAGGGGTAGTGCCCGAGCGGATCGTCGACCGTCGAGCGGTCCACCGCGGCCGCTCCTTCGTCCCCGAGCGAGTCGAGGTAGGAGAGGGCATCGCGGGCCGCTCCGAACTCGAGGATCTTCACGATCCCCCCGGTCGTCACCCACAGGTTCGCCGGGCAGATGTCGCGGTGGATCACCTCTTCGGAGTGGAGGTAATCGAGGCCAAGCGCCGCCTGCGACAGGAGCTGGCACGCCTCCGGATAGGGCAAGCGGCCATCCCGGTCGAGCCGCTGCTGGAGTGTCTCCCCCTGGAGATCTTCGAGAGCGATGAACGGGATCTCGCCGACCTTGCCGACCTGGAACGTCTTGACGACATGCAGGTTGTCGACGAGCACCCCGACGCGGGCCTCGCGGCCCAGCTGCGTCAGACGCTCCGGATTGTGGCTCAAGGCCGCGGGAAAGATCTTGAGCGCCACCGGCTGGTGGAACTCGACGTGCATCGCATGGAAGACGTTGCCGAGCCGCCCTGCGGTCACGAAGTCGAGGACTTCATACGGCCCCAGCCGATAGGGGCCCGGGATCCCCGCCAGAACCGCGGCCGCCTGGAAGTCCGTCAGCCGGTTCTCAAGGCACAGATACCGGACGAACGGCTCGGCGTCGTCGGGGCCGTCCCCCGACGCCAGCCAGTCGGAACGGAACCGGTCGAAGTCGGTACCGCTCATCAGCCGCCCTTCGACCACGAAGTGTCGGACCGCATCGAGATTCATGGATGCCCCTCCCGGATTCGTTCAGCGCACGTGACCTCCGCCCGTCCTTCTCTCCCGCAAGCCACTCGACCAGGACGTCTGTCCTCGTCGCAGCCCACATCCGCAGTGTACCCGAGCGGAAACGGAGAGACCCATTGAATCCGAAAGGTGAGAACGGGATCCGGCCGGATCCTCGCAGCAGCGAAGCAGTGCGATTCCGCACGATCAACGAAAACGGCCCGGACAAGAAGTCCGGGCCGGAGAGCAATCGGAATTGAGACGGGGCCGCAGGCGACGGATCTCAGGCTGCAGGCCGCAGCCTCTCACCTGAAGCCTCTCCTCCCCCCTACTTCATCCGCATGTAGTACTTCTTGTTCTTCGGGTCGAAGTCGTTGCTGCTGAGGACTTCCTCGCCCGCCTCGATCTCCGTGTAGGCGTAGTGCTCGATCATCGACTCGTCGTCGGACAGCTTCTCTCCCTTGGGGCCCCAGGCGTAGTTCCGGACGCAGACCGGGAGGAGCAGTTCCTTGTCGATGTGGAAGTCCGCCTTGCGGTAGTCCTTGCCGGCCAGGGGGGCGGGGAACGTGATCGTGCAGCGGAAGCTGGGGCGGTCTTCGAAGGTCGCGTTGTCGACCAGTTCGCACTCGAAGGCGTGGTTGTTCTGGAGGTCCTTGAGCTGCTCGCCGGCAATCGTCCGGGCGAGCTCGACGAGGCCGACCTGCGTCACCGGGTGGCGGTTCTCCGCCATCACCATGTCGCTGTCGATCGCCAGTTTCAGGGTCCCGGCGAGCCGCCCCGCGACTCCCCCCGGCTGGACGAGGAGGTGGTTCTCATGCTGGCCGTCGACGTAGATCGCCTGCCGGCCTTTGTCGCCCGAGCGGAACTTCATGTAGACGCTGAAGGGGGCGTGCCCCATCTTGAGGTCGATCTCCTGCCCTTCGAGGAGCGCACCTTTGACCACTTCCTGCTTGAAGAACTTCGCCTTGTAGTAGGGGACCCGCGAGAACTTCTCGATCCCCTGGTTCATCAGCATCATGCTGAGCTGCATCGCCCAGCGGCCCGTCAGCTTGTGCGGGTCCTGGGCCGAGGCCGCCGGAGCGGGAACGACGGTCACTTCCCCGGCGGTACCGGCCGAAGTCGACGCGACCGCCAGGATCGTCTGCGGCGCGGAGACCGGAGCGGTGGCGGTGCTCGGGAGGATCGGCAGCGCCATCGCCACGAGCGGCCTGGAGGAGACGGGATCCGCGCCGACCGGCTGCGGGTCGTCCATCAGGCTGAAGGCCCCAGCCCCCGCGGCAACGAGAAACGTCGCCATCGTGTTCGCCAGGCGATTCCCGGTTCGCCAAGATCGAAAAAACATGCGGAGCTACCCGGTGGAAGGGAGGCTGGGACAGGAACTGGGGACGGGAGGCCTCGGGCCCTAGACTCGACGGACGCCGGCGCAGAGCGGAGGCGGACGGAGATCGAGGACCCGACGACGATCCGCTGCGCGGTCGCGGCACATCATGGAAGAATTCGCTGTGATATGGTGTCGGACGGCAAACTCCGCCGGCCGAAGTCTTTTCGGATCGGCAGGAATCGTCGGTCCAACGGGTTTGACAACGTTCCTCGGCAAACTCGCCGCAGCTCCCCTCCCTGCTCCAATCCGATTTGTCCCGGGGGCGGGGCGGGGACGGAGCTTGACCGTCGCCGGCGGGGCTCTGACGATGACATCCCTGCGCCCCGGATCTTCCAACCACCGAGTGAACACCCCTTGGCCCGAAGAGCTCCCCGCCGCGGTCTTCCCCAGTGGCTGAGCGAGACGCCGCAGCCGCTGTTCCTCGTCGACTCCCGGCGGGTCGTGATCTTCTTCAACGCCGGGTGCGAGGCCCTCACCGGCTGGAACGCGGCGGACGTCATTGGACAGACGTGTCCGTACGCCACGGAGGCGGACTGGACCCGCGTCGAATCGATCCTCGGGGGGATCTGCCCTCCCCCATCCGCCTTCGCCGGTGAGGCCGTCACCTCACCGCTCCGGCTGGTCGACCGGGAGGGGAATGCCCATGCCCGGCTCGGGCACTTTCTTCCGATTCCGTCCGGGCCTGAAAACGACCCTCCGCGGGTGCTGGGAATCCTGCTTCCGGTTCGGGCTCCGGTCCGGTTCTCCCCTCCCGCCGGGCCGACGGAGCTGCACGCGGAGCTGGCGGCGCTGAAACAGCAGTTGCGGCGGCGGTACGACCTCCCCGCCTGGATCGCCGCCACCCCCGCTTCGAAGCGGGTCGCGGCGCAGCTCGTCCTCGCCCGGGATTCCGACACCCCGGTGCTGCTTGTCGGGGAGCGCGGGACCGGCAAGGAGCACGCCGCCCGGATCATCCACTACCAGGGACCGCACCGCCTGAAGACGTTCGTTCCGCTCGACTGCCGGGGGCTTCCGGCGCGAGAGGTGAGCCAGACCGTGCGGCGGTTCTTCACGACCGAGGAGGGAGACCCGCAGATTCCGATTCTTCAGCCCGGAACGCTGTTTCTTCGGAACGTCGACCGGCTTCCGCGGGAACTGCAGGAGTTCCTGGTCCGGGAGTTCGCCACGGGAGCGCGGCCTGACGGGCGGCGGATCATGGCCTCCCTGTCGCGGCCGATGGCTGAGGCGGAGGAGCAGTTCACTCCCGAGTTCTGGGGGCTGATCTCGGCGCTGACGATCGACCTGCCGCCGCTGCGGACCCGGCTCGACGAGCAGGCTCCGCTGGCACAGTCACTCCTGGAGGAGTCCAACCGGGGGAGCGACCTGCAGCTGGGCGGGTTTGCGAACGAAGTCCTCCACGAGTTCCGCCGCTACAACTGGCCGGGGAACGTCGGCGAGCTGGCAGGCGTGATCCGGGATTGCCGTGAGATCGCCAAGGGGCCGCTGATCGGGCTGGGCGATCTCCCGTTCCGGTTCCGGACCGGCATGGATGCTCAGCGGCTCGCGCCGGCCCGCGGGGGGGCGGTTGTTCCGCTCGAGCGGTTCCTGGAAGAGGCGGAGGCGGAGCAGATCCGCGCGGCTCTCACGGAGGCCCGGGGGAACAAGTCGATCGCCGCCGGGCTGCTGCAGATCCCCCGGGCCAAGCTGTACCGGCGGATGGAGGCTCTCGGGCTGGCGACCGATGAGCCTGCGGCGACTGCGAGCGAGGACAGCGACGGGACCTGAGCCGCGCCCCCCGATCGCCTCATCCCGCGGGGGGGCCGTCCGGTTCGAGACGGCGGCCGAAGCTCAGGACGTCGTCCGGCAGGTAGCCGATCCGGCGGTAGAACTCGATTGCCGCGGTGTTGAGCGACCGGACCTGCAGGTTGATCTTCGGGCATCCTTCGAGCCGGAGCCGCCGTTCCGCTTCCTCCATCAGCCGCCGCCCGAGCCCCTGCCGCTGGGCCTCCGGGGCGACGCCGAGGTAGTTGATCCAGCCGCGATGCCCGTCGTAGCCGACCATCACGGAGCCGACGATCCCCTCCTCCCCCGCCCCCGCCGCCACGAGGAACAGGTCGGGACGGACCTGGAGCTTGCGGGCGATGTCTTTCGCCGGGTCGTTCCAGGGGCGGGTCAGACCGCACCGGTTCCAGAGGTCGATGACGGCGTCGTGGTCGGCGGCCTGATAGGGGCGGATGTCCATCGGTGGTTCCCTGATGAAAATGAAAGCCTCGGGACACGCCTCGAGCGGTGCCGGATCGGGGGATTCTGAAGATTTGCGAGGGACTTGGGCTCGTCTGCGGCGAATTCTGCCGTCCCCGGAGGACGAACGCCCCGGGAAATCGAGGTCGCATGGACCCGATTCGCGCCCCCAGGGGAGACTCCCGGCGTCCGCGCTTCCTTGATGAGTCCCGATCATGAACGGTCTGCCGCTCCGTTACTCCCTGCTGTTCGCTCTCCTGCTCGGGACGGGCTGCGTCCACGAACTGGGGACCAAATCGCACAAGGCCTCCCGCGTGCGGGAAGAGGCCGACGAAGAGGAAGACGAGGAGCAGACCCCCGGCTCGATGCGCCGCCGGATGCACAAGACGGTCAAGGAACCGGATCCCTGGGATATCAACAAGTGGCTCAAGGACGAGCGGACCGCGGAGATTGAGCGGAACCTCGGAGTGGAATAGACGAGGCGGATTGCCCCGTTCTGCCTCAGGCTCCCCCTGCGGTTCTCCCGCTGCGGACCTGATCGACGATGGCGGCCGGGGTGCCGATCGAGATGACCCGGATCGTCCCCAGGAACGGCTGAGCCGCCGGGGATTCGAAGCCGGTCTTCTGTGTCACGAACGTCGCGGTCGCGTCCGCCCGGACGCATTCACCGGCCGCTTCGCCGGTTTCGCAGTCGAGCCCCGACGGGAGATCGACCGCCAGGATCTTCCGGCCCGCCCCGTTGATCGCCCGGATCGCCGACGCGAACGGCTCCCGCGGCGCCCCCTTCGCTCCCGTTCCCAGCAGGGCGTCCACGATCCAGTCGGCCCCGGCGAGCCGCCGGTTTACGTCAGGCCAGTCGATCGACTGCGGTACGAGCTTCACAGGAAGCCCCATCCGCTCCACGACCCGCCAGGCGATGGCGGCGTCTCCGGTCAGGTCGCCGGGCGGCGAGAACAGCAGCAGCGAGACCGCATAGCCCCTGTTCGCGAGGTGCCGGGCGATCACGAACCCGTCCCCTCCGTTGTTTCCTTTGCCGCAGCAGATCGCGACCGGCCCCCCGATCCCGAGCTCGATCAGCCACTCCGCCGTGCCGCGGCCGGCGTTCTCCATCAGGACGATCCCCGGCAGGCCGTACTCCTCGATCGCGATCCGGTCGATCTCCCGGGACTGCTGACGGTTCAGTCGGACATTCTCCATGCGACTTCCCTCCCCCTGTGGAACGTCGCTCGCCCCACCGGCACCGGATTCTGTCATCCGGCTGATGTCACCCTTCGCGATTCGGACACACCGGCAGATTCTGCCGAACAGGGCGATCTCGCCGCAAACTCTCCGGGCTCAATTCCTTGCGGCTCACCCGAAATCTGCGGCATCGGCGGTGCATGGGGGACGTTCCGTCCAAGACGGAACACATCTCAGGGGCGAAATCATGAAGACGGCGATCTGGACGGCGGTGGCGGTGACGGCGGTAACTCTGGTGGCGGCGGATGCGCAGGCGGGCCCGTACGGCTACTCGGGGCAGAACGGGTTCTACTACAGCGGAACCTACGGTCAGTTCTATCCCCCCATTTACACCGGCCCGCGAGGCTCGACCGGGGGCTTCACGTCGACCGCTCCGGGGCGGAGCCAGTACCAGTACAACACGCAGTACGGCAACGGGGCGATGCTCCAGCAGGGTGGGCAGTTCAACTACATCCCGAACGGGGGCTACGGCTACCCGGTCTACGGTGGCGGGTATGGCTACGGCGGCGGCGGATACCGCTCCCGCGGCAACTACGGCTACGGCTGGTAACGATCCGAGCTGAGCCTGACGAAGGCTTGAGGCGGGAGGTCAGCGGGAAGCGGGCCAGCTTCATCCGTCTGCCGGTGCGAAGGAACGCTGACCTTCCGCCTCAGGCCTTCGTCGGGTCGAAACGGGGGCCGAGTGAGCCGAATGGCAGGTCGAACCCTGAAGGGATCTTCAGGGTTCGATTGAGTGGACCGAGGGAACCGGCCGATTCTGCCGGTCGGGGCAACGGTCTCACGCGGCGCCTTGGCGATCGCCGATACAACATCACAGGATGTTTCGTTCGGTTCGTTCGACGCGGGAGACAGGATGTCTCGGATCGTCGCCTGCTGGCTCCTCTGTCTCGCCGGTGTCGGCTGCGCTCACACTGCGCAGATCACCGTCTGGCAGCCCGCCGCGGCCGATTCCCGGGAACTGGGCCAGGTCGTCGTTCTCCCCTTCACCGGCGATCATGGCGACCTCGTCGCCGCCAGCCTGACCTCCCGCCTGGAACGGGGGAAGGTCTACCAGGTGGTCGACCGGACCGAGCTCCCGATGGTCTCGCTCGTCTCGCTGAGCGAAAAACAGCCCGGGAACTACGAGAAACAGGCCCTCGCCGCGGCCCGCAAAGCGCGTGTCGAGGGGCTGCTCTTCGGCCATGTCTTCCTGTACGACTGCGAAGTCCGAACGGTTCCGAACTCGGACGTCCTCGCCCCCCGGCGGTTCGGCCCGGAACGGGTCTTCGGCACCTCTCCCTATCAGGAACACGAGTCAGAGTGGCTCGTCGGGAACGTCGGAGTCGAATACCGGCTGCTCGACACCGAGACCGGGGAAGAACGGGCTTCCGGCAAGGTCATCCGCGAGTTCCGCGAGCCCCGCAAGGCACTCAAGGACCTCCCGTCGCGGGACACCGTCCTGACGAACCTGGTGGAAGAGTGCCTCGACGACGTCGAAAAGCACCTCACGCCGCACAAGCAGACCGCTCACGTCCGCCTCGCCACCTGCGACTGGTCGCTTCACGGGCGTCCGGAAGTCCGCCAGGGGTGTGCCGCCGCCGAAAAGGGGAAGTGGCGTGACGCGGAAGCGAAGTGGCAGGAAGCCCTGACGTACGACGCGGAGAACCACGCCGCCCTCTACAACCTCGGCGTCGCCGCCGCGAACAAGCTCGAGTACGACGCGGCCGAGGAATACATCATGCGGGCGATCCGCATCAAGCACTGCGACTGCTACGAGACGGGGCTCTCGCAGATCCGCCGCCACCGCGAAGACTTCGAAAAGTCGCAGACCCAGCGGTCGACCGACGACATCGCCTCCCGCTTCGACTGAGCCGCTCGACCGGGACGCTCCCGCTCGCCCGGCGTCCCTGGAGCACCCGTTTTCGGGCTCAACATTCTTTCGCGGCCGGTCCTCTCGACGGTCGCTTCGACACTCTCTGGAACATCCGAGCATTCCTCCCTCCGGGACATTCCGGACGTGGGGGCTTCCATGTTGGGATTGCGTGAAGTGGCTGTGAGCTTCGCGCGGCGGTAGAATCGCCTGCCATATCCCATCAAGGCACTCGACCCCGGCAGTGCCTGACTCAGTGCGAACGACATCCCTTCGCCCGGTCCCTGTCACGGGGCAGTTTTTCATGTACGGCCATTTGATTCCCTGCTCCGGGGGTGAAGTCCTCCCCCTCTCGCGAACCCGGATGTACCTCGGCCGCCGCGTGGGGGACGCCCCCTCCGCGCCGCTCAATTCCGAAAACGCCCTCTGCCAGCTCGAGCTTCACGACGGCTGGTGGCACCTCGAAGACCTCCGCGCCCCGCAGGGGGTGAAGGTCAACGGCCGGGCCTGCAAGCGGGAACGGCTCCAGCCCGACGACGAGATCGCCATCGGCCGCCACCGCTTCCGGATCCAGTACACGACCCCCAAGGCGGGGGCCAAGGGGAAGCCTCCGGGATCGGGGAACCCGAAATCGGCCCCCCTGCACCGGATGGATACGCCCGGCTTCGGCCCGGACGCCGATTCCGGCGTCCTGGGACGGCTCGTGCTGCTGGGGGGCGGAGACGACCTGGTCCTCTCGAAGGCGAGCGTCACGTTCGGCCGGAGCTCCTCCTGCGACCTGACGATCCCGAGCTCGAAGGTCTCGTCCAAACATGGCCGCCTCGATTTCCAGGACGGACACTGGCGGATCCATGACCTCGGCAGCACGAATGGCATCCGGGTCGACGGGGTGAAGGTGGAAGAGGCGTGGGTCTACCCCGGCGGCGAGATCGCCCTGGGCGACCTGCGGCTGAGGCTCGAATACACCCCGCGCGGCCCGCGGCCGATGCAGGATCTCGTCGTCCCCCGGCCGACGAAGTCGCTGCTCGATCAGCTCGGTGTCTCGGCGGAAGAACTCAGCAACATCGTGGCGAGCCACCCCGAGGAGGACGACATTCCTCAGCGGCCGCGGTACGACCTGCTGAAAGACCTGTAGAGACCGGTCACGGACGATCGGGGGATGTCGCGGCGGATCCGCCGCAAGGACAGGGAGGCGAGGCCGCGTCGCGGGTGACGCGAAGCCTCGTGTAACGCTGGTCGGTTCCTGAATCTTGTGGGTTGTGGAGGCTGGCGCGAGCCAGCAGGGTGTTCCGGTCAGGAGCGGCGCGCGCCGCCCCCTGGCTGAGGTGGGTCTGCCGGCTCAAGGTGCGTGTCGACTCGGTCCTTCGGTCCCTCCCCTTACGAGTTGAGCCAGTTCATGCCGACTGTTCTCGTCGTCGATGACTCTCACGTCGATCGCCTCCTTGCGGGGCAGCTCCTCTCCCGTGGCGACGGGATGACGGTCGACTTCGCCGAGAACGGAGCGATCGCACTCGAGGCGATCCGCCAGAGCCCTCCCGATCTTGTCGTCTCCGACCTGCAGATGCCCGAGAAGAACGGGCTGGAACTGGTGGAGGCGGTCCGCGACGAATACCCCGGCCTGCCGGTGATCCTGATGACCGCCCGCGGGAGCGAGACGATCGCGATCGAAGCGCTCCGCCGGGGGGCGGCGGGCTACATCCCGAAATCCTCCCTCGCCGAACAACTCACCCCGACGGTCGAGGCGGTTCTCGAGGCGATGCGGGCGGACCGCCAGCACACCCGGGTGATGCACGCCCTCTCCCGGATCGAGTGCCGGTTCGTCCTCCGGAACGATGCGGAGCTGATCCCGGCCCTCGTCGCGCATGTTCAGGAGATGCTCCGCTGCATGCCCCTCGGCAACGAGTCGGAGCGGCTGCGGGTCGGGCGGGCGGTCGGGCAGGCACTCTGGATTGCCCACGAGCACGGCAACCTCGAGTTGCCGCTCGACAGCCAGGCGAGCGACGCCGCGTTTCAGGAGCTCGGCCGGACCCGCCGCGGCGAACGCCCCTGGTCGGATCGGACGCTCGAACTGCATGCCGCTGTTACCCCGGCCGAGGCGGTCTTCACGATCGACTACGCCGGCCCGCCGATCCGGACGGGAGAGCTGCCACAGAACCTTCAGGAAGAGGCGGTCGACCGGCACTGGCTGAGCCGGTTCGTATTCCTCCCCGCCGTGATGGACGATATCGAGTTCCTGCCGGATGAATCCCGGCTGATCCTCCGGAAGCGGCCCTCGGCCGCGGCGACCGGGCACGAATCGCTCGAGGTCGCCTGAACGCCGGTTCTCGCCGGAGGGGGCGAACCGCTGCTCTTTACGACTGGTCCGGTAGGCCGTTCGGAGACGGCCGCGTCGTATCTCGGACCGGGCCTGATACACTATCGGGCCAAGGCAAAATTCTGGAACTGCAGGTCCGATGAGCGTTTCGAGTTACGAGTTTGACGTGGTGGTGATCGGCGCGGGGCATGCCGGGGTCGAGGCGGCCCTCGCCAGCGCGCGGATGGGAGCCAGAACGGCGCTCCTCACCATGAACTGCGATACGGTCGGCCAGATGAGCTGCAACCCCGCGATCGGCGGGGTCGCCAAGGGCCAGATCGTCCGGGAGATCGACGCCCTCGGGGGCGAGATGGGGCGGTGCATCGACGCCACCGGCATCCAGTTCCGGATGCTCAACAGCGGCAAGGGGCCCGCGATGCACAGTCCGCGGGCCCAGGCGGACAAGAAGGCGTACCAGTTCCGGATGAAGGAGGTGGTCGAGAACGAGCCGAACCTCCATCTGCGGCAGGAGCTGGTCGAGGGGCTGGTGACGGAAGAGGTGGAAGGGGGGAACGATCCCTCCCATACGGTTCATCGCATGACCGGCGTCGCAGTCCGCGGGGGCGCGGTCTATCTCTGCCGGGCAGTCATCGTGACGACCGGGACGTTCCTGCAGGCGATCATGCACACCGGCGAGGCGAAGACTCCCGGCGGCCGCGCGGGGGACGGGACCACCGGCACCCTCTCCGACAGTTTTCGGGCCCTCGGCTTTGAACTGCGGCGGTTCAAGACCGGGACCCCCTGCCGGCTCAACGGCCGGACGATCGACTACTCCGTGCTGGCCGAACAGCCCGGGGATCCCGAGCCGGTCCCGTTCTCGTACCTGAGCGACCGGATCGAGCAGCCGCAGATGTCCTGCTGGCTCACCGAGACCAACCCGCATGCCCACGACCTGATCCGGGCGAACCTGCACCGCGCCCCGATGTACAGCGGGCAGATCCAGTCGACCGGCCCCCGGTACTGCCCGTCGATCGAAGACAAGGTGGTCCGCTTCGCCGACAAGGAGACGCACCAGATCTTCCTCGAGCCCGAAGGGCGGAACACCTGGGAGTACTACTGCAACGGGATCTCGACGAGCCTCCCGCGGGACGTGCAGGACGAACTCGTCCGCTCGATCCGGGGGCTCGAGCGGGCCCAGATCATGCGGTACGGCTACGCCGTCGAATACGACTACGCCCCGCCGACGCAGCTCCAGCCGACCCTCGAGACGAAGCGGGTCGCGGGCCTCTACTTCGCCGGTCAGATCAACGGCACGACCGGCTATGAAGAGGCGGCGGGCCAGGGCCTGATGGCGGGGATCAACGCCGCCCTCAAGCTCAGCGGACAACCGCCCCTGATCCTCGACCGGAACCAGGCGTACCTCGGCGTCCTGCTCGACGACCTCGTCACCCGCGGGGTGGACGAGCCGTACCGGATGTTTACCTCCCGGGCGGAATACCGGCTGCTCCTGCGGCAGGACAACGCCGATCGCCGCCTGACGCCGACCGGGGTCCGGATCGGACTCGCCACAGCGGAGCGGCGGGACCGCCACGCCACCTACGAATCGGAGGTCGAGCGGGGGCTCGCCTTCCTGCGGAAGACCTGGCATCAGCACGACACGCTCGAGACCTGGCTCCGTCGTCCCGAGATGACGTGGGAGACGCTCGGCGGGATGTACCCCGCGGTCCGGGAGCTCGCGATCGGCCGCCGGGCGAGCGAGCAGATCCAGATCGAAGTGAAATACTCGGGCTACATCCAGCGGCAGGAGCTCGACGTCCAGAAGGCCGAGAAGGTTCAGGCGGTCCGGATCCCGGAGACGTTCGACTTCGCCGCGATCCCGCAGCTCCGGGCGGAGGCCCGCGAGAAGCTTCGACGGGTCCAGCCCCGCGACCTCGGCCAGGCAGGCCGGATCAGCGGGATTACACCCGCCGACCTCGCGGTCGTGATGCTGTATCTCAAGGAGCCGGGGCGGATGGCGACGTAATCACGCCGCCTTCGTCCCCTTCTTGATCTCGCCGTTCTCGCCGACTTCCTCGAACCGGACCGACATCCGCTTCGAGACCCCGGCCTGTTCCATCGTCACGCCGTAGAGGACGTTGGCGGCGGTCATCGTCTGCTTGCGGTGGGTGATGACGACGAACTGCGTCATCTGGGCGAATTCCTTGATGATCGCGATGTACCGGCCGACGTTCGCGTCGTCGAGCGCGGCATCGACTTCGTCCAGGATGCAGTAGGGGCTCGGCTTGCTCCGGAACATCGCGAACAGGAGCGCAACCGCGGTCATCGTCTTCTCACCTCCACTCAAGAGGGTCAGCGAGCGGAGCTCCTTGCCGGGGGGGCGGGCGACGATGTCGATGCCGCACTCGAGCACGTCCTCGACATCCTCGAGGATGATGTCCCCTTCCCCGCCGCCGAACACCTTGCGGAACAGCTCGCGGAAGTGGCCGCGGATCGTCTCGAACGTTTCGAGGAACATCCGGCGGCTTTCCGTGTTGATCCGGCGGATGATCTCTTCGAGGGTCGACTTCGCCTCCTGGAGGTCCTGCAGCTGGGCGCTCAGGTGGCTGAAGCGGGTCTCGAGCTCGTCGAGGTCGTCCAGCGCATCGGTGTTGATGTTCCCCAGGGCCTTGATCCGCCGCCGGAGCCGCTCGACTGCCCCTTCCAGTTCGGGACGGATGTCCGCAAACTGGACGCTTGGCTCGAGGGCCGTGTATGGCGTCTCGGATTCTTCGGTGACTTCCTCGATCTCCACCTCGGCGTCGTCGCCGGCGGCCTCGGCCACTTCCGACTCGCCTGCGTCCTCCTCGCTGGATTCCGCTTCGGCCGCTCCCTTGGGGGCGTGGGCTTCGAGGTAGTCCCGGAACGCCGAGACACCCGACGCGGCGAGCTCTTCGAGCGTGACCTGGTACTCTTCCTGGATCTTCTGGGCGAGCGAGCGGAGGTGCATCTCCCCTTCGCGGATCCGCAGCTCCGCCGCGTGCTGGCGATCGGAGGCGCTCCGGCGGAGCTTGTGCAGTTCGTCCGCGCGGCGCGACAGGACCTGCCGCCGTCCCCGGACCTCGTCCCGCTGCCGCGTCGCTTCCCGGACCGCGGTCGAGAGCGTCTCGGCATCGACGAACCGGAGCGAGACCCCGGATTCGGTCCGGAGGATGAGCCGGTCGCACTCGAGACGGGCGGCGAGCAGCGACCGCAGCCGCTGGTCTGCCTCTTTCCGCTGGGCGGTCCGCTGAATCTGGTCCTGCCGCAGCCGGACCTGATCCGCCTGGAGGCTCTTGAGCCGTTCTTCGTGCTTCGCCAGTGAGAGCTGTTCTTCCCGCGCCGTCTCCTGCAGCGAGGTGAGCATCTGCTCGATCGCCGCGGTCTTCTGCTCGGTCGCTTCGACCTCCGCCGTCAGGACCTCCGAGGCAGCCCGCTGCTCTTCGACCTGCTGCCGCTGCTCTTCGACGGCGGCCGCCAGTTGATCGCGGCGTTCCTCGTGACGCAGGAGGGTCTGCTCGCACGACGCGAGCTCTTCGGCCAGGCGGTCGACCGTCTGGCGGTAGCCGTCGAGCCGGGTCGCCGCTTCGGCGAGCTGGGCCGAGACGAGCTGATACCCCTGCTCCGCTTCCGAAAGCCGGCCATCCTGATCATTGAGCGACGACGTGAGCCAGCCGAGCCGTTCCACCTCGCTGGTGATCGTCCGGTCCAGTCGGATGATCTCGTTCCGGAGCTGCCGCAGCTCGCTCTTGCGGGAGAGGACCGCCGTTTCGCTCGGGACGGTTCCGACGTACAGGGTCCCGTCCGCGTCGACGAGCTCCCCCTGCTGGGTGACGAAGCGGCAGCCGGAACCGACTCCGGCCGCGAGGTCGAGCGCGTAATCGAGCGACTCGACGATCCAGGTGTCCGCCAGCAGCCGGGCCGCCAGTCCCGGAACGAATTCCGACTCGGTCACATAGGCATCGGCCCGTCCGAGAACGCCGGGCTCGCCGGAGAGATCGACGTACCGCTCGGCCGGGATCCGGAAGCCGCGGAGCCGCGACGGGGCCGAGCTGTCGCGGGCCGCCGGCGGCAGCTCCACGAAGCCGACCCGGCCGATGATGTGGGCGTCACCCCGGTTGAGGAAGTCGATGAGCGGGCCGGCGTCGTCGACCACCAGGAGTTGGGTCCGGGCGCCGAGGGCGACTTCAATCAGGGGGGCCGCTTCGAGCGAGGCGTCGATCAGTTCGCCGACGCTCCCGACGATGTTCGACCAGGGCGGGCTCTTGACCGTCGCGGCCCGGTCGAGAATCTCGCGGACCCCGATCCCGAGCCCTTCCTGGCGGCGTTCGAGATCCTGCAGGACGTTGAGCCGGGCCTGTGCGGCGCTACGGCGTTCCCGGAGCTCGCTGAGCCGCCGCTCGGTCTGGCCCTGGTCGCCGAGGAGCGTCATTCGCTCGAGGCGGACCGACTCGATCAGTTCCCGCGCGGCATCGGCCGCGGACTGGACGTCGCTGGTCGAGAGGGTCTGCCGCTCGAGTTCGTGTTCTGCCTGCGTCAGCCGTTCCACGCTTTCTTCGACGGCGCGGGTCGCCGCGGTCGCCGCGTCGTCAGCGGCGGTCCACTGCGATTCGATCGTCGCGACGCGGCGCTGCTGTTCGGCGACCTTCTTCCGGAGTTCGTCCCGCCGGTCGCGGGTCTCGCGGATGCGGGTGCGGGCCTCGTCGAACAGGGTCCGCAGGCCAGCCAGCTCTTCTTCGCGGGCCTCGATCGACCGCTGCTGCTCTTCGAAGGCTTTCGAGAACCGGTCGAGCTTCTCGGAGGTCGTGGCGAGCTCCGAGTCGATTGCGCTCGAACGGACCGTCAGCATCCAGCGGTCCTGCCGCAGCCGCTCGATTTCGCTCGAGAGTTCGCGGGACCGGCTCTGCTGGTGGCGGATCGTCGATTCGGCGACCGCGATCTGCTCGCGGTTCTGCCCGGACCGCTTCTCGAGCTCGCGGACGGTCCCTTCGTGCTCAGCGAAAACCCCTTCGAGGGCCTGCGTCTGCTCCTCGATCCCGCCGAGCTCCTGCGCGAGTGTCTCGACCTGGGCCAGCGCTTCGGCTGCTTCGGCCGCCGCGACCTGGTGGTGGACCTGGTGCTCGCGGAAATCGTCCGCCGCGAGGCCGGTCCAGAGGGTTTTCAGTTCCGTCGACAGCTCGCGGTACTTGGCCGCCTTGCTCGCCTGGCTGCGGGTTGAATTGAGCTGGGTCTCGACCTCATCGACGATGTCGGTGAGCCGGAGCAGGTTCTGGGCGACCCGCTCGAGTTTCCGCTCCGCCTCGACCTTCCGGGACTTGTACTTGCTGATCCCGGCCGCCTCTTCGAACACGAGCCGCCGCGTGGCGGGGTTCGCCTGGAGGATCTGATCGACCCGCCCCTGCTCGATGATGCTGTACGCCGCCGTCCCCGCGCCTGTTCCCATGAACATGTCGCGGATGTCTTTGAGGCGGACGACGTTGCCGTTGAGCAGGTATTCCGAGTCGCCGCTCCGATAGAGGCGGCGGCCGATCTTCACTTCGGCGCTGTCGACCGGGAGCCGGCCGGCGGTGTTGTCGAAGGTGAGCCCCGCTTCGGCGTAGGCGCTCGCCTTGCGGCTGTTGGAGCCGTTGAAGATGACGTCTGTCATCTCCTTGCCGCGGAGGCTCTTGGCGCTCTGATCGCCGAGGAGCCACTTGATCCCGTCGACGACGTTGCTCTTGCCGCTTCCGTTCGGACCAACGACGCACGTCACCCCCGGAGAGAACTCGAAGAGAGTCTTCTCCGCGAAACTCTTGAATCCGAAGAGTTCGAGAGACTTCAGCATGGGGGTGAAAAAGTCCGACGCGACGTGGCCGGGAGGAATCCGGAAAGGCTCTTGGGGATGGAACCGCCTCGGAACGCGGGGGAGACGTTCCGAGGCGGATGAGATCGGTCAGGAATCAGAATCCCGCCGAGGGGTCCAGGGCGGCGGTTTCCCGCGGCCGTTCCTGGTAGTCGGACTCATACGGGTTGGGAGTTCCGCCGCGAGGGATCTCCTCGGGAGGGGGGGGCAGCTCTTCCGCGACCTTGGTCGGCCGGGCGGGGGACTTGTCCACAGGACCGTCGGCCTTCGACTTGGAGTCGGTCTTGGGCTTCTTGCCGTCCTGCTCCTCGTCCTTGGCTTCATCCTTGGGAAGCGGCGTGAACTTCGGCGTTTCAGCCGGACGTTCTTCGGCACCGGTCCCGAAGATGTTCGGGGCGAGCCCTTCGCCGCCGATCGTGGCCTGCTCTTCCCCTTCCGAGGCATTCGGACGGAGATAGACGCGGCCCGCCTGCGGCAGGGCGTCGATCCCGATCGGACCGGGGAGGTTCCCCTGCCGGTCGGCTTCGACAAGCATCGCCAGGAGGTCCGGATAGCCGGCCCCGAGGTCCGCCAGGGTCCGGATCACGTCGCCGATCCGGCGGGAGACCTTCTCCCGGATCTGCCGCTCACCGGCGACCGTGCGGGTCACGACGATGTGCGTGCCGTCCGGCGAGCTCTGCACCAGGAACTTGCCTCCCGCCCGGACGACGAGCGGCGTCAGGAATTCCTGGCGGGAGTTGAACAGGACGATTTCGGACTTCTTGTACCGGGTCAGGTGGATCATCGGGTCGCCGGTCGACTCGACGACGTGCAGCGAGAAGTGCTGATCGAAGTTGATGCCGGCGATCGCCGACTCGTGCGGCGCGGCGGTCGAGAGGGCCCGGAACGCTCCGTACCGGGTCTCCATGCTCGGGTGGTTCATCAGGTTCCGGAGGGCGAGGATCGCGTCGCCGTCCGGCAGGATCGCGAGAGCCGCCAGGGCGTAGGCCCGGAAGGCGGGTTCCTTGTCAGCTGCCTCCTCGAGGACCTTCACGCCGTCGGCGTTGCCGAGGTAAGCGAGGGCTTCGGCGGACCGGAAGCGGGCTTCGAGCCCCGGCGCCTTGAGGCCGTCCTTGAGGGGGGAGAGCCCTTCGGCCCCCATCCCTTCGAGTTCGAGCGCAGCCCGTTCGGCGGACTCATCCACGAGCAACTGCTCGCGGACCTGCTGCATCCGCATGTGCCGGTCGATCGGGGTCTCGTTGAGAGTCATGTGCCGGATCACCTGCAGGTACCGCGGGTAGTTCTCGAGGTACTTGTCGTGAACCGTCAGCTCGATCGTCGAATCGGTCTTGGCTTCGGCCATCTTCTTCTTGATGCCCGCCTTGTCGTAGCCGTGGAACCGCTGCGAGATCCGGTTTTCGATCTTGGTCACCATCCGGGCCCCGACGTAGTCGGGACGAAGTCCCATCGTCAGGTTCCGGTCTTCACCGATGTACTCGGCTCCCCCCGGAATCAGCCCCTTCTTGAGGGAGGCCCCTCCCTTGGAGCCCTGCGCCGAGAACAGGATCACGGGACCGCTGCTCCGGGCGAGTTCCTTCCCTTCACGCATCCCGCCATCGACGTAGGCGAACTCCGACAGGCGGCACGGCAGCAGCCAGCCCCCCGCCAGGCTCGTCGTCTCGCTTCCTTCGGGGAGCGAGACTTCAACGTCGATCCGGTCCCCTTTCCGCACCAGCGGCGGGAGGTAGGCGGTGACGATGACGAGCGCCGTATTGGGCGAGGCGAGCAGGTTTTCCGGGTTCTCGATCTTCATGCGCCGCATGTCGTCGAGGAGCATCTTGCGGTAGTACGAGGCCGGGGGGTCTTCGCCGGTCCCGTCGAGGCCGTTGATCAGGCCGACTCCCTGGAGGGTCTGGACCCCTTCCCCTTTGATCGAGACGTAGTCCCCGATGTACTTCGAGTGGCCGTTCGTCCCCCGGAGGGCGGCCTCGATGTTCTCACGGCGTTTGACCTTCACGTCCTTCTTGAAGGGCATGTGCAGGTCGGAGAGCTCGATCGCCGAGCAGCCGACGCCCCCCAGCAGAACGACGACCGTCAGAAGTTCCAGCAGCCGACGACCGGCCGACGGCGGACTGGCAGTCGCCGGACGGGTCGCGGAGGAAATGAGACGGGGAGACATGGGTCGCGCCATGAACTCGGGCTCCCGGATGGGAATGGCGAACGGAGGGGGGAAACTGGGGGCGGATCAGGACGATCGGCCGCGAGGTGGCCCGGGACACTACGGGAGCCCGATTTCTAGGGTCAAGGTGCGCGGCAGGTTTCGCCATCGGCTCCGGGGGGGACAGGCGGGGATTGCTGAAGAGCGGCTCAGGAGGGACCTGTTCCGGCGATTTCTGCCGTTGGGGACTTGAGCGATTTTCCGGAAGAATGTCCCCGATCCCCTGGGGAAACACCGCTGGAAGGCTCGATCGCTCAGCTCCCTTGGCGGGAACGTCGGATCGAGCCCCGTGGCGACCCCCATGATGCCGAACGGCAACACCACACGATGCCGCGACGCCACGCCGGGAGGGGGTTCCCGGCATCAGTCGCCAGGCCGCCGTCCACAATCCGAAACATTTCTGAATGAGCCCCGCGCGGCTCGGGCCGGGCTTCCATGGCCCCGAAACGCTGGGAATTTCGTGGCGGCAAGGTCCAACCGTCCGCCTCCCGGCCTCGCCTCGAGGGGAACAGCCGCCGTCGCCGGCGGGCGTTCACCCGCTTTGGCACCCCATTTGTAAAGACTCGTAAGCGGCGCCCCACGCCATGCAGATCGTGACGACCGGCTTGTGCGCGGTTTCCCGCGGAAGGCTGGCCGCGCTCTCTGTTGCCCCCAAGGAATGCTGCATGCGCGCGTCTCTCGTCCTCTGGATCTCGCCCGATCAGGAACTGTTCGTCCCGGTCTCGCAGAAGCTCGATGACCGGGTCCGACATCAGACGACCCTGTTCTTCGACGAGGCCCGCGTCCTCCTCGGCGCCGAGCGCCCGGGGGTCGTGATCGTCGACCAGCGGCTGGTGCTCGACGGCGGACATGCCGCCGACCGGTTCCTCGAAGAGGTCCAGACCCGCCTCCCGGAAACGACCATCATCCTCCTCACGGGGGACGCTGCCCCGGAAACACTTGAGCGCCGCTGTGCCTGCTCGAAGATCACCCATCTCCGCGGCACGCTCGACGTCGAAGCCCTCGCGGGCACCCTCCGGTCGGAGTTCTCCGAGCTGTTCGTCCGCCAGGTCGAGGTCCAGCACGACCGGCCGAACGAGACCTTCGGACGAGCGGTCCTCGAAGGGGCGACGCAGAGGTTCGAGACGAACTCCCCCGTGCTGAAGCGGATGCTCGAGGACCTGGCGATCGCCGCCGCCCACGACGTGACGATCCTCCTGATCGGCGAGACCGGGTCGGGGAAGACCTTCCTGTCGCGGCTGATTCACGAGACGTCGCCGCGCCGCAACGACCCGTTCCTGCACGTCGCCTGCGGAGCCCTGCCCCGCGAGCTGATCGAAAGCGAGATGTTCGGCCACTCCAAGGGGGCGTTCACCAGCGCCCACGCGGAGAAGGACGGCAAGTTCGTCGCCGCCGGCCGGGGGACGATCCTCCTCGATGAAATCGACGTCCTCGGCCTCGAGCAGCAGGTGAAGCTCCTCAAGGTGATCGAAACCGGCGAGTTCGAGCCGGTCGGCTCGAACCGGACCCTCAAGTCGCAGGCCCGGCTCGTCGTCGCCAGCAACCTCGACCTGCAGCCGCTCGTCGAAACGAACCGGTTCCGACCCGACCTGTACTACCGGCTGAGCATGCTCAAGTTCGAGATCCCGCCGCTCCGGAAGCGGAAGGTCGACATCATCCCGATGGCGAAGAAGTTCATCGCCAAGTTCGCCGAGAAGCACCGGGTCGCCATCGCCCGGATCGAAGACACGTTCCTCGAAGCGCTCCTCGATTATCCCTGGCCCGGGAACGTCCGGGAGCTCGAGCATGTCGTCCAGCGGGCGGTGATCTACTGCCGCAACGGGATCCTGACCGCGGAACACCTGCCGTCGCACGTCGTCGCCGGCAAGGCGGGCCCGACCAACGATCCCTCGGTGGTGCTCGGGGAACGCCGCTCGGCAGCGGAAGTGACGCTCAGCAATCAGGTCGCCGTCAACGAGCGGGAGATCATCGAGCAGTCCCTGTTCAAGAACAATTTCAGCCGGACGCGGACCGCCAAGGACCTCGGGATCAGCCGGGTCACGCTCTACAACAAGATGAAGAAGTACAACATGCTGAAGCACACGCATTAGGCTTGGGCTTCGCCGGCAATCTCCTGAGGGACTCGGGCCCGCCGCTGCAAGTGTGGCCCCCTCGGGGGCCCGTTCCCGGTTTGTCTTCCGCTCGCGCTGCCAGCTATCCTCGACGCATCAGTACTCCCTGAAGTGAGGACGCGATGCGTGTGGTGTGGCTTGGTCTGGCTCTGATCTCCTGTCTCGGTTTGGCCTCGGCTCAGGAGCCGAAGGCGGACTCTCCGTCGCTGGCCCCGTCAGGGCTCAGTCTCCGGTTCGAGGTCAAAGGTCTGCCTGACGCGGCGACCAGCGTCGCCCTCCATCCGACCGCTCCGTGGCTGGCGGTCGGGAGCTACGACTGCGTCGAAGTCTGGAACCTCGAGAGCCGCGAAAAGGTCCAGCGCGTTCCGACCAGGATCGGCTTCGTCCGGAGCCTCGCCTTCTCGCCCGACGGCAAGCTGCTGGCGGCCGGGGGCTACCAGGGGCTCCTCCCGATCGAGGTCGAGGGGTGGAAGCCGCAGTCCCGGCTCAAGGGGCACCGTGGCTACGTCAACAAGCTCGTGTTTGTGCCGGGGGCGGCGACGGAGGTCGTCTCGGCGAGCGACGATATGACGGTCCGGCTGTGGGACCTCGCCCTGGCGAAGGAACTCAAGACCTTCCACAAATTCGCGGACCCGGTCGCCTCGGTGGCCCTGTCACCGGACGGCAAACTGGTGGCGACCGCCACCGGCGACGAGACGCGGGTGTCCCGCCCCGGCGAGATCCAGATCTGGAACCGCGAGTCGGGCGAACTGGTCCACACGCTTCCCCCGCACAAGAAGCCCCCGACCGACGTCGCATTCTCTCAGGACGGCCAATTCCTCGCCTCGGGCTCGTTCGACGAGAAGGTCAACATCTACGAGGTCGCCAGCGGTCAGGCAGAGGGGTTCTTCGGCGGGCACCAGCGGCCGACGAACTGCGTGGCATTCCTCGACGGGGGTCGGCTCGTCGCCAGCGGCTGCGGCGGCCGGTTCCAGGGGGGGAACCAGATCCGGATCTGGACCCGCGAAGAAGGAGAAGTCGTTGCCGGTGCGGACTTCGAAGAGGGCAAAGTGACCGACCTCGCCGTTTCGGCGGACGGCAAGCGGATCGCCGTATCGCTCGACGCGAAGCAGGCGGTTGTGTTCGACACCGATCCCGGATTGCTTCAGGGGACGACGGATCCCGCCGCGGCGAAGGAGACCGCCGGAGTTCAGCCCCCCGTTCTCGTCTCCCCGAAGGGAGAGCACCAAAACGTGACCGGACTCGTCGGCAACGTGGCACCGCCCCGGTCCGCAACGCTTCTCGCTCAGGGGGCGGCTGACGCTCCCAAATCGAAGGAGGAATCCAAGGAAGAGAAGCCGGCCAAGCCGCTGAAGCCGATCCGGATCGGGATCATCGGGCTCGACACGTCGCACGCGATCGCGTTCACGACGGTGCTGAATAACAAGGAGAAACCCCGTCCGGAGTTCGCCGGCTGCACGATCGTGGCGGCTTACCCGTGGGGGAGCCGGGACATCGAGTCGTCGACCTCGCGGATCCCCGAGTACAAGACCAAGGTCGAGGAGCTGGGGGTCAAGATCGTCGACTCGATCGAAGAGCTGCTTCCTCTCGTCGACTGTGTGATGCTCGAGACGAACGATGGCCGTCCGCATCTCGAGCAGGTTCTTCCGGTCCTCAAGGCGGGGAAGCCGGTGTTCGTCGACAAGCCGATCGCGGCGTCCCTCACGGACTGCCTGGCGATCTTCGAAGCGGCCGAGAAGTCGAAGACGCCGCTCTTCTCATCCTCGTCGCTGCGGTTCATTCCGGAAGCCCTCAGCGCCCGGAGCGGGGCTTACGGCAAGGTGGTCGGCTGTGATGCCTTCAGCCCCTGCTCGCTCGAGGCGACGCATCCCGACCTGTTCTGGTACGGGATTCATGGCTGCGAGATCCTGTTCACCGTGATGGGGCCCGGCTGTGAGACTGTGACCCGGGCGACGACCAAGGACACCGACTTTGTCACCGGCGTGTGGAAGGATGGCCGGATCGGGACGTTCCGGGGGAGCCGGAGTGGGAAGAGCGGTTACGGCGGGACGGCGTTCGGGGAGAAGCAGACGGTGCCGCTGGGGAACTTCAAGGGGTATGAGCCGCTGGTGCAGGAGATCATCCAGTTCTTCCAGAGTGGTGTCCCTCCGGTGAGTCCGGAGGAGACGATCGCGATTTATGCGTTCATGGAAGCGGCGGATGAGAGCAAGCGGCAGGGAGGGAAGCCGGTGTCGGTGTCGGAGGTCCTCGAGAAGGCGAAGAAGGAGGTCGCCGCCCGCCTCCAAACAGTCCAAAAATAGCCAGCCAGCGTTCCGCTGGACCGGGGCGGCGTGGGGCGATGGATTGCGCTAAGGGGGCTGCGACGCCAACGAGGGGTGTTCGGGAGGACGGGCTTGCCGTGGTTTGGTTCCGCAGTAGTTCGAACTACGTCCCGGCCGACCCGACGCCCCCTCTCAAACCCATCGCCCCACGGCCACCCGGGTCCAGGGGCGGAGCTCCTGGCCGCCGGAGGCCTTCTCGATGTGGAATCGTGGCACACAACGGGCATCCGATCGCGAACCGGCGCTGCGGACCCTCCACTCCAGCACGCCCGCGCTGCACTCCCCGCGAGAAAGCAGAAGGGAGTCCTCGACGTTGGCTCCCCAATGCGGACGCCCGTTGTTGATCACGGTTCCACGATGAAGCGCCTCCGGCGGGGCCAGCAGCGTGCTGGACCCGGGTGAGGTCGCGGGACGGAGACGGCTCGCCACGGTACACTTACGACTTCTCGGGATGATCCTCGCGCAGGACTCGGTCATGGCTCGAAGGCTGGCGATCTGGACGATGCTCGGAGTCGGGCTGGCAGGCTGCGGCAAAGCACCACCGCCCCCTCCCCCACCCACCGTCACGCTCGCGCCGGACGCCCCCGCGGCACCGGTCGGAGGAGCTCCCAGCACCCCGGCACCGGCACCGGGGGCACCGTCCACCCCCGCGGCCGAGACGAAGCCGAAGTCCAAGATTGATCCCGGTATCCCCGATGACAAGGTCTTCCTCGTCAACGCCGAGGAGAACAACTTCGACGTCGCCGATCCGCAGATTGACCCCAGGGACGAGTTCACCGTCGCCACCGCCGAGCCCGCGCGGGATGTCGTGGTGAGCGGAGGGACCGTCCCCGGCGCCCCGACCGCCAAGCTCCCCGACGGCTTCACGGCGATCTCCGAAGCGGGAGGCACGGCCGACGGCTGGCCCAAGCGGATCCGCTGCAACGCCGACGGAGCCGAGATGGCCTACGTCCCCGGCGGCGTCTTCCGGCAGGGGGTCGACGGCGGTCCCGCCGACGCAGGGCCGGCCCATCCGACCTACCTCGATCCCTACTACATCGATATCCACGAAACGACTCTGCAGCAGTACTTCCAGTGCCGGACCGCGCTGAAGGAAGACGGCAAAAACACCCTCACCGAGCCCGCCAACGCCAGCCAGCCGCAGGACTTCCCGGCCACCGGGGTGATGTGGCGCGACGCCGCCACCTACGCCAAGTGGGCCAAGAAGGAGCTCCCGACCGAAGCGGAATGGGAGATGGCGGGCCGTGGCAACAAGTCCTACGAGTTCCCGTGGGGGAACGATCGCGCCATCTGGGAACGGGCCCGCAAGCCCGGTCAGATCGACCCGGTCGGCTCGTTCCGCGGCGACACGAGCCTCTACGGCGTCATGGACCTCGCCGGCAACGCCCGCGAGTGGTGCGCCGACCTCTACCTCGCCGACTACTACGCGGGAGCCAAGGAGCGGGACGGCAGCGCCGTCCGCAATCCGCAGGGGCCCCGGTCGACGAGCGCCGCCAACCACCGCGTCGGCAAGGGGGGGAAAACCGGCTGGGAACTCTGGAACCGGACGAGCGACTCCATGCAGAAGAGCGCCCCGGACCTCGGCTTCCGCTGCGTCCTCCGGCTCCCTCAGGAAATGCCCGCCAAGGCGAAGTAGCGGCCCACAGGGGGCCGGTCAGCGGGAGGTGAGCCAAGGACTTACAACGCTTTGCGGTTTCCCGCTGGCTGCGGTGTCCCCCGTCTTGCATCCGTCCCCCGGGGAAAATTCTCGTCGCGACAGAACGCTTCCGCCGCACTAAACTCCTTCCCCGAACTTTCCGGAAAAGGAGCTTTCGCGCATGTCGTCGGTCCTCAAGCCCCAGAGCCAGAGCTATTCCTCGGACGACGTCCAGGTCCTGGAGGGGCTGGAAGCGGTCCGGGCCCGCCCCTCGATGTACATCGGCGGGGTCGACGTCCGGGGGCTGCACCACCTGATCTGGGAAATCGTCGACAACTCGGTCGACGAATACCTGGCGGGAGCCTGCGACCGGATCGACGTCACGCTCCACAAGGACGGCTCCTCGATCAGCGTCGAGGACAACGGCCGCGGGATCCCGGTCGGGATCAACAAGAAGTACAAGAAGCCGGCACTGGAGCTGATCCTCACGACGCTTCACTCGGGGACGAAGTTCTCCGACAAGATCTACGCCCGCAGCGGCGGTCTGCACGGAGTCGGTTCGTCGGTCGTCAACGCCCTCTCCGAAGAGCTCGTGGCAACCGTCCACCGGGACGGCCACGAGTGGATGCAGCGGTTCAAGCGGGGCAAGGCGACGACGACGCTCAAGCAGGTCCGCCCGTTCCGCGGCCACGGGACGATCATCTTCTTCCGCCCCGACGAGCAGATTTTTCGACGGATCCAGTTCTCCGCCGACACGATCAAGCAGCACCTCGAAGACATCTCGTTCATCCACGCCGGGCTGACGATCGTCTTTCATGACGAGGCGAAGGGAGAGAAATTCGAGCTGCATCATCCGCAGGGGATCGTCTCCTACCTCGACAAGATCATCACCGACGACGGCAAAAAGGCGATCCACGAGCAGCTCTTCACCGCCGAGCGGGACGAGGAGAAGGTCCGGGTCGAAGTCGCCCTCAAATGGACCGAGTCGACCGACGAGGCGATCCGCAGCTACGTCAACGGGATCCGGACCCGCGGCGGGGGGACCCACGAGGCGGGGCTCCGGCAGGGGGTCGCCAAGGCGATCAAGAACTACATGGACGTCCACGAGATCAAACCCAAGGGGGTCACGATCGCGCCGGACGACATCCGCGAAGGGGTCGTCGCCATCCTCTCGGTGTTCCACAACGACCCGATGTTCCAGGGGCAGACCAAGGACAAGCTCAATAACCCCGAGATGACCTCGCTCGTCGAGAACGTCGCGCGGAGCGGGATCGAGACCTGGCTCAACAACAATCGGACGATCGCCGACGGGATCATCGGCCGGATTGTTCTCGCCGCCCGGGCCCGCGCCGCCTCCCGCGAGGCGGTCAGCGAAGTCCGCCGCAAATCCCCCGGGGCCAAGCGGAGCAACCTCCCCGGAAAGCTGCTCGACTGCCGCTCGAATGATCCCGAAGAATCAGAGCTGTTCATCGTGGAAGGTCAGTCGGCCGGCGGCACCGCCGCCAAGGGCCGCGACTCCCGGACGCAGGCGGTGCTCCCGCTGCGAGGCAAGATCCTCAACACCGAGTCGCTGGGGGTCGGCAAGGCGCTCGAGAGCCAGGAAATCAAGGACCTCGTCGAGACGCTCGGGACCGGGATCGGACCGAATTTCGACTTCCACAGGCTGCGCTATCACCGCGTGATCCTGCTGATGGATGCCGACAGCGACGGCTACCACATCAGCACGCTCCTGCTGACGTTCTTCTTCCGCCATATGCGGGAGCTGATCCAGCAGGGGAAGCTCTATCTCGGCCAGCCGCCGCTCTACAAAATCGAGGTCGGCAAGGAGCGGCACTACGCCCGCGACGACGCCCACAAGGAAGAGATCCTGCAGTCGCTCCCGAAGAACCGGAACATCGACGTTCAGCGGTTCAAAGGGCTGGGTGAGATGAACCACGACCAGCTCAAGGAGACGACGCTCGATCCCAAGACCCGGGTCCTGCTGCGGGTCGACATCGAGAGCGCCGTCGAGGCGGACGCCACCTTCGCGCAGCTGCTCGGCAAGGACGCGTCGGAGCGGTACAAGCTGATCATGAACGAAGGGGCGGACGCCGAGGACCTCGACGTCTGAGTCCGTCATCGATCCGGACCTCGCTCCTCTCCCCTGCCCTCGCCTCTCCGTCACACCACTGGATCCGGTCGCCATGCCGCTCTTCCGTCTGGCCAT
>VFQQ010000306.1_pt1 | contig 110194 bp, 79 predicted proteins | sample 3512341 | NCBI WGS metagenome assembly VFQQ01 (sample SAMN10412373, study PRJNA504923) | tailings metagenome | isolation source: Relicate 2 Philex TSF1 revegetated site | place: Philippines: Tuba, Benguet | collected 2017-08-29 | reverse complement strand
CGTATTCACCGGTGATTTCACCGGTCGACGCCGCGGACGCCGTGACGCGTGGAGAGGACCGGCAGTGTGTAGATGCGTCCGGCATGCACGCCGGACGGCGGGACCGGCGGGTTGTCGGTGTCGATGCGGGCCGCGCTGCCGTCGGCAAAGGCCGCGACGTTCGGCAGGCTGGAGGGCCTGGCGGTGATGGCCATATCGAGGATCACCCCCTTGCGCGACGGCTGGAGCACCTCGCTCTGGCGGACCGGGCGTATCAGCGCCGGACTGTCGAGCACGGGCCAGCGTGACACCGGCTCGTCGAAGACGCGCGGGTCGGCGGTGAGCGTCGGACTCAGGAAGTACGCGGTCAAGTAGGTTGAGTAGAGCCGTTCCGGTTCGTTATCGGGGATAGTCGCGAGGCGTAAAGGCGAAGAGTACACGGCCATGCGGAGGATGGCCTCATCGTGCGGGGCCACCAGCGCCAGCCACATGGTCTGGTGGGCGGCGAAGTAACTGTGCACGCTCGGCCACCCCAGCACCAGCGCGGGGTCCCAGGATGTGCCCAGGGGCTTGAAGTGCGGGAAGCAATCCCGGTGGCTCTCGGCGTAGAGGTGCAGGGCCGTGGCGAGTTGGCGCTGGTTCGACAGGCTGCGCAGGACGCGGGCCTCCTGGCGGACCAGCGCCAACGCGGGGATCAGCAGGGCCGTCAGTGACGCGATCAGCGCGACGACGACCATGAGTTCGATGATCGTGAATCCGCGCGCGGGTGCGGCGAGCGAACGGTGGGGAGTCCACTGGCCGCGGGGCCTGTCGTCCGATGCTCCGCCGGCCCGGCGACGGCCGGTCGGAATCGCCGGGAGCAACACCAGCGCCCCGGCGAAGGTCAGGTTCCGTACCGCGTCGAGCCAGGCCTGGGTCGTGCCCCTGGAGGACAGCCACTTCCCCAGGCACCCGCACGACGGCGAGCCGGCCTGCGTGAAGCGGGTGATCAGCACCGCGGCGAAGACCAGGAGCAGAACCGCCGCGGTCCATCGCACTCCGCGCGTGGGCTTGAGCATCAACCCCAGCCCGAGCCCCGCCTCAGCCGCGACCAGCCCAACGACCAGCAGCCCAAGGAATGTCAGCGGCGGAGACGTCTCCTGCATCAGCGGGTTGAGTGTGTGCGCCACCGCGGGCAGGAAGTCGGCCGGTTCGAGGGCCTTGATGGCCGCCGCACCCAGGAGCAGCAGGCCGACGAGCGAGCATGCCAAGCGAGATACGGGAGCGCCGCTCATAACCCACCATAGTGAAGGCCCCGTCCCTTCACATAATCGTGGAGCGCGTTCCACTGTAACACCCACCAGCGCCGCGTGGTACGGTCCATGGCCAGCGTGGCCGACAGAACGCGCGGAGACCCGTCGTGCAACTGCAGCACCCAGCCCACCTCCACCATGGGTGTTCCCGCCTGCTCCAGACGACGCTCAAGATCGCGGTCGGGAATCCAGACCGGCCAGACTGTTCCGACGATGCCGCTGGACCAGAGTTTGAGCAGTTCCGACGCATCGGGCTTGTCGACCGACGAACTGATGGGCGATGGCGCGGCGTTCCTGTAGGGCGGCATGACACGGGTCATGGTCAGGGACTCGGACAGCACCCAGGCGTGGACGATCGACCCTTCGGGCGTCTGGTCCGCACCCTTGAGCGGCTGCGTGGGCTCGATGGAGTTTGTCCAGTACTCCCGCCAGATCGGGGTCATGTCCGCGCCGTCTGTCAGTTCATCATCCCGTAAAGGTCGCCCGAGCCTGGATTGCACGGCTGAGCGGGCTGGAGGGTCGGCCTTCAATCGCTCGGCTGGAAAGAACCGGTATCCGTGCTCCAGGCGGAAGCGGGTGTAGGTTTCCAGGTCTTTGCGGAAGTACCGCAGGTAGACGATTGTCGCGGCGTGATCGACCGCGGCGCGGACGTCCTGCTCGGTCAGGCCCGCCGCGGTGAAAATCGGACGCGCGGCCTTGATCGCCTCGTGTGCGCGGAAGGCCTCGATGTTCTCGATCGGTGTGCAGTGGCGCGATCGTTCAACCAGCCAGGCCCTGGCGGCCCGCTCGATCTCCGCCCGCTCCCGGCGCCGAGCCTCGAGTGCATCGGACTTGATCGAGGCGGCGCTCGAGCTGCTGACGCCCGAGGCCCGTGACGAAGACTCCGAGAACGCGACCGGCCAGAGGCGCCACGCCGCCACCCCGGCCAGCACGGCCGTCGTGCCGAGCACGATCGTGACCGCCCTTCGTGACATGTGTGACCTCCCGATGGGTCTTGATGAACGAAGCCTCCAAGCACTTACCACTGGCACTGCTGGGAGGGTGGTGCGCTGATGCAGTCGATCGGCTCCCTGCAGAGGCAGTTGTACTTTTCCTCATTCACGGGGTCCACACAGCAGCACCACTTGATCGCAGCGCACTGCGGCTTTGGTCTGTCGTGACACCGGCCCTGGCAGCGCTTCGAAGCCTCGTGCTCATCCCCGGCGAGGACGTTCGTGCTCAGGGCCCCGCCGACGGCAACCAGCACCACCGCCGTGATCAGCCGCAGGCGTTCGATCGAAGTGCTCATGGGTATCTCCTTGGATTGTTCGTGATCGGCACCCACGAGGATGCCGTGACATGACAGACTACCCCCCCAAGCCTGTCAAGAGGAACTGGAAGACTTTGTCGATCTGTCGTTGTAAGCGGTTTCAGGCCGTATTCACCGGTGATTTCACCGGTCGACGCCGCGGACGCCGTGACGCGTGGAGAAGACGGGCATCGCTAGGAATCGCCCGCCTTGGACATGGACGACGTTCTTGCTCTCGAAGTCTTCGTTGTAATGGAGCGTCGCAGCGCTTCCGTCGGCGAAGACGGCAAAGATCGGCGGGGGCTGTGCAGACTCGGACGGTTCGCGGAGACTGAACATCAGCGGCAGGTCCACGAAGAGACCCTTGCGGGAGGGGTGGGTGATCTCGAAGGTGCGGATGCCTCGCAGCAGGGCGGGGCTTTCGATCCGGCGCCAGGTGCTGATCGGCTCGTCGAAGACCGACGGGTCGGCCACGAGCGTGGGGCTCATCCAGTACTTCGAGCTGTAGTACACGCTAAAGCGCAGGTCTTCATAGCCGTCATACTCCGGCGCGTTGCGATCGGCGTACGTGCCCGCGGCGGCCATGGCATGGAAGGCGGCATCGTCGGGGGCGACCAGGGCCATCCAGAGGGACTGGTGTGCGGCGAAGTAGGTGTATGGAATCAGGAGCCCCCGGTGGCGCACGAGGTCGAACGAGCCGCCGAGGGCCTCGAAGCGTGGGAAGGTGTCGCGGTTGGCCTCGGTGTAGGCGTGCGTGGCGACGAAGACCTGGCGCAGGTGGGCGTGGCTGCGGATGATCAGCGCCTGCCGGCGGACCGCGACAAGCGCCGGGAACATCAGCGCCAGCAGCACGCCGATCAGCACAATCGTCACGAGCAGTTCCACGATCGTGAACGCGCGGGCGCCGCGCAGCCGCACCGGGCGCGTGCCGGTGCCGTGCTGGGTGACTGGGCCCGGGAAGCCGATCAGCAGCAAAGCGCCGACAAGGGCTATGTTCCTCGCGGCTTCCCACCAGGCTTGCGACGAAGCCGTTTCGGCCAGAGCCACTCCCAGGCAGCCACAGGGCGGCGCACCAGGCTGGCTGAAGCGCAGGATGAGCACCGTGGCGAAAGCGGTCAGCAAGGCCGCCGTGAAATGCACAACAGACCGAGTGGGGCGAAACACCAGCAGGCTCCCCAGTATCGCCTCAAGAACAAGGATGCCGGTGGCCAGGAGTGCGTTGACTGGAAACGCCAGTCGGACGACCGGTTCGACGGCGTGCTGGACCGCCGCGAGAAACGTGCCGGGCGCCACAACTTTCATGGTCACGGCACCGATGAGCACCAGCCCGACCAGAACGCACACCACGCGAGGGGCATGTGACATGATCAGATTCCCCCGAGGGCCAGCGGAAAGGACGGGCGGGGGACGTGCTCATCATGCGGTATATAACATTGCATAACCCACCATCCCCGCGTCGAAGGATCCATCCCCAGCACCAGCGAGATCGGCTGGAGCGTGCGGTCTCCCAGTTCCAGCACGTACGCGATCTCGATGAACACGACCCCCGGCCGCTCCAGCCGTGCCTCCACATCGGACGGAGGGACCCAGAAGGGCCAGACCACTGCCCCCGATCCTCCCGCCCAGAGCCGCAGCAGTTCGGGCAAGGCCGGGTCGCGCGTGGATTGTCCGATGGTCGAGGGGGCACTGAGACGGTACGGTGGCGTCCTGACCGGGACCTTCAGGCCCTGTTCAGAGCGGGTCACCAGCACGATGGCCCCGTCGGGCGATAGGTCGAGTCCGCGGATCGCGGGCTTCTCGAGCAGGTGGTGGCGGCAGTAGTCGTTCCAGAGGCCGAGCGAATCGGTTTCGTGGGGTTGGAGTTGGCGCTGCGCGATACGCTCGATGCTGCGGCGCTGAATCGAGGACTCCCGCAGTCGCTCGATGGGGTAGAACCGGTAGCCATAGTCCAGGCGCCAGCGCGTCAGCGCATCGCAGTCGCGCCGGACAAAGAGCAGGTGCAGCAGTTCGGCGGTGTGCCTCACCGCTGTCCGTACGTCACGGTCGCTCAGCCCGTAGCCCTGCAACTGCGGGCGTGCCCGCTCCACGGCGTGGGGCACCTCGAACGACTCCGGGCCGACCACGGGACCAACATGCGGCGCCCGCGACTGCAGCCACTCGGCGCTTCGACGCCGACGCTCCGCCCCTTCGTGCTTCTGTCGTTCATACTCGCGGACATACTCGTCCACCTCGGGGCCATCGGCGCTCGACTGAACGCCGGGCACCCTCGGCGCCGCCGGCGACGGCCGGGCTGCGCTCCAGATCCGCCACACGCCCGCCAAAGCGATGAGCAGCACCATCAATGCAAGAATCATGCGAAAGGCTGGGCTCATGTGAGTCTGCTCCCGAGGAGACCGCTCAGAACACGGGATGCCTAATTATGGCTGGCAGCCCGCCGCAACGGTGCACTTGTCCGGTCTCCGGCAGACGCACCTCCACTTGTTCTCAATCTCGCAGCAGCACGAAAGCTCTTGCGCCGACCTCCAGTCGCACGGTCTCTCTGTCCACTGGTCTCGACATAGTCCATTCTCGCAGAGCATTTTGATGGGCCGGCTGTCATCATCAAGGCCGGCGAGGCTTCGCCCGGTCATCGCCATGCCGGCCACAACAAGCACCATGGCCGCAATCATCCGAAGGCGCTGGATCGAAGTGCTCATGCGTATCTCCTTGGATTGTTCGTGATCGGCACCGGAGTGATTGCCGTTCTCAGACAGACTACCCCCCCCCCCCCCAAGCCTGTCAAGAGGAACTTGAAGACTTTGTCTATCTGACGTCCTGACGTTGTAAGCGGTTTCAGACTGCACAGATGCGACAAATCGTGGTGCAGGGCTGGTGCGCGAAGTTGGACAAGGGGCGTGTGACTGAAGTCGGCTGCGGCCTCACCCGCGCGGTTCGTCGATTCCCAGATCACGTCTGGTGAACAGGGCCTCGAAGCGCACGCCCGCTCCCTCGACGTTCTCCCGCGCGCCTTCCTCGCGGTCGATCGTTGCGATGACCCCCAGCACGTGCAGGCCGGCCGAACGCAGCGTGGCCACGGCCTCCAGCGCCTGGCCGCCGGTGGTGGCCACGTCCTCGACGAAGACGACGCGGTCGCCGGTGTCGAAGGCACCCTCGATCTGCTTTGATGTGCCGTAGTCCTTCTTCGCGTTGCGGACGAACAGGCACGGGCGGCCGGTGGTCAGCGAGGCGGCGGTCACCAGGGGGATGCCGCCCAGTTCGGCGCCGGCGAGCCTTCGCGCCTCGGCCCCGGCCTGGAGCTCCATGTGCGCGATGCGCAGGGCGAACAGTTCGCCCAGGGGGCGGAGCACCTCCGGGCGAGTGCTGAACAGGTACTTGTCGAGGTAATACGAACTGGTGCGCCCGGAGCGGAGCGTGAAGGTTCCGCGGAGCACGCAGACGTCGGCGAGGGTGGGGGCCAGGGCCTTGCGGAGCGCGGTGTCGTCCATGGGCGGAGCGTAGACCCGGTGGCCGCGCCGGTGTGCTGCTGGGCAATCGGCGTCTTCCCAGCGTCTCCCGAGGGGAGTTGGTGGGTGGGGGAGTGGGGGGGTTACTGCCCGAAGAGGTTGCGTTCGCCGAACATGCCCTTCTGTTCGAAGTAGGTCAGGGCCTCATCGACGGTGCGGAAGACGCGCGTGGCGGTCTCGGTGATGAACGGGGAAGGGGCCTTCTTGGGTTTCCAGACGACGTAGACCTCCTTGGTGTGCTCCCAGGCGTGCTGGAGTTCGCGTTCGACGCCGCTGGAGAGGCCGGGGATGTCCTTGCCGTCGCGCCCGGGCAGCTCGGGCACGAGGGAGACGATCATGTCGCTCTGGTCGATGAGCTTGAAGTCGCGCATGTAGATCTGCCCGTCGATGTCGCCGGCGATGTCGAGCACCTCGCGGACCTTGACGCGGATGGGGGGCCCGCCGGCCTTGGCGCCGCCGAAAGCGTGGGGGGCGACGTCGAGGTGGTCCTTGCCGTCGCGGGCGGCGGCGATGGCGCGCTCGAGCAGGAGTTTCTCGTCAACGTCGCCGGGGTCGAAGGTGATGAAGTGCTCGGCGAGTTTGGCGCGGAAGGCGTCGATCTCCGCCAGCACGTCGGGCATGTCGACGACGTGCGACATCGGGAACGAGGGGTAGACCTTGCGCATGCCGGGGCGGCAGAGGAGGCGGAAGAGGGTGGTGGTGGTGGGCTGGTGGCGACCGCGCGAGAGGATGGCGAAGCGGCTGGCGGGGATGGCCTGGGCGAGCAGTTCGCTGGCGAGGATTTCCTCCTCGCGCCAGACCATGCAGTCCTTGAGGGTGGCGTCGATCTCGTGCTCGGCGTGCAGGCGGTGATGAACGACCTCGATGTTGTCGACCAGGCAGACGATCAGGTCGGGCTTGAGGGCGGCGACCTGGTCGAAGTCGAACGCCGCGAAGAGCCCGTGCCGCCAGCGGAAGGTCGCGTGCGTGTTCACGATCACGTGCCGGTCGTCGCGCGACTGGGCGATGACGTCCTTGAACGCCGCCCGGCGCAGCGAGTTCAGGCGTGACAGCGGCAGGTCCAGGATCTTGCCCGAGCGGATGTCGCGCCCTTCGGCGTACATCATGTCGCCCACGTTGTACACCGTTACCGGCTCGCCCTGCTGCCCGGCCAGGTCGGCCACACCTTTGAGGTACGGCTTCTTGTCCAGCCCGATCTGCCCCGTCACAATCGCGCGCATGGCGCAGGGTAGCGCGCCCCGCCGCGTCCCACCCCACGGCGTGGGCGCCCGACGGGCCGGGGCCCGCCGGGCCTCGTGTATCATGAAACCGCCCGGGAGCGCCCGGGCGCTCCCGCACACCATCAGGACCGGACGTACCCATGAGCACCGCGGCCCACGCCGTCCATCCCTTCAACGCCCGCGCCGACGCCCTGCTCTCCAGCCTGAAGGCCGGTGGGCAGTACAAGGTGCTCCAGACGCTCGACTCGCCGATGGACGCGGTGATCCGGCTGGCCGGTCCGGACGGTCGCACGCACGAGGCGCTCTGCTTCTGCTCGAACAACTACCTGGGCTTGGCCAACCACCCCGAGGTGATCGAGGCCGGGGTCAAGGCTCTGAGGGACTACGGCGCGGGTACCGCGTCGGTCCGGTTCATCTGCGGCACCTTCGCGCCGCACCAGGCCCTGGAGGAGCGTCTGGCCCGCCTGATGGGCACCGAGGCCTCGTATACCTTCGTTTCCGCATGGACCGCCAACGAAGCGCTCTTCCCCACCCTGGCCGAGCCGGGCGACACGATCATCTCCGACGAACTCAACCACGCGTGCATCATCGACTCCATCCGCCTGGCCACCGTCATCAAGAAGGGCATCACCAAGAGCGTCTACCGCCACAACGACCTCTCCTCCCTGCGTCAGGAACTGGAGCGCGTCGCCTCGCAGAACACCGTCAACGCCTCCCACGCCGCGCGGAATGCCCCCGTTCCGGTCACGTGGGTCGTCACTGACGGCGTCTTCTCCATGGAGGGCGACATCGCCGACCTGCCCGCCCTGCGCCGGCTCTGCGACGAGTACAACGCCGTCCTGGTCGTCGACGACTCGCACGGCACCGGGGTGATGGGGCGACACGCCCGCGGCACCCATGAGCACTGGCACATGCTCCCCGACGCGGCCCACCCGCGACCCGCCAACGGGCAGGTCGACATCTTCACCTCCACGCTGGGCAAGGCGCTGGGCGGCGCGGCGGGTGGCTACGTCGCCGGGCCACGGCGCGTCATCGACCTGCTCATCCAGCGCGCCCGTCCCACGCTGTTTTCCAACGCCCTGCCGGTGACCGTGGCCTGCTCGGCGGCCAAGGCCGTGGACATTTTGCTGGCCGAGCCCCAGCGTGCCGCGCGCCTGCACGAGAACGTGCGCTACGCGCGCACGAAGATCCGCGAGGCGGGCTTCAACGTGCTGGAGTCGCCGACCGCGATCTGCCCCATCATCGTGCACGACACCGCCAAGGCCATCGCCATGTCGCGGCGCCTGCTGGAACTGGGTGTGTTCGTCATCGGCTTCGGCTACCCGGTTGTGCCCGAGGGGCACGCCCGCCTGCGCGTGCAGATCTCCGCCGCGCACACCCACGCGCACATCGACGCGCTCGTCGCCGCGCTGCGGCGACTGTGAGGCTCTCGAAGATGCGCCCGGGGACGGCCTGACCGCGGCCGCCCGCGTTTGGCCGGCCTGGTCTGATCGGGCCTGATCAAGCATGGCGGACAGGGCCGGGGTCAGCCGGTTCTGAGAATCCGGTCCATGGCCTTGCCCTTGGCCAGCTCGTCCACAAGTTTGTCGAGCCAGCGGATCTTCTGCATCAACGGGTCGTCGAGGGTCTCCACGCGTACGCCGCAGACCACGCCGGTGATGCTCGTGGCGCTGGGGTTGATCGCCGGTGCCTCGCCGAAGAAGGCGGCAAGATCCACGCCGCGGGCGACCTGGCGCTCAAGCCCCTCGCGGTCGTACCCGGTCAGCCAGCAGATCACGCGGTCGACCTCGTCCTTCGTCCGGCCCTTGCGCTCGGCCTTCTGGACATACAGCGGGTACACCTTTGCGAACGGCATGGCGAAGATGCGATGTTTGCCCATCGTGGGCCTCCGGGACTGCGGTGTCAGTGCGGATCGGGGGGCTGGGGTGATCGAGCGGGCACAACGGGCATGTTCCATCACGGTGCGTGCGATTTCTGTTACGCGAGCGCCGGGGGGCGATGCGGAAGGAGGCTCGAACACCGGACTTATCTCCTCGGGTTCCGGTTGGGCACGCGACGCCCGGCCGTCCCCGGCGTCGGCCCCAAGGGGCCGTGCCCGGGCGGGTCGGTCGGTGAGGGTGGGGCGGTGGTCGGAGGGGGGACGCGGCGAGGGGCGATACTTCCCGGCGAGTGCGCCTCGGTGTCCTGGACCTGGTCGTTCGGACCGGTGGCGCCGGCGGGCTGGGCGGCTGCATCGCCCGCACCCTGAGCCGCGCCGCTCGGCTGCTCCAGAGGGCGGGCGAACAGCAGTCGCCCCGCGGCGGTCTGCATGCTGCTGGTGATCTCGATTTTCGCCTCGCGTCCGACGAACTCCGCCCCACCGTCGACGACCACCATCGTCCCGTCGTCCAGGTAGCCCACGCCCTGACCTGCGTGCTCGCCGGGCTTCACCAGCGTGAGCGCCAGGCGGCTGCCCGGGAGCAGCGACGGCTTGAGCGCGTTGGCCACCTCGTTGAGGTTCATCACCCCCACGCCAGCGATCCCTGCCACCCGCGCCAGCCCCGCGTCGGTGGTCGCGATCGTCGCCGGCATCATCCGCGCCAGTTCCACCAGCATCTGGTCCACCGCCTTGCCCGGCACCGGCGTCTCGTCGATGCTCACGTCCGCACCGCCGAGCCGCTGCAGCCGCGTGATCGTCTCAAGCCCGCGACGGCTGCGCGTCCGCTGCATCCGGTCCCCGCGGTCGCCCATCAACTGCAGTTCATCCACCACGAACCGCGGGATCACCAGCGGCACCTGCACCGCCCCGACGCCCGCCAGGTCCGCGATCCGACCGTCGATCAGCGCCGAACTGTCCAGCAGGATCGGCTTCGGTCCGCGGATCTGCTTGGCGAACTCGATGTACGGCACCACCAGCCGGAAGTCGTCCTGCGTCTGCAGCACCACGCTCACCGCCAGATAGCACACCGAGATGCCGATCAGGATCCGCATCGCCAGAATCACGCGTTGCGCTTCGGGCGTCCGCCCCAGTTCGTAGAGCGTGATGAACAGGTCGAACACCTGGAATAGTGCCCACGTCGCCAGCAACCCCGCCATCAACCCGAAGAACACCCCCACGATCAGCGCCAGCCGCTTCTGCGGTGTCAGCACGTCGATGGCCACGAACACCATCGCCAGGGTGATGCCCCCCAGCACCAGCACCCACCACGGCGCCGGGATCACCCCCGGATCGCCCGAGCGGATCTCCTCCAGCGCGTACACCAGCAGCACCACGAAGAAGAACACCAAGTACCCCAGCCGCAGCAGGCGGGTCAGGGTCCGCCGTGCTTGGGATGAGCGCTCCTGCGCCGACAGTCGGGGCGGCGCGGGGGCTGCTTCTCCCCCGGACACCGGCTCTCCCGGGGCACCCTCGGGTGGGGGTGGAGGTGGGGGGGGTGCGGCTTCCACCGGTACGTCGGCCGGTGTTGGCTCGTCGTTGCGCATGGTCGCAGTCTAGCGACACCCCTCGAACCTCCTCCGCCCCCGCATCCACGCGCCGCTCCAGTTCGGGTGTTCCAGCATGCAGGAGCAGGGTCGGGCCTAAACTGGCCCGGACTCGCCGGGGTTGACGGCCGGGCCCGGTGCACGGAGGGCCCGTGAACCTGGTCAGGGCTTGACCGCAGCAGCCATAAGCGGCGTCTTCCGGGTCGCCGGTCACCTGGCCGTCAACCCCCGGCGAGTCTTCATCCCCTCTCCCACTCCCACACGCCTCGCCCACCCCCATCCCGCCGCATCGTCGGCGCTCCCCTGAGGGATGTTCCGGGGGTGTTCCGATCTTCGATCGCGTGGGCCATCGCAGGCGATTCCGGCTGTCAGGGGCGCCAGAGGTGTGGTACGCTTGGCGTCTCGTGGTTCAGGTTGGTTCCAAGCACGGCTATACCACGGCCAACCCACCCCCGATCTGGGCGCGTGGGTTGCTTGGCGCCATCGTCGGCGCCTGGCTGTCGATCGCCTGCCTCGTCTTCCTGGGTGTTCCGATCGTTCTGGCGACGTGGATCATCTGGGGGCCGCAGAACCTGCTGGGGACGGCCCTGCTCCTGTTGCTGATCTTCAGCGGGCTGATCCCGACGATGATGGTCTGGTACATCGTTCGACCGCCCGTCCCAGAGACGATCCCCGGGGCGGAGAGCGGCCTGCTGGAGTCTGATGACGCGAATCCGGCGAGCGGGGAGTCGTCAGCGCGCCCCGGCGGGTCCTGACGGCGTCGTGTCAGGCGGATCGGGCGGCACACGGCGCGCGGGCATAGCGACCTGTGCATCCGGGTACCACCGCCCGGGCCGGGCCATCTAGACTGACCTCATGGCCTACACCGTTCTTGCCCGTCGCTACCGCTCGCGCACGTTCGACGAACTGGTCGGCCAGGAGGCGGTCGTCGAGACGCTGCTGGCGGCCATTCGGCTGAACCGCGTGGCCCACGCCTACCTGTTCACCGGGACGCGCGGCGTGGGTAAGACCTCGACGGCGCGCCTGTTCGCCAACGCGCTGAACAACCCCGATGGCGACGCCGCGATCCACGACGCGATCATGCAGGGCCGCGACACCGACACGATCGAGATCGACGCGGCGAGCAACAACTCGGTCGACAACGCCCGCGACCTGATCGCCAACAGCGTCTACCGCCCGCTGCGTGGGCGCCGCAAGGTCTACATCATCGACGAAGTCCACATGCTCTCCATCCAGGCGTTCAACGCGCTGCTCAAGACGATGGAGGAGCCGCCCGAGCACGTGGTGTTCGTCCTCTGCACCACCGAGACCCACAAGGTCCCCGCGACGATCCAGAGCCGCTGCCAGCGATTCGACTTCCGCCCCATCTCCAGCGCCCGCATCGCCGAGCACCTGGGCGCCGTGGTGCGCGGCGAGGGGCTGCAGGCCGACCCCGAACTGCTCCACATGATCGCGCGCCTCGCGGCCGGGTCGATGCGCGATGCGCTCTCCCTGCTCGACCGCCTCATGGCCAGCGGGCAGGCCCGCCTGACCCCCGAACTGCTCGAGCGCCTGCTCGGCCTGCCCGACCGCGCGATCGTCGCCTCGATCATCGACGCCTGCGCCGACGCCGACGCCCCCGCCGCCCTCGAGGTCACCGCACGTCTGCTGGCCAACGGCGCCCCCATCGACCAGGCCATCGCCGCACTGGCCGACCGCTTCCGCGACCTCATGGTCATCGCCGCCTGCGGGCCCCGCACCGACCTGGTCGAACTCACCGACGAGGCGCGTGACCTGGCGGCCCGCCAGGCTTCCCGCTTCGACCCCGCCGGCCTCAGCCACATGATCGCCCTCTGCGAGAGCGTCGGGCGGGCGGCACGGTCCAGCGCTGTCCCCCGCGCCCTGCTCGATGCCCTGGTGGTGCGACTGGCCATGACCGAGAAACTCGCTGACGTGTCGGCCATGCTGGCCGCGACGTCCGCTGCGTCGCCCGCGCCCGGCCCGGCGACGCCCAGACCACCCGCGGCGCATGCGGCTCCGTCGGCCTACGCCCAGCCCGGAGCCCCCGCAAAAAAACGCTGACGGGTGAGCTCGACGCGCGGGAGGCCACGCCGTCCCCCGCCCCGACGCTCGCCCGGCCCGTGCCTGACGATCCGGCCCAGCCTTCGCCGGCGCTGCCGTCAGCCGCCGACCTTCGCACGATCTGGGCGACGCTCATGGCGGCCGCGTCCGGCACGCGCAGCATCGCCCCACTCCTGCCCGCGCTGCGCCCGATCGAAGTGAACGCCGAGCGCCTGACCCTGGCCTGCCCGCCCTCCGCCGCGGTGACCGCGCCGCTGGCTGCCAGGGCTCTGTCGGCCCTCACGCTGGCGAGCCTCGGGCGCACGATGCAGGTGGTTGTGCGGCCCGACGCCGCCCTGACGCCGGAGCACACCCCCGCGCCGGTGGTCGCGGTGGGAGCCTCCGCACAAACGGCCCCTGCGCCCGCCGAGAGCGAGGCCCCCGCGCCGGGTCAGGACCTGCGCTCGCACCCGCTGGTGCGGCAGGTGGCCGAGGCGCTGGGAGCCCGGATCGTCCGTGTGATCCCGCGGAGCGCCGCCGGCGTCGAGGCCACGGCGCCCGGTATCGAGCCGCGAGCCGAGATCCAGGGCACGATTGAGCCCGACGAAACCTGATGAGCACAGACCGACACCCGTCGGGGCGCGAACAGCGCAGCCCCGGGCACAACGGGCCCAACGCCCCCGCACCAAGGCCCCGACACGAGAGGATCACCCGGAGATGTTCGACACGCTCAAGTCCATGGGGGCCGTCGCCTCGCTGCTGAAGAACCGCGAGAAGATCGTGCTGGCGGTGCAGCGCGTGCAGGAGAACCTGGAGCGCCGCGAAGTGAGCGTGGACGCGCCGGACCGCTCGGTAGCGCTGCGCACCGACGCCCGCGGCAAGGTCCTCTCGCTGACGATCGCGCCCGAGGCGCTCCTGTCGGCCTCGGGGAACGATGAGTCGCGCCTCCGGCTTGAGCGCACCATTGCCGGCGCGATGAACGCCGCGCGGGCGAGATGCGTCCAGATCCTGCAGGAGGAAGTGTCGCGCGAGGCCGAGGCGCTGGGCATCCCTGAGTTGGCCGCATCGCCCGAGTTCCGGCGCATGCTCGGGGGCTGACGCCGAAGGCGCGCCGGAATCAATGGTGTTTCAGCGACGCCGACGCCGTGCCGTCACAAGGCCGGCGCACGCCAGCACCGCCGCCGTCCCGGGGGCGGGGATGATGTACGTCACCCGCAGTTCAGGACGGCCGGTGCTGTTCTCGCGAGAGTTGAAGCGGCGCGCCGACTGCAGGTCGCTCTCGTCGCCCAGCAGGACCCACCCGAAGTTCATCGAGGGGTTGGCGATCCACGACGCGACGTCGGTGATCATCCCCGCGCCGGTCCACGAGTAGGTCGTCAGGGCCGAGCCGACCGAGGCCGAGCCGCTGGGCGTGCTGACAAAGTCGCCGCCCGGCGTGTTCCAGAACGACTGGTCGTAGAACGTGTGGATCCAGGTGGCGTCGCCGGGCTGCGAGGGTGCGCCAGCGCCGCCGGGGCTGCCCGCGTTGGAGGCTCCCTCGCCCCAGGCCTGCATCACCCGGTGCAGCGTCATCGTGTCCGGCTGCGTGCTGTCGCGCTGGCGCGACTGGCGCAGGTTCAGCACCACGTTGGTGATCTGTACGCCCTGCGGGATCGAACCCAGGTTGAACCGCAGCAGCGAACGACGGATCTCCCCGCCCAGCGTCTTGCCCGCGAACAGGTAGATCCCCGCTCCGTTCGAGGAGAACCCGGCGAAGTCTTCGTACAGCGTGTTGTCCGCCACTGGCGCCAGCGACACCGTCACCGGCAGCTGCCCCCAGGCCGAACCCGCCAATGCCGACACACCCACTCCGGCCAGGACGGCCAGCACAGCACGCACCTTCATGAGATCTTTCCTCCCGTCTCTCTGCCGTCGGCCCGCCCCCCACCCCCCCGCGCGTCGCGGAAGGCTGGCGACCGAGGCTGTCACGACCCATTTGAGGGTAAATCCAGAACGCACGCGGGCAAGGGGAGACCCTCGATTTTCGTCCGAATCCGGCCAAAGTGCCGCCGTGAGACCCTTGTCTAGGGGTTTTCCCCATTGCTGTTGTAGGTCCGGGGAGTGGGGGAGTGGGGGTGGCTCCGATGTATTTGTTGAAACAAGGAATCCGGTACCGAACTATCCTCTCACCCGGTCGTACCCGGTGCTGGTGCGGTCGCGCGGTGGAAACCCCCGCACCTCACCCCGGAGCCCGCACCCCAAGGCCCGAGTCACTCACAGCATCCACCCGCAGATTCAAGGAGCACACCCATGCAGACTCGAACGATCCTCACCCCGGCCCTTCTTGTGATCACCCTGGGCGTCGGCACCGGCCTCGTCGTTGCCCATGCCCACGGGCGAGCGTCCGTGCTGGGCACGGCCTCGACGACGGGCACGGCCTCGAAGGTCTTCGACCTGGACGCCGTGCACTCCAGCGTGGTGTTCCGCATCAAGCACATGAACGTCGCGCACTTCTTCGGGCGCTTCAACGAGATCGGCGGGTCGTTCCTGCTCGACCCGGCCAACCCCGAGGCCTCCTCGGTCAACATCACGATCAAGACCGAGTCGGTCGACACCGCCAACGCCGACCGCGACCGCCACCTGCGCTCCGCCGACTTCTTCTCGGCCCGCGAGTTCCCGGCGATCACGTTCAAGTCCACCGGCGTGAAGAAGACCGGGGACACGACCTTCGAGGTCGCCGGCGAACTCACGCTCCGCGGCACGACCAGGCCCGTCACCGTCACGATGGAGAACACCGGCGTCGGGCCGGGGCGCCGCGGCGGGGAAGTCGGCGGCATCTACACCGAGTTCACCATCAAGCGCTCAGACTTCGGCATGAACTACATGCCCCAGGCGCTCGGCGAAGAGGTGCGGATCTACGTCGGCCTCGAGGGGCGTCGTGACTGAGCCGATCCTCGTCCCGCTGCCCGCCCACACGATGAAGCATTCCTTGTCCGGGCCGTCCGGGCCGGACCACAGTGGAGGTTGCGCATGGATCCGGCCGTCCAGCAGTTTCTGCTCGCCGGGCCGCCGCTGGGCACGGCGTCGGCGCTGGTGCTGACGCTGGCCTGGTGGCGTGCCGGACGATCGGACCGGTGGCTCAGCGAGCCACTCCGTGCAGATCGGGGCGGGGCCGTCGCCGCCGGGGCGAGCGGGCCTGTGTGGGTGTTCCCGATGGTGGCCGGGCTGGGCTTTCTCGGCGTGCACGCGTGGCTGTCGGGCCCGCCGGTGCTGCAGCCGGTCTCGGCCGACCAGTGGCTCCCGTGGATCGCGGTGGTCGCGGTGCTTGTGGCACTGGTGGCGTCGGGCGCCGGTGAGCCGCGCGTGCCCGCGCGCACGCCCGACGGCACGCCCAGCGGCTGGGGCACGGGCGTCTCGGTCGGCCGCTGGGCGCTGCGCGCGGTGATCCTCGGCGCGGCGGCGGGCGTCAGCGTGCTGAACCTGGCCCGTCACGCCTGGTCGTCGGGGCAGACCCTCGCGTGGATCGGCGGGGCCAGCGCGCTGGGCCTGGCCGGATGGTGGGCCATGGAACGCATGGCCCGGCGTGCCCACGGGCCGCTGTTCCCGGCGGCGATTTGGCTCTGGGCCGCCCTCAGCGGGCAGGTCATCGTGCTGGGCCTGTACCACCTCAAAGGGGCCGTGGCTGCGACGATCCTCGCCGCGGCCTTCGGCGGGGCGATGGTCGCCGCGTTGATCCGCCCGCGTCTGACGCTGGCGCGGGGCGGCGTGGTGGTGGCGGCGGTGCTCATGCCCGCGCTGCTGCTGCAGGGGGTGGTGCTTGGCGGGTCGGAACAGCCCGAGTGGGTGCGTGTGCTGCTGGCCTCGGCCTCGGTCGTGGCCCTGCTGATGGGGACGCTGGCCGATTGCGGCGCGCCCGCCGATGACCCCCGCGCGACACGCTCGGCACTGGGCGGGCCGCGCGAAGTGGTGCGACTGGCGCTGGTGGTCCTGCCGATGGTCGCCGCAGTCACCGCGGCGGTGATTCTGCGGGCCGCTGATGCGCCGGCGTCGTACGACTATTGAGGCGGCCGTCCTGCCTCGAAATCCCCCCTCACCGCACGCTCCACGTCCGTGCCTGCGGAAGCCGAAGCCGGTTCGTGTTCGATTCCCGGAGGTCCTCACGACCAGCCCTCTCGACCGGCCTTACCAACTGTCCCTCTCCACCGCCCGGACTTCAGGGCGGGGCCCGCGCGTGTCGAAGTAGACTCGTGGTCGTGCGCACAGGCCCGAGCCGGCCTTGGCGTCCGCAGGAGCCCCCGCGTGTCGCAGAATCCTCCCAGCAATCCTTCGCCCTCGATGTCAGAGCCGGTTCCCCCGTCATCATCGACCCCGGCGCCAACTACGGCGGCAAATCCGGGCACGGGGAGCGACGCCGTGACCAACACCGGTGACTCCGGGGCGCAGTCCGAGGCGTTGGCCGCGACGCGGACGACGGTCCGCCGGGCCTGGGTGCTGAAGATGGCGCTGTTCTGGCTGGCGCTGTTCGGGTTCGGCGTGTGGGCGCTGACCGACATTCTCTGGACGCACCCGTCGCGGGGTGGGGCGGACGCGGAGTATCGGCTGTTCAAGTACCTCGAAGCGGCGCGGGACGCGCAGGTCGCCACGCGCGACGCCCTGGCGTTCGACGAGCCGAACGCGGAACTGGATCGCCTCAGGGCACGCGCCGACGAACTGCGCGTGGCCTCGGAGCGCGGTGAGCGCGCCGCCGCCGGCCAACTGCCACCCAAGGTGCTGTTCCTCCGCCTGGAGTGGCTCGAAGCCCTCAAACGCGTGAACTGGCCGCGAGACATCCCCGCCGACGCCACGGCCATCGACGAGCCGCTGGCCCACCTGACTCGGCTCCAGCAGGTCTGGACCGCCCGGGAGCCTCCGCAGCCGCTGGCCGGGTGGGACGTCCCGCTGGACTACGGCTTCCTCGTCGTGGGGTTTGCCGGCGCGGCGGTCATGGCGCTGATCGTGCTCCCCAAGGCCCGGCGGGTCTACCGGTGGGATCCGGCGACGCGCACGCTCACGCTCCCCGACGGCTCGACCATCGCACCTGATCAGGTGAGCGAGTTCGACAAGCGCCGGTGGGACAAGTTTTTCGTCACGCTCGTGCTCGGCGGCGGGCGCCGCCCCGTCGAGCTGGACCTGTACATCCACGTGCCGCTGGAGGACTGGGTGCTCGAGATGGAGCGGGTGCGGTTCCCCGAGCGTGCCCAGGAGGAGGCGCAGGCCCTACCCCCTCCCGGTGGTACTCCCGGCGAGAACCCCGAAGTTCGGGGGCTGTCCGACTGACGGGCGCGTGGCGCCCGAGCGCCCGGGCCGTGGAGGGGATCGGCGTGGGGGGGGTGGGGGCGGTGGGGGTGATGGGAATGTGAGCGGAACTTGGCCGAGAACGTTCACGTACAGGTGCGGGTCAGGCCGACACCAGTTGCATGCACGATCGATCCCCTGCGGAGCGGTGGGAGAAGAGCCTCGCCATGAAGCCGTCCGCTGAGCGTGACGCCGGAGCACCGATTTCCCCCCACACAGCGCACCGGGTCCGTGCCGACGCCCGTGAGGCTTCACGTGCGCAGCGCGCCGGCGAGCGCCAGTCCGAGCGACCGGCGTCTCGCGCCGCGGATCGGGCGGAACGGTCGGAGCCCGAGTCCCGGCGGCCGGGCGCGGCCCCGGCCCGGTCGGCCCGGGAGGTTCCTCCCGGCGTCAAGCGCTTCGTGATCGACACGAACGTGCTCCTGCACGACCCCAACGCCCTGTTCGTGTTCGAGGAGCACGAGGTCGTCATTCCCTTCGCGGTGATCGAGGAGATCGACACATTCAAGCGCGACGCGGGCGACCGCGGGCGCAACGCGCGCGAGGCCATCCGCAACCTCGACCGCCTGCGCTCGATGGGGCGGCTGGTAGACGGCGTGGCCTGGGGCCCGGTGTTTGACGCGCACGAGGGCCCCTCGGGCGTGGTCCGCATCGACGTGGAGGATCACCCGCGCCCCGCGATGCTCTCCGACGACAAGCCCGACAACCGGATCATCGCCTCCGCCCTGGCCATGCGCCAGAGCGGCGCGCACAATGTCGTCTTTGTCTCCAAGGACCTCAACGCCCGCATCAAGGCCGACGCCCTCGGCCTGCCCACCGAGGACTTCGAAAACCAGAAGGTCGATGCCGACCGGCTCTACACCGGCTTTGGCGTGGCGGAGGCCGACGGGCAACTCATCGACGAGCTCTACCGCGACCGCATGCTCTCCGTGGAGCGCCTCGCCGCGGCGCTGCGCCCGGTGGGCGAGGCCCAGCCCCCGCGCACGCTCTTTGCCAATCAGTTCGTCATGCTCCGCGACGCCGAGGACGACAGCCACCACGGGCTGGCCCGGCGCCTGGGCGACACCGACCACGTGATCCCCGTCACCGGCCCGCGCAAGCCCGTCTTCGGCATCCTGGCCCGGAACGTGCAGCAGACCATGGCCCTGGACCTGCTCCTGGACGACGAGGTGCGGATGGTCACGCTGCTGGGCTCGGCCGGCACGGGCAAGACGCTCATGGCCGTCGCCGCCGGCATGGCCAAGGTCTTCACCGAGGAGCGCTACGACAAACTGCTGGTGGCCCGCCCGATCATGCCGATGGGGCGCGACATCGGCTACCTGCCCGGAACCAAGGACGAGAAGCTCGGCGCCTGGATGCAGCCGATCTTCGACAACATCTCCTACCTCCTCAGCACACGATCGGCCCCCAACCAGCACGCCGACAGCCTCTCCAGCGAGCAGCGCATCGAGAAACTCATCGCCGGTGGCAAGATCGTCCTCGAGCCGCTCACTTACATCCGCGGGCGCTCCATCCCTCACCAGTTCATGATCGTCGACGAGGCCCAGAACCTCACTCCCCACGAGATCAAGACCATCATCTCCCGCATCGGCGAGGGGACCAAGCTCGTGCTCACCGGCGACATCGGCCAGATCGACAACCCCTACCTGGACCAGGCCTCCAACGGCCTGTCCTACGCCATCGAGAAGATGAAGGGCCTGCGGATCGTCGGGCACGTCAGCCTGCAGAAGTCCGAGCGGTCGGAACTGGCGAGCCTGGCCGCGGCGCTGCTGTGACCGCGCCGTCCGGCCCCCGATGCCCGTACCCTTGACCATGCACCGCACGATCAACGCCGGTGAGGGTTCGCCCGGGGCGCTCGGTCAGGCCCGCGCGACCGGCACTGCCTTCGAGCGGTCCATCTGGCCGTGCGCGATGCTGAACGTGGTGCCGGCCGCGGTGGTGCTGGCTTCGGTGGTGCCGGCCGCGCTGTGGACGGGCGAGGTCTTCGCGGGCGCGGACTCGGGCCAGCGCGCGCAGCCGGTCATGCCGGCGACGTTGCCATCGTCCACCTCGTCCCCGTGGGTCGGGCGGTGGTCCGGCGACGCCCGGGCTCTGGCGGAGGCCATCCGTCGCGGCATGGCCGACCGCACGATCAACGATCCGGCCCTGGTCGCGATGACACCCGCGCAGATCAACGCCTTCGCGGCCCTGGCCGCGGCCCGAATGAACCTCGACCTCCGCGAGGACGGCACCGCCACGCTCACCACCCGCGCCGACTCCGGCCCCCTCAGCGTCGAAGTCACCTGGGCAGGTGAACCGGGCGGCGTGGTGCTGCACTTCACGGCGGCGGAGGCCCGCTCCGAGCCGGTGCGACTGCGCCAGGTCGGCACCCAGGCCCGTCGGCGCCTGGTGGGCGCGCTGCCGGATAGGGCCGTCCCGCTCGCGCTGGCCGAGCGCCCCGCGACGCTGGCCGACCGTCCCGACCTGGTCGGTGAGTGGGTCGTGGACACGGGAGCAACCGAGCCGGGCGTGCGGGCCGCGATCGCCGCCGGTCGATTCCCCGCCTTCAGGGACGGCACCGCCCCGCCGGAGACCGTCCGCCTGCTGGCGGGGATGCTCGCCGACTGCCGCCTGGAACTCCAGCCCGACGCGACGTGGATCATGACCATGCGCCACGCCGACGGCGAGCCGGCCCCGCCGGCCCTGGGCGCGTGGTCGGCCCGGGGCTCGACCGTCGATCTCCGCACCGCCGACGGGTCGGCGTACGCCAGCCTGACCCTCTCGACGATGGACCCCGAGCCCCCCGCGCTGGCCGGCGCGTTCGGGGACCTGCCGTTCTCCGCGGTCTTCCGGCTCAGGCCGGCGCCGATCCCGGCGTTCACGCCCGCGGTCGTGCGGGATCTGCTGGGCCGCTGGGAGCCCGATGCCGAGGCGACTGCGCGTCTGCGTGCGGCCGTGGCCGAGGCCGGCACGCCCGCGGCCCGCGACGCGCGCCACGAGCCGTTCGACGAACTGGTTGAATCGGTGCGCCGAGACCCGAGCGGCGCGGTCGCCCTGGAACTGTGGCCCGACCGGGGCGCCGCGGTCCTGCCGATGGACCCCGCTCATCCCGATGCGCCGCAGGCGCTGCGGGGCGGGTGGTCACTTGGGCCCATGGGCCGGTTCGAACTGCACCTCCGCGACCGCGAGGGTCGTCCCGTGGTCTACACGGTCGAAGCCGGGGCCGGGACGATCGCGCTGGCAACCGGACCCGATCGTGCGTACTCGGCCATTCTCCGGCGCGCGCCCGCGCCCCCGGACGCCGCGCGCCTCTCCGCCGCCCTCGCCGGGCGTTGGGCCGCCGACGCCGAGGCCTCCGTCAGCGCCACCGAACGGGCCATCGCCGACGCCCGCCTTCCCGCGCCCCTGCAGCCCCAGTGGCGGACGGCCCTGCGTCAACTGGTCAACTCCGGGCAGATCCCCGGCTACGACCTGCGCGCCGACGGCACGGGCTACATCCTGCACGAGGCCGAGCGATACCCCGCCCGCTGGCGACGCGACCGGTCGCTGCTGGCCTTCACCGAGCCCCCGGCCGTCACCGACCTGCGCCTCCGCGTGGACGAGTCCGCGCTGACGCTCCTGGAACCGGTCAACGGCGTGCTTATCGTCTTCACCCGCCTGCCCTGAGCGCCCATCGGTGTGTTCGAGGGGCAGCAGCAAGGAGCCCGCACTATGCCCAATCTCCCGAGCCTGATCATCTGGGCCCTGGTCTTCGCCTGCTTCACGACGGCGACGACGGGAACCGAACCTCCCGCCGGCCAGGCCCAGCCCGATGCGCCCGCGCAGCCCGATGTCCCCGCGTCGCTCGACCCGCGCGTGACGCCGTTCCTGGGCTTGTGGGTCTTCGATGCGGCCGCGTCGCGTGCGTACATCGCCGAACTGGTGCTGCTGGGGCGTCACGATCCCGAGTCGCGCTACGCCGCGCTCGATGAGGCCGGGCTCCGGCGTCGCATGGGCGAAGAGGGCGGGCAGTACCTGGCCATCCTGGCCGACGGCCGCCTGCAGGCGATCGGGTGGGACGGCACCGAGCGTCGGCTGATCACGCTCCGGTGGCGCTTCGACGGGCAGGTGCTGCGGTTGTCCGAGGGCGGGGAGGAACCGGAGGAGTTCGTTGCGGTGCGCCAGGTGGGCGGACGTCTGCGCATCGAACCGCTCGATGAAGTCGACACGGACCCGGCGTTTCTCTTCGCCCGTGACACCGGCTCATGGGCGGTGGGGCGCTGGACGATGGACCGCTCTCGCACCCGGGAGCTCACCACCGACGCGATGCAGCACCGCGAGTTCGAGGGCACGCCCCTGGCCGGCCGCACCATCGAAGACCTCGACCGCGAACTGGACGCGATCGGCGGAGTTGTGCTCGAAGTGCTCGACAACGGCTCATGGTCCAGCGCCACGCGACCGGCCAGCGGTGCGCCGGTGTTCCAGAACGGCCAGTGGTCGCTCCAGCACGGTCGCGTGCTGCTGCGGACCGCCCGGGCCGGTTTCGATGAGATGGTCGTGCACCCCGACCACGACCGCCTGGTGGTCCGTACCGCCGAGGCGCCGTCGCTGATCCTGGCGATGAACCGCGAGGTTGCGCCGCCGGCCCCGGCCACGCCTCAGGTGCCGCCGGCACCTGCCGCACCAGCCAGAGAGGGTCCGGCGCGGGCCCGGCCCCCCGCGGGCGAGCGCCCCTGAGCGCGGACCGTCATGACGTCTCATGGGGAGCCTTACGGGGGGGCTTCACGGGCGCTGGACGCCGCGCATGCCCGTGCTCTCCTCGCGCCGCACGAACCGCTCGACCAGCCCCGCGTCGTCGGGGGTTGATGCCGCGTCGAGGTTGATGTCGGCGCCGCGCTCGACCACGCCGTAGACGTCCTCGACGGTGATGCGCCCGTCGGCGTCGGTGTCCCAGTGGGCGCCGATGACAAAGCGAACGATGTCGTTGGGCTCCTCCTCGGCCGGGTAGAGGAACCGCAGGGCCCCGCCGAGGCGAGACGCCCATGCGGCCTCGTTGTGCTGCTGGCCGAAGCCGACGACGTGGCGCAGCGCCCCCTCCAGCACGTACTTCACCGGCACCGCGCCGGCCCACGCGTCGCGCACGCCGAAGGTGGGCCAGTAGTTGTCGCTGGACGTGCCGCTGTCGCCGCTGTCCAGGTAGATCCGCAGGTCGCGCACCGGCTCGGTCCTGACGCGGTTGGTCAGCACCGGCACGACCTGCCAGGCCGGCGAGAAGTTCCCCACCCGCCCGAACGCGCCGGGGTGGTCCCACCCGTGGTACATCGAGACCACTCCGCCCATGCTCGACCCGGCCGAGCCCGACAGGCGAGCGTCGGTCAGCGTGCGGTACTGCGCGTCAATCAGCGGGCGGACCTGCCCGAGGATGTAGGTTGTGTACGCGTCGGCACGCCCGCCGTCGCCGGGGGCGGTGTAGTCGGTGATCCGGGTGGAGCCGACGTTATCCAGCCCGACGACGATGATCTCGCGCATGCGTCCGCCGGCCTGCAGGGCCTGGATCGTCGGTGCGGCGTTCCAGCTCCCGAACGGGCCCGACTCGAAGATGTTCTGCCCGTCGTGCATGAACAGCACCGGATAGCGGCGCTGGGAGTGCTGGTCGTAGCCGCGCGGCAGGTAGACGCGGTGCGTCCGCGTCTGGTTCAGCGACGGGGCGAACAGCGCCGGCGGTGATGAAGGCGCGTAGTCCCGCCGCGAAGCAGCGACCGCCGGCGCCGGCACATACGAGTACACCTGCCCGTCCTGCACGAAGATCCCTGCAAGCGCCGTGGTGTACACGCCCGACGACGGCGAGCGCGGTGCCCCGCCGGCGCCGGTCAGGTAGAACTCGATCTCCGTGTCCACCGGCGCAAACGAGGGGGTGTACCACCACGTGTCGAGCGGACGTCCCGGCGCGGGGGCGTACCGCTCAAGGTCCACACGCTGATAGGCCCCCCCGCTCCCCGCGACGCGCCAGAACAGCGCCGGGTGGTCGGCGCTCCAGGTGATCACCAGCGACTTGGACGATGGCGTGCGCGACCCGGGTGCCCACGGGTCGGTGCTGCCCGAGAGCACGCCGCCGATCGGCGTGCCGTTGGTCGGCTGTGAACTCTGCCCGGGCCCATCGTTGCGCAGGTAGAAGCGGTAGGAGTACGCCGTCCCGCGCGGCAGGCTGACCGACACGCGCCACAGCGGATAGGCCGAGGGGTCGAGTTTCACCGACCTGGAGAGATCCGCGCCCGGCAGCGCGGGGTCCACCCCGCCCAGTGCCGCGGGCGTCCCCAGCACATACACCGACTGGCCGAACGTCGTGGTCTGGGTAATGGCGAACGTGACGGTCTGCCCCTCGGGCATGCCCGGCTGGCCCGGGGCCACGCACGGCCCGAACCACACCGCCAGGGCCGCGAGCGCCGCCGCCAACATCCGGCCATGCTCCAGCACCCAAACCCCGCCGCACTCCCGGCGCACAGATCCCTCCCGTTCAGCACCTGTTGGCATGATGTCCAGTCTACACCAGGACCGCTGATTGGCCCGTGGAATCGGCACAGCCGGGCGTGCGATGCCGCTCCAGTGTCCGGAGTCGATCTTCGCAGCGAGCCCGCTCCGCGCGCGGCCGCACCGCGGGCCGTACACTGTCATCATGGTGCGTACGCGCGTGGCGGGACGCGGCATGGTGCGTGTGGCGCTCGCGTGTGCGGGCGTGGTTCTTGGTGCTCTGGCAGGGTGCAGTTCCGTGAAGACCTCTCACTCCAGCGGAGCATCCACGGGCAGCCCACTCGGAGGCCCCCCCGCCGCCACGCCCGGGCCCTCTGTACCTCCGGCCGCTGGGCTGCTGTTCAGTTCGATGATGATCGACGGGCACCCGCGCCCCTACGCGATCTACGTCCCGCGCGATTATCCCGACTCGCTCCACCGCTGGCCGCTGGTGGTCTTCCTGCACGGGCGAGGTGAGTGCGGCACCGACGGGGTCCGGCAGACGGCGGTGGGCCTGGGCCCGGCGCTGCTGCGCTCGCCCGACCGCTGGCCCTTCCTGGTGCTCATGCCCCAGAAGCCGACGCAGGAGTCCGCGTGGGCCGACCACGAGGCCATGGTGATGGCGATGCTCGACCGTGTGCAGTCGGCCTGGCGCGTGGACCCCGACCGGGTCTACCTCACCGGCCTCTCGCAGGGCGGCGCGGGAACGTGGATGATCGGCGCCGCCCACCCCGACCGTTTCGCCGCGCTGGCCCCCGTCTGCGGGTTTGCCGAGCCCGAGCGCGTGGTCCCGCCCCTGCGCCACGTGCCGATCTGGACGTTCCACGGCCAGCGCGACGACGTCATCCCCATCGACCGCACCGAGCGCATCGTCTCCGCGCTGCGGGCCGAGCAGGGCGGCGCCGCGTACGCCGTCAAGTTCACCGTCTACCCCGACGCGAACCACAACTCCTGGGACCGTGCGTACGCCGAGGACCTGGCGTCATGGTTCCTCTCGCACCGCCTGAGGGACCGGCGCCCGTGACCGCGCCACACTCGCCCTCCCCCGGCCCCCCCCCCCACGCCCACGCCCAGCGATCCCGCGGCGGGCGACGCTCGTTCCTGTGGCAGTGGCTCTCCAGGCCGGGCCAGATCGGCGCCGTCGCCCCCAGTTCGCGACACCTGGCCCGACGCATGGTCGAGGCGGTGGATCTCGAGCGCGCCTCGGTCGTCGTGGAGTACGGCCCCGGTACCGGGGCCTTCACCGAGCACATCCTCCCACACCTGCGCCCCGGCACCGCCTTCTTCCCCATCGAACTCAACCCCACCATGGCCGCCCACTTCCGGCGCCGCTTCCCCGCCCTGGCCCTCCACGAGCGCTCGGTCGAGGACCTGCCGCACATTCTCGCCGAGCACGGCCTCCCCGCCGGCGGCGCAGTGGATTCGATCGTCTCCGGCCTCCCGTGGGCGGCCTTCCCCGAGACGCTGCAGCGATCGCTGCTGGACGTGACCCGCGCGGCCCTGAAGCCCGGCGGCGTGATGGCGACGTTCACCTACAACACGTCGATGCTCACCCGCGCCGGGCGGCGCTTCGCCCGCATCGCGGCCGAGTACTTCGCGCGCATCGAGCGCGGACCGACCGTGCTGCGCAACATGCCGCCGGCCTTCGTCTACCGCTGCGTGCGATGACGCACCCGGGATCGGGCGCGGGCATGGCCGCCGTCCCTCTCAGGGCCGAAGCACGCGCAGGGCCCCCGGCTCGACGCTGAACGAAGCGGTCAACCCCGCTTCCCCAGGCGACCTCCCCGAAGGCCCGAACACGCCCAGCGCCTCGCCGTCCACCTGCGAGGGTGGGCCGCCCTGCGGGCCGTCCATCACGATCACCCGGATGTGTCGGCCCCGCGCGGCCAGGCGTGCCCGGTGCCCCCTCAGCCGACCGAGACGTGCGTGCAGCACCCACCCCAGCGCCCCTGTTCGTGAGGACGCTGGCATGAACGCCACGTTGAGCAACCCGTCACCGGGCGAGGCCTCGGGCACGGGGTCAAGGTTCCCGCCGTAGCGCGGGCTGTTGGCCACGACGACCCACCCGCGCTGCCCGTCGATCAGTTCGCGCCCGTCAACCACGATCCTGAAGGTGGGCAGCGTCGGCGTGCACAGTTCGCGCAGGGCCTCGAGCACATACGCCGCCCGACCCCCGCGGCCCTGCCCGCGCCCACGCTCCACGCGGTGGACGACCGCCGCGTCCGGTCCCGAGGACCACATCAGCACAAAGGTGCGCCCGTTCACGCGCCCCAGGTCCGTCGGCACCACCACCCAGCGCTCCACCGCCGCCGCCAGCTGGCCCGCCGAGCGGGTCATGCCCCACTGGCGAGCGAACAGGTTCTCTGTACCCATCGGCACGTGGTAGACCGCCGCCCCGGTCGTGGCCGCGACGCCCGCCAGGCGCGACACCGTCCCGTCACCGCCGACGATGACCAGCGCCGCCCCGTTCGGCGCGCTCCGCGCATCAAGCAGAGGAGTCAGCCGCTCAGGGGTGCTCTCCGCGACCTCTAGCGCGACCACGTCGTGACCGCGCAGGCTCCGCCGGACCTCCTCCACACCGCCCACGGCACGCCCCGCGCCCGACCGCGGGTTGTAGACCACGACCACACGACGGATCGGCGGCATGCTCACGATAGTGTGGAGATGTTGGGCATGGTCAGCGGGGCGCCGCCGCCGGGCCCGGCTCGGGACGCTCGACCGGGCGCTGACGGTACTTCTCGCGGTACTTGTCGGCCAGCTCCCGCTGCTTGTTGGAGAGGTCGATGCTCCGCCCCTGGATGAACGCCATGAGCGTGTGCGTGGCGACCTCCAGCGGGTCGCCATCGGTGACGATCAGCGTGGCGTCCTTGCCCGGCTCGATCGAACCGAGGCGGTCGCCCACGCCCAGGATGATCGCCGCGTCGAGGGTGATCGACCGCAGCGCCGCAGCGTGGTCCAGCCCGTGGGCCACGCAGATCGCCGCGGCGTAGGGCAGGTTGCGCTCGTGGGGCGTCTCCTCGCCGGAGGCCAGCGCAAACCGCACGCCCGCCTCCCGCAGGCGCACCGGCAGCGCGTACACCTCGTCGATCGGCGAGTCGTCGCGCCGCGGCATGGTCAGCGGCGAGTTGATGATCACGGGGATGTCATGGCGGTGCAGCAGGTCAGTGCACAGGTGCGCATCGCGCCCGCCGACGATCACCGCGCGCAGGCCGAACTCCCGCGCGAACGCCACCGCCCCGAGGATCTGCTCGTACTCCTGGGCTTCGATGAACACCGGCAGCCGCTCGGCACCCTCCGCCGGCGCCAGCACGCCGCGCATCGCCTCCCAGCGGATGTCCTCCGCCACCGCCGGCGTCGAAGGGTCGGCCAGTGAACGGTCGCGAGCCTCCAGGTACGCCGTCGCCGCGCGGAACGTCTCGCGCAGCCGCTGCACCGACTCCTGGCTGCGCCGTGTCTGGTCTTCCTCGCGCAGGTCCATCCACGGCGCGCGGACCGTCCGCACCACCGGCCACGCCACCACCAGCCCCGCGTCGCGGCGCAGCGCCAGGTCTTCCCACGTCCACCCGTCGGCCGTGATCACCGACGCCCGCCCGGTCACCAGCCCGCCCTGCGGGAAGACGCCGAACGCCAGCACGCCGTTGCTCCGCGCCACCGGCATGAGCCACGAGTCGGGGTTGACGCTCACCGCCGCCACCACCTCCGGTTTCACCGCGCCGGTCTCGGCGAAGTCGCGCATGGCCCGCACCGCGCCGATCTCGCCCAGACCCATCTGCGTCCAGGGGCTGATGAGGCCGGGGTACACGTGGCGACCCCGCAGGTCGATCGTCCGCGTGGTCGCGATGAACACAGGCCCCTCGCTCATCGGGCCGACGCGAGCGATCCGTCCGCGGTCGAAGAAGACGTAGCCGTCCTCGATGACCTCGCCGGAAATCGTGTGCACGCGAGCGTGCACCAGCGCGATCGGCGCGTCCTGTTCGGGCGCGCGCCGGGTCAGGTCCTGGGCCGGCGCCGAGCGGCAGATCGTCAGCAGCGCCGCCAGCATGAGCATCCACAGGAGTAGGTGAAGTCGATTGCACATGATCGGGTGGTCCTTGCGAGAGTGCTCGGTGCGTTCGGAACGGGTGGAGTGGAGGGAGAGTGGCCGGGGTGAGGGGAAGTGGGGGGGGGGGGGGGTGGGGGGGTGGGGGCTCACGGTGCATCGCAGCCGCAGTCACCCATGCGCGCGTCGGCCGGGTCCACCCCGCGACGCACCATGTCCAGGAGGATCTCGCGCTGCAGCACACGGCTGTCATCGAGCATCCGGGAAAGCACCCCGCGCCGGGCCTCCGGCGCTGGCGGCGTCGTCCCCGGGCGTGCACCGGGGCGCCCCCCCGGTCGCGACGGCTCGGCCCCGCCCTCCCCGCGCTCCGGCGTCCGCGACGGACGGTCCGCCAGCACCTTGGCCAGCAGGCGCTGGCGCTCCGCGGCGTTGCGGGCCCGCAGTTCGGCGTCCAGTTCCAGCGAGAAGTACTCCGCCCCGTCGATCCACGTCCGCTCGCACCGCGACAGCGACGAGAGCGGCGGCCCCGACCAGACCGCCAGGTCCGCATCCTTGCCCGCCTCCAGCGAGCCGACGCGGGCGTCGATCCCCAGCTGGCGCGCGGGGTTGATCGTGATGAACTTCAGCGCCTCCTCCTCGCTGACGCTGAACGTCCCGTCGGGCCGGCGCGAGTACTTCCGGGCCTTGCCCGCCTCCACGTTCATCCGCCGGGCCAGCTCGTCCGAGTCGCTGTTGTAACTGACCAGCACGCCCTGCTCGTGCAGGATCGGCCCCGCGTAGGGGATCGCGTCCTGCACCTCGACCTTGAACGCCCACCAGTCGGAGAACAGCGACGCCCCCACCGCCTGCCGCGAAACCGCCTCCGCCACCTTGTAGCACTCCAGCCCGTGCTGGTACGTGCCGATCCGAATCCCGAACGCCTCGCACAGCCGCGCCAGCATCAGGATCTCGTCCTGCCGGTACGAGTGGCAGTGGATCCACCGCGACCCGTTGAGCACCTCCGCCAGCGCCTCCAGTTCCAGGTCGCGCCGCGGCATGGCCGACGCGTCGGCCCCCGACGCCGACCAGCGCGCCCACGCCACGCCGTACTCCCGCGCCGCGGTGAACCGGTCCCGGATGATCGCCTCCACGCCCATCCGTGTCTGCGGGTAGCGCCACGTGTTCCGCTCACCCCAGTTCGACTGCTTCACGTTCTCACCAAGGGCGAACTTGATCCCCAGCGGCATCGCCCGCCCCTCCGCCGCGCCCGATGCGCCCGCCCCGGCCAGGAACGGGTTGCGGTCGCTGTACGTCCCCGCGCCCGCGAAGTGCATGTCCTCCGGACGCGCCGCGCCCCACCGCACCTTGTTCACCGCGTTCTGACCACCGATCGGGTTGGCCGACCCGTGCAGCGAGTTCACCGTCGTCACGCCGCCCGCCAGTTGGCGGTACCAGTTGATCGCGTCCGGGTTCGTCACGTCGTGGATGCGCACCTCCGCCGTCACCGTCTGGCCTGACTCGTTCACCCCGCGAGAGATCCCCGTGTGCGAGTGGCAGTCGATGATCCCCGGCGTGATGTGCTTGCCCGTGCAGTCAATGATCCGCACGTCCGACGTCAGCCGCGGCAGCGAGGCCGACGGGCCCACGTACACGATCCGGCCTTCGCTCACCACCACCGCCCCCTCGCGGATCACCCCCGCCGGGCCGCTGGTCCACACCGTCGCGTTCACGAACGCCGCAGAGCGCGGCTCCGGCGCTCGCGGCACGGCGTACGCGCCCAACGGCAGGCCCGGCAGCGCCTCCGGCACGTCGGGCTTCGCTTCCTCTCCGTCACCCTCTCCTCCACGCCCCCGCGCCCCGCGCGCCGCCGGCTCGCCCTCGCCCGATCGTGCCGCGCCGGGGGCTTCGGGTGATTCGGGCACGCCGGGCTTGGACGTGCGCGTCCCGCCGATCGACGCTTCCACAGGCCCGCTCACGCTCCCGCTGATCGTGTCGCCCTTGACCTCCAGAACAAACACCGCCACCCAGTCGGCCCCGTCCGGACCGGTCACGCTGAACTCCAGGCGTCCGGTCGCCGGGTCGAAGCGCAGGTCCTCGGTGTCCCCGCCACCCAGGGCGGTGTCGAGCGTGCCGACATAGGTCTCGCCGTCTCGACGGATCGACAGTTCCACCGGCAGGTCGGGCGGCAACGGCGGCGGGCCCTTGATCGTGCACTCCCACACACCCGCGATCGGGTCCGCGCCCGGACGCGGCGCCGCACCGGGACCGCCCCGATCTCCCGCGCCGGCGGTGGGCTCGCCACGCGCCGGCGGCGGCAACTCCCCGGTCCGCTCCGCGCGCCAGGTGAACCGGCGTCCCTCGGTATCCGTCCCCTGGCCGGAGATCGTCACCGCCGCGAGGTTCTCCGGCGTCCGCTCCACGATCCCCGTGAAGGTGTAGACCGCCTTGCCCAGGTCCTCGTGCTCAAGAACGAACGCCACGCGCAGGTCGCTCACGCTCACCCCGCGCGCCCGGATCGACAGATCCTGCGGGCGGCGCGCCGGTGCCGGTGCGCCCGGTTCACGAGCATGCCCTTCGCCGCCGCCATCAGCGCCGTTCTCCGGTGCACGCTCACCCGGCGCCGGACGATCCCGCCGCGGGGTCCGCAGCGTCACGGCGTTCTCCGCGTCGATCAGCAGCGTCAGCGCACGCTCCCCCAGCACCGCTGGCGCCACGCTCAGTTCGTACTGCCCCTGCAGGCGCGCGGGCGACGCCGTCACCTCGTGACGCACACCGTCCACCCACACATCGCGGACCTTCGTCCTCCGCGCAAACAGCGGCCCGTCGGTCACGACCAGGTTGGCCCGCGCTCCGGGGGTGACCTGCCCGTGGTCGGTCAATCCCAGGAACTTCGCCGGCGCGGTCGTCAGCGCCGCCAGGGCGTCCGAATCGCTCAGCCCGTGGCGTACGGCCGTGCGCAGGTTCTCCAGGAACCGTCCCCGGTCCCGAAGTCGCGCGGTGGTGAAGGCGATGTCGAGCCCCTGCTCCCGCAGGCGCCGCGGGTTCGTCGGCGCCTGTTCCCAGGTCATCAGGTCGCGCAGGCTCAGCGCCTCGGCCTCGCCGATCGATCCAGCCCGCGGCTTCTCGGGGAAGTTCAGCGGCACGATCAGCGGCGTGGGGTCGATGCCCTCCGGCTCGCCCTCGATCGGGCGCGAGATGGCATCGCGCAGCCGGTCGAAGTAGGCGGCCCGCGCGATGGCCTCCAGGCGCCGAAAGTCGGTCCCGCCGGTTACGACCATCGCCCTCCGGTCAAACTCGCGCGCGATCTTCAGCGCACGCAGCACCTCCAACTCATCGTCAACGCTGAACAGCAGCGTCGGTGCCGGCGTGCCCCGCCCGGCGCCCAGCAGCGCCACCGACGCCGCGGGCTGCTCGCCCGATGAATCCTGCGATGAGTTCCCCTCGCCCGTTCGCCCACCGGCCGTCACCGCCGCGCCCCTGATCGAGAGCCAGTCCGCGTCGGCCAGGGTCTGGCGCAGCAGCGCGATGGCCCCCATCTGCGAGTTGGGGTACGCCCCCCAGCGCCCTTCGCTGCTCTCCCCGCCGCCCGACTCCAGCGCTACCGACTGGTACACCGCGCGCCGGTATACCGGCGGGCGCGGGAGGCTCGGATCCTCGTCCGGGCGCGCCAGCGACACCACCGCCGCGCTCCCGCGCACGATCCCCCCGCGCGGAGCGATCGCCGCCGCCGTGAACCCCTGCGACCGCAGCGTGCGCGCCACGCCCTCCTCGATCCCCTTCCCGTCCAGCGCCGAGCGCTGCGGCATGATCCGCCCGTTCCAGTGCGCCCCGCGCTGGTCCGGATCGGGCCGCGGGGAGTCGACCTCGACGTACGGGTCGATGAACCCCGCGTACACGTGCAGACCCCGCGCGTCCCACACCCGCGCGCCGCGGGCTCGCTCGCGAAGGGCCTCCGGGATCTCCGGCGGTGTGCTCGGCAGCGGCGGGAGCGCCTGGGCCGGCGCCCCCTCACGCCGGTCGTCATTGGCCTTCCTCTCGCCGTTCGGGTCTGCCGCGGGCGTGTCCGAGTGTGCAGGGGCGGCGGGCGCGACCTGCTTCGGCTCGGCCTCCGTCCCTTCGACGCCCACGATCACGCCGTCGTGCAGCAGCACCGCCGCGCTGGTCAGTGTCCGTGTCGGGGAGAGGTGCACCGTCGCCCCGACCAGCACGTCGAACCGCACCGGCCCCGTCCCGGGCCGATTGGCCGGCGGTGTGAGCGGGTCGGGTGCCCACCCCGGCGTGGTGGTACCGGCCAGGCCCGCCGCGCCAGCCCACGCCGTCGCGAGGATCAGCGCCGCCAGGCCCAGGGCCGCGCCCAGGATGGGACACCGGTGCTGCCGGGTCCGGGGCTTGGTGGCCATGGACGATGCGCGTGGAGCATGGGCACGAATCGGTTCTGTCGAGGTCATTCCCCAAGCGTACGGGAAGACGCCCGGGCGTGGGCGGGCCTTGCGGTCATCGCCCGGCGGGATTCACCCCTGTTGGAACGATGTGGAAGAACCCCTGCGGACGCGGTGATGCGCTGCTAGGCTCAGTGCGGAGCGCGCGGGGGTGGGCCGGGGCGCTGCTCGCCGAAGGAGGCAGCCATGTCCAGACTCATCGAAGGCGCGGCGGTGATCGGCCAGTCGGGCGGACCGACCGCCGTCATCAACCAGTCGCTGGTGGGGGTGGTGGAAGGCCTGAGGGGTTTCCGCCAGATCAAGAAGATCTACGGCATGCGCCACGGCGTCGACGGGCTCATCAAGGGCCTGCCGCTTGTGGACCTGGGGGCGCTCGGCAGCGACCTGCTCGAGCGGATTGCGCGCACCCCCTCGGCCGCGCTTGGGTCCAGCCGTTCCAAGCCCCAGGAGGCCGACTGCGCCAGGATCTTCGAGGCCTGCCGCGCCGCCGAAATCCACTACTTCTTCTACATCGGCGGCAACGACAGTTCCGACACATGCCGCATCGTCTACGAGATGGGCCAGCGGTCCGGGTACGACCTGCGCTGCTTCCACGTTCCCAAGACCATCGACAACGACCTGATGGTCAACGACCACACGCCGGGCTTCGCCTCGGCCGCGCGCTACGTGGCCATGGCCTTCATGGCCGACGACCGCGACAACGCTTCCCTCCCCGGCATCAAGATCAACGTCGTCATGGGGCGCAACGCCGGCTTCCTCACCGCGGCCAGCGCCATGGCCCGGCGCGAGGAGGGCGACGGGCCGCACCTGATCTACCTGCCCGAAGTCCCCTTCGACCCCGACCGCTTCATCGAGGACGTCAAGGGCATTATCGCCAAGCACAACCGCTGCCAGATCGCCATCTCCGAGGGCATCAAAGACCGCGAAGGGCAGGACATCGCCTCCAGGCTCATTGCCAACGCCCAGACCGACGCGCACGGCAACGCCCAGCTCTCCGGCTCAGGGGCGCTGGGCGACATGCTGGCCTCGCTCATCAAGGAGCGCATCAAGAGCCCCAGCGGCAAACCCCCCCGCGTCCGCGCCGACACCCTCGGCTACCTCCAGCGCTGCTGGCCCGAACCGTCGCACGTCGACGCTCAGGAGGCGCGACAGGTCGGCGTCAAGGCCGCCACCGAAGCCACCGGCGGAGCCGCTTCCGGATCCGTGGCGATCATGCGGCTCTCCAACCACCCCTACCGCATCGAGAAGAGGCTGATCCCGCTCTCCGAGGTCGCCGCCAAGACCAAGGTCATGCCCCCGGAGTTCATCCAGGGCACCCACGACGTCAGCCGCCTCTACCTCGACTACCTCCGCCCGCTCGTCGGCGAACTCCCGCACTTCGCCCGATTGCCGTTGTAGCGCGACCCGCACGGCGAATGCGTCGCCGTGTTCTGAAGAGGTGAGCCCGCAAGATGTTGCAGCTTACCGGCCGCGCCCGCGGAACGGTCCCTCGCCGCCGCGTTCATCGAAGCGCTGCTTGAGCCGCTCGCGCATGGCGCCGGGGTTGAAGCCCTCGCCGCCGCGCTCACCGAAGCGCTGCTTGAGCCGCTCGCGCATGGCGCCGGGGTTGAAGCCCTCGCCGCCGCGCTCACCGAAGCGCTGCTTGAGCCGCTCGCGCATGGCGCCGGGGTTGAAGCCCTCGCCGCCGCGCTCACCGAAGCGCTGCCTGAGCCGCTCGCGCATGGCGCCGGGGTTGAAGCCCTCGCCGCCGCGTTCATCGAAGCGCTGTCTGAGCCGCTCGCGCAGGGCATCGAGGTTGGGTTGCTCGATGCCGCGCTCCATCAGACGACTCTGGATCTTCTCCCGCAGTTCGCCCTTCTGTGCCCGCGGTCCTTCATGGGCCGTGGCCGTGGCCGTGCTGAAAACGCCAAGTGCCAGGCCGGTCGCCGCGAAAAGAGCCAACACCAGTGTCTTCGTGGACATAATCGCTCTCCAAAAAAACCCCGACAATGCCAAGAGTTCTGCGGATCCATCCGCAATCGTTCCCGCGATGCTCAGGACAGATCTCGGGATCTGGACAGTCCAACGCCGCCAGCAACTGGTCTATTGCATCGAAGTCTTCGGGGTGCAGCCGACGCATCGCAGGGAGCCCCGCGTCAACATGGCGCTCACCCACGCCCGGACGCCATGCCTCAGGGGCGGATCGGCACCCGCTCGACCACCGACAGTCCGAAGGCGTCCAGCCCTGGCAGGTCGGTGGCGTGGTTGGTCAGCAGCCGCAGTTTCGAAACGCCCAGGTTCCGCAGGATCTGGCACCCCACCCCCAGGTCCCGCATGGCCCGCGGCGGCGGCACGCCCCCGTGCGATCCGATCGTCGGCGTCGGGGTCGCCCGGGACTCGGCTCCAGTCACCTGATCAGGGGCCGTCCCCGTCGGTGCGTCCGGCTCCCACGCCCCACGCCGGGCCCGGTTGATGCGGGCCTCCAGCGCGCCCAGCGCCCCCGGCCCGAGCGGCACGGCGTCGGCCGGCGTCTCGGTGCGCAGGTAGACCACCGCCCCGCGTCCCTCGCGCGCGATCGCCCGCATCGACGCGTGCAGCACGTCGGCGCTGCTGCGCAGCCCCTCCGGCAGGGTCTGCTCCGGGTCGCCCAGCGTGGACAGGTCGTGGAACACGTCACCCAGCGTGCTCCGACGGTGCATCCGCACCAGCACCGGATCCTCGATCGCCGCCGTCAGTCCCGATGGGTCCGGCGCGCCCACGTCCCCAGCGCACAGTGCCGCGTGCGGCAGCGCATCCACCGCCGACTCGAACAGAAACAGCGTGAAGGCCCCGAACGCCGTCCGGATCGGCGCCCCGCGCACCGGGTCCAGCCGCCGCACCAGGCTCTCCCGCGACAGCCTGTGCTGGATGACCTGGGCCACGCTGCACATCTTCAGCCCGTGGCGACGGCAGAACTCAGCCAGGTCCGGCACGCGGGCCATCTCCCCGTCCGGGCGCATGATCTCGATGATCACCGCCGAGGGGTGCAGCCCCGCCAGGCGGCACAGGTCCACCGAGCCCTCGGTCTGGCCCGTCCGCGCCAGCACGCCACCCTCCCGCGCCCGCAGCGGGTTGATGTGCCCCGGGCGCACAAAGTCCGCCGCGTTCGTCGCGGGGTCGATCGCCATCCGGATGCACCGCGCCCGCTCCCGCGCCGACACGCCCGTGGTGAACCCGTGGCGCGGATGCCCGTCGATCGACACCGTGAACGCCGTCGACCGCACCGACGTGTTGATCCCCGCCTGCGGGTGCAGGTCGAGCCGGTCGCAGTCCTCATCGGTCAGCGACAGGCACATGTACCCCCGCGCCTCCGACAGCATGAACGTGATCGCCTCCGGCGTCACGAACTGCGCCGGCAGCACCAGGTCCCCCTCGTTCTCCCGGTCCTCATCGTCGGTCAGCACCACCATCCGCCCGCGACGCAGTTCGTCGAGGATCTCCGGGATCGGCGAGAACGGCGACGCTGCCGCCGCCCCGTCAACGGTCCGATCGACCGCGGGCCCCTGGTGAAGATCCGACGCCGGCGCGCCCTGATCACCCGCGGCGGGCATACATACGGGCGTGGGCGTGGGCGTGGGCGTGGGCGTGGGTGTGGGGGCTGGCGGGCGCTGGGCCATGCCCGGATGGTAGTGAAGCAGACCCGGTAGACTGCCCCCATGGTTCTGGTCTATGTCGGCGCGGGCTTCCTGGTCATCCTGCTGGTGGTCCTGACGGCCATGCACCTGGCCGGGCGCCGCCTGCCCGAGGAGCACCGCGCCATCGTCGAGGCCGACATCCCCTCCCGCGCCGAGCGCGTCTGGAAGATGATCGAGGACTGGTCCGCCTACCCGCAATGGGTCAAGGGCGTATCGAAAGTCGAACCGATCAGCACGGGAGGGAAGGGGGACAAGGGGGTCTCGTTCCGCCAGCGAATGGGGCGGCAGTGGGTCGTGATCGACGTTGAGATCGCCGAGCCGCCCAGGCGACTGGTTCACGTCATCCGCGACGAGAAGGGCCCGTTCTCGGGGCGCTGGGAGTACATCATCGAGCCCCGGGGCGAGGGGTGCCGCCTGCTCATGACCGAGACCGGGCGCGTGCGGTCCCCCGTGGCGCGGTTCATGATGACGCACCTGATCGGGTACGACTACTTCATGAAGAAGTTCGTCGGGGCCCTGCGCAACCGCCTCGTCCGACCCGGCCCCGGGTCCTGAGCCCACGCCCGTCCCGGCGCCCGACCCGACGCGTTCGAGAAAGGCCCTCACCAGTGACCCACCCCGACCATCCCAACCTCGTGGTGTTTGAGCACCCGCTGATCCAGCACAAGCTCAGTTACATCCGCGAGTCGACCACGTCCTACCGCCCCTTCCGCGCCCTGCTCTACCAGATCGCGGGCCTGATGGTCTTCGAGGTCACGCGGTCCTTTCCGGTGTCGCGCGTCGAGATCCAGACCCCCCTGACGCGCACCGAGGCCTTCCGCCTGTCCGGGACGATCACCGTCGTCCCCGTGCTGCGCTCCGGGCTGGCGATGGCCGAGGGCATCCTCGAAATGATGCCCGAGGCCCGCGTCGGGCACCTGGGCCTGGTCCGCGACGAGCGCACCCTCCAGCCCGTCACCTATCTCAAGAAACTCCCCCGGCACCTGGAGGAGGGGCCCGTGGTGCTGGTGGACCCGATGCTCGCCACCGGAGGTTCGGCCTCCTCCGCCATCTCGATGCTCCGCGACCACGGCGCCCGCGACCTGCGCATGATCTGCCTCGTTGCCGCCCCCGAGGGCGTCCGGCGCCTGGCCGCCGACCACCCTGACGTCCGTATCTACGCCGCCGCCCTCGACCAGCGCCTCAACGAGCACGGCTACATCGTTCCCGGTCTCGGCGACGCCGGCGACCGTATGTACGGCACCACATGATCAGGTTCATTTCACCTTTTCAGGTGTTCACGTTCCGCCCATGCCTCAGCCCGGCCCGCTCTTCCCCGTCATCCCCACCACCACCCCCGCGAAGATCAGCCCCGCCGCCGCGTAGTCGTTCCACCGCAGCCGCTCCCCCAGGTACAGCCACGCGAACACCCCGAACACCGTCAGCGTGATCCCCTCCTGCAGGATCTTCAGTTGCGACGCGGTGAACGGCCCGCCATGGTCGATGTGCCCGATCCGGTTCGCCGGCACCATCAGCGTGTACTCGAAGAACGCGATCCCCCACGACGCGAAGATCGCCGTCAGCAGCGGCAGCGCCTTCTGCTTCAGGTGCCCGTACCAGGCGAACGTCATGAAGATGTTGGAACAGATCAGCAGGAAGACCGTCGTGATCCAGGTCGGCATGGCGGTCCGAGCATAGGGACGGCCCGCCCCGATCCCGGGTCAGCCCGGGATCGGGGAAAGCCGCAGGGTCCACGCCGGTCGGGTGCTCCTGAGCGGGTTACTGAGCGCTGGAAGGGTCGGTCGCCACCGGCGGTGCCACGCGCGCGGGGCGAGCCGTCCCACGAGCCGGCGCCGCTGGCGCCGGTGCCACCGAAGGCGACACGGGCTTGACGCTCGGCGACGGCGTCACCCGGGCCGGCGCGCTCCGCGGTGCGGGCGCCGGTGACGGCACCAGGATCTGCGGCGAACGGACCGCCGGTGCAGGCTGGACCACGCCCGGGGTGCGTTGGCCGGGCATGATGCTCGGCGCGGTCTGACGCTGCGGGCTCGTCCTCGGCACGACGACCGGCGCCTCCGGGCGAGGTGCAGGGAGGAACTGCGTCGGCCGCGCAGTCGACGGGGGCAGGATCGACGGCAGCGAGGGCGTCAGTCGTGCATCGGGGGCTGACGGCGGCGCCAGTGGCGACGGCGTGCGCACCGCCGGGGCCGGCGCGGTCTGGACCGGCGCTGTCCGCGACGGCAGCGCGATCGTTCCCGACGGAGCCACGCGCGTCGGCGCGACCTCACGCGCAGGGACCTGCACGCCCGGAGACTCGGGAGTCACCACGCCGCTCGACGGCACGACGGTGCGCCCGCCCGGCGGCGTGGCCTGCGGGACCGCCCGCGGGGATGGCGGTGCCGACGGCAGCGCTGGCGTAACGCCCGGCGTTCGCGACGACGGCTCGCCCGGGAACGCCCCGCGCGTGCGTGCAGTCCGGTCGGGCACCGCGATCGTGCCGGCAGGAGCGGCCGGGGCGGTGCCGGGCACCATACTCGAATCCGCGGTGCGTGCAGGAGTCGTCGGTGCACGAGTGGGCACCGGCACGCCCGCCGTCCGCACGGGCGCGACGGGCTCGCCCCGACGTGCCGAAGCGGTGGTTGATTGGGGCGACGGGGCTGTCGATGGCGGGATCATCCCCGGACCCGCGATCACGCGGTCGATGCGATCAGGCCGCTCGGTCCGATCGGCCCGCTCGGGTCTGTCGCCGGAGACTTCGGGCCGACGCTCAGGCCCCCCCCGTGTGATGGATGGGGTGATGGCCGGGTCTCGCGGCAGTGCCGCACGCCGTGCATCCTCGTGCGCCCGTTCCGCAGCCGCTCGGGCCTGGGCCCGGGCCGCATCGACTTCCGCACGGCTTGGGGGCGCCATGCCCGGCGACTCGCGCAGGCCCTCGCGGGCGAGCGTCCGATCCGGCCCTCGCTCGTTCTGGCGATCCGATCCTCGCGACTCCCGCGGCCGGGCCGGCGCCGGCTCACCGATCGTTTCTGAACCTCTGGTGTTGATGGTCATCGGAGCGGTGGTCACGCCCTCGATGTTCCGGGGGTCGGCGTGCGGGCGCGTCTCCCGCACCAGGTCGCCCCGGGCGTCGCGCGATCGTCCGTCCCACCCACCCCGATCACCCAACCCCCGTTCGGGATGCTCGGCGCGGGGCCGGTCGTCCCCGCGCGTTCGCGCGACAGGCGCCGCAGGCGGCTGCACGGGGGTATTGATTGTGGTGTTGTTGATGGTGGTGTTGGTGATCCGCGTGGTGTTCGTCGTGGTGTTGATGATCGTCGTGTTCGTGCGGTTGACGAAGACGGGCGCGGCCAGCGGCGCCGGGGAGTACCCCCGCGCGTGGTGCCAGTGGTTGTGGTGCCACGGGATCGTGCTTCCCCAGGTGCTCCCCCACGGGCTCCACCCGCACGCCGGTACGCCCCCGCCCACCGTCACTCCCACGCTGAAACCGCCCGAGCTCGACCACCCAAGCCCGATCCCGAAGTTCCACCCGCTGAACCCCGTGCTGAACCCCGGCACGCACACCGCACGCGGCACGTACACCGGCGCGCAGTACACGGGCGTGGTGTACCGGCGCACCACGTACACCGGCGTGTGCACCACGCTCGGGCACCACGACGTCCGCCACACCGGCGGGCAGTACACCGACGGCCAGTACGTCGGCGCGCACCACACCACCGATGGCCGCGACCACCACGACAGGCCCCATGATGGCCGGTGCACCTTCACGCTCGGACGGCACCAGGTCCACCACCCGTCCCACGTGCTCCAGCAACGCCACGGGGAGTACCCGCTCCACCAAGGCGAGCACCACCGCGACGAACTCCACAGCCCGAATCCAACCGCCGTGTGCGCCGCCGTCACCGCCGAGCCGTACACGACCTCATCGTGGGTCCAGGTCCCGGTCAGGGACTGATCTGCCCAGCCCTCCCCGGACCACGCCCCCGGCGCGTACGCACCGCCCGGGTCAGGCCAGGCCGCCTCGGCCCGGTTCAGGTGCGAACAGCCCACCACCGCCGCGAGGCCCGCGGCCGCTACCAACGCTCTTGCCGTGATCATGGACGTCTCCCGGTGCCCCTTGCGCCGTGTCCACGAGTGTGTACGCCCGGCGGGTGAGCCGGGATTCACCAGATCGCTCCGGATTTGCGAACCCGTGGGTACGCCAGCGCGATGTGCTCAGGGCGTTGCCCGGATTCCCGCGATCAGGGTGACCGGTCAGTCGGGGGTGGCCCACTTGGCTGGCGGGAGGGGCCCCGGTGCGGCCCGGATCAGTTGCCGCCAAAGAAGTCGGAGATGAACAGGGCGAAGTCGCCGTTGTCGATGTTCCCGTCGGGCCCGGGGCTGGCGTCGGTGGCGGCGATGTCGGCCAGCAGGTCGCCGGTGAAGAAGGCGGAGATGAAAAGAGCAAAGTCGCCGTTGTCCACGCGACCGTCGGCGCCGGGGCTGGAGTCCGTGGCGGCGATATCGCTGGGGCGGAACCTGGGGAGCACCGCCATGACGACGTTGTACGCCTGGTCAGGGCTTCCGGCGCCCTGCGGCGTGGAGGGGTCGGCGTAGACCCCGTCGTTGTTGAGGTCGTAGACGATCTTGGCGCGGAAGACCAGCGCCCCCAGGGTGATCGGCGAGATCTGCAGGATCTGGTCGGGGGTGTTGCACCGGGCGCTGAGGTCCTGCACGACCGACGAATGCCAGATCGCGCCGGAGTCGACCGAGTCGGCGTCCGCCGGGCCGAAGAACTGCACCTGGTAGTTCCGCCCGGAGTTCAGGCCCGGGAACACATCGTCGAGCTTGGTGAGCAGTTCGAGGTGGTACGCGTTGGAATCGGGGTCGAAGTTCGCCCGGAGCAGGCCCACGGTGAACAGGTCGTTGTTCTGCTGGTTGATCGGCGGGCGGAAGAGGCGGATGCTGGCCATGAAATAGACGTTCCCGAGCCGGTCCATCGCCGGCGCGGAGATCGACGGGCCGCTGGTGGCGCCGGGGAAGACCTCGTCGTACCGGGCGATGCGGCCGATGACGTGGCCGGGGTCGGGCGAGCCGAGGATGGCCTTGCTCAGCCCGCCGGCCGAGCCCTGCCCGTCGCCGCTGTGTGCCGCGATGGTCCACTGCACCGACGCGTCCTTGGCCTTGACGCGAGCCACGGCGATGTACGAGTCCTTGCTCTGCGGCACCGCCGCGCCCGGGCCGGTACCCGCCACGCCCGCGGCCATGAGCAGGTCCCCGTCGGGCAGCACCGTCAGCGCCACCGGCCCGTTGGCCCCGCGGAAGCAGACCTGCGACTGGTAGTTCGTGAACTCCTGGTTGCCCAGAGAGCCGAAGGCGTTGGCCGGGCTGAACCCGTCGGCCTGGTCGATCAGCGCGCCGGCGGCGGTGGGCAGCTCGACGCGCAGGGCCGAGTCCACCGTCCCGTTGAGGTTCAGTCCCCAGGCGCTCAGCCCGCGGGTCTTGGTCGCCGAGGCCCCGCGCGACAGCGCTGCCCCGGTCCCCGCGTCGTTCACCCCGTTGCTCAGGTGCCCGAAGGTCTGCCCGGTAAAGGAGACCGGCCCCCGCGCGTTGGCCCCCGTGACCATCCACCCCGCCACCGCCGACATCGAGTTGGCGAACTGCTCGGCGAAGAACGTGTTGTTGAAGTCCGCCACCAGCGCCACCGCGCGACCCGCGATCGACGGGGGGATCACCGTCGGCGTCACGAGGTTGTTCGCGGTGATCAGCAGCCGGCGCGACACGCCCGAGGTGGTGTCGCCGAACGCCGAGTTGGTCACCAGGTTGTTGAACGCCGTCGAACGCGACAACGCCGCCACACGGATGACCTGCTTGTTCACCACGGGGTCATCCCCCGCGTTCATGTTGAAGTTGTCCGCCAGGATCAGCGTGTTGCCCGCCTCGTCCACGCCGCCCAGCCCGAAGGAGGCGTTCCCCGTCACGCCGGCGTTGGCGTTGGCCCGGTTCGTCGCCGCCACGATGCGCGACACGTACAGCCGCGCGTTGTTCCCCGGCACGAAGCCCGCCATCGCGGTGATCACGTTGTTCTCGTCGTCCGAGTCGCCGAACACCCCGTTCGGACCCCCCGCAAACTCCATGAACGACACCCCGAACGTCTGCCCCTCCAGCGCCGTCACGTTCTGCAGCGTCGTCAGCGCCAGGTTGTTGCTCGTCGCGTTCACCCCGCCGCCCGCCTGCGTCCAGAGCCGGTACGTCGGACGCACGAACGTCTGCACAGGACCGAACCGGTTCGACGCGACCGTCGGCCCGATCAGGTGGTTGAAGTACGTCGGCGTGGTCGTCGTCGAACGGCTCGCCTTGGCGATCGGCCCGATCAGGTACCGGTTCCCCCACGACGAGGTCAGGCCCGTCAGGTCCACGATGTAATTCTGCACCTGCGTCTGGCTCCCCCCCGTCAGGTACGCGCTCAGCGCATCACCCGGCAGCCCGTTGCTCGTCGAGACCGAGTCCTGCGCGCGGGCCACGCCGAGGAACGAACCGGCGGCCGCCAGCAGGGCCGCTCCCGTCAAGACAAACCGGTAACGCATGGTGCACTCCAGGTTCACGAACAACTCACACCCACCCCAAATCCCCCACGGGCCACGCACACACAATCCCGTGCCCCTCCATACTCCGGGATCTCCCGGACCAGCACGAAGGCGAACGAATCCCCCCGCGCGTTCGGAGCGCGTCGGGGCACACCCGCGAGCCGTGGATGGGGGAAGTGTAACCCATACTTCGGGATCGCCCAGTGGTCATCGGCCGTCCCGGGCTTGATCGCGTGCGAAGTTGGGGTCACCGGGGCGTGGGGCAGCCCGGGTGAGGCGGGGGTTATACGGACTTGGTTCAGGGAATGGTCAGCGCACCGTGGGGCGTGTCTGGCGGACCTGCTCTTCCACGATCTCCCGTCGGCGCTGCAGGTATTCGCGCCACTTGGGGTCGGTTTCCAGGAGCAAGGCGGTGCGGATGCGTTCGGCGGTGCGCTCGTTCTCGCGGGCGCGCATGTGATCCACGCGGACACTCTGGCGCAGCGCGGGCAGGAACCTGGGGTCGCGCTCCAGGGCCAGGTCGTACCACTGGGCCGCGTCGTCGAGGTACGACCGCTCCTCCCACAGCCAGCCGAGATTGAACGGGTAGCGCGGGTCGCGCGGGTCGTTCTCGATCGCCTGGCGGAAGGCGGCCTCGGCCCCCGCCCCGTTGTTGCGCTTGAGGTGGATGATGCCGATCTGGTTCCACGCGGCGGCAAAGGAGGGCACCAGTTGCACCGCCTGCCCGTAGAGGTTCAGTGCCTCGTCCAGGTTGCCGCGTGCCTCGGCGGCCTCGGCGCGCTTGGCCAGCATCCCCGCGTTGGCCGCGCGTGCATCGGGCGTGCTGAGGTCCGTGGTCGTCTGGCTCGAGGCACACCCCGACAGACCGCCGACCAGCAGCACCGCGCCCGCGGCCACGATCATCGCCGTCGTCCCCGCCATGGCGGCGCTTCGGAACCGTGGACGTTCCGCGCGGCCGGCGCACGCGCTCACGACGCGGGCGGGGCTCGGGGACGGGCCGATCGTGCACTGCTCGAAGGTCGTCATGCGGTGGATCCGTCGGTGAGTTGGTGGCGCGTGGATGTGGGAGTCAAGAGGTGGGTGGGTGAGCGTACGCGGGGCTACTGCCCCGCCCGCTGCCAGCGCACGAAGACCAGTTCACCGGTGAGGGTGGTCTGGCCCTCCTGGGTGAGCATGCGTCCGGGCTCCAGCACGATCGACTGGGCCTCCAGCCCCGGCGCCACGCCGCGGGAGCGTTCGAGGAAGTTCAGGACCGCCTCGGTCGGCTGGGCGGTGGTGCGGAATCGCAGGGTGTAGGCCCGGCGCGAGAAGTTCGGCACCTTGGTCGCGTCGGTTGACGTGTCCGGGCGTTCCTCGACCCGGGCGTCGATCATGCCGACGTCCTTGGCCAGGTCCTCGAGTTTGGCCGCCAGGCGCGGGTCGGGCGCGAAGCGGTCCTGGGCCAGCGTCTGTTCCTGGCGCGAGCGCAACGAGACAACCTCGTCGGCGCGCCGGCGTACGTCCTCGGCCTGCTGGCGTCGCCGGTCCAGGTCATCCGCCGCCGACGCACGGGCCATGGCCGCCCAGACCACGTACCCCAGCGACACCATCAGCAGCGCGATCCCCAGCACCACCAGCGAACGCGGGCGGTTGCGGCGTTCGGCCTCCGCGGCCAGTTCCTGCAGTTCCTGGCGCGTCTCATCGGGCGGGGGCGGGATGACGGGCGGCGTGAGCATCGGTCCGGATTACCTCGTGGGGTTCTCTTCGGGGTCCTCGGGCGGTGCGGCCCCGGGGTCGGGTTCTTCCGGCTTCGTCGGGGGGAAAGTCACCGGTTTCACGATCGGCTCGATCTCCGGCGAAGGGTCGGGCGTCGCTGGAGAAGGGACGGCCGGGCGTGTCTCGACGCGGGGTGTGGAGCGGGCGGTGTTGGCTTGCGGGGCGCTGGGCTGCGCGGGAGTGCCCGGGCGCGCGCCGGGGGTCGGCTCGATCCACGGGTTGGTCAGCGGCGGGCGGAGCGTGTACCGCCGGATCTCGCCCTGCGTGTCGAGCTGGCCCGTCCAGTTGAGGCGGGCGCCGACGGCGGGCAGGTCCTTGAGGCGGCGCTCGAAGAGCGAGCCGGCCGCGGCGTCGAACACGCGCAGCACGATCTGGCTCAGCCCGCGCGTGGTGAGCGTGATGCGCTCCAGTTCCACCCGGTTCTCTCCGGAGGGCGACTCGGCCGCCGTGAGGATGCGCGCCAGTTCGGCGATGATCGGTCGCTCGGGGACGATGACGGGCCCTTCGCCCTTGAGGCGTCGCAGTTCGGCCTCGAGCTGGTCCACCACGGTGTCGGCGGGCAGGTCGGGGTTGGCGGCCAGCGTGGGGATGTAGCGCTTGACGCGGTCGATGGCCTCGCGCTGGACGCGCCACTGGTCGTCGGCGCGGGTCGAGAGCGACTCGGCCCCCATGTGCAGGCGGTAGCCGGCCATCGCCAGCGCCGCCGCGCCGGCCAGGGCCAGCGCCCCCTGCCACACGTAGGCCGAGCGGCTGGCCGAGCCGGGACGGCGCATCAGGTCCGGTACGTTGGCGCGCGGGTCTGGCGCAGCGCCCGTACTTCGATCCGACGGCGCCAGGTCGTTCAGGCCCACCACCAGCGCCCGCAGCGTGGCCAGGTCGGGGTCGTCCTCCACGCGGGGGACCGTCGTGGCACCGGGCCACGACTTGGCCAGCGCGTGCGCCGCGGCGGCGATCGCCGGCACCCCCGGCAGGTCTTCTTCCAGCCCGGCGCAGGTCAGCGTCGACGGTCCGATGCACGTGATCCGGTCCGGCGCGGCCCCGAGTTCCAGGCTCCACGAGAGCCAGTCGTTCACCACGCGCCCGATGTCTGACCGCGTGATCTCCACCAGTGCGATCGGATCGGTCACAGCGTCGGCGTTCGCCTCGGCCCCGCCCTCGCCGGAGGGGCGCTCTGATGGGGCGTTGGCCGCGATCTCGGTCAGCGCCAGCCCGCCCGCGTCGGTCCGTCCGGGCGCGGAGGTCACCGGCTCGGACACCGATCGTCTCAGGCGTACCGATCCGGAGCAGAGCACCGCCCCGCGCGAAGACCACGTCCACACCAGCCGCCCTCCGGGCTCGACCATCAGGCACGCATGCACCGGGTCGGGCGCATCGGCCACGACCTGGGGCGCATCACCCGCATCGGGCTCGGGCGTGACCGTTTCGGACCTGCTCGGGACGGGCCGGGCCTTGGTGAAGGCGGCCTCCGCCGCGCCGGGCTCCCAGGCCAGCGGCAGCGCGTGCCACATCGTCAGGACGGCATAGGGCCTGACGGCATGCCGGTCCAGCGCGTCGATGAACAGGCGTGCGGTCAGGTCGGGGACCACCATCAGGCCAAGGCGTTCGGGGCGCGGGGCCGGATCGCGTCGACGGCGCGTGCGGACCGGCGGGGTGGCCAGAGCCAAGGCTGAACTGTCCATGCCGGGCTGGGCCCGGTCCAGCCAGTCCAGGCCGGCGCGCGGGGTGTCCACGTCGGGTGAGGGGTTCCGTGCTTCGGCGATCGCGGCGCTGACGGCGGCCTCGTCACCACCGGCGGCGGTGATCCACCCGCAGCGGGCGCCGTCCAGGTCGAGCACGAGCGTCAGGGCCGGGTCGCCGGGCAGGGCGTCCAGTTGCTCGGCGCACCAGCGTCCGGCATCGTCGATATGGCGTCGGACATCCTCGGGGGTCAAGGCGGCTTCGCCCCGCGCGGGTGGGGCGGTCCACACCGATTCGCCGCGCGCGTGCACCAGCCGGACCGCGGTCAGGGCCGCGCCGTGTCCCGACGTGTGCAGCGCGCAGACCGCGTGGCTCACGAACCGCTCCCTCCCGATGAACCGCCCGAGCCGGGCTCTGGGGCCGGAGCCGGAGCCGGGGCCGGGGCCGGAGCGGGCGAGGGCTGCGGGGTGCCGGGCATGGCGCTGGCCGGGATCCGCCCGCGTCCTTCCAGCGAGAGGGCGCGTGCGCGGATGACGTCGGGCGCAGCGCGCCCGGCTTCACGGACCTCGATGCCGCCCCCCCCCCCGCTCACCGCCCCTTCCGCGCCGGGCTTGGGCTGTGTTTGTGCCGCCCCGACCGCTCCACGGGCCGTCGGCGGGCGCGAGTCGCCCACCTGCGGGAACGGTTGTGGCGGCGCCAGCGTAATGGGGATCTCCATCGCTGCCCGCGCCGACGTGCCGCCAGCGGGTGGCGTGGCGGTGCCCGGCGTCTGAACACCCGAGGGCGGTGCGCCCTGAGGCAGGGCGCGCGGCGCACCGGCCAGATCGGCCGGTGCGGGGATGATCGGTATCGCGGTGTTGACCTGCAGCGGCATCGCGGGGGTATCTCCCGGCTTGCCGCCCGCGCCGGCGGGGGAGGTTCTCTCGTCGGGCGCGGTGCCCGGACGCGAAGGCCCAGCGACCGGGACGGCTCCGGGCGGGATCGGCGTCTCGGATGGACGGGTCAGTTCGACGCGGGTTTCCTGGCCGCGGGCATCGACGAGGACCAGCGCATCGGGGAGCACGTGCTTGACGCGGGAGTTGGCGTCGATGGCGTCGCCCTCGGCCACGATCTTCTGCGTAGTGCCGTTCACCACCACGACCGCCCGCCGGAACTCCTGGTTCATGACCGCGCCGATGTAGCGCAGCGGTGGCGGTGGTGGTGGAGGCGGCGGCGGGGGTGGCTCGGCGGTGGGGGTGGTGGTAGCGACTTCGGTCCGTGGCGGGTCGGGGCGTCGCTGCGGTGGGAGGATCGACTCGATGCGGGCGGTCAGGATCTCGGCCGGGGGGATGGGGTCGGTGGGGATCTGCTGCTGCTGGGCCAGGGTCGGATCGGTGGTGTGCGTGGACTCCTCGGGCGTGCAACTGGTCGGCAGCAGGAACGTCGCTGCGCCCAGCCCCAGCAGCACGACCGCGCCGAGCTGTGAGCGTCGAACGTGTTTGCGGGCTTCGGAGGCGTGCATCGCTTCGGGTCCGGAGGGCGTGGCGTGGGGCCGTTCAGCGCGGGGCGGGTGGGGTGGGAGGGGCGGGGGAAGCGGGGTTGATTGTCACGACTGCGCTCGGTCGGAGCGAGCGGACACGCGGAGTGTTCGCCCGCGCCGCGGCGAGGGGTTCACCATAGGGTCTTCATACGCTGCATCGGTCAGGTCGGTGCATCGGGTCGAACCAATCCCATGTGGGCACATGTGGGCACCCGCGCGCGTCGGGTCAACGGGTTCGCTCCTTCTCGCGGGCGTCGCCGGTGGGCGAGCCGAGCCCGTCGGTCGAGCCGGGGTCGTCGGCGCTGCCCCAACTGAGGATCGTCCACGACGCAACCCCTCCGAAGGCCCCTTCCGGCTTGATCGCTCCGAGGGCCACGCCGGCCTGACGGGCAAACACGTTGCCCGCGGCATCGTATGCGGTCGCGGTGACGCGCCAGACTTGCGGATCGGTGGTCACGCTGGCTTCCAGGCGGTGGCGCGACACGTCGTCGATCCGGGCGGTGGTTGAGAGCTCGCGGATATCCGCCGTCCGAAGCCGGCCCTGGCTGCGGCGGGAGATCACCGCGGTGGAGAACGAGGCGGGGTCGGAGTCCTTGCTGACGGCGGCGACGAGGGCTTCAAGGACCTCGGGCGGGGCGGACTGCAGGCTGAGGCGCGAGGGCCCGCGCCAGCGGAAGGACTCCTCGGTACGCCCACGGGCCTGCAGCAGCGACGCCGCGGTATTGAGGGTCGAGGCGACCCCGGGATCGGCCGCGGTGTTGTTGAGTTTGAGCATGCCCTGGGCGTCTTCCAGGCGGACCTCCATGCGGGTGCCGTCGTCGAGCACCAGGTCGAACCCCATCACCGCGTCGGTCCTGTCCCACGCGGGGCTGCGCTGGTAGAGGGTCGTCCAGAAGGCCAGCATCTCCTGCAGGCCGGCGGTGGTGTGGTGGAAGCGGTAGGTCTCGGTCTGACGCTCCACCGCGCGGCGCATGTCGCCCAGCCGGGTCAGGATCAGCGAGATCACCGCGCCGGCGACGATCACCAGGAGCATCACCACCGGCAGCACGAACCCGGCGCGTGCGGCGTGGAGTCGGGCGTGGGCGGGCTGGTGGATTGCGGTGGACATGGTGGTGACGGGGTCAGCGCGGCAGGTCGCGCACGCGCAGTTCTTCTTCGCGGCGGCGCTTGATCTCCTCCAACGCCCGGTTCTCGGCGATCGACTCCGGGGGCACGCTCACGCCGCCGTCCGCGCCGGAGCGTCCGCCGGAGCCGGATCCGCTCGCGCCGGTCGATCCCCGCGCCGAGGCGCCCGTGCCGCCGCTGGATGCCGGCGATGGTCCGCCGGCCGGGTCGGTCTCGGGCGGGATCAGCCCCGGCGAAGAGGCGGCCAGCGGTTCGGGCCCCGGGGTCCAGCCGATCTCGAACATCCAGTTCACCGTGCGCCCCGAGGCCAGACGCACCGCGACCTCCGCGTACGCGGGCAAGTCGGCCTCGAGCACCACCTCGGCCGTCATCATCGGCTTGAGTTCCTGCGAGCGAGGCTCGCTCTTCCAGAAGCGGATGCGCAGATCCTCCAAGCCCTCGGCGATCACGCGGGTGGCGCTGACGCTGCGATCGGCGTCGACGTCGGTCTCGCTCTCCAGCGGCTGGTACATCTCCCAGACCAGGTCGTGCGAGCCGCGGGGTCCGCGCTCGGAAGGGGCCAGCCTGAAGGCCCCGCGGACGGCGTTGGTGGAGGGGTCGTAGCCGGCGCGCTGCAGGCGCGCCCCGCGGATCGGTGCCTCGGCCAGCACCATCTCCAGGCGCTGCCCGCTGCGACCGGGATCCGGCCCGAGCACTACCCGCGGCACGCGTCCGCGCTTGGCCGCCTCATCGGGGTTGATCCCCTCGAAGCTCGACGGGATGGCCAGGTTGGCGGTGTTCGGCTGGGCCGAGACCACGCGAGTGCGCTCGGCGGTCTGGATGGTCTGGAACGCCCGGCTGAGCACTCTGTGGACGTTGGAGAGCTGGATCGCGTCGGAGGCGCGCTCGCGCGAGCGCCGGTCGGCCGCGTTCACGGTGCTGAAGAGGCTCCAGGTCGCGATGACGATCACGCTCCCCAGAACCGAGGACAGGATGATCTCCAGCAGCGTGAAGCCACGGCGCCGGCCTGGCACCGGGACGCCGGTCCGGCGGCGGCGCGGCGTGCCGGGGGCGTTCGGGATGGCAGGGTGCGTGGTCATGGGGTGTAAAGAAGGGAGGTGAAAGGGGTTACTTGGGTCCGGTGGGGACGTTGTCCCAGGGAGAGGGCTGGGCCATCGATCCGGAGCGGCTGGTCGGTCCGCCGCGCGGGACGAGCGTGGGTCCGGCGCCGGGCATCCCCGGAGCACCGGTGCCTCCGACGCTGCCGCCCGGCGTGCCGCCGGAGGGCGCGCCCCCGCCGGGTATCGAGCGGGTCGGGGGAGGGGCACTGCCGTCGATGCCCATCAGTGATGCGACGCCCAGTGCGCGGGACATGTCGCCGGTGAGGCGCCGCGCGGCGTCGGGGTTCCGGCTGAAGAGGGCCAGCGGGCTGTGCAGGCGGCGCAGTTCGGCGAGTTGTTCGCCGTGACGGTGCCCGCCCACGCCGTCGTCCTGCGCCTGCCAGACGCGGACGATGAGCAGTTGAGCGCGGCCGGCGGCGACCGCGCCGGCGCCGCTGGTCTGGGGGATCAGCGCGGCGTTGAAGGGGGGCTCGAAGCCCAGAGGGAGTGTGGCCAGTTCCCAGCGGTAGGAGAAGGTCCCGTCGAAGTACGCCAGCGCCGGGTTGGGCAGGTTCTTCTCATCGTCGAGGTGGATGAGCATGAGTCGCGTGGCCAGTTCGTAGGCGCCGAGGCGCTGCTGCTGGAGCATCTCCATCCGCGAAACGAAGGCGATGCTCGACACGATCGCCGCCGCGATCATCGCCAGGATCGCCGAGGCCAGCATGACCTCCAGGATCGACATCCCCGGCGCGGAGCGGGCGTACGGACGCCGGTGCCGGCGCGGGTGCGGGCGTGGCGTGAGGGCGGGATGCGGGCGCCGGGTCATTGGTCCGTGAGTGCGAGGCGTTGGCGTGTCAGTTGCGGTCCATGGACCAGATGTCGATGCGCTCGGAGGCATCGCCGCTCTGGCCGCGGCGCCCGTACGAGAAGAGCAGGTACGGGCGGTCGGGATCGGTCATGTTCAGCGTGTAGACGAAGGGGCGTTTCCAGCCGTCGGTAGGGACACGGTCAAGATACCGGGTTCCGCCAGAGGCCAGCGCTTCGAGGGTCTCGGGGTACGCGCCGTACGTGCCGTTGTAGGTTTCCAGGGCCTGCTTGATCCGGGTCATCTCAGCCTTGGTGGTGGCGGTCCGCGCGCTGTTGATGTACCCCTGCACACCGAAGACCGACACCCCCACCAGCAGCCCCATGATGACCACCACCAGCATCATCTCAAGGAGCGTGAAGCCGCGCCCCGCGGTACGGCGGGCGGCAGGACGGGTCGGCAGGCGGACGGCGAGGATGGTCATGGGCGGATCTCCGAGATCTCGACGTGCTGAGGTATGAGTGTGCGGGTCTGTGCTTGGTGCTTTGAATCTCAAGGGTCGGCGCGGGTGGCACCCGTTTGCGACATTGAAACGGCTCACACCCCCCCATCCCCCCCTCCCCCATCCTCCCTCACCTCCCCCGCGTCGGGGCGGTCCTGACGGCGGTGGTGGTCCGAAGACCGCGCGCAGGAAGCCCGTGACTATGGCTTCGCCGCGATGGTGCGGGGCGTTTCGCTGCAGCCCGATTCAAGTGTACGACGAGCCCGGCGGATTGGTGCACCCCGAGCACGGGAAGTGGCGAGTTCCGGGGTTATTGGCGGTCAGGTCCGGATGAACTCCCCCGGTTTGACGGGGCAGTCCTCGGTGCGCGGGGGGTTGGGGGGGCGGGGTTGGTGGGAGTGGCGGAGTGGGGGGTGGGGGGTGGGGGGGTGGGGGGTTGGGTACGGAATCCGAAGCAGCGACTCTGTGAGAGCCGATCAACACGTCAGCCTGTGGCTGGCCGTGGGGATCATGGCTCGCCATGGGTGTCCTTCGGCACCGGGTGGTGTGGGGTTCGGGGAACCGGGACCCGCGGGGGGAGCGTGAAGGCAGGAGGCCTGTTTCCAATGGCACCACGGCAATGCGCCCGACGCGGGGATCTCGGGCATGTGTCAGGGCGTTCGGCCAGAACTGGCAACATGGGCATGAACGGCGAGCCGATCGGCGGCGCGACCGGGTCAGGTCTTCGCGGGTCAGCGGCACTGCTGGTGCTGCTGCTCGGAACGGCACTCGGCGTCAGCGCAGGCCTGGCCGGGTGTGCATCACCAGGAGAATCGGGACAGGGCCGGGACGGCGCGGGCACTTCTGTGCTGGCGGGTGGGCAGGGCTCGCCGGGCGGGGTGGCGGACCAGTTCGATGAGGCGGCCCGCAAACTGGAAGAACTCTACCGGTTGAATCCGGGGATTCGGGGCCAGGCTCCGGAGGTGGCCGCGGTCGGGAGCCGGGTGGTACGGCCTTCGGGCGAGTCGGCATCGGGCGAGCGCCGGACCGAGCCGGTGGTCGTCGAGGCCCCGGCGCCACCGGCCGAGGTGCAGCCGGCGGTCGCGGCGTCGGTCGAGGGAGCGCAGGGCGTCGCATCGGGCTCGGCGGGTGAAGCGGCGGTGCGCGAAGAGACGCCGTCCGAGCGGGAGGTGCGCCTGATCGCCGAACTGGCCTCGGCCCTGAGTGACCAGGCGCGTGTGTCGCGCGACCCGTTCCGCGAGGCGCTGGCGCTGGCGCTGCTGTCGGGGGTTGACCCTTCGGTGCGCGGCGATGAACACTGGTCGCGTCTGACACCCGACCAGGCGGCGGGCGTGCGTGCGCTGGCGGGCATGGCGGCACGCCTGGGGGCCGCGCGTGGTCGCGGCGGCGACGACCCGGATGTCTCGCGGCTGGCCGAGGCCCTCCGCGAGGCGGCGCAGGCGGCGGCGCCGTTGTCCGGGCTTCGCGCGACCAACGCCGCACTGACCTCGCGGGTCGAGTCCTTCGGGCGCTACACGCCGCTGGCGAGCACGACCTTTCTGGCCGGGCGTGCGTCGGCGTTCATCCTGTACACCGAACTGGAGAACTTCGCGCAGTCCCGCGCGGGGGATGCGCCGGTCGAGAGCGCCGCCGCCGAGGCGGGCGACACCGCCCTGCCCGGCGACTGGGTGGTCAGCCTGTCGCAGCAGGTCGAGTTGTACTCGGCCGACGGCACGCGGGTCTGGGCCCGCCCGGAGCAGGTTGTACGCGACCGTGCGAGAACGCTCCGACGCGACTTCTTTCTGGTTCAGCGGCTGGACCTGCCGTCCACGCTGTCGGTCGGGTCGTACACGCTGCGCGTGACGGTGCGGGACCGTCTGGGCGGGGGGTTGGCCGAGCGTGCGATCCCGATCACCATCGTCGCCGACCGCAGCGCCACGGTGCCGCCCTCGGGCATTCAGCGCTGAGGGCCGGCGCGCGTGCTGTGCGCAGAGATTTGGTAAAAGGCCAATCAGGGCGCGCGGAGCGTAGTGGTGGGGGGGTGGGGGGTGGGGGGTGACGCCGGCCCCTGCCGTGCTGGCAGATTCGAGGGTGTGGGCACGCCTTCGGCGGTGGATCGACATCCGAACAAAGAGCGAATATTGTTGAGCGGTCCCGGTTGTTTGGGCGGGACGCGGGAAATCGCGGGCACGTGACCGGGTTGAGGTAACGGCACACGGCTCGCAGTCGATAAAGAACGTCGCTCGCGCGCCGGGAGTTGATCCGGTGAGCAAGCCGGCGTCGTACCGGGGACGTATAACCCGGCGCAGGGACCGTGGGCCGGCGGCGTGGACCGTCGCCGGCACGCCGGGTTGAGGGCCGCAGGGGCCCAAACCGGCCACAGGAAGAGACCGGGCGCCTCGCGACCTCGCGCGGCGTCCGGGCTCAGGAGCACACCATGTTCGAACGCTTCACCGATCGTGCCCGCAAGGTGATGGCCCTGGCCAACCAGGAGGCTCAGCGGTTCAACCACGAGTACATCGGGACCGAGCACATCCTGCTGGGCCTGGTGAAGGAAGGGTCCGGGGTCGGGGCCAACGTCCTGAAGAACCTGGACGTGGACCTCCGTCGCGTGCGCCTGGAGGTGGAGAAGCTCGTGAAGCCCGGGCCCGAGATGGTGACGATGGGCAAGCTGCCGCAGACGCCCCGGGCCAAGAAGGTCATCGAGTACGCCATTGAAGAAGCGCGGAACCTCAACCACAACTACGTGGGGACCGAGCACCTGCTGCTGGGCCTGCTGCGCGAGCACGACGGCGTGGCGGCGCAGGTGCTGATGAACATGTCGCTGAAGCTCGAGCAGGTGCGCGAGGAAGTGCTGAACCTGCTCGGCGCCGGCACCGAGACCGAGGAGGCCTCCGGCTCGGGCGGTACGTCCAAGGAGCCGTCGTCCCGCGAGTCGGGCGGTGGCGAGGGCCCTTCGGGTGCGACCGGGACGGCCCGCGGCAAGAGCAAGACCCCGGCGCTGGACAGTTTCGGTCGTGACCTGACCGAACTGGCCCGCGAGGGGACGCTGGACCCGGTGATCGGGCGGTTGAACGAGATCGAGCGGCTGGTGCAGGTGCTGTGCCGTCGCACGAAGAACAACCCGGTGCTGCTGGGCGAAGCGGGAGTGGGGAAGACGGCGATCGTGGAGGGCCTGGCGCAGCGGATTGTGTCGGGGGACGTGCCGGACATCCTGCACGACCGCCGTCTGGTGGTGCTGGACCTGGCGATGATGGTGGCGGGGACGAAGTACCGCGGGCAGTTCGAGGAGCGGATCAAGGCGGTGATGAACGAGGTTCGCCGGGCCAAGAACGTGATCCTGTTCATCGACGAGCTGCACACGCTGGTGGGTGCGGGCGGCGCGGAGGGGGCGATCGACGCGAGCAATGTGCTGAAGCCGGCGCTGGCACGCGGGGAGATCCAGTGCATCGGGGCGACGACGTTCGACGAGTACCGCAAGTACATCGAGAAGGACGCGGCGCTGGCGCGGCGCTTCCAGCCGATCCCGGTGGACCCGCCGAACAACGAGCAGACGGTGGAGATCCTCAAGGGGCTGCGCGAGAAGTACGAGCAGCACCACAAGGTGAAGATCACCGACGACGCGCTGGCCGCGGCGGTGGAACTGTCGGGGCGGTACATCACCGGGCGCGTGCAGCCGGACAAGTCGATCGACGCGATCGACGAGGCGGGGGCGCGCGTGCGGCTCAAGAGCATGACCAAGCCGCCGAACCTGGCGGAGATCGAGGGCGACATCGAGCGCCTGACGATCGAGAAGGACGAGGCGGTGAAGGCGGCCGACTACGAGCGTGCGGCGGAGCTGCGCGACCGGGCCGAGCAGCTCAAGAAGCAGAAGGAGCAGGCCCAGCGCGAGTGGCGCGAGAAGACCAGCCAGGCCGCCGGCGTGGTGGACGAGGAGGTGATCGCCGAGGTCATCAGCAAGATGACGGGCGTGCCGCTCAAGCGCCTCAAGAAGGAGGAGGCGGAGCGCCTGCTGGACCTGGAGAAGGAGCTGCACAAGAAGATCGTGTCGCAGGACGACGCGATCAAGGCGATCAGCAAGGCCATCCGGCGCAGCCGCGCGGGCCTGAAGGACCCCAAGCGCCCGGCGGGCTCGTTCATCTTCTGCGGGCCCTCGGGCGTCGGCAAGACGCTGGTGGCCAAGGCGCTGGCCGAGTTCCTCTTCGGCGACGAGGAGGCGCTGATCGTGCTGGACATGTCCGAGTACATGGAGAAGCACAACGTCAGCCGCCTGGTCGGCGCGCCCCCGGGATACGTGGGGTACGAGGAAGGCGGGCAGCTCACCGAGCGCGTGCGTCGGCGCCCCTACTCGGTCATCCTGCTCGACGAGGTCGAGAAGGCCCACCCCGACGTCTTCAACATGCTGCTGCAGATCATGGAGGAAGGTCGCCTGACCGACTCGTTCGGGCGGAACGTCGACTTCCGCAACGTCATCCTCATCATGACCAGCAACATCGGCGCCGACCTGATCAAGGGCGGCGGGGGCTTCGGCTTCGGCACCGCCTCGGTGGTCAAGACCGCCGACACCGCCTTCGACAACATCAAGGCCGTGCTCATGAAGGAGGTCGAGCGATTCTTCCGGCCCGAGTTCATCAACCGCCTGGACGACGTGATCGTCTTCCGCCCGCTCACCAAGGAGAACCTGGTGAACATCGTCGACCTGGAGGTGGGCAAGGTCGTCGAGCGCGTCCGCCAGCACAACATCGTGCTGGAACTGGACCAGCGGGCCAAGGACTTCCTCATCGAGAAGGGGTACAACCCCGACTTCGGCGCCAGGCCGCTGCGCCGGGCGGTCGGCCAGTACCTGGAGGACCCGCTCTCGGAGATGCTGCTCTCGGGCGAACTCAAGACGGGCATGCGTGCCCTGGTCACGCGACAGACCAACGCCGAGGGGAAAGACAACGACTTCCTCACCATCGCGCCGGTGCAGGAGCAGGCCGCCGCGTCGCCTTCCGCCCCCGCCGAGCCGGCGTCGCAGGGCACCTGACCGGAACACCCTGAGCGCTCACCGCACACGGCGTGCGAATCCACCGTGCATTCCCGGGGCCCCGCGAGCGATCGCGGGGCCCTTTTACATCTTGACCCCGTGGTTCACCGCGAGAGATCTGATCGGCGGCGGAACGGTGGGATCCTGCCGCAGGAGTTTTGCAGCCCAGTTTGTGTGGAGATCGTCATCGGCAGGTTCTGCGCGGTCGATGCGCGAGCGGCTTCGCGAGGTCTTTACACGACCTTTGCGCCATCTTGAAAGTCCAGACCCCGGTTCCACGGGCCTTTGTCCATATTGTGGCGGCGTCTGAAATCGGTTCGTGCGCGGTCGGTGTGGGACAAGCGCGCGATGGGCCGGCACTTCCGCGGTCACGCTCGGAACAGGGGTACAGGCCGTGGCACACAGCATCGCACGGGCAGCGGCACGGGCACAGGAGGCAGGCATGGGCAGTCACGGCACGGCACGGTCTTCCAGGGCCTTCACGCTCATCGAACTGCTGGTCGTCATCGCGATCATCGCGCTGCTGATGAGCCTGCTGCTCCCGGCGCTCTCCTCGGCGCGCGACGCGGCGCGGCTGGTGAAGAACCAGGCCAACCTCTCCTCGCTGGCCACCATGGCCACCACCCGTGCCAACGACTTCAAGGGCTTCTTCTGCACCGGCGCCTGGGACAACCGGCGTGACTACGGCCCCGGCGCGCTCGACGACAAGGGCTGGGTGGCCGACTTTGTCAACGGCGGCTACGGCAAGCCCGGGCAGGTGCTCTCCCCCGGTTCGCCGGCACAGTCCTCGCAGAACCTCAACCTCGCCCGCGCCAACAGCAACCCCTGGCGTGCCTTGTCGCAGCAGGACATCGACCGCATGATCAGCGAGGGGTACAACACCAACTACGTGCAGTCGTGGTACATGGCGCACACCGACGTGCTGCAGGCCTCCGGCTCGCAGAACATCAAGCTCCGCGCCAACACCGTCGGCCCGCTGAACATCGACTCGATCCTCAACGCCACGCCCTCCCGCGTGCCGCTGTTCGGTGACGGATCTGTCTTCCGCGACCTGGACCAGGTCGAGTATCAGGGCCAGCGCCTCATCGCCGCCAAGAACCTCACCGATGGCCCAAACCCCGGCGAGGTCGTCGGCGGGCGAATCGTCTGGGGACGCCAGAACTACACCGACTTCGGTCCCAACTACGGGCGTGGCCCGTTCATCGCGTCCGCCGGCCATGACCGCTTCCTCGGGTGCATCGTCTTCGCCGACACCTCCGTCGGGGTCTTCCAGGACACGGTCCGCGACGGGATCTTCGGCGGACGCCGCCAGAACAACCCGCAGACCGGCATGCAGGTCACGGTGTACGACGAACTGGAGGGGCGCGTGTTTGGTGGGTGGCTGCGGCGTCCGGCGCTGCCGTTCTGAACGCACGGCTCCGAACAAAGACCTGAGATAGATTCGGCGTGGCTTGCCCAGACTCCCCGGGGGTGTGCCGGGGCGTTCTCCTGCGCGACTCGATGAGGAAAACCGGCGCACGAGGGTTCACATTCGGTTCTTCGTCGGTGATACTTGTCACTCGTGAAGTTCCGCCGGAGCGGTGCGCGGCGTGGTCAGCCGCGATGCCGAGGGCCCGGCCCGAGTTGAGGTGCAGCACCATGTCGAATCTGTGGATGATCCGTGCGGCGGTGATCGCCGTGGTGGGAATCGTGATGCCGGCGCTGGCGCAGCCGGTGTCGGTGGTGCACGCGCCGGGGAGCGGGCTGCCCACCGGCGGGTTGAACCCGCCCAACCCGTTCGGCGGTGCGACGACCGCCCGAAGCCCGGCAACCCCGCGCGAGGATGAGACCGTCCGCATCTTCTTCAGGGTGGCATGCCAGTTCGGCTACGACCGGGTGGCGCTGTACTACACGACCGACGGCAGCGAGCCGCTGGGCAGCTTCGGCGCGCCCGGCAACGCCTACACCAGCGTGCTGACCAACGCCGCCGGCACCGTCACCTTTGTCGCCAATGATTTCAATCACACCGGGGGGGGTGGGTGCGTCGAAGATTGGTGGGTCGCCACGCTACCGAGCGGCACGCGGGCGTACCAGCAGCAGATCCGGTACAAGGTCAGCGCCTGGCGCGTCGGCGTCGGGCCGGAGCTGGTGAACCCCTCAACGTTCACGTACAGCAACCTGCTGGCCTGGCCGGGGCAGGGCTCCAACTTCCCCGGCGCCGAAGGCCTCGGCTACCCGCCCGTCTGGACGTGGAAGGAGGAGGGGGTCGTCGGCAACAACTTCATCAACGCCATGCTCGACCAGAACGGGTCGATCTTCGATGTTTACTTTCCCGGGGCCGGCGGCGTGCAGGGTGTCGGCACCAAGAACGAGGGGTATGTGGACGGCCTGGACACCTTTCCCCCGGGCCTGCCCCTGAACAACCGCGGGCAGATGCACATCAACCAGGTGCTCGTCGGGCTGCGCGTCGACGGGGTCACCAGCTGGCTCTCCAACCAGAACGGCACCGACTTCACCGGTGTCGAGCAGCGCTACGAGCCCGACACGCAGACCATCCGCACCGCCCAGCGCTACGTCCGCTCGGGGCGCGACATTCGCGTGACGCAGTACGACTTTGCCCCCAAGGGCGTCGCCTACGCGCTCAACGACAACCGCATGGTGCTCCTCAAGCGCGTCATCCTGCACAACGCCGGGCCCGCGCCCATCGACACGAATGTCTACCTCTACATGGACCCGGCCCTGAACGGTGGTGACGACTACGACTTCATGCTCCGCGACCCCGCTACCGGCGCGATGATCGCCGGCGATAACCAGTACCGCGTCGCCACCCACACCGGCCCCATCGGCCCGGGCCAGGAATACAACCCCACCACCTTCTCGGGCTATGAGAAGGACGTCTCGGTCTTCCTCGGCGCGGCCATGAAGACGCTCCCCACGCCCGGCTCGGCCGGTGGCGTGCTCAGCAGCGACAGCTGGCGCGACACCTCCCCGGACAATGGGCAGGGATGGATCGGCCAGAAGGTGACGCTGCCGCCCGGGCAGGACGTGGAGGTGAACTTCCTGCTGGTCGGCGGATTCACGCGCCCCTCGGGCCAGAGCGCCCTGCCCGGTGTCGGGCCCGGCGTTTTCACCACGCAGATGGCCCCGGTCATCGGCTGGTTCCAGGCCGGCAGCGCCGCCCAGTGGCAGGCTCAGACCGACGCCTTCTGGCAGGCCTTCCTGGCCGACGGCGTGCAGGTCCAGATTCCTGATCAGCGCCTGCAGACCCTGTTCAACCGTGGCTTGCTTGCGACGATGCTGCACGTCGACGAGGCCAACGGCGGGCTGATCGCCGGCTTCCGCAACGGGGCGTACCCGTACGTCTGGCCGCGCGACATGGCCTGGGCCGGCATCACGCTGGCCCGCACAGGGCACATCCCCACGGTCGAGGGGATGGTCCGCTTCCTGCGTGACATCGCCTACCGCGACTTTGAGACCTGGACGCCCGGCAACACACCGCCGGTCGAGGCGGCCGGGGGTGTGCCGTTCTACGGGACGCGCAAGGGCTTCTGGAAGCAGAAGTACACCACCGACGGTTACACCGTGTGGGGCGCGCCGCAGGTCGACGAGACCGCCGTGATTCCCTGGCTGATTTACTACCACTATCTGGTCACCGGCGACACGGGCTTCCTCACCGAGGCCGAGATCGGCAACCCCGCCAACTCCAACTACGCCATCGTCAAGGACGCGGCGATCGCGATGAGCCAGACCAGCAAGAACGACCCCACCCGGATGAACCACCGCCCCTCCTACTCCGGCTCGTCCACCCTGATGATGTACTCCAACAACATCTGGGAAGACAGTTACGACACCTTCATCATGTCCAACGCCAACATCGTCCGTGGGCTGCGCGACGCCGCCGCCATCGCGACGATCCTGGGCGAGCCCGCCGACGCCGCCGACTTCACCCAGCGTGCCGACGGCATCCTCGCCGGCATCACCGACAAGCTCGCCTGGAACGGCGAGAACACCGACATCTCCCTGCTGGGCATCGTCTACCCCTTTGAGCTGTTCTCCCCCGTGAGCCCGCAGGCCACGCTCGTCATCGACCGCATCAACGGCGTCGCCGCCGACCGCTGGGGCAACGTGCAGCCGCTGGTGCGGTTCGCCGGGCAGTACATCAACGACGCCTCCGACTTCGTCGGGCTGGTCGACCGCTACTGGGGCGACACCTACTGGGGTAACCCGGCCCTCGGCCCAACGCCCGCCGGTCCCTGGTTCCTCACGACGCTCTGGTACGGCAGTTACTACGCCAAGCGTCAGAACCACACCCCCGGCACCGACGACATCGACAACCACCTCTTCCGGCTCAACCGCACCGCCGATCACAACGGGCCCATCGGGTTCGGCGCCGAGCAGATGGCCCCCAGCAACAGCCTGCTCTACCCCGGGCAGGCCGACTTCCGGCTGCAGACCGCCTGGCCGAATGCCTGGGAGTCGATGTCGTTCTACGTCGATGCGCTGATGGTGTTTGTGGATTACACGCCCGACGCGCCGGGCAACACGCTCCGCGTGCGTCCCAAGCTCCCCTCGACCTGGGACGCGATGGCCTATCGCAACCTGCGCGTGGGTGATCACCGCGTGGACGTCGCGGTCGGTACCACGCCCTCGGGGGCCGTGCACACGTTCACCAACGCGACGGGAAATCCCGTGAACTTCGACACGGTCGTGCGCGTGCCGCCAGGCTCGCCGGTCTGCTTCGTCACGGTGAACGGAGCCTCGGTCAGTTCCACCTACGACAGCGCGATCGGTGCCGTGAGTGTCTCGGGCCCGCTGGCCACCGGTGCCGGTGCGGAGACTGTCGTCATCGTCTGGCGCTTCAGCCCCGCCGACATCGCCCAGACCGACGCCACCCCCGGGCCCGACGGGCAGATCGACAACGGCGACTTCGCTCTCTTCATCGCCTCCTTCTTCTCCGCCAGTTGCGATGGCAGCGTGGTGCCCTGCAACCCGGCCGACATTGCCCAGACCGACGCCAGCCCGGGCGCTGACGGGCAGGTTGATAACGGCGACTTCGCTCTCTTCATCAGCCTGTTCTTCTCCGGCGGCGGGTGCCAGTAACCCCACCCCTGCCGGGAGTCCAATCCGATCAGGTCCCCGTGCGCGATATCGGGGAAAACGTGTAGCTTGCAGCCCCATGGCCCCGCTTCTCGGGGGCATGGACTGGCGTGTGACGTGGCTTCGGGTCGACGTTGGCGCGATTCGGTGTAGTCTGAATCGTGAGGAGCCACGATATGCGAGGTCTGATTTCGTTCGTTCTCGGGGTTGTCTTCGCATCGGCAGTAGCGGTGGGCCAGGTGACCAGCGCGTTCACCTACCAGGGTGAACTGACCCAGTCCGGGCTGCCCGCGTCGGGCGTGTTCGACCTGCGGTTCCGGTTGTATGACGCGGCGCTGGGCGGAGCCCAGGTCGGCCCGGCCGTCTGTGCCGACGACGTGCAGGTGGTCGGCGGGCGCTTCAGCACGGTGCTCGACTTCGGGGCGGTGTTCACGGGGGCGTCGCGGTTCCTGGAGATCGACGTGCGCCCCGACCAGGGCCTGGCCTGCGAGAACCCCGCGGGCTTCACCACGCTCGGGCCGCGCCAGCGGCTGACGGCCTCGCCGTACGCCGTCTACAGCCTCACCTCCGCCAACGCGCAACTGCTGAACAACCAGCCGGCGTCGTTCTACCTCAACGCGGCGAACCTCTCGACCGGCACGCTGCCCGACGCGCGCCTCAGCGCGAACGTCGGCACGCTTGCCGGGGCGCAGTCGTTCTCCGGCGTCAAGACGTTCACCGCCGCGCCGGTGTTTTCGTCCGCCGGGTCCCCGTTCAGCGTCTCCAGCACCACCCGCGTCAGCAATCTCAACGCCGACCTGCTCGACGGGCTGGACAGCACCGCCTTCGCCCCCGCTGCGCACACGCACGACGCGTCGGTGATCGTCAGCGGCACGTTCGCCGATGCGCGCCTCGCATCCAACATCCCGCGCATGGGGCAGACCAACATTTTCACCGAGACGCAGGTCGTCAATGTCTCCACCCAGACGCCCCTCACGCTCGTCGGCTCCAACACCGGCGGCACGTGGGTCAACCTTCAGAACACCGGCGGCGGACGCACCTGGAATCTCATCGCGACCGGCAACACCAACGGCGAAGGTCCGGGCCGCCTCATGATCCGCGACCAGACCGGCGGCGCCGTCCGCATGGCCATCGATTCGTCGGGGCGCATCGGCATCGGCACCACGTCGCCCACCGCGCTGATGGAATTGTCCCAGGGCGACGCGACGCTCCGCGTGCGCAACACCAACGACCCCGGCGGTGCGTTCATCCTGAACACTTTCTCGACGCTCCAGTTCGGGCTCTTCAACCCGTCGGCGTCGGCCTGGGGGGCCGTGCCCGCGGGGCTCCAGCGCTCGATGTTCGGCGTGCAGAACACCGGTCGCGTCGGCACCCTGACCAACACCAGCGGCTCGCCTTCATGGCGCAACACCCTCGACGACGGCGTCGGGAACGCGACGTTCGCGGGCACGATCTCGGCCACAAACATGCCGCAGGCCAAGACCGTCCAGACCTTCCGGGACGTGCGCAATGAAAACTCGGGCGTGCAGGTTGGGCCGAACCAGTCCCCCGATATCGACAGCATCACCGTGAACGTCCCGGGGCCGGGAGTGTTGATGCTGCGCGGCACGGTCCAGGTCCGCCAGAGCGTGAACGTGTCGATCGTTCCCCGCGCTTACCTCAAGTTGGAAGAGACGACGGGCGGACCTTCGACGCTTCTGAACGAGACCGCGCTGGGGCTGGTCGGCACCGGCGCCGGGCTGATCATGGTCCTTGACGTGGAGTGGACGCTGCCCGTCACCGCCGGAACCCGGACGTTCAAGACGTCCCTCTTCAATCAATCCAGCGAATCGATCCGGTTCCACTCCACCTCGCTCACGGCGATCTTCATGCCCGGCGGGCTGTAGTTCCAGGGGCGTACTTCAACGCCCGAACCCCGCGCCGCTGCGCAGCACTGACCGCGCCGCAGCCCGATTCACCCCAATCCCGGACAAAGTCCCTTGTGTCGGGGCCCGGCGCCGGTACATTCACAGCGGACGATCAGCGCTGCCGCGCCCGGCGTCCAACGGAGCCCGCCCGTGACCAACACCAGCGCTGCCGTTCCCGGAGTTCTGTTCGCGAGGCGTGCCCTGTCGCGATCGCTGTTCGCGGGCGCGGCCCTGGCGTGGGTGCTCCTCCTGCCGGTGAGCGTGACGGCCCAGTGGACCGACGATACCTCACTGAACACCCGTGTCTGCACGGTCAACGGTTCCGACCAGGTCCAGCCGAAGATCCGCGCGACGCCCGATGCCGGGGTCTACATCTCCTGGTTCGACCAGCGCACCCCCGGCTACAGCGTGTACCTGCAGCGGCTCGACGCCCAGGGCCTGCCGCAGTGGGACCCCGCCGGCCTGCTCATCGCCACGCGCACGCTCTCCTCGACCACCGACTACGACCTCACGGTGGACGCCGACGGCAACGCCATCATCGCCTTCAACGACACTCGCTTCCCGCCGGGGCAGCAGATCACCGTGCAGAAGGTCACCCCCGACGGCCAGTTCCCCTGGGGGCCCAACGGCGTGCAGGTGACCACCGGCGACCAGTTCCGGGCCAGCCCGAAGGTGGCGGTGCTCTCCGATGGGGCGATCGCGGTCGGTTGGACGCAGTCGGAGATGTCGCCGACCCCCAGCGGCTGGCGGCTGCAGCGGCTCAACGCCCAGACCGGCGCGCCCGAGTGGGCCGCCGGCGGGCTGCTGATCAACGAGGCCGGGCGGTCGCTGACGATCAGCGACCTCAAGCCCGGCTCCGGCGGCTCGGTCATCGCGCTGTGGGTCCGCCCGCTGACCACCAGCGCTCTCTCGGCCAAGGGCCTGGTGACCCAGCGGTTCACCTCATCGGGTGATCCGACGTGGTCGAGCACCCAGGGGTGGGCCACCGCCGTCAATAACGCGGGGGTGCCGCCGGTGGTCTATCAGGCGATCAGCGGCGCCTCGGGCAAGGGCATTCAGAACGGCTACTTCCCCGGCATGGTGCCCGACGGTGCCGGCGGCGCGGTCTTCGCCTGGTACGACGTCGGCGGCACACGCCAGGCGTGGATCCAGCACATCACCGCCGACGGCTCGTTCCGGTTCCTCGACGACGGCCTGGCCGTCAACACCACGCCCGGCTCCTCGCGCATCCGCATCGGCGCCGCGGCGGTGTACGTCCCGGGTCCCACGATCGAGACCGGCACGTATCTGGTCGCGTGGCCCGACGCCAACGCCTCGCCGCAGAACGCCTGGGCGGTGATGGCCCAGCGCATCGCCGGCAACGGCGCGCTGCAGTGGGGCGGCGCGGGCGTCGAGGTCGTCGCCAACAGCGCGCAGCAGACGTCGTTCGTGCACGTGCAGCACGACGGCCAGGGCGGCGCCTTCGTCGCGTGTTTCCAGGCCAGCGGGGCCACGACCGGCGTGGTCCTGGTCTCGCGCATCCTCGATACCGGCGCATCGGCCTGGGAAGACCAGCCGCTCCTGGCCTGCTCGGTCGAGTCCGGCAAGAGCCGCCTCGACAGCGCCGCCCTCAACGGCACGGGCCACGCCCTGGCGCTGGCCTGGGGGGACTCGCGCAACGGGCCGACGCAGATCTTCGCCCAGCGCGTGAACGCCGACGGGTCCTTCGGCCCGCCCGGCTCCGGGGTCACGCCCTGCAACCCCGCCGACATCGCCCAGACCGACGCCTCCCCGGGCGCCGACGGGCAGGTCGATAACGGCGACTTCCAACTCTTCATCGCGGCGTTCTTCTCCGCCGACTGCCCCGACTGCGGTCAGCCTGCGCCACCGGCCTGCAACCCGGCCGACATCGCCAGCACCGACGCCATCCCCGGCGCTGACGGGTGCGTGGACAACGGCGATTTCCAGACCTTCGTCTCGTCCTTCTTCACGGCGGAGTGTCCGTAAATCCGTCCGCATTCTGCTCAGGTTCGCGTGGTCCGTGGAACTCGTGGCGCCAATCCCCCGAATCGCCAGCGCATTGGGCGTGGCGAGGTGGTGATCCAGTCCACGTGGGGTAGACTGCCATGGTGTGTCCGGCCTCAGGTGCTCCGCGTGGTCCTGCCCACGGTCACGCTTTCCCCTTGGCGGGTCACGGCACAACAGTGTCCGATAACCGCGGTGCGATCATGACCACGCGCCGGCTTGCAGGTTGATGAGAGCATGTTCGCGCCAGTTGGGCGGCTCTCATGGGGCGGGCCGGGCGTACAGACAGCGGCGGAGCGGGTGTGCAGCGGTTTGTGGGCGGGTAGACGAGGAGTGGCGTCATGGGTTTTCGCGGGAGAGGTCGTGTCGGGTTGATGGCGGCGGCGGTGGTCCTGATCGCCTCCGGGACGGCGGTGGCCCAGAACCCCACCTTCCAGCCAAACCCCAACGGCACCGACCCCAACAGCATGTTCGTGTCCCAGCGTTCGAGCGTCGAACTGGACACGTCGGGCGTGCCCGCGGGCAACTACAACGTGGTCGGGTGCCAGTTGCTGTGGGAGGCGATCGATCCGCTGCCGCCCAGCGAGGATGCACCGTACTCCAACGAGGCGCTCTGGGCGCTGGTGGACCGGCCCGCGCCCGACGACCCGTTCGCGCCGATCCCGCCCGCCGCAGTGATCTACGCCGGCCCCGGCCCCGCGCTCAACTCGCGGAGCGATCCGTTCCCGGTCATCCTGCTGTGGCAGTCGTTCGTGGAGTTCGCGGCGTATCCCGGCGCCGGCGCCCCGCTGCACTTCTGGCACATCCAGACGCTGCAGGGCACGACCGCGCGGTGGTCCTCGGTCACCATCGTGCTTTCCACCGCGGATGTCAATCCTCCCGCGGTGGACCCGGAGAACGTGATCACGCCCTTCTTCCCCGGCACGAACTTCTCGCCGACGACGCAGTCGATCAGCGCGGAGCTGGCCCCGGGGCAGGTGCTGTGGTACCGCATCGACCTCGGCGCCGACGTCCGTGCCAGCACGCTGCGCTACATGGACATCACCACCTACGGCACGTCCACCACCTTCGCCGGTGAGCCCAGCGACGACACGGCCATCGTGCTGTACCGCGAGGACGGCACCATCGTCGCCGTCAACGACGACGACGGCTTGAACTTCGAGAGCATGCTCACCTTCGGCGCCGCCGTCCGGTTCGGCCAGCCCGGCTACCGCGCCCCCCAGGGCCCGCGCCCGGCGACCGGCGGGCTGGGCGGAGACATCCCCGGCGGCCAGGACGGCGTGCTCCCGGCAGGCTCGTACTACCTGGCCGTGGCCGGCGGTGGCACGCGGTTCCGCGGGGGTTTCCTGCCGGTGCCCTCGTCGTTCGAGACCGGCACGGTGCAGATCAATATCCGCACCGGCACGATCAACAACCAGGTGCCCCCGGGCCCGATGTACTTCGAGGAGGAGCCCAACGACAACCCCGGGCAGGCCAACCAGGTTTCGCGACCGGCGTTCCTTGAGCCCTATATGAACCTCGGGGAGCGACTGCAAGGGCAGGTGGGGAACTTCAGCGACGACTACTTCCGGGTGATTCCGAGGATCTCAGCATCGATCCCTGAAGGATCACTGACCCGCAACCGGCTCACGCTCCTGGCCAACAACGGCGCCTCGCAACTGATCCTGATCGGGCGGCGCCAGGTCAACGGCACGATCGTGGCTGGCAGCGAGGTGCCGCTGCAGAACGTCAGCGCTCTCACCGTGCCGCAGTACATCCAGTGGTACCAGCGCGCGGCCAGCGGAGAAGTCCTGGTCGCGGTTCAGCATTCGCGCGGCTCCGACGGTGCGTACCAGGTCCTGCTGGAGCAGTCCCTCATCACTCCGCCGCCGTTGACCAGCACGCCCCTGGTGCCCGGGCCGATGACCTTCAGCACCGCCGATGATCCGGAGAACTTCCTCGACACGTCCCTGAGGCTCTATGACGCCAACTTTGCTGTGATTGTCGGCGCCAGCAACGACGACGCGGCCCCGGGCATCTTTACCTCGCGCCTGGCGCGCACCATCCCGGCGGGGACGTACTTCCTGGCCGTCAGCACCTCGCCGCTCTGCGTGCTCGACCCGGCCCCGCCGGACGACGCGTACCGGGACTGGCCGACTATGCGCTTCGCGGGTACGACCGCCAGCGGCGACGCGCTGGCCGACCCCAAGCCCATCACGCTCCGCATCACCGACTTCTCCGGCACGCGCACCGTGAACATGACCCGCACCCAGGCCTGGGAGGTTCTCTGGTTCCGCGTGCAGGTCGGCGGCGCCGAGTGCAGCCCCGCCGACATCGCCGCCACCGACGCCAGCCCCGGGCCCGACGGGTGCGTGGACAACGGCGACTTCCTCCTGTTCATCTCCGCCTTCTTCACCGCCGACTGCGACGGGTCCACCATCCCCTGCAACCCGGCCGACATCGCCGCCACCGATGCCAGCCCCGGCCCTGACGGTCTGGTCGACAACGGCGACTTCCTGCTCTTCATCTCGAGCTTCTTCAACTCCGTCTGCCCGAACTGCGGCCAGTGAGGGCTTTCCGGCTGGGTGGAGCGGCGGCGCCTGCCCTGATTGGGGCGGGTCGTTGCAGCCGGAATCAGCGGGAATGGGCTTGCACACGATCAGGGGCGCGTTAAACTGGAGAATGAGGGGTTGAGTGGGGCGATGACCTGCGCGGGGGAATGCCCCGCGCCACGCAGGAAGGAGGAGTGCCGGAGATCCGGCGGCGCGGGGTCGTCCCGTCGCCGGGTGGTGTGCGTGGTCCGCGGGCAGGTTCACCTCATCAGGTGCGAGGTGCGAGCATGAGACGCGAGCACGACTTCAACACCGGCCATGGAAGCCACGACGACCCCCACCGGTCCGGCGATGCGCCGCCCGTGCCTGAGACGGGCCTGAGCCCCGAGGCGCACACGGAGGTGGAGCCGAAGCTGGTCGCCGGGGCGACCGAGGGGTGCTGCGGCGGGCAATGCCACGTGCGGTACGACGAGTTCTTCGAGTCGATCTACCGCTGCGCCGACGGCGACCCGACGCGCGTCCCCTGGGGCGATGCGCGCCCCAACCCGCTGCTGGTGCAGTGGCTCAACCGCGAGGCCTGGTCGGTGGTGCGGTGCGGGTGCCGCGCGGTGGTGGTCGGGTGCGGGCTGGGCGACGACGTGTCCGAGTTGGCGCGGCGCGGGTACGACGCGCTGGGGTTCGATGTCTCGCCGACCGCGGTGCGCTGGGCCGCGCGACGCAACCCCTCCTGCGCCGACCGCTTCATCACCGCCGACGTGCTCGCCCTCCCGCCTCGGCTGTGGGGCAGGTTTGACCTGGTGATCGAGATCAACACCATCCAGTCGGTGGAGCCCAAACTCCGCGGGCTGGTCGCCGCAGGGATCACCCGCCTGCTCTCCCCGCACGGGGCGGTGCTGGCCATCGCGCGGGCACGCGAGCCCGCCGAGCCGCTCGACGCCGGCGACGGCCCACCCTGGCCGCTCACCCAGGACGAACTGGCGGGGATCTTCGTGAACAATGGGCTGTCGATCCACGCGCCGGTCGTCACGGTGCTCGACGATGAACTCCCCCCCAAGCCCCGCGTCATGGGCGTGTTCACGCGACCGTCGTGAGAGGCGTGAGATCGGCAGATCGCCGGACCTCCAGCGGCCTCCGGGTGCGTGCGGCCGGCACGGACCTCAGCGAACCTCCGGCGCCTGAGCCACCGGCGGCTCCGGGGGCGTGCGGTCCACCGGCGTCCCCTCGCGCACCGCCCGCTCGATCGCATCGGCCCACCGCGTGACGTACGGCCACAGGGCCGGGTTGTCCGATGGGTCGTGGCGGTGCTCCATCGCCTCGCCGAGGCTCCGCTCCAGCGGCACGCCCTGGAAGATCCGACGGTAGAGCATGATGCACACGCTGGTGCGCTGGGCCCCGGCGGCGCAGTGGATCAGCACGGGCTGGTTGGCCGGGTCGGCCATGATCCGCAGCGCCTCGGCGTACTGCTGCGGGTCGCCGGTGCCGTCACCCTCCAGCGTGAAGACCACGCGACGCACGCCCAGGGCGCGGGCGGTCTGCTCGGCCACACGCGTGGCGACCGGGTCGCCGGTATAGGCCCCCAGGTCGATGATCGTGCGGATCTGGTGCTCGCGCACCACCCGCTCGGTGGTGCGGGGGGTCAGGCGACCGGCCCGGTAGATCTGCCCGGCCTCGACCGTGCCCAGGTTCCGGGGGATCACGTGATCACGCACCCCGAACCGCCAGAACCACACCGCCGCCGCGACCACCAGCGCAACCACCACGGCGTTCCGAAGGAAGTGCTTCAGGCTGAATCGACCAGGGCGTTCGGCGGTCATGCTCGGCAATCGTAGACCGCGCCCCCGCTCACCATGACGCCGGTGATGCCCGGCACGCCACGCTACGCTGGGATCATGACGAGCCGACGCGCCGCGTCATCAGCGCCGGGACAGGCTGGGGAAGCGCCGCAGCGCCCCGGCGCGAGCGACGATCCGCGCAGGGCCTGGACGAAGGGCTACCCCGCGCCGGTCAGCCGGCTGATCCAGGAGTTGTCGGGCCTGCCGGGGATCGGCCCGCGCTCGGCCGAGCGCCTGGCGCTCTACCTGCTCAAGCAGCCCGAGGGCGTGGCCCTGGGGCTGAGCCGGGCGCTGGCGGAAATGAAGCGCAGCGTGCGCAACTGCCGTGTCTGCGCCAACCTGACCGACGCGGACCTGTGCGCCATCTGCCATGACGAGCGCCGCGACCGATCGGTCGTCATGGTGGTCGAGCAGCCGCGCGACGTTCTGGCCCTGGAAATGGCCGGCGCGTACCGCGGGGTCTACCACGTCCTGCTGGGGCGCATCGCCCCGCTGGAGGGGATCGGCCCGGAGGACCTCACCGTCGCCGCGCTGCTCGAGCGCCTCCGCGACGAGCGGGCCAACACCGGTGGCGTGCGCATCCGCGAGGTGGTGCTGGGGCTCAACCCCACCGTCGAAGGCGACGGCACCGCCCTGTACCTGGCCGAGCGGCTCCGCGGCGCCAAGGTGCAGGTCACGCGCCTGGCGCGGGGGTTGCCGATCGGTTCAAGCCTCGAGATGGCTAACAAGGCCGTCCTGGCCGACGCGATCGAAGGCCGGCGCGGGATGGAATGACCGCGCGCGTGCGGGGGCTCCAGTCGCGACCGGGTGATGCTGCCCGCGGGGCGCGGCAGTTCGTGGGCGGTGGGGTGTGGCCTGCGGGTTCCGCAGGAAGGCCCGCTGGCCGTACGATGATGTGGTACTGGGTTTCCCCGGACCCCGCGAAAGGGGATCCTGCATCGGGCCGATGACACACGATCACCATGCGGTTTGACGCCTCCCAGCAGATGCGCATGAGCCAGCAGATGAAGCTGGCTCCGCAGATGATCCAGTCGATGGAGATTCTGCAGATGTCGCTCGCCGAGCTGGAGGAGCGCATCGAGCGGGAACTGGAGAGCAACGCGACCCTGGAGTCCGGCCCGGCCGAGGGCGAGGCGCCCGGTCCGGCGCAGGAGACTCCTGCCGAGGACCGCCCCCTGGCGGTGGACGAGCGGTCGGGCGTTGCCGACTTCGAGCGCCTGGAGAGTTACGAGCAGGCCAACCCCGAGGCCGCCGAGAACATCTTCGAGGAGGACAGCCGTCACCCGCGCGAGGAGCACTTCGACCGGTCCGACGCCTCATCGGGCGGTGACAGCGAGGCGAAGTTCGAGGCGATGGCCAACACCGCCGACCGCCCCGCCTCCGTGCACGAGCAGCTGCGCGAACAGTGGATCATGGCGGAGGTCGAGGGGCCGATCCGCGAACTGGGCGAGGTCATCGTCGGGTACATCGAGGAGGACGGCTACCTGCGCACGAGCCTGGAGACCATCGCCGATCGGCTCCCCCCCGGGCCCGGCGGGCAACGCCCCGGCCCGGAGGAGCTGGAGCGCGCGCTGAAGGCGGTGCAACTCCTGCTGGAGCCCACGGGGATCGGCGCGCGCGACACGCGGGAGTGCCTGCTGCTGCAGATCGACGCGCGCCAGGAGGAAGGGCCCGACTCGCAGCGCTGGGCGCTGGCACGCAAGATCGTCGAGGACCACCTGACCGACCTGGGCCACAACCGCCTGCCGCGCATCGCCCAGAAACTCGGCGTGAGCATCGAAGAGGTGAACGCCGCGGTGGACCTGCTGCGGACGCTGAGCCTGGCGCCGGGGCGACGGCTGGCCCGCCGGTCCGAGCCGGGCATCATCCCCGACGCGATCGTCGAGTACGACGCCGAGTCGGACCGGTACATCGCCTACATGAACGACGCGCGCCTGCCCAACCTGCGTGTCAACCAGGAGTACGCACGCCTGGCCCGCGACCGCTCCGCACCCAAGCCCACGCGCGACTTCATCCGCACCAGCCTCGTCAACGCCCACTTCCTGCTCGACGCCATCGAGCAGCGCCGGCGCACCGTGCTCCGCGTCATCGAGGCGGTGGTCGCCGCGCAGCGCGAGTACTTCGACTACGGGCCCCAGCACCTCAAGCCCCTCCCCATGACCAAGGTCGCCGAGCAGCTGGGCATCCACGTCGCCACCGTCTCGCGCGCCGTGGCCGACAAGTACATCCAGACCCCTCGCGGCGTGGTCCCCCTCCGCAAGTTCTTCACCGGCGGTACCACCAGCGACGACGGGGAGGAGGTCTCCTGGGACGCCATCAAGGCGGCGCTGCAGGAGGTCGTCGCGGCCGAGGACAAGCGCAACCCCCTCAGCGACGACCAGTTGGCCGACGAGCTGGAGAAGCGAGGCCTGAAAATCGCCCGGCGCACCGTCGCCAAGTACCGTGGGCAACTGGGCATCCCCACCGGGCGGCTCCGCAAGGCCCACTGACCCCGCCCGCGCGGCTCAGCGGTTCCCCGCCAGCCGGCGCACCGTCCGGTCGAACCCCGCCACCATCGCCTGCAGGAACGCGACCACCACCACCGCGTGCCCCGCCGCGCCGACCACGCTCCCGATCACCAGCCCAACCCGCGCAGGCGTCAGCGTGCCCCCCGACGCCTCGAACGTCCGGCGCATCGCGCTCTCCGGGTGCACCAGCGCCAGCAGCGCCGAGCCGGGGCTCATCCCCCCCAGCACCGGCCCCAGCGTCGCGAAGTCCGACGCCGACTTCCACCCGCACAGCCCCACCAGCCCCGCCAGAACCGCCACCGCCCCGAACGTCTGCGCCACCGCCCCCAGCACCCCTCGGCTGCGCAGCGACAGCGTCATCCCCACCATCACCACCAGCGCCAGGAACGGCAGCGTCGCCAGCGCCGCCACCGCCAGACTCTCCTCCAGCACCACCGGCACCGCCACGCTCTGCCCCTGCGCGTTCAGCGCCGTCATGTACGCCGGCGCGCCACCCTCAGCCCCACGCACCGCCACCCACAAGCCCGCGGCCCCCACCGTCACGATCGGCACGCCGGCCATCGGCAGCAGGTAGACGATGATCCCACGCAGTTTGCCCAGCAGGTACGCCCGCGGCGTGATCGGCGTGGTCAGCAGCAGATCCAGCGTGCCGTCCTCGCGCTCCTTGCTGATGGCCGACGCCGAGGCGTTGACCGCGACGAGCACGACGACGATGAGCTCGCCGAACACCGTGGCCAGCAGCACGGTGCGGAACTGCTCGGCGGTGAACGCGCCCAGGTGCATCGCCAGTGTCAGGCCCAGCCCCCCCAGCAGGCCCAGCGCGATGAACGACCAGCGGGCCAGGGTGCGCCACGGCGTGGCGTTGCGGCTGGCCGCCTCGCGCCAGGCGATGGGGTTGGCCCACACCCGACGCGGGGGGCGTCGCCCGGAGCCGGGCGCCCCAAGCCGCAGCACGCGCCGGAACCACGACGCCGACCCGCCCTCCGAGCGTCTGCCCAGCCCCCCGGCGCGGACCGTGGCGATCGAGGCCGTCACCAGCAGCGCGCTGAGCCCGAAGGAGAGCATCAGGAAGGTCTCCATCGGTCGCTGAAGGAACCAGGCCTGCAGCCCGGCGCCGACCCCGGCGGGGTCGGCCGGGTAGGACGAGGGCGACAGCAGCGTGCGCAGGGTCAGGAAGGGGTTGAGCGCGGTGAACCACGTCACGCCCTGCCCGCCCGCGGCCCCCAGGTTCGCGCCGCGGAGCAGCGCATCTCCGGCCAGCGTGATCGCCAGGAACGTCACCACTCCGACATAGAACGCGAAGACCGCACGCCTCCCCACCAGGCGGCTCACCGAGAGGGCCACCGCCGCCGACCCGACGAACACCGCCGCACCGCCGGCGATGGCATACCCGCCGAGGATGACGCTCGCCGAGACCCCGCCGAAGTACTGGGTGACCACGAAGATCGGCAGCGAGGACAAGAGCAGCGCAAGGATGAAGAACAGCCGTCCCAGCAGGTTGCCCAGCACGACCTGCGTCGCGGAGAGGGGCGTGGAGAGCAGGATGTCCCAGGTGCGCGGGTCGGCCTCCTGGGCGATCGCCCCGGCCATGAACACCGGCGCCAGCACGCAGATCAGCGCTACCTGCACGTACGCGACATAGGAGAACGTCGTCGCCCCGGCCGCCGCAAGGTCGCGGAACGACATCGCGTCGCTGATGCTCCCCAGCAGCGCCACGGTCAGCACACCGATCAGCACCGCCAGATACCCCGTGCGCAGGGCCATGTGTCGCGACCGGGTTGAGCCGGTCTGCACTAGGCGCACGGCGATCGGGTTGGTGGGGCCCAGCCTCAGCAGCCAGGTGAGCGGGGATGACATTGGGCCGTGCAGGGTACCCGTGCGTGGGTCGCGCGCATTGACGAGGTGGTCATTCAGCCCTGGCGTTCTTGCGACGCGAGTCGATCTCGTGTGGCATCCCGAAGACCTTGGACACCGAAAACATGGGAAAATACCTATTTTGTACGAGGAAATAGGCAAGTGTCCGAGTGATTCGAGCAGGAGAAACCCTCATTTTTGGTGCGAAGAGCCCCATGAAGCCAAAATCCGCTTGCCCGGCTGCAAGATCGGTGTAGTCTGATTGCACCACAAGTCCGCTGTCCGCATGTGTCGTGCGCTGGCCTAGTCGGCCTGCGACGGCAGCGGACACAAGCCCTGCCAAATGCAGGGAGCAAAGAGGAGAGAGTCATGAAGATCCGTTCTGCACTCATTGCCACGCTGGCCGCCGGGTCACTGGTGTCTGTCGCCGCCGCTCAGGTGGGGACGGGGCACACGCTGAACAGCAACAACGTCCGGTACCGTCAGGCGGATTCGCCGACGTCGCCGACGCCGTCCACCTCCGCCACGAGCGGCCCCGCGGCGGACCTGTTCTTCAATGTGGGCGGCTCGCCGAACCCGGACAACGCCTTCGGCAGCTGGTGGTATTACCGCTTCGCCGGTGGCAACCGCGAGTTCGCGCTCAACAGCGTGATCCCCGGCTCCCGCGTGGCGACGACCAACTCGCTCTCGCTGGGCTTCCAGCTGGCCCCGGGCGTCACCGCGACGCTCGACATCATCGCCAACGGCCCTGGTCCGTCGAACAACGGCAACGTCACCCAGTCGCTGACGATCCTGAACAACTCGGGCGAGAAGATCGAGTTGAGCCTGTTCCACGTGATGGACCTGGACGTCAACGGCAGCTTCAGCCACCCGACGACGTTCTCCGGGACCGCCGGCGTGAACCCGACGTTCAACATGTCCTCCGGCCCGCAGACGATCGCCTGGACCGGCACGCTCGCCGATGCGTATGAGGCCCGGGCGTTCAGCCCCACCAGCGTGTTCGGCCTCATGAACAACGCTGTGGTTGACAACCTGAACAACACGATCCCCGCCGGGAACTTCGACTTCACCGGCGGGTTCCAGTGGAACCGCATGATCCAGAACGGCGAGCAGCTGACCGTGGTGTCGGCGATCATCGGCCTGCCCACCCCCGGCGCCATGGCGCTGCTGGGCCTGGGCGGTCTGGCCGCAGCCCGTCGGCGTCGCGCCTGATCTGGGAGTCCAGTGGACGGCCCGGTGATGTCTCCTTAAGAAGGCGTGGCAATCACGCCGTCATCATGACCTCAACACACGCAGCCCGTGGCGTTCAGCCACGGGCTGCGGTCCTTTTCAGCCGTACGAAAGGGGTTGGTTTCAGGGGGATCGCGCAACGCAGCTTCGTTCGGACATCGTTCGTATGTTGGTTGTCATCTAGCAGTTTATCCTTGCGTATCGTGTGATCGTGGGTTAATTTCCTGTTGGATTCCTCCTGCTGCACGCGTGGACATCGGATGCCCGCGGTGGCGAGCGACTGGAGTGACAAATCCGAGACCGGCCGCTTTGGCGGCCATTTCTTTGAGGAGAGTGATATGAAGAGCATGCGTCGTGCGGCTGTGGCGGTACTGGTGGCCGGGTCGGCTGTGTCTGTGGCTTCCGCGCAGGTGGCGCTGCCGGCGGTGCCCGGTCCTTCGGCGGGCGTCACGACCACCTGGTCGGGCGGGTACAACCTCGGCCCGGTGCCGGCGGGTTCGTACTCGTCGTACCTGATCATCACGAACTGGAATGGCTCCTCGCCCGCGGCGGACCAGTGGAGCAGCGAGGCCCGAGCCTCTCTGCACGGCGGTCCGCTGGGCGGCACGCCCGGGACAGGTGCCGGTGGTCCCGCCGTTTCGGGCACGATCCACGTCGCGACTCCCGGTAGCGCGATCGGCTCGGCGGGAAGTATCGCCGCCCAGAACAACATGTTCTGGTTCGGGAGCATGGGCACGAACTTCAACTCAGACGGCACGAACGACCTGTACCTGTCGCACCGGCAGACGTTCACCGGTCCCGGACCGCACGTGTCGTGGAGCAACATGCGCGTCGTGCTGAATCCGACGATCACCAACGCGCGCACGGTCAACGGCATCGCTGCGCCCGGCACGGTCGCGGACCTGGGCACGCTGAACGTCGGCAGCACCGATCTGACGCTGCCGGTGAACAACACCAGCACGGGCGCGGGGGGCATCTCCTGGTTCCGCTTCCAGGTGAACTCGAACGTCGATGCCTCCAGCGCGTTCGACATCTTCACCAGCGCCGGCTCGGCCGGTTCATCGGACACGCGCATGACGCTGTTCCGCAACACGGGCACCGGGCTGGTGCCCGTCGCCTCGACCGACGACATGACCGGCACGCTGCAGGCCGGTCTCACGTTCGGATCCTCCGATCCGACCGCGCTGGGGCGTGACACCTACGACTCGATCAGCCCAGGCTGGTTCAACGGGCGCGGCGGCACGCTCGCGCTGGCCAACTTGGCCGGCCTCGGCTACTTCTCCGGCACGCCCGGCGCGGCCTCCCTCGACGCCACCAACGAGTACTTCCTCGCGGTCTCCCACTTCAGCGGGACGGCCCCCACGGCACCGCTGACCGGTGGCGGGACGGTCCTCGACATGGACGAACTGGGCGTCACGCTCACCGGCACGGTGAACGTTGCCCTGGGCAACCCCGGTACCGCGATGGGCACCGACAACGTGCTGCTGAACTTCCGCTCGATCCCGACCCCCGGCGCCATGGCGCTGCTGGGCCTGGGCGGGCTGATGGCGGCCCGTCGCCGTCGGGCCTGAAGTCGATTTCATGCCGGTTCACGATGAGTTGTGACGCCGGCTTCAAGACCTCGCACCACCCGCAACCCATAGCCTGTATGGCCATGGGTTGCGTTTTCCTTTGTCTCAACAAACTCAACCGCGGGCCGGTGCAGTGGCTGATGCCCTTTTCATGTGAACATGGGTTCGAGCGTGGTTCCCGACGATCTGATTTGCATGAGGTCAATGATAAAGATACAGTAAGATCAATGTACGATCCTATCGTGCGCGATCGGGATCGAACGGAATCCGCGTGTGCACCTGAGAAGGAGAGAGAGATGAACAACGTGTTTCGTGCGGCTGCGGCGGTTCTGGTGGCCGGATCGGCCGTCTCGGCGGCCTCCGCGCAGGTGGCCCTGCCTGCGGTCACCGGCCCATCGGCGGGTGTGACCACGACCTGGTCGGGCGGGTACAACCTCGGCCAGGTGCCGGCGGGGTCGTACTCGTCGTACATGATTGTCGCGGACTGGAGTGGTTTGTCGTCTCCGGGGAACCAATGGAGCAACCAAGCCCGAGCCGCGCTGCACGGCGGTCCGCTGGGCGGTACGCCCGGGACAGGTGCCGGTGGTCCCGCAGGTTCGGGCACGATCTACGCCGCGACTCCCTGGGCCGCGATCGGCTCGGCCAGCAGCATCTCCCCGGTGCAGAACATGGTCTGGGTGGGGAACATGGCCACGAACTTCAACTCGGACGGCACGAACAACCTGTACCTGTCGCACCGTCAGACGTTCGATGGTTTCTTCGGCCTGTACGCGCAGTGGCGCAACATGCGCGTCGTGCTGAACCCGACTGTTACAAACTCGCGCACGGTCAACGGCATCGCGGCGCCCGCCACGGTCAGTGACCTGGGCACGCTGAACGTCGGCAGCACCAACCTGACGCTGCCGGTGAACAACACCAGCACCGGCGCGGGCGGCATCTCCTGGTTCCGCTTCCAGGTGGACTCGAACGTCGGCACCTCCAGCGCGTTCGACATCTTCACGACGCCCGGCTCGGCCGGCTTCGTGGATACGCGGCTGACCCTGTTCCGCAACACGGGCACCGGGCTGGTGCCTGTCGCCTCGACCGACGACATGACCGGCACTCTCCAGGCGGGTCTGACGTTCGGGTCAGCGGATCCGACCTCGCTGTCGCGAGACACCTATGACTCGGTGAGCCCCGGCTGGTTTAACGGGCGTGGCGGCACTACGGAACTTCCCAACATGCAAGGCTTCGACTACTTCTCGGGCATCGCCGGGTTGGCGACGCTCACCTCCACCAGCGAGTACTTCCTCGCGGTGTCCCATCTCTCCGGAGCTGACCCTAATGCGGATCTGGTCGGTAACGGCGCGGCCCTGCACGCGAACGGGCTGGGCGTCACACTCACGGGCACAGTGAACGTCTCCATGAACTACCCCGTGGCCGCCATGGGCAATGACCGGGTGTTGCTGAACTTCCGCTCGATCCCGACCCCCGGCGCCATGGCGCTGCTGGGCCTGGGCGGGCTGATGGCGGCCCGTCGCCGTCGGGCCTGAGCGCTCGACCCTGTCACGCCGTCCATCTGTGTGTGCGGCGCAACTCCCTTGGTCTCCATGCGGGGCTCGGCCTTCTGGCCGGGCCCCGTTTCTTTCAGATCCTCCACCGCGCCAGAGGGGGGTGTCGGCGTTTACGCCGACGGAGGGGGCTGGCACACCCCCACGGCACCGGGTCAGATCAGGCTCAGGCGATCGACCGGAGCAGGTCGGCGAATCGTGCGGCGAAGCCGGGCCCGTCACAGATGGGCGAGGCCAGCAGGCGCTCCCGCAGGCCCTCCCGCATGGCCGCGAGGCGCTGCCGGTCGCGGGCCAGGTCCGCGGCCGCCCGGATGTACGCCTCCGGGGTGGTGGTCACCAGGTCGGGCAGGCGCAGATTCGTGAGCAGCGAGAGGCCCACCCGTGAGGCGTGATGCTCCCCGGCGAGGGTGACCACGGGCACGCCCATGAGCAGAGCCTCCAGCGTGGTGGTGGTGCCGTTGTAGGGCCAGGTGTCGAGGGCCAGATCGACGTCGTGGTACGCGCGGAGGTGCGAAGACATGGGCTCGCGGTGGCCTTCGAGGGTGGCGCGGGCGGGGTCGATGCCGGCCGCGGCCAGGCGCGCGCTCAGTTCCCGGGCGACCGCGGCGTGTTCCAGGCCGCGGGTCTTCAGCAGCAGGGTCGATCCCGGAACCTGCTCCAGCAGGCGGGCCCACCAGCCCAGCAGCCGGTCATTGAGTTTCATCAGCGCGTTGAAGCACCCAAAGACGAACGGGCGTCCGCTCGTCTGCGAAGGTGGCAACGCGCTGGAAGGCGGCGGAAGGTCCGCCGGCGGCCCGTAGCACAGGAAGCACGGGTCCAGCCGCAGCAACGCCTGGCGCGACCAGGAGTCCGACGGGTGCGGCGGCGGCGGGTCGGTCAGCGAGTCGACGATGCGGTACTGCACCGTCGGCAGGCCGGTGGCGTTCGGGTACCCCAGGTAGGTGACCTGCACCGGTGCGGGGCGCAGCATCATGACGCGCCCGGGGTTGTCGCGGGTCAGGCCGGCCAGGTCGATCAGGATGTCGAGCCGGTCGTTGGCGATGACCGGGGCGACGTTGGCCGGCGGGGCCCCGGCCAGGTGCCGCCAGCGCGAGGGGGGGACCAGCGCCCGCAGTTCGGCGGACTTCTGGTCCTCGAGCACGCAGGCGCTGTAGACAAAGTACTCCACCCCGGCCGTGCCGGCGTGACGCAGGATCGGGTCGACAAAGAACGCCACCGAGTGCTGGCGGAGGTCGGCGCTGATGAGCCCGACCCGCAGCGGCTCTCCGGGAGCGAGCGTGCGGCGCGCGGGGTTCATCTGCAACGGCGTCCGCGCGGTCAGGGCGGCCATCATGTCGCCGAAGCGGTCGTGCGCCTCACGGATCCGCCCCGGGTCCAGCCCCGGCACATAGTGCATCGCCTGCGCCAGCGCCTCGGCCAGGGCCGGGTCGTCCGGCAGCAGTCGCACGGCCTCCTCGTACGCGCCGACGGCCTCCTCCGGACGCCCCAGCAGTTGATGGGCGACCGCGACCTTGAGCAGGAAGTCCGGGTCGCGCGGCGCCAGCGCCAGCCCGCGACGCGCCAGTTCCAGCGCGGCACGGTGCTCGCCCAGTTCGAACCGCCAGAAGCACAGTTCGCGCAGGTACGTCAGGTTGTCCGGGTCCAGGTCCAGCGCGGTCTGCAGGGCCGTGAGACCTTCGTTGATCCGGCGTGAGCCGGCCAGCGTCAGGCCCAGGCACCCCCAGGCGACCGCCTGGCGCTTGGGGTCGCCACGGAGGTGATCGATCGCCCGGCGGCAGGCGTGCTCGGCCTGCTCCACCTGCTGGAGCGCGGTGAGCGCCACCCCGAGCAGGCGCAGGGCGTTGAGGTCGCCCGGATCACGGTGAAGCAGGTTCAGCAGCAGCGGGCGGGCCTGCGCAAAGCGCCGGGCTTGGACGTGGGCGTGCGCCTGCTGGAAGAGCGGAGAGGGTGCGGCCATCGCTCGGAGTCTAGCCTCCGGCCGGAACACCTACATAGGTGGTTCGCCGGGGTACGCCCCGCTCACTCCACGTCCGCCACGCCTGCGCCCCGGGCCGACAGTTGGGCCAGCACCTGCTCGAGGCGGTCGGCCAGGCGCGGGATGGTGAGGGTGCGGACGTCGGCGACGGCCCGCGCGGTATCCGAGGCGGCCCGTCGAGCCACCACCGGCAGCAGCGCCGACAGGGCGCGGTGCCAGGCCGAGGATGAGTTGTCCGGGAGGGTCAGGCCGGGGGTGTGGCGCGCGGAGACGGGGTGAGCCGCATCGGGAGGGAGCGGCCCGTCGGCGTCACCCGGACGGCCCAGCGGGGTCAGCAGGCCGGCGCCAGGGGCCTCGGCGGGGGCGATCACCGGGCGGTGCGCCGCCAGGGCGTCGGCGATGAACCGGGCGGGATCGTGGGGTGGTGCGGTGCGCGCGGGCGCAGCGTGCGGGGCCGCGCGTTCACCGGCCGGGAGGATCGCGCAGAGGTCGGCGGCGGCCAGCAGTGCATCGAAGCGGCGCGTCGGGGGGATGAGCCGTACGCCGGCGGGATGGGCCAGCAGCCCGGCGCGGCGAGCCGCGTCGTGCACGTACCCCGGCTCGCGCGAGAGCACGACCAGTGTGGGCGGCGGAGGGGCCAGGTCACCCGAACGTGAGTGCAGCGCCGCCGCCGCCTGCAGCAGCGGCAGCAGGTCGCGGGCGGACGCTCCGTCGGCCGACACGACCACAACCGCACGCTCGGGCGGGATGCCCAGCACCGCGCGCGTCGCTTCGCGGAGGGCGTGCGCGGCATCGTCGGAGGGGCGCGCGTGCGTGCGCACCGGCGGGAGCACGACCAGGCGCCGGTCCGGGTCGGCGGGGAGGGGGTTGATGGGCGAGCCGGACGCGGGCGTGCCGGCGCTGAACAGCACCGCCAGATCGCCGGGGCCCAGTTCGCCCGCGGCCAGGCGCTCCAGACGGGCACGCGTCAGGCGGTGAGGCGTGAGGCGCAGGCGGCGCCAGATGGCCTCGGGCTGGAGGGGGTGGCGCAGCAGGTGCGCCAGTTCGCTCAATGTGCCGGACGCCGGACGTCCCAGGGGCACCCACACGCAGGGCGGGGCGGGCCGCGGCGTGCGGTGTGACAGCACCCAGGGTGACGAGATCAGACGTGTGAACGAGAGCGCCGCGTCGTAGACCCGCCCCGCACTCACGCTCTCGTCGAGGCTTCGCCCGATGAACGTCCGGAGCGCCCAGCCCGACACGCGCCCCCGGTGGCAGTAGGCGGTGCAGGTCTTCACGTTGGCGGATGGCAGCGCGGCGGTGTCCTCAACACTGTCGGCAAGCAGGTCCACCCGGTGCCCCCTGCGGGCCAGTTCCGCCAGCACGCCCAGCGCCAGGTGCGTCGGGCGCCAGGGCGACGCGGGGACACGATCGGCGACGGCGAGCAGGCGCATGGGAGTTGGGGTGAGGTGGTCGAGACGGTGCGTGCGAGAGCGGGAGGGTAGTGGTTTGTGCGTGGTCCGGTCCGTACGGGCCGTCCGACAGAAGGTGTGGGCCGGGGGCGCGGGATGGGCTATCCTCACAGATGTAGCCACGGCTACATCTTCGAGAACCCAGGGAGCACACCGATGCGCACACACGGGCCGATGCGGCAACAGGACGCGGGTGTTCTGGTGCGGGGTGCGATGGCGGCACATCCGCTGGCACATCCGGCGGCACGTGCGCTGGCGGGAGTGGTGACCGGCGCGGTGGCCGCGGCGCTGGCCCTGTTCGCGGTGATCATGCTGGCGTCCTGCGGGCCGTCGGACGCACGCCAGAGCCCCCGCGGCGCCCAGGGCGACCGGGGCGATCAGGGACCGCGCGTGCAGCGGGTCGTGACCACCACCGCCCATCTGGCCGACCTGGTGCGGGTGATCACCGGGCGCCGCTACGGCGTGGGGTTCACCGTCGAGGCGCTGATGGGCGAGGGCGTGGACCCGCACACGTTCAAACTCACGCAGAGCGACACCGCCAAACTGACGCGGGCCGACTTGATCCTCGTCAACGGGCTGCACCTGGAAGGCAAGATGGACGAGGTGCTCGAGCAGCTGGCCCGGGCCGGGCGACGGGTGGTTCGGCTGGGCGAGCGGCTCCGCCCCGAGCAGGTATTCAGCCCCGAGGGAGCCGGCGGAGAGCCGGACCCGCACTTCTGGATGGACCCGACCGCCTGGAGCACCGCGGCGCTGGCCGTCGAGCGTGAACTGAGCACGCTCGATCCCGACGGCTCGCAGGACTACCGGGTCAATGCCAAGGACTTCATGGGCGAACTGCTCGAGCTGGACCGCTACGCCGCGGAGGTGCTCAGTTCGATCGAGGAGTCCCGGCGCGTACTCATCACCTCGCACGACGCGTTCGGGTACCTGGGTCGCCGTTACGGGCTGCGGGTGCTGGGCGTGCAGGGGTTGAGCACCGACAGCGAGGCGGGTGTGCGCGACATCGCACGCCTGGTGGAAACGATCGTGACGGCGCGGGTGCCGGCGGTCTTCGTCGAGACCAGCGTGTCGGACAAGGCGGTGCGGGCGCTGGTCGAGGGCGCGCGCGCCCGCGGGCACACGGTGGAGATCGGCGGCGCGCTGTTCAGCGATGCGCTGGGCGCACCGGGCACCTGGGAGGGCACCTACCTGGGGATGATGGACTACAACCTCTCGACCATCGCCCGGGCGCTGGGTGGGACGGTGCCGGAGGGGGGCTACCGGCGGCTCTGGCTTGAGAGGAGGAAGCCGTGACGCCACGTCTCTCGGTGCCCGGCGCGGAGCACGACCCGCGCTCGGCCCTGTCGATCCACGACATGACCGTGGCGTACCAGCGCCGACCGGTGCTCTGGGACATCGACTACGACGCCCCGGTGGGGGAGCGCGGGGAAGGCGTCCTGGTGGCGATCGTGGGGCCCAACGGCGCCGGCAAGAGCACGCTCATCAAGGCGGTGCTCGGGATGGTGCCGCGGGCCAGCGGGAGCGTGCGGGTCTACGGGCGTCCCTACGAGCACCAGCGCCGCGAAGGCGTGGTCGGGTATGTTCCGCAGCGCGAGAGCGTCGACTGGGACTTCCCGATCAGCGCCGAAGAGGTGGTGGCGATGGGGCGGTACGGGCGGCTGGGGTGGCTGCGCCCGGTGGGTCGCGAAGACCTGGCGGCGGCGCGCCGGCACCTGGAGCAGGTCGGCATGGCGGCCTATGCCGACCGGCAGATCGGCCAGTTGTCCGGCGGGCAGCAGCAGCGGGTCTTCATCGCCCGTGCACTGGCGCAGGAGGCACGCCTCTACCTCATGGACGAGCCGCTGGCCGGCGTGGACGCGGCGACCGAGGAGGCGATCGTCCATGTGCTGCGCGGGCTCCGCGAGCAGGGACGCACCATCCTGTGCGTCCACCACGACCTCTCGACCGTCGGTACCTACTTCGACCACGTCCTGCTGCTCAACACGCGGCTCATCGCCGCCGGGCCCGTCGCCACCACCCTCACCCCCGACAACCTCCACCGCACCTACGGCGGACGCCTCACACTCCTCGACCGGGCCGGTTGGGCCCTGGCCCGCCGGGAGTGAACGAACACTCGATCATGTGGTCTCAAGTCTTCGACATGCTGACCTTCCGCGCCGGGTACAACGCGGCGCTGGTCGTGCTGGGGACCGCGGCCCTGGGCGTGGCGGCCGGGGTGGTCGGCGTCTTCGCTTACTTGCGCGGGCGAGCGCTGATCAGCGACACGCTCGCGCACGCGACGCTGCCCGGGGTGTGCGGGGCGTTCGTGGCGGGCGTGCTGCTCGACGCGGGCGGCGCCGCCGAGAGCACCGGGGCCCCGGGGCGGCTGGCCCTGCTGCTGGGCGGGGCGGTGGTCAGCGGCGTGCTGGGTGTGCTGGCGGTCCACGCGCTGACGCGCGCCGGGCGTGTCGCCGAGGACGCCGCCATGGCCGTCGTGCTCAGCGTCTTCTTCGGCGCCGGCGTAGTGGGCGTGAGCGTGCTCCAGCGGATGAGCGTGTCCGGGCAGGCGGGGATCGAGCGGTTCATCCTGGGTCAGACCGCCGCCCTGAACCAGCGCGACGTGTGGTTGATGGTGGCCACCGCGGGCGTGGTGACGGCGGTGACGACGGCGTGCTTCAAGGAACTGCGCCTGGTCTGCTTCGACCGCGCGTTCGCCGCGGCGCAGCCCTCCGGTCCGGCGGGGGCGACCGCGGCGGACCTGCTGCTGCTCGGGTTGGTCGTGATCGTGACCGTGGTGGGGCTGCAGGCGGTGGGCCTGATCCTGATCGTCGCGCTGCTCATCACCCCCGCGGTGGCGGCACGCCTGTGGACCGACAGGCTGGCGGTCATGGTGGCGGTCAGCGCGGGCGTCGGGGCGGTATCGGGGATGATCGGCTCGGCGGTGTCTGGCGCGGTGGACCGCGTACCGGCGGGCCCGGCGATTGTGCTGGTGGCGACGCTGCTGTTCCTGCTGAGCCTGTTGGCCGCGCCGCGCCGGGGCGTGGTGGCCCGGGCGCTGGGGATGTGGCGGCAGGGGTTGCGGGTGCGCCGCGAGCACCTCCTGCGGTCCGCCTACGAGAGCGCCGAGGTGCACGCCACGGGGATGGGCGTGGCCCTCGACCTGGCCGCGGTGCGGGGCCGCCGCATGAGCGGGCCGACGGGGCGCGGGGGGATGCTCGGCGGCCTGATGGGCGCGCTGGCGCTGCGGTCGCTGTGCCGCGCCGGGCTGGTGGTCCACGCCCGCGACGGGACGATCCGGCTCACGCCCGCCGGGCAGCGCGAGGCGGCCCGGATCACGCGCGTGCACCGCCTGTGGGAGCAGTACCTCATCAGCCGTGCGCGCCACGACCCCATGCACGCCGACGATCCTGCCGACCTCATCGAGCATGCGCTGGACCCGGAGATCATCGCCGATCTGGAACGCGACCTCGCGGCGGGCGGTGGTCGCGTGCTGCCCAGCCCGCACGCACTGCCGCGCGCGCCGGAAGGCGGCGGGGCATGATCTTCGCGCCCGCGGCGAGCCTTGGCGCGGTGGGGCTGGGCGACCCGGCCCTGGTGGCCCCGCAGGTGCTGGCGGCGGTGCTGGCCGCGTGCCTCTGCGGCCTGCTGGGCAACTTCCTGGTCCTCCGCCGCATGAGCATGCTCGGCGACGCGATCTCACACGCCATCCTGCCCGGCATCGTCGTCAGCTTTCTGCTGCTCGGCACACGCAGCACACCCGCCATGCTCGCCGGCGCACTGGCCGCGGGCGTGGTGAGCGTCCTGCTCATCGAACTGGTCCGCCGCGTGGCGCGCATCGAGGGGGGCGCGGCCATGGGCGTGGTCTTCTCCGGCATGTTCGCCCTCGGCGTCCTCCTCATGGAGCGAGCAGCCCGCAACGTCGACCTCGACGCCGGCTGCGTGCTCTACGGCAACCTCGAGGGCATCCTCTGGCTCAGCCTCGAGCGATGGAGCGACCTGCTCACCCCCGCCGCCTGGGCCGACGCCCCGCGGCAGGTCGTCGCGCTGGGTGTCATACTGGCGCTGGCCGCGGGCGTGGTCGCGGTGTTCTTCAAGCACCTCCGCCTGGCCTGCTTCGACCCCGGCCTCAGCGATGCCCTGGGCTTCCCCAGTTGGATCGTGCACACCGGCCTGGCGGTCATGGTGGCCGCCGCGGCGGTCGGTGCTTTCGAGGCCGTCGGCTCCATCCTGGTGATCGCCATGCTGGTGTGCCCCGCGGTGACGGCCCGCCAACTGACCGATCGCCTCATCACGCAGGTGTGGCTGAGCCTGGTGATCTCGGTGGTGACGGCGTTGGGCGGGTACGCGCTGGCGGTGTGGGGGCCGGGTTGGCTGGGGTGGGGCGCATCGGTCTCCGCGCCGGGGACGATGAGCGTGCTGGCCGGCGTGCTGCTGGTCGTGGCGATCATCTTCAGCCCCGGGCGTGGCGTCGTGGCCCGGTGGGTCAGGCGTCGGCGGCTGGCGGTCGAGATGGCGCGGGAGGATGTGCTCGCGGCGCTCTACCGGCGCGGCGAGGGCGCAACGGCGTGGAGTGATCTGGTCCCCGCCGGGCGCGCCGGCGTGCGCGGGGCCAGCGATGCCCTCCGGCGCGGGCTGGTCACCGGCGACCCCCGAAACACCGAATCCCTGGCGCTGACCGAGTCCGGCGCGTCGGCCGCACGCGAGGTCGTGCGCTCCCACCGCCTCTGGGAGACCTATCTGGTCCACGAGGCCGGCCAGCGCCCGGACCACGTCCACGACGCGGCCATGGCCCTGGAGCACCTCAAGGACGAGCAGAGCGGCCAGCGCCTCAGCGGCCAGATCCCTCCAGCCCCTACCGATCCGCAGAAAAAGCCGATTCCCTGAGCGGCATTTTTCCCCATCTTTCCCACCGCCAACCCACGACGAACAACGACCATCCGCCCGGCACGGTGACGGCTCGGCCGGTGGGGGTCGGTGGGAGGTGGGGGGTGGGGGGGGGTGGGATGGGGCAAGCTCGTGAGCCGGAGTGGGTCGTCTGCCAAGCCTGCCAAGATTGCAGGGCGGCGGGGCGAACCCGCCGCTCCGGGCCGGTGTGGCACCCGGAGGGCTCCGTCACGGGCACGGCGGGGCGTCTTGGGGTAAGGCGGGGGTGGCGGGGGGGCGCGCGGTTTGCAGACCGTGTGGGTGGAGCCCCCCTCCGGGGGTGACAGGAGGACCAGCATGGTGGCCGACCGGCTGACAGTGATGGGGCGCGAGGCGGTGGCGGGGGCGCAGTCGATGGCGATGAGCGCCGGGCACGGCGAGGTGACAGGGCTGCACGTGCTGGCGACACTGCTCAACGAGCGCGGGACGCGCGCGTGGCAGATCCTGGAGCGTGCGGGGGTGGACGCGGGGCGCGTGGTCTCCGGGGGGCTGGTGGAACTGGACCGGCTGCCGAAGGTCAGCGGGAGCGGGGCGCAGCCGGGAGCGCCGGGCCGGCAACTCATGGAAATCCTGACGAAGGCGGTGGACCACGCCAAGCGGATGGGGGATTCGCACGCCAGCGTCGAGCACCTGCTGATGGCGCTGAGCGAGGTTTCGGGGACGGGCAGTGCGCGCGAGGTGCTGACGTCGGCGGGGGCAGACCGTGCGCGCCTTGAGGAGGCGGTGCGGTCGCTGCGCCAGTCGTCGGGGGCGGGGAACATCGCCGGCGAGACGGACGACCGCGAACTGGAAGCGCTGAAGAAGTACGCGCTGGACCTGACGAAGAAGGCGCAGGAGAACAAGATCGACCCGGTGGTGGGGCGAGACGACGAGATCCGGCGGTGCATGCAGGTGCTGGAGCGCCGGACCAAGAACAACCCGGTGCTGATCGGCGAGCCGGGGGTTGGGAAGACCGCGATCGTGGAGGGGCTGGCGCTGCGGATCGCCTCGGGCGACTGCCCGGAGGGCATGCGGCACCAGCGGCTGATGGCGCTGGACGTGGGGCAGTTGCTGGCGGGGGCCAAGTACCGTGGGGAGTTCGAGGAGCGGCTGAAGGCGGTGCTGCGGGAGGTGCAGGCGTCGGAAGGCAGGATCATCCTGTTCATCGACGAACTGCACACGATCGTGGGTGCTGGAGCGGCGGAGGGCGCGGTGAGCGCGGGCAACCTGCTCAAGCCGGCGCTGGCGCGCGGCGAACTGCGGTGCATCGGCGCCACGACGCTGGACGAGTACCGCAAGCACATCGAGAAGGACCCGGCCTTCGAGCGGCGGTTCCAGCCGGTGTACGTCGATCAGCCCAGCGTCGAGGAGTCGGTGGCGATCCTGCGCGGGCTCAAGGAGCGCTACGAGAGCCACCACAACATCAAGATCCAAGACGCGGCCATCCTGGCGGCGGTCGAACTGTCGAACCGGTACATCACCGACCGGTTTTTGCCGGACAAGGCGATCGACCTGATCGACGAGGCGGCCAGCCGTCTGGCGATCGAGCTGCAGAGCGTGCCGGAGGAGATCGACACGCGCCAGCGGCGCAAGGTGCAGCTGGAGCTCACGCTGACGCAGCTGCGCGGGGACACCAGCGAGTCGGCGCAGCGCGAGGCAGCGGCGGCGCGCGAGGAGCTCCAGCGCCTGGAGGCGGAGCTGCAGGACCTGCGGACGCAGTGGGACCTGGAGAAGAGCGGTGCCGGCGACGAGGCCAAACTCCGGCGCGAGTACGACGCGCTGAAGGTGTCGTACGAGAACCGTGTCAAGAGCCTGATGCAGCACCAGCGCGCCGGGGAACGTCTGCCCGAGTCGGAGTACCAGGCCGCGGGCGCGGAGGAGGCGCGACTGCGGGAGTTGAAGGCGCGGCTGGACGCGGTCGCGCAGCAGCCGAAGGACGCGCCGCGGCGTCCTCCGCTCCTGAAGCGCGAGGTGGACGCGGAGGAGATCGCGGAGATCGTGTCGCGCTGGACGGGGATCCCGGTGGCGCGGCTGGTGGAGAGCGAGCGGGCCAAACTGGTCCGGATGGAGGAGAACCTGTCGCGGCGGGTGGTGGGCCAGGACGAGGCGCTCCGGGCGGTGGCCAACGCGGTTCGGCGCTCGCGGAGCGGGCTTGGTGATCCGGCGCGGCCGATCGGCAGTTTCCTGTTCCTTGGCCCGACGGGGGTGGGGAAGACCGAGACGTGCCGTGCGCTGGCGGAGTTTCTGTTCGACACGCCGGACGCGATGGTGCGCGTGGACATGTCGGAGTACATGGAGAAGCACGCGGTGAGCCGGCTGATCGGTGCGCCGCCGGGCTATGTCGGCTACGAGGAGGGCGGGGCGCTGACGGAGGCGGTGCGGCGGCGGCCGTACGCGGTGATCCTGCTGGACGAGATCGAGAAGGCGCACCCGGACGTGTTCAACATCCTGCTGCAGGTGCTCGACGACGGTCGTCTGACGGACGGGCAGGGTCGCACGGTGGATTTCCGCAACACGATCATCGTGATGACGAGCAACTTCGGCAGCGCGATGATCCAGGAACTGACCGGCGAGGGTGCGGAGGACTGGGAGATCGAGGCCGCGGTGCGCGACCTGCTCCGGCGCGGGCCGGCGGGGACGGCGGCGGCGGCGATGAGCCAGCTGGGGACCGCGCTGGGGAAGGGCGAGGTCTCGCCCAAGGTCATCGACGCGGTGATGAAGGCCCAGCAGGCGATGATGGGCGCGGTCTTCCTGCGTCCGGAACTGCTCAACCGCATCGACGAGGTGGTGGTCTTCCACACGCTGCGGCGCGAGCACATCGGGCGGATCGTGGAGATCCAGCTCGAGCGCCTGCGGGCACGCCTGGCGCAGCGCGGCCTGGGCCTGCGGCTCACCCCCGAGGCGGCGCGTCAGCTGGCCACCGAGGGGTGGGACCCGGCCTTCGGCGCACGCCCGCTGAAGAGGGCCATTCAGCAGCGGATCGAGAATCCCCTGGCCTCACGGCTGCTCGAGGGCGGTTTCGAGCCCGGCGATACCATCGAGGCCGACTATGTGAACAGCGCGTTCGTCTTCCGGGCGGTTAAGGCGGGGGCCTGACGTCCCGCGAGCGGACAGCCCGGTACGAGAGCGCGTGCTCGTGCGAGCGTGGTCCCCGGTAGGATCGCGTCATGGCCACACGGCTCATGACGGGTGTTCCGGCGCGGCATGATGTTCCTCGGCGATGCCCCGCGATGGTGCGACCGTCGCTGGTGTTGGTCCTGCTGGTGCTCGTGGCGGGCGTGGCGGCGCACCTGTTCGGGTGCTGCGGCGGCAGGTCCGCCACGGACCATCGTGACATCCGGGCCGGCGCGCGCGGCGTCTGCGTGGGCGTGGGTGTTCCCGCGGGGGTGTATCGCTCGGGTGCGGTTTCGGCGGATCATCCGCTGGCGGCGCGGGCGGGCGCGGAGATGCTGGCCCGCGGCGGGAACGCCGTGGACGCGGCGGTGGCGACGGGCTTTGCGTTGTCGGTGGTGCGCCCGTTCTCGTGCGGGATCGGCGGGGGCGGGTTCATGGTGATCCACCTGCAGGATCATCCGAGCCTGGGCGGGGCGGGGCCGAGGCAGGTGGCGATCAACTACCGCGAACTGGCGCCGGGGCGCATCGGGCCGGAGTTCTATGAAACGCTCGCGGAGGGGTCCTCGACGCGTGGCGCGCTGGCGGTCGGCGTTCCGGGGACTGTGGCGGGGCTATTGCACGCGCTGGAGCGGTACGGCACCTTGGATCGGGCCACGGTGCTGGCTCCGGCGATCCGGCTGGCGCGCGAGGGGTTCGCGGTCGATGAGGCCTATGCCAAGGCGGCCATCGAGGTGATCGGGCGACTGCGGCGCGACCCGGGGCAGCGGGCGCGGTTCGGGTTCGTCTGGGAGCGGCTGCTCGGGGGGGGCGGGGTGCGCGTCGGCGACATCGTCCGCCTGCCCGAGCAGGGCGAGGCGCTGGAACTGATCGCCCGCGACGGCGTGTCGGCGTTCTATCGTGGGCCGATCGCGCGGGCGATCGTCGAGGCGGTGGCGAAGGACGGCGGCGTGCTCAGCGCCGAGGATCTGGCCGCGTACCGGGTGGACGTGGTGGAGCCGTTGCGCACGGCGTTCCTCGGGCGGACGGTGGTGGGCATGCCGCTGCCGTCCAGCGGGGGTGTGGCGCTGGGGCAGATCCTGGGGATGCTGGAGCGTGCGGGGGTTGGTGGGGCTGGGGGCGAGGGGGTGAGTGCGGAGGAGGTGCTGCCGCTGATGGTCGAGGCGTTCAAGCACGCGTTTGCCGATCGGGCGCGCTGGCTGGGCGATCCCGGCGATGCGCACGGTCACGCCCGGCGCCTGCTGGAGCCGGAGTATCTGGACGAACTGTCCGCGCGGCTGCGGGTGCCGCGGACGGGCGAGGCGTGGATGTACGGGCACGGGTGGCGCCGTGGCGAGGGTGGGATGGGGGTCGTGGAGGACGGCGGGACGAGCCACCTGAGCGTGGTCGATGCGCGGGGGAACGCGGTGGCGTGCACCGAGACGATCAACCTCGAGTTCGGGTCGCTGCTGGGGGTGTCGCGCTACGGCTTCGTGCTGAACAACCAGATGGACGATTTCACCACGCGAGCGGGGGCGGCGAACGCGTTCGGGCTGAGGCAGTCGGATTTGAACCGGCCCGGCCCGGGGCGGCGTCCGCTGAGCAGCATGAGCCCGACCATCGTGCTGGACGCGCAGGGGCGCGTGGAGGTGGTGGCCGGGGCGAGTGGTGGGCCGCGGATCATCACGGGTACCGGGCAGGTGCTGCTGAACGTGCTGGTGCACGGGATGGGGGCCGAGGCGGGTGTCGCGGCGCCGCGTGTGCATCACCAGTGGATGCCCGATGTGCTGCGGGTGGACGGGCGGCTCACCGCGGAGCGTGCGTGCCTGGAGGCGGCGGGCCATCGGCTGGAGCCGCTCACCAGTGAGTCGGCGGTGCAGGTGGTGGTGCGGTCGCGGGACGGGCGCGGGTGGGAGGCGGCGGCCGATCCGCGCAAGGGCGGCGGGACCGCCGGGCATTGACGGGGGCCGGGCGTGCGCCGTCGTGCGATGGGCCTCTGCCCGGGGCGGATACGCTCCGGCGTGAGCGGGACGGCGTACATCAACGGGGAGTTCGTCACCGACCTGACCGAGGCCCGGCTCAGCGCGTTGGACGCGGGCCTGCAGCACGGCGTCGGGCTGTTCGAGACGATGCTGGGTGGCGCGACCGAGGGCGAGCCGGGGCGGTGTGACGGGTGGGCGATGATGCTCGACGAGCACCTGGAGCGGCTCTCGGCCAGTGCGCGGGCGCTGGGGTTGAGCACCGCGCTGCACCAGGGGGCTCTGGCGGAGGCGGTGCGGTCGACGCTGTCGCGCAGCGGTCTGTCTCGTGCGCGTGTGCGCGTCACGATCACCGGCGGCGCGACCAACCTGCTCAGCGAGTCGCGGCGTGCCGGCGCCGAGGGCGCCGACGGCTCACCGGCACCCGGGTCCGCGGCGCGGGGCGATCCGCCGGGGACGGTGCTGATCGTGGCGACACCGGCCACGGCGTACCCGCGGGCGATGCTCGAACGCGGCGTGGGCGTGAGTGTGAGCGACGTGAAGGCCAACCCCTTCAACCCGACCGAAGGGCACAAGACGCTGAACTACTGGTGGCGCCTGCGCGAACTGGGCCTGGCTGCGCGGAGGGGGTGCGGCGAGGCGCTGGTGTTCAGCGTGACCAACCACCTGTGCGGCGGGTGTGTGAGCAACGTGTTTGTGGTGCGCGGCGACGAGGTGTACACGCCGATCGCCCGCGGCGAGGAGACCCGCGTGGCCTCGCGCGAGCATGGCGGGGGCGGTGGGGGTACAGGGGAGGGCGGGGCGGCGCTGCCAAGCCCGGTGCTGCCGGGCATCGTGCGGGACTGGGTTGGCCACGAGTTGGCCGGCGAGGGGATCACGGTCACACGGCGCATGCTCACGATCGACGACGTGCTGGGTGCCGATGAGTTGTGGCTGACGAACAGTTCGTGGGGGGTGCTGCCGGTGGAGCGTGTGGAATCGCACGTGATCAGCGGCGAGGGAGCGGGACCGCTGGGTCGGCTGCTGATCGACCGGTGGGAGCGGGCGGTGGCGCTGGCGTCGGCGGGGCTGGAATAGCCGTCCGGGGCGGGCCGGTTCAGGCGATTGCCGGGCGAGTCAGGACATGTCAGGGTGTGGGCACGATCACCACGTCGTCGGGGCGGACGGCCAGGGTGATGCGTCCCTGGCGCGAGGCCAGGTCGGGTGTGGGGTTGAGCACCGCGACCTTCATGAGCGGGGCGGGGGCGTCGGCGCCGGGGGCGTGCACGCGGACCAGCAGCTGGGCCAGTTCACCCAGGTAGGTGCTTTCGGCGACCTCGCCGGAGAGGGCGTTTTCTCCGGCGGACTCGGCGGGGTGGAGCGCCTCGGGCCGGAGGGAGACAAGCACCTCGGGCGATGCGGTGCGCGGCTCGTGCGTGCTGGCCAGCGTGCCGGCGGGGGTGTTGACGATCGTCCGCCCGTTCTCGCGTCCGACGATGCGCCCGGGGAGGAAGTTGGTCTCGCCGAGGAACTCGGCGACGAAGCGGCTGCCGGGGCGCCGGTAGAGTTCGCCGGGGCTGCCGAGCTGTTCGACCTGGCCCATGCTCATGATGGCGACGCGGTCGGCCATGCTCAGCGCTTCCTTCTGGTCGTGGGTGACGTAGACGGTGGTGATGCCGGCCTGCTTGCAGATGCGCCGGATCTCGGAGCGGAGTTCGACGCGGAGCTTGGCGTCGAGGTTGCTGAGCGGTTCGTCCAGCAGCAGCACGTCGGGGCGGATGACCAGCGCGCGGGCCAGGGCCACGCGCTGCTGCTGGCCGCCCGAGAGCGCGTTGGGCTTGCGCTCCGCGTAGATACCCATCTGCACCAGGTCCAGCGCCTCGTGGACGCGGCGGGTCTTCTCGTCCTTCGACACCTTGCGGATGTCCAGGCCGAAGGCCACGTTGTCGGCCACGCTCATGTGCGGCCAGAGGGCGTAGGACTGGAAGACCATCCCCGTGTTGCGCTGGTTCGGGGGGAGGGTCGAGACGTCGATCTCCGCGCCGTTGTCGCGGCGGAAGAGGATCCGCCCGCCCGTGGGGTCGATGAACCCGGCAATCATGCGCAGCAGCGTCGTCTTCCCGCAGCCGGACGGCCCCAGCAGGAAGAACAACTCCCCCGGCTGGATGTCCAGCGAGACGTTGTTCACCGCCGGGCTCGCGGCGCCGGGGTAGCGCTTCTCGATGTTTCGGATGGCGATGGCCGTCGGCATGATGGCCGGAGGGTAGCGGAGATCGCACCGTTCCATCCCGACCCGTCCCGGTCCCTGACACAATCCCCACACGCCGTGAGAAACCTCCCCCGGAGCGGATAGGCTGTGGCGATGAATCTCCGGCGCGGTCCAACCCTTGATCAGTTGCGTGGATGGCGCAACCGGCCCGAGCCCGACCTGGGGCTGGACAAGGTGCTCGGGGCGATGCAGAAGGACCTGCGCCGGCGAGCCCGGACGCTGGGCCAGGCCTCCACCGCGTGGGTGGAACTGGTCCCGCCGGACGTGTGCCGTCGGACGGCCCTGGTGAGCCTCAGCCGCTCGGTATTGACGGTGCGCGTGGAGGACGCGGCGTCGCGCGAGGAGTTGGCCCGGTGGCTCAGGGGGGGCGGTGAACTGGCCCTGGTGCGCCGGTGTCACGGGCTGGTCCGTGTGCGAGTCCTGGCCTGATGCTCACCTGGCGAGGCATCGAAACGCGGGGTTCGGCGGGAACCGTGGGTGGTGGATGGGGTGTGGTGTGTGGGGGGGCGGGGGTGTGGGGGTGAGGGAAACCCGAGGACTATCGGACCGCGTGGCACTCCGCCGACGTATAGGGAAGCGGGGGCACCGGAGGGTCGATAGTCAGGGGTATGCCGCCGCGGATGACCAGCACGGACCTGCCTGCCGAGCTGCGTGAGCACGCGGCGCGGATCCGAGACTGCGCGCAGGAGTACGGGCTGGACTTCTGCGAGGTGATCTTCGAGGTTCTGCCGTTCGACGTGATGAACCAGATCGCGGCGTACCAGGGGTTCCCGATCCGGTACCCGCACTGGCGGTGGGGGATGGAGTACGCGAAGCTGAGCAAGCGGGACGCGTACGGGATGGGTCGGATCTACGAGATGGTGATCAACACCGACCCGGTGTACGCGTACCTGCAGGAGAGCAACAGCGTCACGGACCAGAAACTGGTGATGGCGCACGTGTACGGGCACGCGGACTTCTTCAAGAACAACTTCTGGTTTTCGCGGACGAACCGGCGGATGCTCGACGAGATGGCCAACCACGCCACGCGCGTGCGCCGGCACATGGACCGTCACGGGGCCGAGCGGGTCGAGCGGTTCATCGACACGTGCCTGAGCCTGGAGTCGCTGATCGACCCGCACGGGCAGTTCATCCAGCGTCCTGGCGCGGAGGGGTCTGCCCGCGCCGCCCGCCCCGACGAGCCGGACGCCTTCGAGCCGCGGCGCCTCCCGGCCAAGGGGTACATGGACCCGTTCATCAACCCCGCCGCGGAGATGGAGCGCCAGCGCCAGGCCCACGAGGAGCGTCTGCGCAGCGAGCGCGGGCGCTTCCCCGAGCAGCCGACGCGCGATGTGCTGGGCTTCCTGATCCACCATGCGCCGGTGGAGGACTGGCAGCGCGACATCCTCTCGATCGTCCGTGAGGAGGCGCTCTACTTCGCGCCGCAGGCGATGACCAAGATCATGAACGAGGGGTGGGCCAGTTACTGGCACAGCACCCTCATGACGCGCCACTTCCTGGAGGACAGCGAGATCGTGCAGTACGCCGATCAGCACTCCGGGGTGGTGCACATGCCCCCCGGCGGCTTCAACCCCTACAAGATCGGGCTCGAACTGTGGAAGGACATCGAGCGCCGATGGGACCGCGGGCACCACGGGCGGTCGTGGGAGTCGCTGGACACGCTGGGCGCGCGAGAGGCCTACGACGACGGATCGATGAGCGGGCGTGAGAAGATTTTCCAGGTCCGGCGCGTCTACAACGACGTGACGTTCATCGAGGAGTTCTTCACCGAGGAGTTCTGCGACCGGTTGCGGTTCTACCAGTCACGGCGTGACCCGCAGAACGGCGGCGAGCGGATCGCCACGCGCGACTTCCAGCGCGTCAAGCAGACCCTGCTCCACCACCTGACCAACCGGGGCGAGCCGTTCATCGCGGTCGCCGACGCCAACTACATGAACCGGGGCGAACTGTACCTGGCGCACCAGTGGACCGGGCTGGAAGTCGAGGCGGCGCGGGCCGAGCAGGTGCTGGCCGCGATCAACACCGTCTGGGGGCGCCCCGTCCACCTGCAGATGCGGATGCGCGACAGCGCCTGGCTGCTCACCTGCGCCGAGCCCGGCGCCGAGGTGAAGCGCGAGCGGGTCACCGACATGACACCGATGCCCGTGCACGTCTTCTGAATCCACTCCATCCTGCCTCCCGCCCCCCTCCCGCCCCCCCTCCCGCCCCCCCTCCCGGCACGCCCGCGGGAGGCGTCCGATAGTCGGATGCGCGCGTCGTCGCGCATCCCCGCGGCGAGCGGTGCCTGTGCGCCCGGGCCGAGAACCAGCGGCGATCAACGGATCTGTGCGGCTGTGTCGGCGCTGCGGGGGATCGTCCCGCGGTGCGGCATGCCGACGGCGTCGCGGGGTGGAGCGGCGGGCCGGGCTGTCCGATGCATCAGTCGGCCCGGGAGGACCCGCGGCACCAGCGCGCACGAGTGGAGCGGACAGCACCATGGATAAGACCAGCCTGATCGGTTCCGTGCTGATGTTCGCCTGCTGCGGCGCCGTCTTCTGGATGGCCACGCAGGGCAATCTCCTGGCACTCTGGTCGGACAAGGGTGCGATCATGGTCGTCGGCGGCACGATCGCGGTGCTGCTGATGGCCCTGCCGGCGGAGAAGCTCAAGAACGCCGGCGGGTTCATCAAGTCCTACTTCTTCCACAAGGGCAGCAGCCCGGTGGCGATCATCAAGCAGATGAACGAACTGTCGGAGAAGGCGCGGCGCGAGGGCATCCTGTCGCTGGAGGGCGACGTGGCCCGCCTCAACGACCCCTTCCTGGCCGCCGGGCTCAAGATGGCCATCGACGGCGTCTCGCCCGAATCCATCGAGAGCACGCTGCGCATGGAGGTCATGGCCATGCAGGAGCGCCACAAGTCCGGCAAGAAGTTCTTCGACCTGATCAAGGTCTACGGGCCCGGCATCGCCCTCACCGCCACGCTCATCGGGCAGATCGGCATGTTCTCCGCCCTCGGCGGGTCCATCGAGGTCATGGGCAAGATGCTCGCGGTGGCCGTCATCGCGACGATGTACGGCACCGTCCTGGCCAACTGCATCGCCGGGCCGATCGGGGACAAACTGGCGTTGCGTTCGGCCGAGGAGATCCTGACGCGCGAGATGGTGCTGCAGGGCATTCTCTCGATCCAGGCCGGCGACAACCCGCGCGTCACGATGGACCGGATGATGGCCTTCGTGCCCATCGCCCAGCGTGCCCAGTTCGCCAAGGCCGCCTGACCGCGCCGCCCCGACCGCACCGCATGACCTGACGGACCGGATCATCGCCCGACGCACGGAAGAGTCTCATGGCCGATGCGCACGACAAACAGAACGGTCAGGCCGGGCACGAGGAGTCCGGTCACAAGAAGCATGCCCACGGGCACGCTCATCACGGGGGCGGCCATGGCGAGCACGAGGAGGGCGTGCCGGAGTGGGTGGTCTCGTTCGCGGATAACGCCCTGCTCCAGATGGGCTTCTTCGTCATCCTGTTCGCGATGAACATCGGCATCAAGGCCAAGGGGCCCAGCGACGGCGAGGGCGAGAAGGAAGGCCCGCCCCCCTCGTTCCTCGACTCGATGATCGCCATCCGCGAAGCTTTCAACGGGCGTGCGATCAACCCCGAGACCGCACGCCCCGACGAACTGATCCTGCACCGCCGTCAGCAGCAGCGCACCGGCGAGGGCCAGGCCGACCAGCGCGGCCCCCAGGGCGAGAACCCCAACCTGCAGGCCCAGCGCCCCAGCGAGTACAGCGCGCCCAACGGCACCGTGCCCTTCGAGCTGGACTCTCCGGAACTCACTCCCGCGGGGCGGGCCATCGCCGCGGACGTGGCCCGCAACCTGCGCGGCAACCGCTGGGTGATCGAGGTTCGCGGGCACACCGACCCCGGCGAGCCGCGGCGCGCCGACCGTCAGCCCGGCGAGACGGCCTTCGCGGGCATCGACGCTGCCTACCGCCTCAGTTACCAGCGTGCGCTCAACACCGCGGTCGTGCTGGTCGAGAACGGGCTGAACTGGAACCAGTTGCGCGTGGTGGCCTGCGGCGCGGGCAGCCCCCGTCCGGCCGTCGCCGGGGGGGGCGTGCACCGGCGTGTGGAGATCATCGTGACGCGGGAGACCATCCCGGCCGACCAGCACTCGCGCGACCCCATGGCCGAGTCCGGCGCGGGGCGCTGAAGCCCCTGGCCCCGAATCCCGGGGGCGTGGCGGATCGAATAAACTGGCATCATGATCCACGCCGCTCAACGGTCCCCGCGATTCCCTCGTTTCCTGTGGGCCGCCCGCGCTGCGGGTCTGTGCACGGTTGCCGTGCTGCTGGGCGTCGGCATGGGCCTGACGTTCCGGGCCGCCGAGGCATCGAGCCATTCCGGCTCGGCGCAGCCGCGAGCGGGTGCAGCGGTGCCGGGCGCACCGTGGAGCGGGCTGAGCCTCGAGGAATCGCTGCGCAAGGCCAACGCCGAGGGCCGGCTGCTGCTGGTGGTCACCACGCCCACGCGCTCGCGCGAAACCGACGAGGATCGCCGCTGGAGCAACCCCGTGCTGGCGTCGTGGGTCCAGCGGCACGCCGTGCTGACCAGGGTCAACGACATGCAGGTCGTGCGGGCGCTGGCGGGGGAGGGGATGAACATGGCCCCCGGCGATGACCCGTTCGTCTTCCGCAACGGTCGTCTTGTGCGGGTGTTCGGCACGTCCTGGCCGGAGGGGCGTGGCAACCAGCTCCGCCTCCGCCCGCCTTCCCGTGCGACCGGCACCTATCTGGGTGTCATGCTCCGGCTGGACTGGACCCTCCGCTCGATCGCGGCCACCGATGCGGGCTGGGTTGAGGCCAACCTCCGCGCCGCGGAGCAGGCGTCGCGTCCGGCGTCGAGGCTCGCGCCCCGCGATGCCGGCCCCGCCACCGACGGCCTCGACCACGCCTCGGCCGCGGCGGTCTGGCTGGAGCACCTGGAGTCGGCGCGAGCCCACGTCGCCGCGGGGCGCTTGGAGCAGGCGGGCGACGCGTACCTGTGGCTCTGGGAGCAGGCCGAGTCCGGCCCTCGTGCCGGCCCTGCCTCGGCCGTCGCCCGCAGCACCCTGCTCACGAGCGTGGCGGCGGAGATGCACGCCCTGGCCGCCGCCAGCGATCAGGCGCGGGATCGGTTCACGCGCCTGCTGGAGGACCGATCGGCCGCGTCACGCCCCGCCAGCCCGGAGTGGCTCATGGACGTGCTCACGCTGGCGCGCATCGTGGACCGGCACCTGGAGAATCTCGAGTTCCTCGACCGGGCCCTGAACGACCCCGACGCCGTGGGGATGATGCCCGCCTCCGACCGGCTGATCCTCGAAGACCTGCTGCCGCGGGCGCACTTCAACGACCCTGCGAGGGGGTCGCGCGAGCCCTGGGTCGGCCTGCGACAGATGTCGCATCGTCTGACGCTTCCGCCGCCAGGTCGTACCCCGGCGGAGCAGTGGTCGCGGGCGCAGGAGTTCCGGCGCTGGCTGATCGGCTTCGAGGGGGTGCGACTGGCCGCGGCGCTGCTGGCCGCCGGGCGTGATGAGGAGGCTGGCAAGGTGGCCGGGGTGATCCGCGAGGTGTTGCCCGAGCGGGCGTCCGATGTGCTGCGGAGCGCCGGGGTGGCAGCGCTGGCGGCGCGCCAGCCCCGGGCCCTGCTGCTGGAGTGGGTGGGCGATGCGCCGGCCCTGCGGCAGATCGTGGAGCGGGGCGTGTCGGGCGCGCCGGACCAGCGCTAGGGCCGTGCCGGGGGTGGGACTTGCCCCGGCGTCACTGGGGGGGAGGGGGCGTATATTGGCCTCCCGGGTGGGTGGTCACCGGCGTGGAGATGCAGCGCTGGCCGGGCAGGTCCATGCCGGGTCCCTGAGCAGGTTCATGAGCGACGGACACGACGGACACCACCGGCTGCCCACCGATACCGACGACGGGATGCTGCTGATCATCAGCGGCCCCAGCGGTGTGGGGAAGACGACGATCACGCGGGCCGTCGAGCGGGCGTTCGGTGACGCGGTCTTCTCCGTCTCGGCCACGACCCGGGCCCGCACTCCAGCCGATGTCGAGGGCGTCGACTACCACTTCGTCAGCGAGGAGCAGTTTCAGCGCATGGTCGAGCGGGACGCGTTCCTCGAGCACGCGGGGATCTACGGCAAGCGGTACGGCACGCCGCACGCCTGGGTGCAGGAGCAGCTCCGGCGCGGACGGCTGGTGATCCTCGAGATCGACGTGCAGGGCGCTTCGATCGTCAAGCGGAAGATCCCCGACGCGTATGCCCTGTTCGTGCTGCCCCCCGACGAGGACGAACTGCTGCGACGCCTCCGCGCCCGCAAGCGCGAGGACGAGAGCACGATCCAGCGGCGATTCGCCGCGGCCCGCCAGGAGATCATCGCCGCCCGCGCCGGCGGCGTCTACGACCGCTTCATCGTCAACGCCGATCTGGAGGCCACCATCGGCGAGGCGATCGATGCCGTCAGGAGCGAGCGCGAGCGCCGGCGTCTGCTGCGCGCAGCACGCGCGTCCGGCACAGTGTCGCGGGAGGGCGGGGGCACGGGTGGAGAAGGCCCGGCGTGATCGCCGCGGCCCGCTTCACAGCGTGCGTACATCGCGCACCGCCAGGCTCAGGTCCTCCGCGAGTCGGCGCTGCCCGGCGGCTGCCCTCCCGATGGTGAACATCACCGCGCCGCTCCCCGTCAGGTGCACGCGCGGCGGGGCCGGGTGGTGCGGCTCGTGAGGGCGCGAGTTGAGGACTTCCAGCGCCTCGCGCAGCCGTGGCTGCACCAGGCAGGCCGCTCGGGTCAGGTCGTTGAACAGGGTGTCGGTATCCACGGCCCCGGACCCGTGCGCGGACTGCACCGCCCGCTCGATCCGGTCGTGCGCGAGCTCCGCGGTCGGAGACGCGTCGAACGCCCGGTAGACCGACGGCGTGGGGCACCCGAACGCCGGGATGAACAGCGTCACCTGAGTCGGTGGGCATGGCGCGGGGGTCCGTCCCTGGCCGAAGCCGGTGACGACGGCGCCGCGCGGCGTGCCGTCGGGTGGTCCCGGTAGTGTGTCAGCCCCCAGAAAGAACGCCACGTCCGAGCCGAGTTGATCGGCCATCGCGAGAAGGTCGGTCGTGGGCGTGGGCAGGTCGAAGAGCCGCACGAGGCCCAGGAGCATCGCGGCCGCATCCGCGGACCCGCCGCCCATGCCCCCGCCAACGGGCGTGCGCTTGAGCAGGCGTGCGTGCACGGGCAGGGGGCGTGCGAGGCGGGCCTCCATCAGCGCGTGCGCCCGGAACGCCAGGTCCTTGCTGACAGGCCAGTCGATCGGCGACGGCACCGGGGCATCCTCGGCCCAGGAGACCTCCAGACGGCTGGGCGAGCCGTCCGCGAGCCGCGCCAGGTGCAGGTCGTCGTGCAGCGAGACGCCGACCATCCACGAACTGATCCGGTGCCACCCCGGGCGCGGCGATCCGCGCGGCTCCGGCGGGCCCACCGCCAGCGCCAGGTTGATCTTCGCGTACGCGCGCAGGTGCAGCGGCGGGTGGTCGCTCACGGCGTTCATCGGCCCGACTGTACGCGATGGGCCGGGCCGCCCCGGGAGGGCGAGTGCGGCGGGGGAGTCACGCCCGGTACGATGGGGCATGGCGAGCGTGAACGACCTGGTCCGGGCGATGAACACCCTGGCCCCCGAGTACCTCGGCGAGGACTGGGACAACGTGGGCCTCATCGCCGGTGATCCGGACGCGCCCCTGCGCGGCCCCGTGCTGCTGACGATCGACCTGCGCGATGCCGTCGTGGACGAGGCGAGCGTGCTGCACTCCTCGGCCCTGGTGGTGTATCACCCGCCCATCTTCCATCCGACGCGGCGTCTGGTGGCCACTGATCCCCGCCAGCGCGTGGTGTTGCGTGCGTTGGCTTCCGGCATGGCGATCCACAGCCCGCACACCGCCCTGGACGCGGCCCCCGGCGGGCTGTGCGACTGGCTGGCGGACGTGGTGCTCACGCCCCATCCCGGCCAGCCGCCCGAGGCGGCGGATCGGCGGGCCCTGCGTGCGGCCGGGTTCCGCCCGCCGACGCAGCAGGTCAAGATCGTGACCTTCGTGCCCGAGCGCGCCCTGGACGATGTTCGCCACGCGCTGGCCAGCGCCGGGGCGGGGTTGATCGGCGAGTACAGCGTCTGCTCGTTCGTCACCACCGGGGTGGGCACGTTCCTGGGCAGCGAGCGCAGCCGTCCGGCGGTCGGGCGTCCGCAGCAGATGGAGCGTGCCCCGGAGCACCGCCTGGAAATGGTGTGCTCCAAGCGGGCACTGGCCTTGGCGCTGACCACGCTGCGGCAGTTTCACCCGTACGAAGAGCCGGCGATCGACGTGTACGAACTGATGCCCCAGCCCGACCGGGCCGCGGGGGCGGGTCGGCGCCTCGTGCTCGACCGCCCGGTTCCGCTGTCGCAGATCGCCGCGCGGATCAAGGCCAATCTCGGGCTGTCGGTCGTCGGCGTGGGCGACGCGGGCGCGGACCATGTGCGGACGATCGGCCTCTGCCCGGGGGCGGGGGCCTCGCTCATCGATGCGGCCATCGCCGAGGGGTGCCAGGCGTTCATCACCGGCGAACTGAGCCACCACGATGCGCTGCGAGCGATGGACCGCGGGCTGTCGGTGATCACCGCGGGGCACACCAGCACCGAGCGCGGGTATCTGCCGATCCTGGCCGATCGGCTCGGCAAGGCTCTCGGGCACCCTGTGCGCGTCAGCGCCAGCGACCGCGACCCGATCACGCCGGTGTAGACGCGCGGCGGGCGCTGGGTTGCGCTGGGGTCACGCGGCCCGGTTCACCGCGCTGCGCGGGGCGACGGGTCGGGCGGCGCCGCGCCGACCGTGCCGTTGAACGTGAACGACACGCCCGGCCGCCAGACGCCCCAGTCGTAGAGCACGCCCTGGATGATTCCGGGACGCAGGAACTCCACGCTCCCCCGGATCGTGAAGGGTGTGCCGTCGGCGATATCCGCCGGGATGGCCGCGGGCAGGCGTACGAGGCGCTCGCCGCGGGCGCTGAGGGTGACCTGGGCGGAGCGCTCGACACGCGTGGTCGAACGGCCGGCGCTGACGCTGTAGTGCGTGATCCGCAGCGGGAGAGGGTCGTCAGAGTCGTTGCGCCCGACGAGGGTCACCTCAAGCACGGAGCCGTCCGGCGACCGGGAGACCACGTCCGCCCCGCGCAGGCTCAGTTCCGGCGTCGCCATTGAGCACCCGCCCATTGCTCCCGCGGTTGCCAGCAGCGCGGCGCCAAACCGCCGGCCTCTCCAAGCACGGAGCCGGCCCGAGCGCAGCGTGGCGTTCGGTGCGCTGGCGCTGGAGTGATCTTGGGTGTGCGTGGGGGGGGGGGGGGGGGGGGGGGATTGGACCGAAGAGTGCGGATGCGTCACGGGCATGCCGCCAGAGTACCGGGGAGGCCCGCGCCGAGCCACCCCGGAGCGCGGCGGCGTCCACGTGACGTGCCGGCGCGCCGACTCAGGGCTGCAGGGTCACCCAGTTGACGATCTTCAGGTCCGTCAGGCGCTCGGCCTCGGCCATCATGACCGTCAGTTGCGTGGCCTGCTCGGCGTAGAGCTCCCACTGCACCATCAGCCACGCCATCACGCCAAAGCCGATCCACGCCCCCAGTTCCGCGGCACGGCGCTGCCGCAGGACGATCAGGATGACGCAGGTCAGCCCCACCAGGCCGAGTTTGAAGCCGGTCAGCAGCCATTCGCAGTTGTGGCTGATGATCCATCGGGCGATGGGGTTTCCCTCGCTCATGCCGCCGGTCTTCAGGAACGCCAGTGTCAGGCGCAGGTCCAGCACGCTCAGCACCGCGATCACCGCCGTCAGTGCGATGACACGCCAGCCGCGGCGATGCTCGGCGCGATCCCGGGGTTTCGAGGGTGTGCTCTCGGGGGAAGCGGGCTGGGGGCTGTGGGGGTCGGGTTCCGCCGGGGACACGGTGTCGCAGCGTGCCGTAACCGCCCCCGGTCCTGCTCCGGACAATCCGCACCAGGCCGAATAGAACGAACGGAGCATGGACATCTCCACGCGGAACGACGGAGTTGCATCGACCAAGGGCCGACGTCAGTTCAGGCCATTCGTCAACCACTCCGACGGCAACCCGCACCGGGGCCGGTCCGTACACTCGGACTGGGAGAACTGGGGGTTGTGGGAAGGGCGGCGGGGGGTTCTGGGAGAGTTCTGGCCGAGGCGTTCTCGGTCCTGCCCTGGTCGCCAGAACACGCCGGGAGTCGTTCCGTACAGGGTTCAGCCGCAGGACCCGGAAGCCGTGCCAGAGCCATGCCAGGTGCACCCCAGAGGCCAACGCGAGCGATTGGATGGATCGGGACGGCCCTCTCCCGGCCGATTCCTACGCGGTCGAGCGGGAATGGAGACAGTTGCCGGGCATGGCGGTCAGCCCTCGTCGTTCCTATGGCCCTGGCTCTCAGTGTCCTTGCGGGGGGAACCGGTGCCGTTGGGCAGCCTGTACTCCCCCAAGGCCTCAACCCGCCCGCAGTCCCCCCGCCAGTTCCCCCCCCGATCCCTCCTGCTGAGGGCATCCCCATCGCTCAGCCGCTGATACTCCCGGCGGTAGCCCCGCCCCCACCGGTCGCGGAAAACCCGGTGTTCGTGAACGATTCGCCGATCGCGGCGGAGGCCCTGTCGCGGTTGTCGGACCATATCGCCGCGGGCAACCTCGACCAGGGCGCGACGCTGGCGCAGCGTCTGTTGAACGAGGATGCCTGGACCCTGGTGCCGTCATCGCGCGACCCGGCGCTGTATGTCACGGTTCGTGCGCGCGTTCACGAGGCGTTGCGTTCCGAGCCCGGCCTGCTGGCCCGCTACCGCACCGCTCAGGCCTCGGCGGCCGAGGCTTTGCTGGGCGAGGGCACCGAGGAAGCGCTCGTCCTTGTGGAGCGCACGCGTTTCATGACGGAGGCGGGCTTTGAAGCGTCGCTGCGGTTGGCCCAGCGCCGTCTCGAGCGGGCGCTGTTCGACGATGCGATCTTCACGCTGACGGCGTTGAGCCAGCACCCCGATACGCGCGGGGAGCGCGCGCGGAGCGTGGCCGACCTGGTCCTGCTGTCGGCGCGATACCTGGAGCGCCCCGAGCGCATCGCGCCGCTGCTGCACGTGCTGGAAGACCTTGGCGCGCCCGCTCCCGGCGGGCCGCCCGAGCGCGTCGTCCCGCCGGGCAGTGCCACCCCGCGCGGACGGTCGGGCCTGCAGCCCGGCCCGGCGGTGGATCTCTCCGGGGTGGTCTCGCGTCCGTTGGCATCGGCCGCGTACACGCAGCACCTCATGCCGGGCATCACCGGTCTGGGCTCGGTGCGTGGGCGCATCGGCGACGGGCAGGCGGGCGTGCCGGAGTTGGCGCGCGAGTTGCACGTCTTCCCGCTGCTCTCGGGCGAGTCGGTGTTCGTCCCTTCGGGGCTCTCACTGGTCTGTCTGGACCGCTTCACGCTCCAGGAGCGCTGGCGCGTGACCCCCGGTCAGCAGCGTCCCGACTCGATGCAGGCCTTCGACGACGACCGGCTGCGCCGCTTCAACGAGCGCCTCGCCGGGCGCTCCGCGGGCCTCCGCGAGGACATCGCCACCCTCACGCTCGCCCCGGGGCCTGATGAGGGCCTGCTGGTCGGCGTGCTGACCGGTGACCCCGGCGGCCCTGACGACGGCGTCCAGCGTGTGGTCAGCCTCGACGCCCGGACGGGGCAGGTCCGCTGGGCGCGGCCCGTGCAGGGGCTGGCGCCGGAACTGGTCCGGGCTCAGGCCCGCGGCCCCGTGCTTGTGCACGGGTCCACCGCGGTCCTCTCACTGCGCAAGTGGCAGTCCGAGCGCCGGCTCACAGCGGCCTACCTGGCCGGGGTCGATCTGCACTCCGGAAGCCTGCTTTGGGTCCGGCTCATCGGCTCGGCCGGTTCGCTGCCGTACTTCACCACGCCCAAGGTTGCCGACGGCGCCTCGCTGCACGACGGCGTGGTCTACCGCTCCGACCGCATCGGCGTGGTGGCGGCCTATCGGGCGACCGACGGCGAGCCGCTCTGGGTGCGGCGCCTGGCGGCTGAGCCACTCGACACGCGCATCATCTCGGGCGGCGCGTGGCAGATGAACCTGCCGGTCGTGGTCGGCCCGTGGCTGTTCGCCCTGGCGCCGGACCGGCAGACCGTGCTGAAACTCGACCGGGCCGACGGGCGTGTCCTGGGCTTCATGCCCGCCGAACGCCTGCACAATCCGGCCTATCTCGTCGCGGTGGGGCAGCGTGTGGCCGGCGTCAGTGACGCGCGAGTCGCGTTCGTTGACGCGGAACCGTTCGGCCCGGAGGCGCCGGTGACCTCGACGGAGGCCTTTGCCGGCCTGGGGATCCGCGGGCGTGGCGTGGTCCACGCCGACCGCCTGATCCTCCCGCTGGCCGGGGCGCTGGCGGTGGTGGATCCGGGCGAGGCGTCGCGGGTGCGCGCGGTGCCGATCGACCAGGCCGGGAACGTGCTGGCGGCGCAGGATCAATTGCTCATCGTCGATGATCAGCGCGTGCACTCGCACCTGTCGTGGCAGTCGGCCGACCGCGTGCTGACCGAGCGGATCGAGCAGGCCGGGACGGACCTGACGCCGGCCGTCACGCTGGCCGATGTCGCCGCCCGGGCCGACAAGCCCGAGCGGATGCTCTTCGCGATCGAGGCGGCGGTCCGCGCCTGGGACGCGGCGCGCGAGCAGGCTCGCCCCGACACGGAGGAGCGGCGCCGCGCCGAGGCCCAGCGCCGGCGCCTGTTCATCGCGCTCTCCGTGTTGGTGCGCTCGGCCCAGGACCCTGGCGCGGACCGTGAGCCCGCGGGCGATGGTGTGCGGTCTCCGGCGGTGATCACCCGCGTGGTTGCCGCGCTGGACCGGCTGGCCGACGCCCCGCAGGAGCGCGCCGCGCAGCGGCTTATGCACGCGGCCGACCTGGTCTCGCGCCGGCGTGCGGCGGAGGCCGCCGCGGTGCTGCAGGGCGTCATCGCCGACCCGGAACTCTCGACCGCCCAGGTCGAGGGCGAGGGCGGCGGGCGCGGGATCGACGTTGCTTCCCGCAGGCTCGAGCGGCTGCTGGCCAGAGAGGGTCGGGCGGTCTACGCGGTGTTCGACGCCGAGGCCCGCGCCGCCTTCGCCGAACTGGGCGCGGGCGCGACGGCGGTGGAGCTGGAGCAACTGGCCCGGCGATACCCGGCGGCCCTGGTCGTTCCGGAGATCTATCTGCGCAGCGCGGAACTGCTGGCCCGCGAGGGACGCTCCCGTGCCGAAGCCCGCATGCTGGAACTGGGCCTGCAGGCCTGCGACCGGCTCGGCCTGCGCACGGGCACGGTCCCTGGGGAACTGGCCGGGCGGCTGGTGGACAATCTGGCGCGCCGCGGCCTGACCGAGGCGGCCTACGGGGCGTTCCGGCGAGCCCGTGCGCGCTTTCCCGGGCTGGCGTTCACCGCGCTCTCGCGCACCATCGACGAGAACTCCCTGGGCCCGGTGCCCAGCACCGGCCTGCTGGTCCGCATCGGGCCGCCCGTCGGCGAGCGACAGCAGTCGCTCCCCGGCTGGGTGCTGCTTGAGCCGGCGGTGCCGCACCACGGGACGACCCCCGGCTTCATCGTCGTCCAGAGCGACGCCGGGCGCGTGGCGCTGGCGGCCCTGCCCGAGGACGACGGCCCACTGCAGTTTGTCTGGACCAGCGACGTGCTCTCCGACCCGGTGCGACTGCTGCAGGTCGATGTCTCGGGCGCGACGTTCTACAGCTCCGGCCCTGCGGGGGTCTGGCTCTGGCGGGTCGGGCGTGACGGGCGGCTGGCCTGGCGCAGCGAGACCTTCCTGGAGTTGCTCCGCCCGCTGGCCTCCGATCCGCGCGCCGCCGAGTCCCTGCGCCTGCGCGAGGGGGACGCCACCCCGCTCATCACGCTCGACGGGCTGCGCCGCCCGGACGAGATGATCGTCACCGGCGATGCGCGACTGCTGGCCATGCTCGACCGGCGCGGGCGAGCGGTTGTGCTGGACGCCACCACGGGCCAGGTTCGGTACACCGGCCTGCTCCCGGCCGTGCGCATCGCCGACGCCCGCCTGACCGGCGGCACGCTGATCGTGGCGGGGGATGCCCCGCCCGCGCCGTTCGACGGCGTGGCCGGGCCCGCGGACCCCGGCGCAGAGAACGCCCCCGATGGGGGCGCGGTATCGGGGCACGTGGTGCTGGTGATCGATGCGGCCAGCGGGCAGCCGCGGCGTTCAGTGCGGCTGGTCGCGGAGGGTGAGGGGGCCAGCGCCCGCGGGCGCCCCGAGGGGCTGCCGGTGAGGCTGAGCCCGTTCCGCTGGCTCCGCGTCAGCGACCGCGGCGATGTCTACCTGGGGCTGTCGTCCTCGGTGATCGCGCTGGACCCCGAGACCGGTCAGATCGACTGGTCGCTTGAGAACCACCCGGCGTCGCGATCCCTGGATGCCTGGCTGGTGCGAGACCGGCTGGTGGTTCTGGGCGAGGACCGTTCGATCTGGACGATCGGGGGTGTGAGCGGCCAGCCCGGCGCGGCGCCGCTGGACACGCTGGGGCGGTACGAGCCGTCGCAGCCGGTGGAGTTCCTCGCGCTGCCCGAGCCGTCGGGAGGCTCGTCGGTGTCGCAGGCGACGATGGTGATGCGCGGATCGCGCGGCGTGGTGTTCTACGACGACCTGGGCGGGGTGGTGGGAGCCGACGCGCTGGGCGGCACGGAGAGTTTCCTCACGCCGATCACCTACATGGGTGGTGTGGCGCTGCTGGCTACGCAGCCGGAAGGCCTGATGGAGGCTCAGGCGACGGCGCCGTTCATGTTCCACCGGCTGGACACCCGCTCGGGTGCGGTGCAGACCTCCACGCCGATCGTCCTGCCCGCCGCGCCGACGCGAGCGGCCGTCCTGCCCGGGAGGCTGGTGATCACCGCGGGGCGTGGGACGATCGTGCTCCGGGCACCCGAATCGCCCGCGCCCTGAGGGGCAACGCCGCGGAACCCGTGACGGCCGGGCGCTGAGCGTGGGCCCGGTTCAGGGCACGCACCCTTCGGCGGTGAAGAAGAAGGCGATGAAGAGCTGGAAGTCCCCGTTGTCCACCCAGCCGTCGGGGCCGGGCGTGGCGTCGGTCTGGGCGATATCGGCGGGGTTGCAGGGAAGGCGCGAGCCGTCGCAATCGCCGCTCTCGGCGCTGAAGAACACGCCGATGAAGAGCTGGAAGTCGCCGTTGTTCAGCGAGCCGTCACCGGGCGGGGTGGCGTCGGTGAAGGCGATGTCGCCGGGGTTGCAGCCGATGGAGACGCGCACGCCGTTGGGCTGGTACTGCACGACCCAGGTCTTCGGCGGCGGCAGCGGACCGAACTCCAGGTTCGTGAAGCCGCCGGAGACGCTGGCGGCAGAGATGATCTGGAACGTCGTGTTGGCGGAGGGCGAGTAGCCGTTCACCAGTTCCAGCCGCAGGGTGCCGCCCAGCGCAATGGACGTGCTGCTGGTGAGCCGGTCGAACTGGCTCGGTGCCGGGCCTCCGATCTGGAAGACCGCGCGGGCGGTCGGCTCCATCACGATGGTGCTGGTGCCTGTGGCGTTGAGCTGCCCGACGGGCCCGGCGCTGTGCCCGCCGGGGGCGAGCGTCCCTTGCACGATCAGCGGAACGTTCTCGATGGCTCCGAAGCCCGCCAGCGTGACCCCCGGCCCGAGCGTGAGCGTCGGGGTGCCGCCGGGGCGGGAGATCCTGGCGGTGACGATGTTGCCGCCGTTGGCGTTGAAGACGATGGTGCCGGTGCCCTGGATGGTCAGGTCGGTGTTGACGAAGAGGTTGGAGATGAAG